>Ga0209254_10004643_pt1 | contig 12598 bp, 15 predicted proteins | sample FrelakmetDIP11DI_FD_187148 | JGI IMG/M metagenome (GOLD analysis project Ga0209254, IMG submission 187148) | Freshwater lake sediment microbial communities from the University of Notre Dame, USA, for methane emissions studies - DIP11 DI (SPAdes)... | ecosystem: Environmental > Aquatic >...
GACGCGCTCACGCTCGGCCTGGCGCAGGCGGAGCGTGAGCGCGTCGGGCGGCTGATCAAGGACGTCTCGCGCGACCTGCCGGTGCTGCTCGTCGAGCACGACATCGACCGCGTGTTCGCGCTCGCCGACGCGGTCACGGTGATGAACGACGGCGAGGTGCTGGTCGACGGCACGGTCGAGGACGCGCGCAGCTCGCCGCAGGTGCAAGCCGTCTACATCGGCTCGGGTGCGCACGCGCTTGCCGGCAAGGCTCGCGCGAGCGCGGCAGGCGACGCCACGCTGCTCGCGCTCGACGGCGTCAACACGTTCTACGGCAAGAGCCACATCCTGCGCGACGTGGGCTTCGACGTGCGCGAGCACGAGATCGTCGCGCTGCTGGGGCGCAACGGCGCGGGGAAGTCGACGCTGCTCAAGTCCGTCGTCGGCATCACGAAGCCGGCGAGCGGCAGCATCCGCCTTGCTGCCGAGGAGCTCGCGCGCCGCACTTCCGCCGAGATCGCGCGGCTCGGCGTCGCCTACGTGCCGCAGGGCCGGGGACTTTTCGCCGGCATGTCGGTGGCCGAGAACCTCGAGCTCGGGCGCCTGCGCCGGCGCACGGGCCAGGGCGTGCACTGGGACGACGAGCGCATCTTCGCGTTCTTCCCGCGCATCAAGCAGCGCTGGCGCTCGCCGGCCGACTACCTCTCCGGCGGCGAACAGCAGATGGTGGCGGTCGCGCGCGCGCTGACCGGCGACACGAGGCTGCTGCTGCTCGACGAGCCGTTCGAAGGACTGGCGCCCACTGTCGTCGAGGAGCTGTTCGAGGCGTTCGACAAACTGCGCACCGAGGTGTCCATCGTCATCGTCGACCACCACCTCGACCTGGCGCTCGCGCTGTCGGACCGCACCGTCGTGCTGGAGCGCGGCGAGGTGCAGCACCGCGGGCCGTCGGCGGCGCTGTCGGCGGACCTCGAGCTGCGGCGCAAGGTCCTCTGGCTGTGAACGCGCTTTCGCAAGTCGTGAATGAGGGTATGCAATGAACAACGCAGCGATCGTCGGCGCCGGCCTCATCGGGCGCTCGTGGGCCAACGTGTTCGCGCGCGCGGGCTGGAATGTGCGGATGTGGGATCCCGTTCCCGCGCAGCGCGCGCAGGCGTTGAAGTTGGTCGCGCAGTCGCTGCACGACCTTGCGAGGCACGGGCTGGTGCGTGACCCCGAGGGCGCGGCGCAACGCGTCGTTGTCGTCGGCACGCTCGCCGAGGCGGTGGAGCGCGCCGACTACGTGCAGGAGAGCGGGCCGGAGACGCTGGAGGCCAAACGCGCGACGTTCGCCGAACTCGACGCCGCGGCACCCGCGCAGGCCATCCTCGCCTCGTCGACGTCGGGCATCGTCGCGTCGAAGTTCACCGGGGAGCTCGCCGGCCGCGCGCGCTGCATCGTCGCGCACCCGGTCAACCCGCCGCACCTGGCGCCCGTCGTCGAGCTGTGCGGCGCGCCGTGGACCTCCGAGGCAACTCGCCGTCGCGCGCGCGAGATCATGACCGCGGTGGGCCAGGCCCCGGTGGACGTCAAGCGCGAAGTCCACGGTTTCATCCTCAACCGGCTGCAGGCGGCGCTGCTCACCGAGGCGTTCCGCCTGGTGCACGAAGGCTACGTGGACCCGGAGGACCTCGACCGCACGATAGCCGATGGACTGGGCCTGCGCTGGGCCTTCATGGGCCCGTTCGAGACGATCGAAATGAACGCTCCGGGCGGCATCCCCGACTACTGCCGCCGCTACGTCGACCTGTTCCGCCGCTGCGCGGCCGATCCCGCGCCCGCAAGCGTATGGGACGAGGCCAACTGGCGGCAGGTGAGCGAAGCGTGGCCGAAGCCGCTCGACGCCGCACGCATCGCCGCGAAGATGCTGTGGCGCGACGAGCGCCTCGCCGCGCTGGTCGCGCACAAGCGGGCGCAGCCGCGATCCGACACCTGAAAGCGAAGGAAACACGCATGGCCGACAGCACCCCCAAGCCCCGCCGCAAGGTCATCATCACCTGCGCCGTCACCGGCGCCATCCACACGCCGTCGATGTCGCCCTACCTGCCGGTCACGGCCGACGAGATCGCGGATGCCGCGATTGGCGCCTACGAGGCGGGTGCCGCGATCGTGCATCTGCACGCGCGCGACCCGAAGGACGGCCGGCCCGACCAGCGGCCCGAGGCTTTCGCGCCGTTCCTCGCGCGGATCAAGAAGACGTGCAACGTGGTGGTCAACATCACCACCGGCGGCGCGCCGACGATGCTGGTCGACGAGCGTGTGAAGCCCTGCGCGCACTTCAAGCCCGAGGTCGCCTCGCTCAACATGGGCTCGATGAATTTCGGCCTGTTCCCGATGCTCGAGCGCTTCAAGGACTTCAAGCACGACTGGGAGCGGCCCTATCTCGAAGGCTCGGTCGACCGCATCTTCAAGAACACGTTCAAGGACATCGAGTTCATCCTGTCGACCTGCAACGCGAACAACACGCGTTTCGAGATCGAGTGCTACGACATCGGTCACCTCTACACGCTGCGCCACTTCGTCGATCGCGGCATCGTGAAGGCCCCGTTCTTCATCCAGTCGGTGTTCGGGATACTGGGCGGCATCGGCGGGCACCCGGAGGACGTCGCGCACATGCGGCGCACCGCGGATCGCCTGTTCGGCGACCAGTACCTGTGGAGCGTGCTCGGCGCGGGGCGCAATCAGCTGCCCATCGCGGCGCAGTCGGTGGCGCTCGGCGGCAACGTGCGCGTGGGCCTCGAGGACTCGTTGTGGATCGGCCCGGGCCAACTCGCGAAGTCGAACGCGGAGCAGGTGCGCGCGGCGCGACAGGTCATCGAGGGGCTGGGCTACGACGTGGCAACGCCTGACGAGGCGCGCGCGATGCTGAAGCTCAAGGGCGCGGCGAACGTCAACTTCTGAGTCGCGCGGGGGCTGGCGTGGGCGCCGTGGGTTGGCCTTGCGGCCCGCGCTGCGGCGCTTGCTGCATCGCGCCGTCGATCGCGAGTCCGATCCCCGGCATGCCGCTCGTCAAGCCGGCCGGCGTGCGCTGCTCGTCGACGCCAGACAATGGAACGCTCGGCGAGCTGGCACTGCTGTTGGGAATACGGAACTACGCTGACGCCGTGAGCCAATTCATCGTCGTCCCCACGGAAGCGGGACTCCAGCGACTTTGTCAGCCAACGGCGCTGGATTCCCGCCTGTGCGGGAGTGACGAAGTGCAAGGACCCGCCCGTCACTCACTTTCCGACCTGATTGGCGATGAAGCTCAGCAGCAGTCTCCGCGGCGAAGACGGCACCCTCACCCCGACCCTCTCCCGCAAGCGGGAGAGGGAGCAACTCTGCCTCTCCCCCGGCAACGGGGGGAGTCAGCATGTGCAAGCAGTGGCAGCATGACCCCGCGCCCTTGGCGGACGAGAAACAGAGGGAAGCTCAGATATAGTCGCCGGTGGGCGAAAAGGGGGTTTCAAATTCCTATTCCCCCCATCGTCGACCGCGCGCGCGCCGACCTGGTCGCCACCATCAACCAGCCCGTTTGCGCCCTGCTGCGCGCTTACGTCGCGGGGGCGATCGAGCGCGCGATCGAGAACTGGCGGGATCAACAGCACCCCGAAAGGAGATGAGGTGAAGCCACGACTTGGCAAACGTAGTTGGTGCATGGGTCTCGCGAGTGCTTGCGCGTTGCTCGCGGCGGTGTCTGCGCCCGCCCGCGCTCAGAGCCCGAGCGAGTGGCAAAAGTGCACGGTCGACAGCGACTGCATCCTGATCAGGGGGACTTGCGGTCCCGTCGCAGGCAACCGGCTGTTCATCCAGCAGTTGCAGCGCAAGGAGGAAGACCTCGCCGCGCAGATCCGCCGCGACCCCAAGGGTCCGGTGAGTTGTGCGTCGTACGAGAGAGATCCCTACGATGGCGCCTTCGTGGTTTGCAACAAGGACGTGCGTTGGTGCCAGGTCCTCTGGCCTCCCGGCAAGACCCCGCGGCTCAAGCAATGATGCCCCTGCGCGAGCCGTGCTGCACTGAATCCGTGACGTCGATCCGGTCCTGCGTGGTCTCGCTTTATGTCTGGTCCGCGGAATGTGTCAATGAACGGCGCGCATGACGTTCAAGTCGGTGACAGGCAAAATTCCAGAAAAACGCCTCCCCGTCAGCTTGTTAGCAAGCCCTCTCACCAAGACGTTGGGACAGCATTGGCCTGATGCGATCGATCGTGCCAAGATGGGGCCTTGCCATCGCTTCCGATCGGCCATGCGTGTACCCGCGGTACTCGTGCTGGTTCTCGTCCTCGCCAGCGCATTGGCAGCAAGCGATGCGACCGCCCAGTTGCCGGGCGGCATGCCGACGCTGTCCCCCGCTGAGCTCGCCGAGGCAAACGACGCCTGCGATCGCCTCGCCGGCATCCCGAACGCCCCGATGTCGGTGCAATCGTGCAAGGCGATGCTCGGCATGGCCGCGACCGCGGAACGCCTGCGGTCGTCCGCGGCCGGTCCGTCGGCGCGTCGCCCCGGGGATGAGCATCTGTCGTGCGAGGCGATCTTCGCGGAGATGACCACGCTGGGAGGCGACGTCCTGTCCGATGCGGGCGCCAGCCAGGCGGATGCCGCCGTCGCCGACGGAACCGCGCTCGGCCAGCGCCATGCCGGCGAGATGAAGGCGTTCATGGCGGGGACGTTCGCGCTGGGCGCGGCGATGGGCGCAGCGAGCGTGGTGATGCCGGGCTTCGCCGTCGCAGCCATCGCCGCCGCCTGGGCGACGTCGGCTGCAGCGATGGGCACGAAACAAACCGCGGAACAGGCCGCGCTGCGGCCGCGCCGCGACGAGGCGATCATCGCGAGCGCCGAGGACTTCGAGCGCGCGATGTCCGCGAATCCGCGCTTCGCGCGATTGACCGAGCTCGCCATGGGCCGCGAGTGCAAGGCCCCGGACGGCGCCGCCAGATAGCGTCACGCGGGTGGGTGGCGCGGTCTGCGTCACTATCGGGTGGCCGCACACCACCTTCGCGGCATGGCTACCTGCCGCCGATCCACCCCGCCACCGAGGCCCACTGCGGCGACCCCGCAATCGGCCCCAACGCCGCGTAGGTCCCGGCCAGCGTCGCGCCGGCGGCGAGGTAGGGCGCGCGCAGCCTGCCACCGCGCCAGTCGACATACACCAGCAACGCGCACACGATGACCAGCACTGCGTAGGCCAGTGCGAGCGCGTGCGGCATGGGGATGGCACCGAACAGGACGAACATCAGGCGCCCCAATGCGGGCGGCAGAACGATCAGCAACGTCGTCGCCATCCAGCGCGCGTGCAGTTGCACGTCACGCCGGTTCGCGACGGCCAGCACAAATGCCGCGGCAAGGAACAGCAGCGTCACCATGTCGATGAAACCGAGCATGCGCGCCATGCCCGCCGGCAGCCGGCTCTGCCCGGCCAGCATCAGGTGCAGGACCCACGCGCCAGTGACGATCAGCGCCGGCATCAGCACGTAGCTCGCCTTGCCGAGAGTGCGATGCCACGCCGGTCGGCGCAGTCTCATCAACCCAGCCTGGATGACCAGCAGGACCAGCCAGCCGGTGGCCACCACACCGTGCAGCGTGTGCGGCACGGGATTGGCGGCAGGGCGCGAGAAGAAACTAGGCCAGAACCCCGCCACCGTCACGCCGAGCCCGAGCAGGAAGTACAGCCAGGCATCCGCATAGAAGGGTCGCCGCGCGGGCGGAGTGGCATGCGTGCCGATCGTGTGTGATGTCATCGCGAGCCCTTGTGCTTGGAAGAAAGAGGCAGGATCGGATTAGCTCTCGTCACCCACCGCTGTGTCAACCTTCGTCGCGACGCTTTGAGGACTCGATGATCGACCATCTGGTCCTGACCCCTGCGCACGAGGTCGATTGCATCCGCTTCTGCACGCACGCGCTTGGGCTTCGGCGCACAGGAGTTTCCAACAGATGCTAGCAAGCCGCCGTTCAACCGCGGCCGCGCCTGGGCGTTATGAGAATCTCGTGTCCCTTGTGTGGCGCCGGGAAAGCATCGGGCTGATCGGCTTCATGGGAACGATCTCCTGTGTCGTGGGGGTGCTGCAGAAGTCATCCGTACGGAGTCCGCTGCGAACAGCCCGTGGGTGGGCGCAACGGCCTGCAAACTCGTGTGTTGGGCTCCGGGCATCAGGGGCAAGGCGCCTCCGCGAGATAGCGCCCCGCCACCCAACCGACGGTGCCCCGATACTCGACCTTGCACCAGCGCGGGTTCTCCTCGGCGCGCCGCTTCTTGTCGGCCTCGGACAGCGTGGTGAATTCCTCGAAGGTGAGCCCGCCTTGGCAGCCGAAGCTGCGCAGACAGGTCGCGTTCGAGGGGATGCGCGCGAGCAGTGCAGACGCCGACGACGGCTCCGCCCGCAGTGTCACGTGGCGCCCGGGCGATACGCCGCGCACGCCATAGAAGTCCGGTCCGTCGGCGGTCGCCTGCGCGGCACCGCCCGCCGCCACCACCGCCGAGGCGACGACGGCGAGCGCCGCGCGCCGGCACCATCGCGTCCAGCAGGACGCGGACCGCCGCCGCGGCGCGGCTTGCTCAGCCGCCGTTGAGGAACGCATCGGGAATGTCGTAGCGCTCGTTGTCGTCCACCTTCACTACCGTCACGTCACCCTGACGCGTGGCCGTCACCGGATCCATCGTGTCCGCAGCGACCGGCTTGCCCTGCACGAACAGGATGCGCCGCTGCACGCCCATGGGACCGATCGCCTCGAACGTGGCCGTGCCGTCATTGCCACGACGGATCACACCCGCATCGCACGACTTCACATCCGGCTGGTAGGGCAGCGTGCACTGCACCCTGGCAGTCGCGTGGTACGCCGTACCCGCGACCTTCGCGTCCCGCGCAGCGGGCAGGGGCGGCAGCGGGTTGCCGGTCACGGCCACGGTCAGCGTGTACTTCGACGCCTCGTTCCGGCGCGCCGCCGGGCGCATCAGGTAGACGCGGATCGCGTAGTCACCGTCGGCCGGCAGCACGCCGGACCAGGACCCATCTCCCGTCATGCTGCTGACGTGCATCGCCACGTTGGCCGATCCGGGAGGCAGCACGTTGAAGTAGTTCTGGGGGTTGGTCCCCTGCAGCTTCACCTGCAGCGTCTGGCCGGCCGCCGCCCGCACCAGGTAGTCCATGTCAGCGCCGCCCTTCACGGTGCCCTTGAGCGTCGTGGAATACGCACCCTTCGCGAACGTCACGCGCTCCTTCCGCGGGGGCGTTGGCCCGTCGGCAGCCAGCACCGGCCCCGCCAAGGCCAGGATCGCGAAGGCAGCGAGCACTCGCGTCTTCATCGTATTCATGTCTTCCCTCACCAGATCGTGACCGGCAGCGTGGCTTCCGACGAGGCGAACTGGTCGCGTTCCACCGGCTTGCCCAACTTGGCCAGCGCGCGCCGCACCAGAAACTCGTTCAGGCGCATCGCGTTGCCCACGTAGTCATCGCGGCGGATCACGACACTCGTGTAGTCGATCCACTTCGACGAGGGAGACGCGGGCCCAGGGGCTCACCAAGCTCGACAAGACCGTAATCAATGTGGGCTGCCCGTCGTCCCCAGAGACCAGTGCCCTCGCCATCGAGACCGCAAGGGCAAGAACGAACGTCACGAGCAGCAAGGTGGGGAACATTGCGCGTGCGCGGACCGAGGAAGGCGACATGCGGACGTTTGACGACCAGGCATGAGCAGCGGCCGCGGCCTGCGCGTCTAGCCCGCATGGGCGACGCTGCGGCACGACGGCATGAGTCAACCCATCGGGCTGGCCACGCTTGTCCAAGCGCTAAACTATCAGATGCTTGACGTTGTAACTATCCAGGAACCGAGCAATTCCGCCCTCGGCGCCTGGACAAACGGGAACCTCTGACGTGTTCGGCCCCCCGCACTCGGCCCGGTTCCGATCGGACCACCTCGACGAGATCCACGCGTTCATCGCCGCGTACGACGGCAATCACCGGCGCGCGGCGCTGGGCCCCGGACCGCTCGGATACTCCGCGCGCACCGTTCGTTGCGGCGAAGTCGACCTCGGCTGGGGACTCACCCGTACGCGCCAGAAAGTGCAGGGCGTTCCGCAAGGCGCGATCCTGCACGTGCCGCTCGGGCGACGGCACGTCTACGCCACGGGTGGCCGAACGCTGGAAGCGCGCCCGGACACCGCGATCCTGCTCGCCCCGGGGCAGGAATACACGCTCTACTTCGAGCCCGACGATTGCCTCGTCATCCTGCGCCTACCCGCTTCCGCGCTCGCGGACGAGCTTGCCGCTCGCGACCCCGCAACGGCGGCAGCACGCCAGGGCATGCGCGAGATCCCGCTTGCAGGTGATCGCCAGAACGCACTCGCCATCATTCACCGGGCTCTGGTCGAGGCCACGCAACCGACGACGCGAAGCGCTTCCGCGCCCCAGGCTCAGCACCTGCAGACGCTGCTTCGCGGCTGGATCGCGGACCAGATCCTGGGAACGCGCCCTTCATCCACGTCGACCGCGCTTGCCATCCAGCGCATGCGTGTCGTCGAGGAGTGGATCGATGCCAACTTCACGCACCCGATCACCTCGGCAGCCTGTGCGCAGTAGCCGGTATCGGCGACCGCTACCTCGAGCATGCGTTCCGGAGGCATCGCGGCCAGACGCCACTGCAGTTCGTGACGGCCCGGCGGCTTGCGTGGGTGCGGCGTAACCTGATCGAGTCCAAGCCCGGCGACTCGGTGACGCAACTTGCGCACGCTGCGGGATTCGTTCATCTCGGCAGGTTTGCCGTCCGTTATCGAAGCGCCTACGGCGAGTCACCCTCGGCAACGCTGCGGCGCAGCTTGAATTGGTAAGTAGACCGATGATGCGCTGCACCTCGTCGTGGTCCTTGAACGTCGGGGTTGCTTCGCCCTACTCCATGTCCCGAACTCAGCGCATCGACGCGCTACGCATGACGGTGTTGGGACCGCATACGACCGCGGTGAGGAATCCGTCCAGGGTCGCGACGTCCATGGAATCCTTGATCCGCTCAGCCTCGAGAAGTCCCTCGTCGAGCTCCCTGATTTTGTCCTCGGTCACCGGACCTTGCTCGAGCATTTTCGCGATAGCCCAGCGTTGCACTACCGAGCAGCCGGCCGCGGCCGTTGACCGCGCCGGGCGCGAGCGGCGGCTGCGTTACTGCGCCCGGCCACCGTTCGCTCCGGACCGGCTGCGCGAACTCGATCCTGAGCGCCTCGTCTACGACCAGTGCGCTCATGTCGTCGTCCTTTCGGAATTGTGACCTGAGCAGGAAATCAGTGGGTCACTACACGTGATCCTTGTCCCTGTTGTCGACATCAAATCGGCTTGAGGACTGAGGCCAAGCGGTTCGGCACGAACTAGAATTGCGCGAGCACCCGGCGGGTGAATTCGCGCCGGCGCGCAGCGTCGGCGTCGAGCATTTCGAAGCGCAGCATCACCAGCGTGTCGTGCCGAAGCACCACAAACAGCGTCGACCTGCCCGAGGTGGAGGAGAACGCCGCGTTGCCGAGCTCGGTTTCATCCCGAATCGTGTTGCGCGGGTCCTTCTGGTACTTGGCCCGCTCGGCTTGCAGCACTTCCGGGCGCGCGGCCGGCACGAACATCAGCGCAATGCCTCCCGCGGCCCCCTCGACTTTGCAGCCGGGGCCGGCATCCCGCGCGCGGCTTCGGGTCTCCTCGATCCTGTCGCCGAGCAGCGCCGTCACCCGCTGCGAACGAAGGATCTCGCAGGGGTCGAGGCCCGGCAACCCGGTGCCCATCGCATTGCGCGCAACGCCGCTCTTGGGCACGAGCGTGACAACGGTCAGCTTGCGGTCGCCTTGCCAGCCTGTGGGGCGACCCTCGAGATTGTCGCGGAATGCAATTCGCAGCTTCTCGCGCTCGACGCTGTAGATCATCCAGCCCGGGCGCTCGCTCGTTGGCGGCAGCGGAGTGACGCGGAACGCCTTCGGGTTTGCGGACGCATCGGGCACGACCGTGTAACGCTGCGTCTTCCCGGCGCGGGACTCGAGGACGAGTTCGTTGCCGCGGAAGGTCCAGGTCGAGCCGGTCAATTCGTCATCGCCGCGGACCTCGCCCCCGAAGGTCATGTTGGCAACGCTCCAGACCCCGGCCAGCGCCGGGTCTTGCCCCGGCGTTGCCTCGATGGCCACGGCCGCCTTCGGGGCGACCCCGATCGCCGTGGTGGCCTTGGGCGCCGAGCCCGGTGGCGGCCGATCGGAGAACTGAACCTTGCCGTCGGCGTCCGTCCACTTGTAGACCTCGGCGATGGCCGTGGTTGCTGCCAGCGGCAGGACGGTCAACACGAACAAGCGCAGCAACGTACGAGTCATCCGGAGCTCCACGCGATCCGCGGCAATGGCCGTGTCAACGAGCCGGGATCACGAAAGGGGTTGCGTGGGTGAGCAACGATGTCGGCGCAATACTCGTGCCACACCCGCCGGTCATCGCTTCAGCTCGAACGTTGCACTGACGCTCGCCCGGATGCCGATCGTGCCGAGCGCGATGGTATCCAAGGCGTCGCCGCCACCGGCACCCGCGCCTCGTGCGGTTGAAACGACTATCCGTTAGTCAGCAGGAGCTGGCCCGCTTTGGGCTTGTTCGCCAGCCGCTTGCTTTACTCATCATATTGAGTAAAAATACTCAGTGTATTGAGTAAACCGTGAAACACCCGACCACCTTCACTCGCCCTCAAGGCGCGACGCTCGCCCGTCGGCTGGCCGAGCCACGCCGGTCCATCCAGGCGGTCACCGGTCCACGCCAGGTCGGCAAAACCACGCTGGTGCAGCAGGTGATCGAGGCGTCGGATCGTGTGGCGCGTTTTGCCAGTGCCGATGAGCCGACGCTGCGTGGTCCCGAATGGATCGCGCAGCAATGGGAGGCTGCGCGCCTGGAAGCAGCCGGCGCAGGCAAAGCCGGGGCCGTACTGGTTCTCGACGAGATCCAGAAAATTTCGGGCTGGTCGGAAACGGTCAAGCGGTTGTGGGACGAGGATACGCGGGCACGACGCGCGGTGCGCGTGGTGCTGCTGGGCTCCGCACCATGGCTGATTTCGCGTGGGCTGGCAGAGAGCCTGGCGGGACGATTCGAGGTGCTGCATCTGCCGCATTGGTCGTTCGCCGAGATGCGCGACGCATTCGGCTGGTCGTTGAACGAATATGTGTACTACGGGGGATACCCGGGCGCGGCGCCACTGATCGGCGAGCCAGCGCGATGGTCGCGCTATGTACTGGATGCATTGATCGAAACCACCCTTGCGCGCGACGTACTGTTGCTTTCGCGCGTGGACAAGCCGGCGTTGTTGCGGCGCCTGTTTGAGCTTTCGTGCCGCTATTCAGGCCAGATTCTCTCGTACACCAAGATGCTGGGGCAGTTGCAGGACGCCGGCAACAGCACGACGCTGGCGCACTATCTTGACCTGCTGGCTGGGGCGGGCATGATCACCGGATTGCAAAAGTATGCCGGTCAGGTGGTGCGCAGCCGCGGGTCAAGTCCCAAGCTGCAAGTTTTCAATACCGCGTTGATGTCGGCGGGTAGCGGACTCGGTTTCGCGGAGACGGCAGCCGACCCCGAATTGTGGGGGCGCGTGGTGGAGTCCAGTGTTGGCGCCTACCTGGTGAATGCCGCGGCGGCCGGCGAGTGTGAACTTTTCTACTGGCGCGATCGAAATCAGGAGGTCGACTTCGTCGTCAAGGCCGGCCGGCGACTGGTTGCCATCGAGGTCAAGAGCGGGCGTGCGCCGATGGTTCACTCAGGCACCTCCGCGTTTACCGCGGCGTTCAAACCGTCACGCACGCTGCTCGTGGGAGGAGACGGTATTGCGCTTGAAGAATTTCTGCTGCAGCCCGTGGGGCATTGGGTGCGGTGATGGATAAGTCGGTTTCCCTTTTCTGCACCACGCCCGCCGGGTAGTGTCGACCATCTGCCTGGGGTCGACGGGCTGGGGCCGCTCCGAACTGGCGGTCGAGTTGTACGATGAAATCCTGTTCAACGGTGCCACGTTCGGCGATCTCGACCGCGGCAAGGGCCCGCTAATCATGGCGTCGGCCACCGACATCTCGACCGGCTCCCGTTTCGTCTTCAACCAGCGCATCTTCGACGTCATCTGCTCGGACCTGAACGCGGTCCCGCTTTCCCGCGCCGCCTCGGCCTCGTCGGCCTATCTGAATCAGCAGCCGACAACGCGGCAGTGGCCTGCTGCTCCGCCGCTGTGGGAAGCCGCCGACCCCGAGCACGATCCCGCCGCCGATCCGCTGCTCCCGTACGCCCCGGCCTTCGCGTTCGACCAGCGCATCACCTGGTAGCCACCACCGTCGCCGCGCGCCGATGCGTGCCCCGGGGGCCGACTCGCGCCTGCCCCCGCCCGGCCTGCGCGCAGACACCCTGGCGTCCGCGCCGGCCCGGAAGTTCCACGACCAGCGCGCGGAGCAGCCCGTTGCCACCGAACATCCACGCCTGACCCGCCCAACCGGCGCCCTTACCCTCGGCCTCGTGCGGTTGAAATGACTATCCGTTTCGCGTCACGCTCATCGTCCGGCCGCCGCTGTCCACCCCGTCGCCATGCAATCCGGGCGAAGGCATCTTATTCCAATGGGATAATCGCGGCCGCCGCT
>Ga0209254_10004644_pt1 | contig 12594 bp, 8 predicted proteins | sample FrelakmetDIP11DI_FD_187148 | JGI IMG/M metagenome (GOLD analysis project Ga0209254, IMG submission 187148) | Freshwater lake sediment microbial communities from the University of Notre Dame, USA, for methane emissions studies - DIP11 DI (SPAdes)... | ecosystem: Environmental > Aquatic >...
ATGCGCTATGGCGTGGGCCAAGGGCGCGCCTAGGTGACTCCACCGGCCGCATTCTGGCGTGCCGATCCGAGGTTCGCTGCGGTGTCCGCTCTTGGCCGAAAGCAGACAGCCCGCACGCGCGGGCGACTAATCCGCACCTTCGCCATGCAGCTACGAAGAGGAAGCGCCGAGCGGGGATGACGCCACGATCGCTGTCCCGCACGGCCTAGCCGGCGCGCTGGCCGTGCCCGACTACCCGCAGGTCCCCACCGCCCCGCACGCCGTGCAGAACTCGCACCCGTCGCGCTTGATGACGGTGTAGTTGCCGCACTCGTTGCACAGCGCGCCCTGCATGAGCTTCGACTCGCCGGACTCGCGCGGCGCTTCGAGGATGCCCATTTCGCGCGTCGGGTAGCCGTTCTCGTCGAGCACGCCGAGCATGGCGTAGCGGTGGATCACCAGGCGCGCGAGGTAGGCCACCGTCGAGGGCCAGGTCTGCTGGCGGCGCTGGCCTGGCACGAAGGCCATGAAGTCGCCGAGCGGCTCGGAGTAGTTCAGCAGCTTGCGCAGCTTCATGCCGATCCACGCCGGGTCGAGCACGCGCATGTCGAGCGAGAGGATGCGCGCAAGGCCGTCGAGGGCGCGTGGGTAATAGCCCGAGAGCCACATGGAGTACGGCCGCGTGACCCCGTCGGGGAGGGTGATTTCCTTGAGGCCGAGCACGAAGTCCTCGCCCGTGGCGGGATTGGCGATGTCCACGGTCCAGGAGAGCGTGCCGTCGGTGCCGGTCTTCGGCTCCTGCACGCTGTACATCGCGTCCAGCACAGGGTGCGGCCGGCCTTCGGGCGAGAGCAGGTCGGGTCCCCTGGATTCGTCGATGGCGTCGAGGCGGTCGCAGCGCCAGCGCAGCACCTGCGCGACGCCGGCCACCACGCTGGGGACCAGGCGCCGCTCGCCGTGCGGCGGGAACGGCATTTCGAAGGAGTGGTCGCCCGGCGTCTTCGCGAGCACGTCGAGCTTCAGCGCGAGCCACGCGCGGTCGTTGGCGCGCATGTCCATGGACAGCGTCTTGGCGACGGCGCCCAGGCCGCGCGGCTGCTCGGTGCCGTTGGTCCAGACCTCGAAGGGGAAGCTGCGGCCTTCCTCTTCGATGTGCCCCACGAACACCGCGAACTCGCCGCCCGGGTGCTCGATCATGTAGGTCCACGACGGGTTGCCGCCCGGCAGGTCGGGGCGGCCCGGCCAGACCAGGGACGAGAGCACCGGGGCGGGCAGGGACTTGATCGCCAGGCGGCGGTTCGCCTCGCTGATCTCCACATCCTGCGGCTGCTTCTTCTCCGCCGCCGACGGCTCCACCGACAGCACGGAGCCGAGCACGGTGTTGGGCCGGTAGGTGGCGAGCCCCTTGAGGCCGGCCTTCCAGGCCTCGAGGTAGAGGTCCTCGAAGTCCGAATACGGGTAATCCGCCGGCACGTTCACCGTCTTGGAGATCGACGTGTCGATGTACGGGGCCACCGCCGCGACCATGTCCTTGTGCGACTGGGCGGAGATCTCCAGCGCGGTGACGAAGTAGGGCGGCAGGTTGCGGACGTCGCCGCCGACGTGACGGTACATGCGCCAGGCGTGATCCTCGACCGCGTACTCCTTGAACGTGCCATCGGCCATGCGCTTCTTGCGCGTGTAGGTCCACGAGAACGGCGGCTCGATGCCGTTGGAGGCGTTGTCGGCGAAGGCGAGCGAGATGGTGCCGGTGGGCGCGATCGACAGCAGGTGCGAGTTGCGGATCCCGTGCTGCCTGATCTTCTGCTTGACCTCCGCCGGCAGGCGCGAGGCGAAGTTGCCGCCGGAGAGGTAGAGGTCGGCGTTGAACAGCGGGAACGCGCCGCGCTCGCGCGCGAGCTCCACGCTGGCGAGATAGGCGCGGTCGCGCAGCGCTTCGGAGATGCGCGCCGCCATGTGGCGCGCCTCCGGCGTGTCGTAGCGCAGCTTGAGCATGATCAGCGCGTCGCCCAGGCCGGTGAAGCCGAGGCCCACGCGGCGCTTGGCGCGCGCCTCGTCGAGCTGTTGCGGCAGCGGCCAGTGGGTCGCGTCGAGCACGTTGTCGAGCATGCGCACCGAGACCTCGACCGTCCGGCCGAATGCGGCGAAGTCGAACTCGGGCTGCTCGCCGAAGGGCTGGCGCACGAAGCGGGTGAGGTCGATGGAGCCGAGGCAGCAGCAGCCGTAGGGGGGGAGCGGCTGCTCGGCGCAGTTGTGCACGTACAGGCCGTTCGCGTCGAAGGCATGGACGCTCTCCACCGTCACGTCGTATACCGGCTCGACGCCAGCCGGCTCGATCGCGCCGATCGTCGCGGTGAAGCGCTCGCGGTTCAGCTCCCGCCGGTAACCGGACAGGGCGGCGGCGAGCCGCCCGGCCTTGGCGGTGTCCTCGAAGCCCACGCGCTCCGCGAACACGGCGAGGTTGTCGCCGGAAACGACGAGCTCGTGCAGGGCCTTGCGTGGGTAGGCGCGCTCGCCGCCGCGGCCGTCGGGCAGCACCGACTCGCCTTCCGGCTTGCGATCATGGTAGAGGGTGGACGCGATGCCGAAACGCAGCAGCATCCGCTGCGCGGCTTGCAGCAGCCCGAGGTCTGCCTGCGTCAGCCGGACGCTCAGGCCGTTGTCCTGTGTGCCCTGTACCGAGCCGTCGGCGTCGAACAGGCCGCGCAGCAGGCCGCAATGGAACGCGCTCGACGTGGCTTCCATTGCGGGCGTGATGGTCTTGCGCTCGGGCGTGACGTCCAACGCGAGCGCGAGATCGCGCAGGGCGGCCGAAGCGAGCCGGGCTTCGCCCCTCCCGGCGATGGGGCGCTGCCAGCCGCGGAAGTCGGCGCGATGCGGCAGTGTCCCCGCAGCGCGCGCCGCCGCGGCCATCACCGCGGAAGCGCCGTGCGGCAACGTCGAGGCGTCGGACCCGGCGGCGCGCAGCTCCGGCGCCCATACCGACAGGACCGCCTTGTCCGCCTGCAGCGAGCCGTCGCCGATTAGCAGGCCCATCAGATAGCCCTGCGCCTGGGTGAAGGGGCCTTCCCAGCCCGCGAGCGCGCGGTGGTTCTGCAGGACGACCTCGTCGCCGGGCTGCAGCTGGGCGGCGGCGCACCACTCGCTCTCGACGAGATAGCGCGTCTTGCGCGTGACACGCCGCACGGGATGATCGGCCGTCAGGCGCAGGGCATGGCCTTCGCGGGTCTCGAGACGCAGCACGGGCTTCACGCCGGTCGCGAAGAACCCTTGCGACTCGGTCGCGTAAGGCTTGCCGTCCACCATCGCCACGAACGGCTTGCCGACCAGCTCGCACACCTGCCGCGCGCCTTCGGCGGTCATCACCCAGGTGTCGTCGGTGACGCAGGGATTGGTAGCCTCGATGGTCTCGCAGTACTTGAGGTTGTTGTCCGCGTTCATGCGGTCGAGGAAGAGGATGCCCGGCTCGGCGTGGTCGTAGGTCGAGCGCATGATCTGGTCCCACAAATCGCGCGCGCGCACCTTGCGGTAGACCCACAAGCCGTCGGCGCGCTGGTAAGCGCCGTTCGCCTTCTCGTCCGGTGCGGGCTCGGCCTTGTGCACCAGCTCGACGTCGCCATCCGCCTCGACCGCCTGCATGAAGGCGTCGGAGACGCCCACCGAGATGTTGAAGTTGGTGAGGTCGCCCTGGTCCTTGGCGTGGATGAACCGCTCGATGTCGGGATGGTCGCAGCGCAGGACGCCCATCTGCGCCCCGCGGCGCGAGCCGGCGGACTCGACCGTCTCGCACGAACGGTCGAACACGCGCATGTACGACACCGGGCCGCTGGCGCGCGAATGCGTGCCCTTGACGAACGCGCCCACGGGGCGGATGGACGAGAAGTCGTAGCCGACGCCCCCGCCGCGGCGCATGGTCTCGGCCGAATCGGCGAGCGCGGTGTAGATGCCCGGGCGGCCGTCGACGACTTCGGAGATCGAGTCGCCGACCGGCTGCACGAAGCAGTTGATCAGCGTCGCGGTGAGCTCGGTGCCGGCCGCGGAGTTGATGCGGCCCGCGGGCACGAAGCCGTTGCGCTGCGCCTCGAGGAAGCGCACCTCCCAGTGGGAGCGCTTGTCCTCGGCTTCGACGGCCGCGAGCGCGCGCGCCACGCGCCGCCGTACCTCCTCGACGGTGCGCTCGGCGCCCTTGGCGTACTTCTCGACCAGCACTTCGGCGGAAATGTCCTGCTCGGGCAGCGCGGCCGCAGCGGCGGCGCGCTCCTTGTTCTCTGTGGTCTTCACTTCGTCTTCCTCGGCATGCGGGATTGCGGAAAGGCGCACGGCACCCGTCTAAGTCAGCGCGCACTAGCGTCGCGCGCAGCGCAGTCTCCGGATTCGCCAGGCTCAGTGTGTGAGCCAGGCTGAATCGCTGCAACCGCACGGACCGCGCGCGCGTACTTCAAGCATTCGCTCATACTTTAACGCACCTCGCCACCACCGCCAGGAGATCGCCATGACGACTGCATCCGCCGCCCCGCCCGGAAGGGCAATCGCCGACCTCGCAGGAGGCTGCTTCTGGTGCCTCGAGGCGGTCTACGACGAGCTGAAGGGGGTCGAGTCGGTCGAGTCCGGCTACATGGGCGGCCGCACGCCCAAGCCGACGTACGAGGACGTGTGCTCCGGCGAGACCGGACACGCCGAGATCGTGCGCATCACCTACGACCCGAAGGTGGTGAGCTTCGCCGAGCTGCTGCAGGTGTTCTTCGTCATCCACGATCCGACCACCCTGAACCGCCAGGGCAACGACGTCGGGACGCAGTACCGCTCTGCGATCTTCTACCACTCGCCCGAGCAGAAGGCGCAGGCCGAGGCGGTGATCGCGAACCTCGAAGGTGCGAAGCTCTTCGACGATCCCATTGTCACCGAGGTAGTGCCGGCGAGCACCTTCCACGCGGCCGAGGCCTACCACCAGGAATACTTCGCGCGGAACCCGAACCAGTCCTACTGCGCGTTCGTGGTGCGTCCGAAGGTCGCGAAGTTCCGCAAGCACTTCGTCGACCGGCTCAAGCGCTGATGCCCTAGGGAATGTCTGACCAAAGGGGGAAACATCCCCCTTCGACCCCCTGATTCAGAGGAAGCTCTGATTCATCCGGCGATTGAATCAGAGCTTCCCTAGGCGTCCTCGGACGAATCGAACAGCGCAAGCTGCCGCTGCCCCAGCAGCACCGCCGCCTCCACCGCGCGCTTCGCGTCCACCAGCGACTGCGAGTGGCCTGCGGTGGTGCCGGCTTCCCAGCGGTACCGGTTCTCCGGCGGCGCCTCGCGGTCGAGGCGCACGCTGCCGGCCTTCGCCTTGCCGACCCAGTAGCCGTGCGAGAGGTACCCGCGCTCCCAGAATGCCTTCGATGCGCGCGGCCTGCGCTTGCGTCCTGTCGCCATCACGTCCTCCCCGCGATGCGGCCGACGATGGCCCGCGCCAGCTCGATCACGGTGAGCGGCGCGCAACCCTCGGCCTTGTTGTTGGCGATGATGATCGCGTCGTGCCCCGCGCCGATCGCCTCGGCCGCGAGCGCGGCAAGCGTGGTCCGCGTCGGCAGGTCCGGGTCGACCATCCGGTCGAAGGGCGCGTACTGCGCCTTGGCTTGCTCGTACTGGAACCCGGCGTGCAGGCTCCACCGTGCGATGAGCGGCCCGGCGCCGGCGCCCGCCATGCGCTCGGCCTGCTCGGCCACCGTCGGCATGCGCGCGTGCACGCCGTAGCAGTAGCGCGCCCCCGCATCTTGCAGTGCGGCAGCCAGCGGCGCGCCGACCACCTCGGCGTTGCGCACCTCTACGGCGAGCAGCGCCTGCGGGACCTGCGTGCGGATGGCGGCGAGAAAGCCGTGCAGCTGCGCTGCGAAGGCCGGCGGATCGAAGGCGAGCTCGCGCGGCAGGGGCGAGAGCTGGAACACCAGCGGGCCGGCCTTCGTGCCCAGGCCCTCCATGGCCGGGCCAACGAAATGCTCGACCGCCCAATGCGCGTCCAGGAAGCCTTCGTTGCGCCGGGTCGCGCGGCCGCGCTCGTCGCGCAGGGCGGCGTCGCTCACCGCGGCCGGCGCCTTCACCAGGAACCGGAAGCCCTCGGGAACCTGTGCCGCGTAGGCGGCATAGTCGCGCGCCGCGATGGGCGAATAGAACGTACGGTCGATGCCGACGGCCCGGAGCACCGGGTGTCGCGCGTACGCGGCGAGCCCGAGCCGCGACAGCTCGCCCTCGCTCGCCTTGCGGGCATACACCAGCCCTGCCCATCCGGGGAAGGACCACGACGACGTGCCGAGCAGCGCGCGGGCGGGCAGGCGCGCACCGAGCGCGACGGTGTCCGCGTCGGGCTGGAAGGGCGCCGGCGGCGCCGGAGCTTTGGGCGCGGGCGCCGGCGGAGCGTCGAAGAGCGGGAATTGCTCGGTCATGGTCGTCGCGCGGGATTCTAGCTAGGATGACGCGAGGGGGTCGGACATGACGGACCAGGCAGTCGGCGTGATCGGCATCGGCGCGATGGGCATGGGCATCGCGCGCAACCTGCTCGCGCGCGGCTACGCGGTGCACGTGCGCGACATTCGCGCGGAGGCGGAGGACGAGGCGCGCCGGGCCGGCGCCGTCGTGCACGCTTCGCCGGCGTCTCTCGCCGCGGCGTGCGCAGTGGTGCTGACCGTGGTGGTCGACGACGCGCAGACGGAGACGGTGCTCTTCGGTCCCGACGGCGTGGCGGGCACGCTCGGGCGGGAGGCGGTCGTGGTCCTGCACAGCACCCTGTCCCCGGCCTTCGTGGCCGCGGCGGCGGAGCGCCTCGCGGCGCGCGGTCTTGCGATGGTCGACGCGCCGATCTCCGGCGGCCCGGCCCGTGCGCGGGACGGCTCGATGAGCATGATGATCGCCGGCGCGCCGGAGGCGCGCGGCCGCGCCGATCGCGTGCTCGCCGACGCTGCGGCGAAGCGCTTCGTGATCGGTGACCGGCCCGGCGACGGCGCCCGGATGAAGCTCGTGAACAACGCGCTCGCGGCCGTGAACCTCGCCGCGGCCGGCGAGGCGATGGCGCTCGCGATGCGCCTCGGGCTGGATGCCCGCACCGCGCACGACGTGATCTGCGCGAGCTCGGGCGGAAGCTGGATCTTCGCCGACCGCATGCCGCGCGTGCTGGCCGGCGACTACGCCACGCGCGCCGCGGCGCGCGTCCTCGCCAAGGACATGGGTCTGTTCCTCGACGTGGCGGCGGCGGCCGATTACGCCGCGCCGATCGCCGAGGCCGCCCGGGGCGCGTTCCTGCAGGCGCTGGCCGAGGGCCACGCCGAGGAGGACGACGCCGCCGTCATCAAGCCCTATGCACGTGCCGCGGGAGTGAAACTGCCATGAACGCCGCCGAACGCCTGCTCGATGCCCTCGACCACGCCCGGTCGATCGCGCCGCTGACCGACGCCGACCCGGATCTCGACGAGGCGCGTGCCTACGCCATCGCCCGCGAGATCCACGACCGGCGGGTGGCCCGCGGCGAGCATCCGATCGGGCGCAAGATCGGCTTCACCAACCGCAACATCTGGCCGGAGTACGGGGTGTACCAGCCGATCTGGGCCCACGTCTACGACTCGACGGTGGCCCACGCCGCAGGCGACCGCGCGACGGTGCGCGTGTCCGACCTGCCCGAGCCGCGCATCGAGCCGGAGATCGTGCTGCACTTCGCGCGCAGACCGCCTGTGACGCGCGACCCGGAAGCCATCCTCGCCTCGATCGACTGGATCGCGCACGGCTTCGAGATCGTCCAGTCGGTGTTTCCCGCGTGGAAGTTCCGCGCGGCGGACACCATGGCGGCGTTCGCGCTGCACGGGCGCCTGGTGGTCGGTACGCCCGTGCCGGTGTCGAGCATTGCCGACTGCGCCGCGAAGCTCGCTAGCTTCCGCATCGCGCTCGCGCGCGAGGGCGAGGTGCGGACCGAGGGCGGCGGCGCCAACGTGCTCGACAGCCCGCTGCTCGCGTTCGCCCACCTCGCGGACCTGCTCGAGCGCCAGCCCGGGTTCGCGCCGGTGCAGGCGGGCGAGATCGTCACCACCGGGACCCTCACCGCCGCGCTGCCGGTCGCGCCGGGCGAGACGTGGTCGACGCGGCTCGATGGCCTGCCCCTGCCAGGGCTCGAACTGACGCTCGGCTAGATCTTCCGCTCGCGCCCCGCCCAGTACGGCTCGCGCAACTCGCGCTTCAGCGTCTTGCCCGCGGCGCTGCGCGGGAAGGCGGGGACGATCACCACCTCGCTCAGCCGCTGGTAGCGCGCGGCCACCCGGGCGTTGATCCACTCGCGCAGCGCCTCCGCGGTCACGTTCGCCCCCGCGCGCAGGACCACGGCGGCCAGGGGGGTCTCGCCCCACTTCTCGTGCGGGACGCCGAACACCGCCACGTCGGCCACGTCCGGGTGGCGCGCGGCGATCTCCTCGACGTCCTTCGGGTACACCTTCATTCCGCCCGAGTCGATCATGTCCTTCTTGCGGTCGACGAGGTGCAGGAAGCCCTCGTCGTCCGCATAGCCCATGTCGCCGGAGTACAGCCAGCCGTCGCGGATCGCCTGCGCGGTGAGGTCCGGCCGCTTGTAGTACCCCTGCATCAGGAACGGCCCGCGGCCGACGATCTCGCCGATCTCTCCGGGAGGGAGGTCGTGTCCTGCTTCATCCACGATGCGCATGTCGAAGTGCTGGGGAGGCGCGCCCACCGAGCCGGACTTGCGCACCGCGTCGTCGCGGTCGAGGATGGTGATGAAGCCCTCGGTGAGCCCGTACAGTTCGTAGAAGCGGTTCGGCAGCGCGGCATTCAGCCGGTCCTTGTGCTCCTGCAGCAGCGGCGCGCCCAGCGACAGGATGCACTCGAGTGACGCGAGCCGGCGCGGATCGAAGCCCGGCGCCCCGAGGATCTGGATGATCTGCGTCGGCACCATCATGACGTGGGTGATGTGCTCGCGCTCGATCAGCGCCATGGCGCCCTCGGCGTCGAACTGCCGCGCGAGCACGTATGTGCCGCCCAGCCAGAAGCTCGGCATCATCGTGATGTACGCCCCGTTGAACACGATGGCGCCGGTGTGCAGGGTGCGCGACTCCGGCGTCATGCGCCACGCCGCGGCCATCATCATGCAGTACATCGAGCGCACGTGGTGGCTGTGCATGATGCCCTTGGGCAGCCCGGTCGTGCCGCTGGTGTACATGATGTTGAACATCGCCTCGTCGCCTACCTGCGCCGGCTCGAGCCCGGGCGCGGCGGCGGCGGTCAGGGCGCCATAGTCGCCGAAGGAGTCGGCGGCGCCGTCGACCAGCAGCACGTGCGCGGGCAGCTCGCCGCGGATCGCCATCAGGGTCGGCAGCATCGATTGCTGCGTGACCAGGCACTTCGCGTCGGAATCCCGCAGCAGGCTGCCCAGGCCGGCCGGCATGAGGAGGGGCGAGAGCGGGACGAGGGCGGCGCCCAGCGCGGGCACTGCCCACACCAGCTCCAGCGCCTCGCGGCAGTTGCCCAGCACGGTCGCGACCTTGTCCCCGGGCCCGATGCCCAGTGCCGCGAGCGCATTCGCCGCGCTGCCCACGCGCGCGGCGAACTCGCGCCAGGTGAGGCGCTCGCTCTCGAAGACCACGGCAAGACGGTCGGGACGATAGCGCGCGTGATGCGCGACCAGCGTTGCGAGCTCCGGCATGACGTCACCTCCCCCCAGGCTGCAATGAGAAACGCCGGCAGGACTCGCGTCAAGCCGGCGCCTGGCGGATGCCCGAGGTCAGGCGGCGGCCGGTTGCAGGCCGAAGGGCGCGGAGGACTGCTGCGGCGCGGCCGCCGGCCGGCGCCGCTCGGACCATGCCGAGATCCACGACACCGCGAGCGCCGACACGTAGGGCAGCGACTGCGCCGCGAGGATCATGATCCACAGGTTGGTCTCGCGGTGGTCGAGGCCGTCGCGCCAGAGCATGGCGATCATGCCCAGCACCAGCGCGGTGAGCATCAGCGCCTCCTCCCTGACCGCACCGAGCACGCCGCCGGAGACGCGCGCCTTCCAGCTCTTGGCGGTCTTCACGAACGCGCCTTCCTTCTGCGTCAGGCCCGCCCACACGCCGGCGGCGATCGCATGCGACAGCGCCATGCTCGCGAGCGCCGCGCCGGCGTTGTCGGCAAGGCCGCACTTCACTCGCAGCCCGTAGAGGATCGGACCGAACGCCGCCTTGGCGAGGAAGAAGCCCAGCAGCGGGATCAGGAAGAGGTCGATCGGCAGGGTGAAGTGCTCGGGCAGCGCCAGCATGCCGATGGTCCACAGGAGCGCGGCGAAGGTGAACACGAAGTGCAGCGCGTCGCCGAACCAGGAGAACCAGCCGGTGAGGAAGTGGAAGCGCTGTCCCGCGGTGAGCGGCCCGCGCTTCACCAGCCAGTCCCAGCGGCCCTTGAGGATCTGCATGGCGCCGAACGCCCAGCGGAAGCGCTGCGACTTGAACGACTTGAAGTCCGCGGGCGTGAGGCCCCGGCCGAATTCCTCGTCAACGTAGAGCGTTTCGTAGCCGGCGTGCATCAGGCGCAGGCCGAGCTCCGCGTCCTCGCAGATGCACCATTCGGACCAGTTGCCGGTCCCCACCAGCGCGGATTTGCGCACCAGGGTCATGGTGCCGTGCTGGATGATCGCGTTGCGCTCGTTGCGATGGTGCATGCCGAGGCGGAAGAAGCCGTCGAACTCCCAGTTGGTCATGCGCTGGAAGGGGGAATGCTCGAACTCGCGGTGCGCCTGCGGCGCCTGCACCACCGCGACCTTCGGGTCCTCCGCGAAGTAGCCGACCAGCGACTCGAGCCAGTCGGACCGCACGACGTAGTCGGCGTCCACCACGCCCACCACTTCCGCGCGCGGATCGGTGATGGTGAGGCCGTAGTTCAGTGCGCCCGCCTTGAAGCCGGGCCACTTCGGCAGGTGGACGAACTTGAACGCCACGCCGCGTTGGCGGTGGCGTTCGGCCAGCATTGCGCAGTGCGCCTCGACCGGCTTCCACAGCGCCTCGTCGGTGGTGTTGTTGTCGATCACCAGCACTTCGTAGTGCGGGTAGTCGAGCGCGGCGAGGCTGTCGATGGTGGCGATGACCATCTCCGGCGGCTCGTTGTAGCAGGCGAGATGCACCGAGACGAACGGCTTCGGGGCGTCGGCGGGATCGTTCCGCGGCGCGAAGCGCCGCTTCCAGCCGCCGTTCCACAGCACTTCGGTGAACTCGAAGCCGTTGGCGAGCAGGATTGCGATCATCGCGGCGAGCGCCGGCACCACGACGACCAGCATCAGCCAGTCGAAGCCGCTGAGGTAGAACTCGAGCGGCAGCGCGATCATCCACACCGCCACCGCGGTGGCGGCCTGGATCAGCGCGGCGTAGAAGAGCCTGCCGGCGAGCTTGAAGTGGCGGAAGCGGCCGGCGAACCAGAGCATCATCGGGAAGGCGATGAGCGAAGCGATGGCCGCCTTGCTGGTCCACGTCGGGTCGGCGATGATGGGGCCCGCCAGGGGAAACTTCGGCTGGCGGTCGGCGTTCAGCACGCCCCAGTACGGGCCCACGCGGCCTTCGTTGCGGATCTTCCACGGCTGGTCGACCGCTTCCATCAGGAAGTAGTCCCAGTGCTTCTGCTCGGCTTTCTGCAGGAACAGGCGGATGAAGCGCGCCTGCTCGCCGCGGGAGGCGAACGCGCCCTGGAAGCGGTCGCCGTTGGAGGGCCAGCCCACCTCGCCGATCACGATGTACTTTTTCGGATAGGCGCGCTTCAGCAGCTCGTAGCGGTGCTCCACGTCGGCGAGCGCCTCCTCCACGGGAACGCCTTCCCAGTAGGGCAGCAGGTGGACGGTGATGTAGTCGACGGCCTTCGCGAGCTCCGGATGCTTCAGCCAGACGTGCCAGGGCTCGGCGGTCGAGATCGGCACGTTCACGCTGCGCCGCATCTGCTTGATGTAGCCGACCAGCTCGTCGGGCTTGAGCCGGCCGAGGAGGATCGTTTCGTTGCCGAGCAGGACGCGGTCGATCTGGCGGTTGCGCTTCACCGCGCGCGCAAGGGCGTCCAGCTCCAGCGCGTTGTTGTCCTTGCGCTGGTCCAGCCACGCGCCGGCGGTGACGCGCAGGCCCTGCCGGGCGGCGAGGTCGGGGAGCTGCTCGAGCTCGGCCGCGGTGTAGGTGCGGATGCGCTTGGTGTAGACGGACAGGAGCTTCATGTCCGCGGCGACTTCATCGTCGGTCGGAAGCTCCTTGCGCAGCGGGCTCTGGTCGCGCTGGTAGAAGTTGTACGCCATGCCCTCGACCGGGCCCTCCCAGTCGGGCGCGGCGATCGGCCGGTTGAACCAGTTCCACACGGCAAGGTTGGCGGCGACCACGACGAGCGCGATGAACGCGGCGGCCAGCCAGCCGGACGGAGCGGACGAGCGCGGTGGGGCAACGGAGCTCAGGACCAAGAAGACCTCTGACGTTTAGGGGCCTGGAGCGGCATCGGATTCTACCCGTGCCGTCATGACACAGGACTGCACATGCACCTGCATTGCATGACTCAACGCTCGACGGCCGCCGTCGGTTGAAGCAAGATAGGTGCCGCGCACAAAAAGTTCCGCATCGGCTGCAATGGCCTCGCCCTGGACGG
>Ga0209254_10004645_pt1 | contig 12594 bp, 18 predicted proteins | sample FrelakmetDIP11DI_FD_187148 | JGI IMG/M metagenome (GOLD analysis project Ga0209254, IMG submission 187148) | Freshwater lake sediment microbial communities from the University of Notre Dame, USA, for methane emissions studies - DIP11 DI (SPAdes)... | ecosystem: Environmental > Aquatic >...
CTGCTTCAAGGGCAGTCCGGGGTTCATTTCCCGGAGTGTAAGGCAGGGGTACATTCCTTGTCGAGATAAAACTGTACTCTGATAAAATTCCTTCGCCATACTCCCCGCCGTCGTAATACATGGCCCTTCCGAATAAAGGTGCCATTTTCGTCCTGATGCCGAGTTCCGCTGCCAGATCAATATGTCCGGATCTGTTGGTTTTAAAATCTACTTCCTGCAGCGCGACAAGATCGGGATCAGCTTTGAGGATCACTGCTGCTATTGCATCGAGGTAATAATCACCGCGGGTAGTTGCACCGTGATAAATATTAAATGACAGTATTTTTACTGTAATTTGATTGTCACTCAGGTCCTGCGCCCGGCATGCCTGCGAGGCCAGCAGTGCTGTCAGCAGAAGAGTGATTTTAACTTTCATTTGTAACAGTTTTGAGTCGCTTTTTAAGTTATTTAAGTCAGGCTGCGCTGTAAAAATGAAGATGAGCCTGCCAGTCATAGGGCCCTTCTTTGACTGTGGGGAAAAAAGCTACAACAAGAGCAAGGAAACCGGCCATGCTTCCCATCCGGTTATCCCATTTATCATAACCCTTATAGAAGAACAGGAAAAGGGAAATGGCACAAAGGGATCCGACAAAAACATTCCTCATCCCTGTGTAATAATAGACACTGATGTTTTTAAGAGTAAGATCTTCCCTGAAGATCAGGTAGCCGCCCAGCATCAGTACAAATGGCAGCAGGATGCCAATCCATCCGACAGCCTTCCGCAGAGCCAGGTAGGAAAAGGTCAGGTTCAAGTGATCATCGTTTGGTTGTGTCATGGTAAATTCCTGCCAGTTGTCCTTCTGAGGGGGTCCACATGATATAATTGATTTCATCAGGTCTGGAGGCGTTTCTGGACTTGGAAGAAGATCCGTAATAACTTATTGCCGCTCTCATACCGTTATCCGGCGACTTCTGAAGGATTTCACCTGCCCTGCCAGTTTATTAATAGTCAAGGGTAATTATCCTGCCCCCGGTAAAGTTGAAAAACTTGTCCTTTTGTGCAACTTGTATGCCATCCATAAGATCCTCGTGACTAAACCCGGCTATTTTAAGGCAAGTAGGGCAAGCATAAACACCTGCCTTCATTTCAAGCAGCTTCCTGATATATGTATGTGCGGATTCAAAATCAGCAAATTCGATATCTTTTGAATCTTTTAAAAGAAGTTGAACCGCATGGATGTCCATATATACAAGTACATCTTTGTCATCAGCCATCATTGTAGCCATTTTAAGTGGCATTAATACTTTATGAGGGTCATCGTAGCATTCCGTAATATGAATTAATATGCCATCCCTGACTGCTTCCTTTTTGTCTGCCGAAGCAGTTGTTTGGTTAGAGTTCTGATTGCAGGCACTTAATAGTAGTACGGCCATTAGAAAGAGTCCAATGTTTTTCATAGGTTAAATTTTTAGAAGTCAGTTAGTCAATGATTCGGAAAGAGTGATTAAAATTAATTGATATTCTTGATTTAACTTTAAAAAAACAAAGTTATTATCAGATTGAATGAGGGCATCAATTCGATGAGTTGACCCTTCAGAAGTCTTGAATTTCACTACATCTGCAAAATAAATTTTACACGCCAAAATCGGGTAGCGGATATGAGATAAACATAATGGCATCCTGAACAATACTCAGATCTGCCTGTTATAAATATATAACCCCAAAAATAAAAATAATATGAAAAATTTAAGTGTATTATTACTTGCTTTAGCTTCTTCATTGAGCGCTTTCAGCCAGGGAAAAGACGTTGTTGATATTGCGATCGGATCTCCGGATCATACAACTTTAGTAGCTGCTGTTAAAGCTGCTGATCTGGTAACAACTTTAAAAAGTGCAGGACCATTCACAGTATTTGCTCCAACTAATGCTGCTTTTGATAAGCTTCCTGAAGGAACTGTTGCAAATTTGCTTAAGCCTGAGAATAAGGCTCAGTTGGCAAAAATATTAACTTATCATGTAGTTAGCGGCAATCTTGATGCAGCTGCTGTGATGGATGCTATCAAAAAAGGTAACGGTAAAGTAGTTATGACAACTGTCAGTGGTGGTATGCTAACTGCTTCGCTGGATATGGGCAAAGTTAAATTAACAGATGAATCCGGAAAGTCAGCATTTGTAACTATAGCAGATTTAAAAGCCACTAATGGAGTAGTTCATGTCATTGACGCAGTGGTTCTTCCTAAGTAGTTAAGATACCGATAGAATAAATTAAAGCTCTCTGATAAATTCAGGGAGTTTTTTTTAACCATTATACCCCGGGAACAGTTTCTCAAGCTTCTCTTCACGGTAATTGAAAATAGTATCCAACTGCTTATTGATGAAGATGCTGTTGGCTAAAGCTCCTAAAAACCCAAAGGGTGGTGAATAGGATACAATGTCTGTCATTAGAACACCCTGGCCGGCGGGTTCAATAAAGTGCTGATGATGCCACATCGAATAAGGTCCTATTCGCTGCTCATCGACAAAATACCTCATTTCTTCAACATGGGTAATTTCTGTCACCCAGATCATTCTTATCCCCAATACAGGTTTTACGGTGTAACTTATAATCATCCCCGGGTACATTTTCCCTGACAGGTTTTTGGAATTGATTTCAAAACCCATGTAATCAGGAGTAATCTCTTTTAGGTTTTTCGGAGACGATATAAAATCCCACACATCTTCTATTGAACCGTTAACTATTTGTGTTTTATGAAACTGATAAAATGCCATTTATCTTATTTTTATTGAGCTATTATTATTCATCTCATGGCAATATAGCCTGTTTTTTTACGCTGTCCCTTTCAAGGCCATTATTCTTTCCTCATTTTGTTCAGAGATTGAATCTCATTACGCAGTTCGTCTATTTTAGTCATTAAATGTATATAAAGCTCTTCCGATTTAATATCCTGAAATTTAATCTCCTGAAGCTCTTGCGATAATTCGTTTTGGCTTTCCTGCATGCTGTTCATAATTACACCTATAAATAAGTTCATAATTATCATAGCTCCAATTAAAATAAAGCTGGCAAAATACAGGAAAGGCCAGATAGATATTATTTGCATATTGCCATCCGAAGATGAACCAAAAATAAGAGGATTCATTATATCTGTCCACCCTTCAAGCGTTAACACTTTAAAAAGCGTGACCAAAGTATGGTGCAAATTACCAAAATGCATGGGATCGGAAGCTCCAAAAACAAAAACGCCAACAATTGCATAAACATAAAATAGGATTGCAATAAGCAGAATGATATAACCCATAGAAGGAATACTCTTTACCAAAGCGCCAATGAGAAGCCGGAGTTTTGGAAGAAAGGTTATCATCCGCAGTATTCTTAGAACCCTTAATATTCTAAAAGCTGCAAAAAAATGTGTATCACCTGCCGGAATGAGGCAAATGGCAACAATTACAAAATCAAAGACATTCCAGGGATCTAAAAAAAAGTTCCAGGGCCTTTTCCCATTGGAAACAATTTTCAATCCAATCTCCACGACAAAACATGAAATAATAAACCTGTCAAGAAATACCAGTATAAGTCTGTGTTTCGGGGCAATTTCGGAATAGGTCTCAATGCCGATAATAATTGCAGAAAACAAAATGAGGATGAATATGAAAGCATTGAATGTTATATTTTTAGTGATTTTCTTAGCTATTTCGAAAATTGGGTTCATGGCTTTTTTACTTTTAAGAATATAAATATTAACATAGGAAAAGAAGCAATAGCAATGAAAAGTGATAGCATGTAGAATGAATCTTTAATTACTTCAGGATATGCTTTTCCAATGAAATAACCGAAAGGCACAAGTGTTCCAACTCGGGTAATTGCCCCGAGAGAAAGAATCAGTATTAAACCACTGTATTCAATAATATGATGTGCATCAATCAGATAGTCTCCAAAATTGCTTCCTGACAGAATCATAAACTAACCTAACTTGTTCTTTTTATTTTTAAGGATAAGAAGATACTTCCTGTAATTATGGTGGCTATAAAAATCAATGACCATTCGATTGGGATTTTGTATAAGTCGATCAGCAGCATTTTTATTCCTACGAAGACCAATACTACTGCCAGACCATAATTCAACAACCAAAACCTATGAACTACGCCTGCCAATGCGAAATAGAGAGAACGTAATCCGAGTATTGCAAACACATTGGACGTATATACAATAAACTGATCCTGCGTTATTGCTAAAATAGCAGGTATACTATCCACTGCAAAAACAAGGTCAGTAGTTTCTATAAGAATCAAAACCAAAAATAAAGGCGTAGCAAATCGTTTACCATTGAGTTTTACAAAAAAATTATCTTCCTCTAAATGAGGTGTTACCGGCATGAACTTTTTAAAGAACCTTATTAGTGGATTTTTATAGGGCTCAATCTTTGCATTATTATGATAAAACATTTTATAGCCTGTGTATATCAACAATGCACCAAAAATATAGATTGTAAAATGAAATTTTTCAATGAGTGCAACCCCGGCAAATATGAAAACCACGCGCATTACTAATGCTCCTAAAACTCCCCAGAACAAGACCTTATGCTGATATTTTGAAGGAATTTGGAAGTAGGTAAAAATCATAATAAATACAAAGATATTATCCACGCTCAGAGCCTTTTCAATTAAATAACCCGTAAAAAACTCCAGTGCTTGCTGCCGGCCTTTCCAATAAAAAATTATTGTGTTAAAAAGCAATGCAAGGGAAACCCAGACAAAAGTCCATGTTAATGCTTCCCTCAAAGAGACTTCATGAGTCTTTCGATGAAAAACACCCAGGTCAAGTGCTAACATAAGCAGCACAAAAGCATTGAAAAGTATCCAGAAAATAATTGGCGTGTCCATAATTTATATTTTAAGTAATCATCATTTGCTTCCTGGTACAAATATCAAACCTCCCATTTAGATATTCCGACCCGGCACTATCGGGGTAAATATATTTACTATTTTTCTTTTCAAGTCAAATGGCATCAAGATCCTCTGCTGTAATCCACCTTATGTCATCAATCCCATATACGACCTGATAAGACCTGGCAATAACCATAATAAGAGCACAATCCGATGAAAGCATGAAAGATTCCATTTCGGGATGCCGTTTCAGATGCGCCTGATTAAAAACAGCATCCGTTCTGAGAAACGCCTGAGATTCTATGCGTAACGGCTGATAAAGCAAAATAAAAGTGTTGCGTTTGTTCACATCCATCTCAAGGGAAAAACGGAATATCGGGAAGAGCACATCCTGCCCTCCATCTTTTACATAATCAAAATAAGTCCCATTCTGACCCAATTGAATATGATGGGCAAGAACAGAATTAAACCCGATTTCTGCAACTGCGAGGAATTTAAATTTCGAAGTGTCGCATTTCATATCGATATTTCCGCTTTGAGCTTTCGCAGCAAGTGCAAGAAACAAAGACAAAATAGTCAGGGGTATTCTTAATTTCATAATGCAGAAAATTAATTATTAATTAATAGCAATGATAATTAATTCTTCAGAATGTAATACTGAAAATGGATATAGTGTTTGTGCATTTGGCTCTTTTGTTTTTGCATAGGCTGAGGCTTGACGAATTAAATTTATTGTCCGTTTCAGGTGGTCGTGAATGCTTTTGTAAGATGAAAGTTGAACAATTTTTATATAGTTGTGTTATTATTTCGTAATTGAATGATTATTAATTTTTAAAATAACAATTTATGAAAAAAGCATTTTCAATTTTATTATCAGTAGTTCTAGCTGTTTCGATCTTTACGCTATCTTCCTGTGAAGATGATGATAAAATTACATATGCAAATGTTCTGGTCACCCATGCATCTCCTGATGCTCCGGGGGTTGACCTGTTGATTGATGATGTTAAGGTAAACACCCAGCCACTTACTTACCCTAACAATACTGGCTATCTGGATGCAGAAACAGGCACCCGGAACATTAAAGTAAACGTTGCCGGAACCACTACCACGGTAATCAATGGAAATCTTGATGTGGAAGCAGATAAATACTACTCAGTATTTGCAGTAGATCAGGTATCGGAGATTACAGCTATAGTACTGGCCGATGACCTTACAATGCCGGCAGCAGGGAAAGCCCATGTTCGTTTTGTACATCTTTCACCCGATGCCCCTGCAGTTGATGTGGCGGTTGCAAGCAGTGGAGCGGTAGTATTTTCAAATATTGAATTTAAGGAATCCACCGCTTTTACTCCGCTCGACGCAGGAACTTACAACCTCGACGTACGTGTAGCAGGAACTTCTACGGTGGCACTTGTCTTGCCTCCTATTACGCTGCAAGCAGGTAAAATCTATACAGTTTTTGCAAAGGGCTTCCTCGAGGGAACTGGAGCACAGGCTCTGGGTGCAGAAATTATAATTAACAAATAGTCCACCTGGGCTACAAAAAAATACCCTGGCGGGAAGCCGGGGTTTTTATTAAGCCTGAAAAAAATGAAACTCTCTGAATACTAATACAATGTTTATAAAACTATTCATTATTGCCTTACCGGTCTTTTTTGTAATTGATTTGGTTTGGCTGGTACTTGTGGCAAAAAAGTTCTATCAGGAACAGATTGGTTTTTTGATGAAACCGGATATTAATTGGTTTGCTGCAATTACTTTCTATTTACTATTTATTGCCGGACTGATAATATTTGTTATTTCACCGGCTGTTGAAAAGCATTCCTGGGTTCATGCCCTCCTTTTTGGAGCATTATTTGGTCTCATAACATATGCTACTTACGATTTAACAAATCTGGCCACTTTGAAAGACTGGCCTTTGTTAGTTACGGTTGTTGATTTAATCTGGGGTTCCGTACTAGCATCTTCCATTTCGCTGATAACCTACCTTATCGCAAATAAAATATAGAATACCTGGAATTGCTTCTCAAAATGAGCCACACGGTCAGTGCGACTTTTAAATGCGCTTACAAGACTAGTTAAAGAGATATTCGTTTCCGACTATTAGAAGAATTCAGCATTGTATTTCGGAAATCAATTATTGACATTATCAGCTTTTTTCAACAGGAGACAGATCTTAATAGCTTCGTCTACATGACGTTGTACCTCTGTTTGTGAATCGAATATATAAACGACTTTACCTGAACGGTCCGCGACATAAGTCACCCGTCCGGGAATTAATCCGAAAACCCTGCCGGGAACGCCAAATAATTTTCTTACAATATTTTCATTATCACTTAACAGGGTATAATTGAGCCTGTTTTTTTCTGCAAATTCTTTATGGCTTTCAACCGACTGACTGCTAATGCCTATAATAATTGCATCTGCCTCTTCAAATAAATCTGAGATATCCCGGAAGTAGCAGGCTTCTCTTGTACAGTTCAGGCTGCCATCCTGCGGGTAGAAAAAGATAACCAGTTTTTTCTTGCCCAGATATGTGTTGATATTGAACAGATTTCCATGCTGATCCTTAAGTGAAAACCCGGGAATAATGTCCCCGATTTTGATATGGGCCATTTTACATTTATTAAATCAAACTGTAATGAGGAAACCAATGCATATGGAATAAATAAGTATGAATATCGCTCCTTCCAATATGCCAATTCTCTTTCCTCTTCCTGCAAAAATAAGTACAAATAATAATAAGCTTGTAAAAATGTTGATTTTTATAGTTGATATCCCTCCATTTACGCGGAATACCAGCTCCGGTGCACCTGTACCTGTTGTATCTATTTTAGTGATTTGTTTATTCCGACATAGTATAAATCAAATCCGCCTTTCCCCCCTGGTCTGTCTGAGGAAAAAATCATCAGATTATTAAGGAAATTATTGAGAAAATATTCGCTGTCCATGTCTGCTATAACAGGCCTGTATTCATCGTATTCCGTATTTATGGCATCTCCGAAATTTACAGGGGCAGACCACTGATTATTGACATACTTTGAATACCAGAGGTCAAAACCGCCAAAACCACCTGCCCTGTCTGAAGCGAATACCATCATATCATCCCTGATATAAGGACACTTGTCTTCACTTACAGTGCTTAATGCTTCTACTCTCTCAATTACTACTCCTGTAGACTGATTTATTAACTTATTCGGGTTGCCGGTGGCCTTATAAATGTCAAAATTGTCACCCCTGTCTGATGTGAAATAAAGGACTTCGGTCCTGTTCTGATTGTCATAGATAATTGTCGGATACGCATCATCAGATCCGGAATTTATTTCTGAAAGTTCAACAGGTTCACCTGAAATTACAAACTCATTATCATCCACTTCCAGAGCAGCCCAGTAAATATCAAGACTTCCATCTTTATCAGAGGCATAAAAGAAACGTTTCTGAGCATCTGTGAGCTGCGTCGGATCAAAAAAACCTTTTGCCGGATCATACATGAAACAGGGACCAAGTTCATTACCTGTCGTATTAAAGGGATCAACAAATCCTTTGTCATCAAAGTCAGCATGCATCTCGAATTCACCGGAAATAAGAGATGAGTAAACCATGCAATCGTAACAAATAAAATCAAAATCACCTGCGATTTTTCTGTTGGTTGAAAAAATCAGTGTGAAATATTTTTCAGACCAGTCATAATCCAGGTCCGAATTATAATCATCGCCTGAAGAATTGACCTGCTTGAAATTCTGAGGAGTGGCAGGGATTAGACCTTTGTCAAAATTCAACCTGTGTGTGTCGTAACAGGAAGTCAGTATTATTGGAAATGCCAGGATTAGTGATCGTAAGGCTTTTATTCTATTCATGGACGCGTTTTTTTAAAGCATGATAGTAAAGCCGATGTTGAAATTCTGAAAACTGACAGGCAGCGTGAAATGCTGTTCGTAACTGGTTTCATCGCTGAATGTGGGAGTGGTGGAAAACCGGCAGTAGGAGAGGTTGATTCCATACTTTTCTGAAAAGAAATAATTAAGCTGCGCTTTTATGCCGGCGGATGCGGCTGCTGAATTATCCTTACTGACGCTGTTGATCACCCCTGTCTCATCATCAGTGACAATCAGATCAGGATGATGACACAGAGCAAATCCAAGCATCGGAATAAACAACACTTCAAAGTCACTTCCTATAGGTATTTTAAATACCAGCCCGAAAGACGTATTCAGGAACTGGTAAGCACCCGCTTCCGTCGTTATCCCCTCCGTTCGGTTTAATGCAAGGTAGTATTCATTTGTGTACGCGCTTTCGTTAAAACCAAAAACCGAATATCCTATACTGGCATTTAAGGCAAAAAATTTACCGGTATAGCGGTAATAGTTCAGCTCTGCGTTTCCTCCTGCAGTGGCAAAACCTGCGTCGTAATCAAAGGTTATTCCTGCAAATTCTTTTGTGGGTAATGAAACCCCGATGTGTCCGCTGAAAACATTCTTTTTGTTCTCATTCTGGGCATATATGGAAGTTCCAGCAGCGAGAAGCAAAACATACGGCAATATATTCCTTACCAGTTTCATGCCTCAATAGCTTAGCTTAAGTAAAGGTATTTATTATTCTGAAATAACGCCCGTCTGGTGAACAGGCTTCTGTTATCATTTTTTATTAATGTCCTTAAAATAGTTTTTTATAAGCTTGCCGAATACCTTGTCCTTCTTTCGCTTTTCTGCAATTGTTGATTCGTAATGTGCTTTTTCCCGCTGTAACTTAAGGTAGTTTTCATAGGAGTCTTTATCGATTTCTCCATTATCGACAGCAGCGGTAACACTACAGCCTATCTCATTTGTATGAGTACAGTCTTTAAATCTGCACTTCCGGGAAAGGCTTACAATTATATCGAATGTAATTTCCAATCCGTTTGCTGAATCTGCAACGCCCAATTCTCTCATACCCGGCGTGTCAATTATGATACCTCCATTTTCCAGAACTAACAACTCACGGTGGTCAGTGACGTGCCTGCCCTTATTTGTGCTGAGACTTATTTGTCCCGTTTTTAAGATGTTCTTTTTTAACAGGTTATTGATAAGGGTCGATTTACCAACTCCCGATGAGCCTATTACGCAATATGTCTTTCCTTTTTGTATAAAATCCATTACCTGGTCAAGCCCTTGAAGGGTCATGTTACTAAGCAATATGTATTTTATTCTTCTGTCTCTTTTTTCGAGGCTGCTTATGGCATCCTGTACTTCTTTTTCGGTCGACAGATCGATCTTACTGATTACCAGAACCGGTTCAATATTGGAGGAATAGCATACCGTCAGGTATCTCTCAAGCCTGTTGATGCTGAAATTATTGTTGATTGCCTGAATAATGAAAGCTGCATCAATATTGGTTGAGATAATCTGAGTTTCACCGGGTTTGCCGACGGCCTGTCTTTCGAGTACTGATTTTCTGGGAAGGATTTTATGTATGATTGCCTTATCTGAATCATAAACTGTCATTGCTATCCAGTCGCCTACAGCAGGAAAGTCAGTCCGTGAGTTTCCGGAGAATCTAAGGTTGCCGGTAATTTCTGCCTCGTATTCTTTATCGCCATCAGAGACGACATATCTTTCACGGTGCTCCCGGGTCACCCTGCCGACTGAAAAGTCTGAAAGATGATTGTCTTCCAGGTAAGCAGCGAGATCTGCCGTAAAGCCAAGGTCATTGATGTTCATTTCCTGGATTTATGTTTCTGCATAGTGTCAGCCCCGTACTAATTCCTTGAGCATCCAGATACTGCATGTCTTGTGTTTTGAGCTGCCAAGCGGTCTATTAAGCCTGACAAAGCCTTCCTTTTCGTAAATACCAATTGCTTTTGCAAAATGGGGGAGGCTCTCTAAATACAATTGCTTATATCCCAATTCGATGGCTGAGCTGATGCATTTCTGCATCAATTCCTTTCCAGTTCCTTTTCCCCTGGCATCTGCCGAAAGATAAAACTTGACCAGTTCAGCGCAGCCCCCGGGCAATCCTGCAGAAGGGTAAATGCCACAGCATCCGACAGGTTCATTATTATCTAAGGCGACCCAGAGTATCGATCCTGGCTTAAGGAACAATTCATAAAGATGGTCAGTAGCCGGATCAGAATAAACCGTTCCTTCCCGCGGAGCATCATGCTCCCTGAAAACCTCCCTGATAGTTCGGGCAAGTTGCAGATTATCCTTTTCTTCTATGGTTCTGAAAGCATAATTCATTATTTAACGTTTGGAATTATTTGCGGGATGTCTCATCACTTAAGCCCATTTTTCATCCCTGTTAGCTGTTTGTAAATTAACTTATGAGCTTGGGGAGGTTGTATCAAATATATCGTCTGACTTTCTTTTTGTATTGCAGATAAGCTTCTCCAAAAGCTTTTTCAAGAAATTTTTCTTCCCCGATAATTATAAGATGATAAACTACTATGCTGTAAATACCAGGCACCAGAATAATGGGATTAATGAAATAGATTATGGACGAAAGCGTAATCAGGTTAAATCCAAAATATATTGGATTTCTGCTGATCTTATAAAGTCCCTTCGTTTTGAGGACTGTTTTTTCAGTGGGCAAACCAAATCGGGTTGATCTGCCAAGGCTGAACAGGCTTAATATGGAGAATAATAGTCCTGTAATTAATAATACCCAGGCAATGATATCTGAATGCCATATTACCTTTTTAGACAAAATGGTTATGTCCGTCAAGGATAATAACAGGATTGTCCACACGATGTACCCAGCTATCTTGCCGGAGTAGAACAGGACAGGATTTAATGTTGGCTTGCCAAGTACTTCCATAGTTATTTATAGCGCAAGAACTTCGTAGGATTCAAAAAATCCTTATATGTTTTTCACTTGCAATGATAGTTTTATTTAATCTTGAGAGTTTTGTCGATTCCATTTTAGCGCTGGAAATCCAATGCGTGATTGTCTTTTGATATGAAGGAGCTTGTTTAATGAAAAACTCCCACGCACCTTTATTTGCTTTAAATATATTTTCAAAGCTTTTATTCAGCTTTGTCGGATCATTTTCAAAGCTATATATTCCTGACTTTGATGTTTTTCTATTATTAAATGCTTCAAGACCCGATTTTGTCATGAGTCCTTTCTTCTGAAGCAATTCAACTTTTTGGATATTAATATTACTCCAGATACTTGTTGGCTTTCGTGGAGTAAAACGGATACAATACCTTTCCTTATCAATTGATCTGCGAATTCCGTCAATCCATCCAAAGCAAAGAGCCTCGTCAACAGATTGGGACCAGGTCATGGAAGGTCTCCCGCTGCCTACTTTATAATAGCCTGCCAACAGTTCAGACTCTCTGGTATGGTTTTTCTCCAGCCACATCCTGAATTCTTTATGATCATTAAAGTAAACAGGTGTCATTTATTTTGTTTTATGTTTGTTATCTGACGCTATTTTTCATCCGGGTCTGAGCCGATCCCGACATCTTCTGCTGATGCGTTTAAAAACCTTTCAGCGGTAGTTATTTTTTATCTTTCCAATTCCACCATTTAAGTTTTTCGGGGTCTTGCTCCTGTAAAGGGGTGTCAGCATAATATACTGCACAACGAAAAACATACAAAAGGCATCTGTCCTGGATTTTCCCTGTGAACTTATTAGATAAATCGTAAAGAAGTTCAGGATCCTGACCCGATAAATCTGAAACATTGTGTATGCCTGTGTTCCGCAAATCATGCGCAATAGATTTGCCCACGCCTGGTATGAGCATGAG
>Ga0209254_10004646_pt1 | contig 12592 bp, 9 predicted proteins | sample FrelakmetDIP11DI_FD_187148 | JGI IMG/M metagenome (GOLD analysis project Ga0209254, IMG submission 187148) | Freshwater lake sediment microbial communities from the University of Notre Dame, USA, for methane emissions studies - DIP11 DI (SPAdes)... | ecosystem: Environmental > Aquatic >...
CGACGCGCGCGTGCCGGCGCTGCTGGCGGCGGCCGCGGGCCCGCAGGGCCCCGCCGCGGCCGCCGAGGCCGAGCGCCTGCTCGCCGCGTTCACGCCCAACGACGAGAAGCACCTGTTCGCCGTCGCCGGCGGCACGGTGTACGCGCGTTTGCCGCTGCACACCGACCTCGTGGCTCGCGGCGACGACCTCGACGACCTCCTGCGCCGCCAGATCGTGGCGCACGTTCGCCCCGGTGACTTCGTCGTCATGGCCGAGAAGCCGATCGCGGCGAGCCAGGGCCGGAGCTACGCGCTCGACGAGATCCATCCGACCAAGCTCGCCAAGGTCCTCAGCAAGGCTGTCACGAAGACGCCGCACGGCATCGGCCTCGGCATCCCCGAGACCATGCAGCTCGCCATCGACGAGGCCGGCGCACCGCGGATCGTTGCCGCCGCGGCCGTCTCGGCCGCCGGCAAGGTCGTGGGCAAGCGCGGCCTCTTCTACAAGGTCGCCGGCGCCGATGTGGAGGCCATCGACGGCCCCACCTGGAACACGCTGCCGCCGCACAACACCCACGCCAAGCTCGGCCCGGCCGACCCGGACGGCGTGGCCGCCCATCTCTCGGCGCTTCTCACCGAGGCGGCTGGAGGGCCGGTCGAGTTCGTCGTCATCGACGCCAACGACCTCACGGCCACCGTCCTCGGCGCCTCACCGGGCGCCGACCGCGTCCTGGCCGCCACCCTCATGCGCGACAACCCGCTCGGGCAGGGGCACGAGCAGACGCCGGTCTGCGTGCTGCGCCCGCTCGGGCCTCTGCCCTCGCAGAGCTAGCCCACCGCATCCGCGCCGCCTCAGCTGCGGATACGCTGGCGCGGACGGTGTTCTAGAATCCCATGGGAATGGTAGAATACGGCCATGGGCATCTCCATCAAGAACGAGCAGACTGAGCGACTCGCCCGTGAGCTCGCGCGCGAGACCGGCGAGTCGCTGACGACTGCCATCAGACGCGCTCTCCAAGAGCGCCTGGAGCGCGTGGAGGGTCGTCGCAGCCCTGCCGACAAGCTGGCCCTGGCCCGCGCCGTCCTGCGCCGCGTCGACGCCTTGCCGGTGCTCGATGAGCGCACCGCCGCCGAGATCCTCGGCTACGACGAGCACGGCCTGCCGTGAGCGGCGAGTTGGTGGTCGACACTTCGGCGCTCCTGGCGACGTTGTTCGCCGAGCCGGAGCGCGACGCCGTGCTCGTCGCGCTGGCCGAGGCCGAGGCGGTGCTCCTCTCGACCTGCTGCCATCTGGAGGCGTCGATCGTGGCTGCATCACGTCTGGGCCCCGAGGGGCAGGCGGAGCTGGAACACTTGATCGGCGTGTTCTCGGTCGAGATCGCCTCGTTCACGCCGGATCAGGCGGTGCTGGCCATCGATGCGTGGCAACGCTTCGGCAAGGGCCGCCACCCCGCGGGGCTGAACATCATCGACTGCTGCTCGTACGCGCTGGCCACTCACTCAGAGAGACCCCTGCTCGCCGTCGGTGGCGACTTCGCGCGTACGGACGTCGAATTGGCCGACTTCTCGCTCGGAAGGGAGTGACCGCCGGGCGTCACGCGGTGTATAAGAGGGCGTCAGTAGCGTCCCGCACAGGGAGGATCGGCCCGTGAGCATCGTCGAGGTCCAGGATCTGCGTAAGCAGTACGACCCGCCCAAGGGCGTGCTGGCCGTCGACGGTGTCAGTTTCCACATCGACAAGGGCGAGATCTTCAGCCTTCTGGGCCCCAACGGGGCCGGCAAGAGTACGACCATCTCTATGCTCTCCTGCCTGCTGCACCCCAGCGGCGGAGACGCCTTCGTGGACGGCCACTCCGTGATCACCGACTCACCGGCGGTCAAGGAGGCCATCGGCGTCGTCCCGCAGGACATCGCCTTGTATCCGGATATGAGCGCTCGCGAGAACCTGCTGTTCTGGGGCAAGATGTACGGCCTCGCGGGCGCCGAGCTGCATGCGCGCGTCGACGAAGTCCTCGAGCTCATCACGCTGGTCGACCGCCAGAAGGACCGCCTGGAGAAATTCAGTGGCGGCATGAAGCGGCGCGTCAACATCGGCGTGGCGTTGCTGCACAAGCCCCGGGTGCTGTATCTGGACGAGCCGACGGTCGGCATCGACCCGCAGAGCCGGCGCGCGATCCTCGACGGCATCCTCGCCCTGCGAGACCAGGGGATGACCATCCTCTACACCACGCACTACATGGCCGAGGCACAGGAGCTCAGCGACCGCATCGGCATCGTCGACCGCGGCAAGATGATCGCCGTCGGGACCAACGACGAGCTCGTGAAATCCGTCGGTGAGGAGGCTCACGTGGAGTTGAGCGTCGACCACTTCCTCGAGGGGATGGTGGAGCGCTGGGCGGAGGTCCACGGCGTCTCCAGGGCGACGAGCGACGACGACCACGCGGTGCTGCTGGTGCAGGACGCCAACGAGGTGCTGCCGCGGCTCTTCGAGGCGGCGGCCGCGTCCGGCTCGCGCATCACCGAGATCGCTGTCACCGAGCCCAACCTCGAGATGGTCTTCCTGCACCTCACCGGCCGCGCCCTGAGGGAATGACCGCCGTAGGTGGGTCATCGTCGGGTGGGCCGAAGGGGCATCCGACCATGGGACGGCGATGAGCTGCATCCTCGCCATCGCGTGGAAGGACCTCCGCAGCACGATGCGTAACGTGCCGGCGCTGGCCATGATGCTGGTGGCGCCGCTGGCTCTGGCCGCCCTGCTCGGCTTTGCCTTCGGCGGCGGCCAGAGCTTCTCGATCTCGGCGACCAAGGTCGCCGTGGCCAACGCCGATACGGGCACTTCCGGTGTCGGCGCCGTGGAGAACTACGGGGCCGTCGTGGTGGGCATCCTGAAGAGCCCGGAGCTCAAGGACATCATCGCGGTCACCGACACGACCTCGGCTGCCGCGGCACGCGCCAGCGTCGACGACGGCAAGATGGCGGCGGCCGTCAGCATCCCCGCCGACTTCAGTGGCGTCGTCCTGGGTACCAGCTCGACGGCGCCGAGGACCGCCGTCGAGGTCTACGAGAACCCCACCCAGGAGATCGGCGGCGCCATCACCGAGAGCATCGTCGGCCAGGCGCTCCTGAGCTTCAACGGGGCTCGTGCGGCGGCGATCGCCGCCCACGGGCTGGCCACCGCCAACGGCGACGGCGACCGTGCCGGCGAGCTCGCGCAGCAGGCCGCCGAGGAGTATCTGCGCGGCGGCGGCGCGGCCGCCGGGGTGAGCGTCGCGCAGCGCGCGCCGCAGCTGCCCGGCGGCGAGAGCACCAAGGATGTCGGCGTCACGGGTACCATCCTCGCCGGCATGATGATCTTCTTCATGTTCTTCGGCGCCAACAACGTCGCCCGCACCATCCTCGACGAGGACCGCGCCGGCACGCTGCCGCGGCTGTTCACGACGCCGACGCCGCGGCACACGATCCTCGGCGGCAAATACAGCAGCGTCTTCGTGACCGTGACCGTGCAGGCCGTGGTCCTGCTGGTCGCCGGCCGCGTCATCTTCGGTATCGACTGGGGCCGGCTCGACGCCGTTGCGGCGCTCACGCTCGTGGCCGCGGCGGTCGCCTCCGGCCTGGCACTGCTCCTGATCTCGCTGGTGCGCACGCCGGCTCAGTCCGGCGCCATCGGCGCCGGCGTGTATCTGGTGCTGGCCCTGCTCGGCGGCAACTTCACCGGCACCGCGGCGGCCGGCGGCACCTACGCCGACGTCCAGAAGCTCACGCCCAACGGCTGGCTGCTGCAGGGCTGGGACGCCGTCATGCGCGGCGGCGGGATCGCCGACATCGTGCCCAACCTGCTCGTCCCTCTGCTGTTCGCGATCGTCCTCTTCGCGGTCGCCGTGCTGCGCTTCCGGAAGCGCTACGCGTGAGGCTCTCGTGAAGCGCATCCGGACCCTTGTCGCGAAGGACTTCCTGGAGACGCGCCGCGACCGGCTCGCGCTGCTCTTCACGGTCGTCATGCCGCTGGCCTTCACGGCTTTTTTCGGGCTCATGTTCGGGGGCGGCAGCGACCGGCTGCCGCTGGCGATCCACAACGCCGATCCTGGCGCGCCGGCGACGCAGCTCGTGAGCGCCCTCGCCAGGTCCGGCGTCGTCAAGACCGAGATGATGACCAAGGACGACGCCGAGAAAGCCGTGGACGACAACAAGGTGGCCGCGGCGCTCGTGATCCCGGCCGGCTTCTCCGCCGCCCTGGCGGCCGGCCGGCCGGCCGAGCTCACCCTGGTGAGCACCGCCGGCTCCACCGGCGCCCAGACCGTGCAGACCGAAGTCACGGCGGTGGCCGGCGAGTTGGCGGCCGGCGAGAGCGCGGCTCAGGCGGCTGTGGCGGTGGCTGGCGTGCCTCTCCACAGCATCGCGCCCGCCAGCGAGCAGAACTACACGGACGCCGCCCTCCTCATGGCCCGCCCACTGGCCGCGCAGTCGCTCGCCGACCCCGTGGCGACAGTCAAGGTCATCGAGGCCGGCACCGCCGCCGGCCAGATCCCCAACGGTTTCGTGCTGAGCTCGCCGGGGATGCTGGTCAACTTCATCCTGTTCAGTCTGCTGACCGCCGGCATCGCGCTCATCCAGGAGCGGCGCAACTTCACGCTCCTGCGCCTCATGACCACGCGCCTGCGCCGCTGGGAGCTCATCGCCGGCAAGGCCGCGGGCATGTTCGCGCTCACGTTCGCGCAGCAGATCATCCTCATCGGCGCCGGGCAGCTGCTGTTCGGCGTCGACTACCTGCGCGACCCGGCGGCGCTCCTGCTGATGATGGTCGCGCTCTCCCTGTTCGCCTCGACCCTGGGCCTTCTGCTCGCCTCAGTGCTCACCAGCGAACAAGCCATGGTGGCCACCACCGTGATCGTCTCGATGAGCGTGTCCGCCCTCTCGGGGGCGTGGTTCCCCCTCGAGATCACCGGCCCGGCCTTCCAGTTCGTCGGCCATCTGCTGCCCACCGCCTGGATCCTCGATGGACTGCGCGGCATCATCGTGCGCGGGTTCGGCGTCGCCGACGTGCTGCCCGCCTTCGGCATCGCGCTGGCCTGGTCGGCGGCGCTCTTCGCGCTCGCCGTGTGGCGCTTTCGGCTCAGCGACTGAAGCTGGACTGAGCCGCTCGCCTACTCCTTGCTCGGCTTGATGCTCACGTCCTTCGGCAAGGCAAGGCCCGCCTCGACCTCGATGGCCTTGAGGATCCCCGACGGGACGGGGCAGGCGGGGTGCACCAGGTGCTCGGCGGCGAGGCGCAGTGTCACGGGACCCTCGCCGCGGTAGCTGATCTCGCCGTACGGATCCACCTCGGTGAGCTCCTCGGCCAGATTCTCCACGTAGCCGCACGTGGTCTCGAACTCGAGTCTCACGACGCGGCCGTCCATCTTGGTGCGGACGGTGGTGCAGAAGCCGCAGATGCCGCTGTCGATCTCGGCTGAGGCCATGGTCGCTCCTTGGTCGCGGGCAGGAAGTGCGCCCATCATTCCCGGCGCGGCTGTCACCTATGCCTCGGCCTTGCCGAGAGCTGCGTGCCCGATCAGACGCCGCAGAAGCGCATCGCGATGAGCGCCACTGCGCAGGCGTGGTCGACGAGGTCCTGCACCGGCACGCGCTCGTTCTCGCGGTGCGCCGTCTCGAAGCCGCCCGGGCCGAATGAGACGGTCGGCGTGCCGAAGCGCGTGTAGGTCGCCGCGTCGTGCCACGAGTCCAGAGCGGAGATCCTGCCCTCGTGCCCGAGCTCCCCGGCCGTTTGCAGGGCGAGCGTCACGATCTCGTGGTCGCCGGGCACCTCGGCGGGGGCGGTCTCGGCGATGAACTCGATGGTCAGCGGGTGCTCGGCCAGCCAAGGGTCCGCCGCCGCTGCTGCGTGCAGCCGTGCCGTGATCTCTTCGCGCACGCCTTTGCCGTACCCTGCCGGGTCCACGCGCCCCGGCAGGTACTGCGCGTCGCAGGTCAGCACGCAGGCATCGGGATAGGTGACCATCCACTCGCCGGCGCGCACGAGCGTGGGCACGATGTCGGGCGGCGCCAGCAGAGGGTGCCGCCCGTCCGCACGCGTGCGCCAGTCGTCGCGCATGGCGCGCAGGGCGCCGAGCACGGGCTCAAGCTTCTCGATCGCGTTGACCGCTCCCCCCTCGCGCCAGCCGGCCTGTGGCATCTCTGCATGCCCGGTGCGTCCCGGCACCGTGATGCGCACGTTGATCGTGCCGCGACAGGCTGCCCACACGTCGAAACCGGTGGGCTCGCCGCAGATGCCCGCGTCCGCCTTGACGCCATGCTCGGCGACCCGCAGGCTGCCGGCGCCACACGACTCCTCCTCGGAGTTGGCGGCCACGATGACGTCGCCGCGTAGCTGCACGCCCTCCGCGCGCAGGCACTCGAGGATATGCACGAACGCCGCGAGCGCGCCCTTCATGTCGTTGGCGCCGCGGCCGTAGAGAAAGCCGTCGCGCACTTCGGCCGCGAGCGGGTGGCTATCCCAGCGGGCGAGGTCGCCGTAGGGCACGGCGTCGATGTGGCCGTTGAGCAGCAGCGAGCGGCCGCCGCCGGCGCCGGCGAGCCGGGCCACCAGCTGCGGCCGTCCGTCGAAGTCGAGCTCGTAGGGGATGACCGGCGACTCGCCCGGCATGAACGGCTCGGGCTCCCAGACCTCGACGTCGGCGCCGACCGCGCGAAGGCGGACGGCGAGGATCTCCTGCAGTGTGGCTTCGTCGCGCGCCGGGTCGCCCGGCCCCCGGGCGGTGGTGTCGCAGGCGATCAGTTCGCCCAGGAGCCCGACCAGTCCGTCGCGACCGGCGCGAACGCGCTCCAGGACGCGTTCTTCGACCCTCGTCGTCTCAGTCATCTCTCATGCCTCCACGTTGTCTCAGTGGACCTCGATCATTCGTCGTCGGTGGATCCGTAGACGTCGCGCGCCCGCTCCGCGCTGATGTAGCCGTCGCGCAGGTCGCATCGCACCTGATCTCGGGCGCGCCCGCGCGGGTCCCCCCAGCCGCCGCCGCCGCTGGAGCGCAGCGCGAACGTGTCGCCGCGTCGCAGCTTCAGGTCAACGCCCTTGCCGAGGATCTCGCGCTCGTCGGGGCCGCCGGGGTCGAGCGTCACGGCGGCGCGGGCGCCCGACGCCCCGCCTTCGGCGCCCCACGGGCGTGTTTCCTCGAGGGTCTGGTCGGCGTAGCGGCCCGAGACGTTGGCGCTGTCGGCGAGCAGCTCGTATCGGCGCTCAAGCGCGAGCCCGCCGCGATGCTCGCCGGGGCCGCCCGAATCGGGCACCAGCTCCGTGCGCAGCACGCGGAGGGGCGCTTCCACCTCGAGAGCCTCGGCGGACATCATGGCGCAGTTGCCCATGTGCGTGTCGACGGCCGAAATGCCGTCGCCGGCGGCGTGAGCGCCCATCCCGCCGCCGACGATGTCGGCGGCCATGTAGGGCTCGCCGGTCGCTGCGTCGAGCCCTGTGATGTTGAAGGTGGGGAACGAGACCGAGCAACCGGCGGCTGAGCGCTCCGGGCACGCCCCGAGCAGGGCCTGCAGCATGAGGTCGGCCACCTTCTGCTCGGTGAGGTGGCGTACGCTGACGGGCGCCGGGAACACGGGGTTGAGCAGGCAGCCCTCGGGCACGTGCGTCGTGATCGGCCGGTACGCGCCTTCGTTCTGCGCCACGTCGGCGGCGATCATGCAGCGCACGGCGTACCACACCGACGACACCGTTGACGACAGCGGGCAATTGAGGCTCCCGCGCGTCTGCGGCGCCGTGCCGGTGAAGTCGGCGTGCACGGCGCCGCCATCCAGCGTGACCGCGACCTCGAGGCGCAGCGGGCCGTCGCCGAACAGGTCCGGGTCCATGAGCCCCACGGCATGGTACGTCCCGGGGCGCATCCGACGCAGGCCGTCGCGCACGACGGCCTCGGTGGAATCCCACATAGCGGCGATGTAGCTCTGGAGCGCGTCGACGCCGTGGCGTGTGCAGATCTCGGTGAAGCGCCGTTCGCCGGTGCGGCAGGCGGCGATCTGGGCGCGGATATCGCCGAGCGTCTCCTTGGGGACGCGCACGTTGGCGGCGATGACGTCGAAGAGGGCGTCGTTGGGCGCGCCGGCGCGATACAGCTTCAGGAGGGGGAGCAACAGGCCCTCCTGCCAGACTTCGACGGCATCTGCCGCTTCGCTGGCTGCGGTCTTGCCACCGACGTCCATATGGTGGGCGTTGGTGGCGGCGAGCCCCATGAGCCGGCCTTCGGCGTACATCGGCAGCGCGATGATGACGTCGTTGGCGTGCGTGGCGCCGTGGTAGGGGTGATTGGCGATGACGATGTCGCCGGGCTCGAGGCCACCGTCGCCGAACTTGCCCAGCAGGTGCGCGATGACCGACGACATCACGCCGAGCTGCGCGGGCAGGTTCTCGGCCTGGCTGATGAGCTCGCCGCGCGGGCCGAAGATCGCGCACGAGTAGTCGAGCATGTCGTAGATGATGGCGGAGTAGGCGCTGCGACGCAGGGCGCGGCTCATCTCCTCGGCCGCGGAGACCAGGCTGCCGGCGACGATCTCCCGCGTGACGGGGTCGCCGGACCGGCCGCCGGGGTGCAGCGGCGGAACGGCTGCGCCGCGGGGGACCCGGGCACTCACAGGGTCACCTCGACGACGATCGTGCCCTGCTCGTCGACGCGGGCGACGTCGCGGGGCGGGATCCAGACGGTGGTGTCGAGCTGCTCGACGACCAGCGGGCCGGGATACGACTCGCCGGCTCGCAGGCGGCTGCGGTCGAGGACCGGCGTCTCGAGCCAGCCCTCGCCGTGGACGTACACCCGGCGGCTGCGGTCGTGCTGGTGGCGTGGGGCGATACGCTCGCGCCACGCGCCGCGTGGGACGCTGCCGATGCCTTCCACACGCAGGTTGACCAGCTGCGTGGGCTCGTCGACCGAATGGTGGCCGTAGACGCGCTCATGCGTCTCGTGGAAGCGTGCCAGGAGCCGTGCGAGAGCTCCGTCTTCACTGCCCGCACCGCCGCCGGCCAGCGGCTCGTCGCAGGGGATGGTCAGTTCGTAGGCCTGGCCGAAGTAGCGCATGTCGACGGAGCGCCTGAAGGCGGTAGCCGCCGCCGGCACGCCGTCGTCAAGCAGCTTGCGCTCTGCCTCGGCACGGAGCGCCGCGAGCACGAGCTCGGCTTCAGCGAGATCGGCGTGGGCGGTCGGCGTGATGAACGCGGCCAGCATCGGGTGCCGGATATCGGCCATGAGCAGCCCGACGGCGGAGGTGATGCCGGGGTGAGGTGGCACGACCACGCGGGGGATGCTGGCCTCGCGAGCGACAGCGCACGCGTGCATCGGCCCGGCGCCGCCGAACGCCACCAGGGCGAAGTCGCGAGGGTCGAGGCCCTTCTGCACGGTGATCACGCGGATGGCGCCGAGCATGTTGGCGTTGGCTATGGCGATGATGCCCGCGGCGGCCTCCTCGAGCGGGACGCCCAAGGGCCGCGCGACCTCGCGTTCCACGGCCTCACGGGCGGCGTCCGCGTCCAGCCCGAGGTCGCGACCAAGCACGGTGTCGGCGCCGAGCACGCCGACGACGAGGTCGGCGTCTGAGACGGTGGGCAGCGCGCCGCCCTTGCCGTAGCACGCGGGGCCCGGTTCGGCGCCGGCGCTCTGTGGGCCCACTTTGAGGCTGCCGCCGATGTCCACGCGGGCGATACTGCCGCCGCCGGCGCCGATGGTCTCGATGTCGACCATCGGCGTGCGCAGCGGGTACCCTTCGACCTCCTTGAGATGAGTGCGCCCGGGCTCTCCGGCGACCACCGTGGCGACGTCACAGCTCGTGCCGCCCATGTCGAAGGTGACCAGGTCGCGGAAGCCGGCGGAGAGGCCGAAGAACGTGCCGCCGACGACTCCGCCGACCGGGCCGGAGAGGATCGTGTTGACCGGCCGCTCCCTGGTCGTCGCCGCGGTCATGAGGCCGCCGGAGGACTGCATCACGTGGAGCCCGGCGGTCACGCCGTTCTCGCGCAGACGCTCTTCGAGGCGGCCGATGTAGCCGAACACGGGGCGGATGACGTAGGCGTTCACAGCCGTGGTGCTCATGCGCCAGTACTCGCGGTACTCGGGGCTGATGGCCGAGGACAGCGAGACCATGGCCTGCGGCATGACCTCCGCCGCCAGCTCGGCCAGGCGCCGTTCGTGCTCCGGGTTCATGAACGAGAAGAGCAGGCAGATGGCAAGCGTTTCGACGCCCTGTTCGGCGAGCTCGGCGAGGACACTTCGCGCCTCGTCTTCGTCGAGCGGCGTGACCACCGCGCCGTCTGCCGCCACGCGTTCGGTGACCTCCCGGCGCAGGTACCGAGGGACGAGAACCGGCGGGCGCGACTGCACGACGCTGTAGAGCTCGCGGCGCTGCTGCGTGCCGATCTCGAGGACGTCGCGAAAACCGCGCGTGGTAAGCAGTGCCGTGCGCGCGCCCTTGTGCTCGAGCAGCGCGTTGGTCGCCACCGTCGTGCCGTGCACGAGAAAGTCGATGTCGACGGGGCCGCGCCCGGCCTTCTCCAGGACCTTCAGCACGCCTTCCACGAACGCGATCGACTGGTCGCCGACGGTCGACGGCAGCTTGTCGACCCAGACCTCGCCGCTTTCGGCGTCGAGCAGACACACATCGGTGAACGTGCCGCCCACGTCGACGCCGACCTTGAGCAGCAGGACGTCCTCGGCATCGTCCCCGGGGCGCGCATCCTCGGTCCCGGGGACGCTCGCCGCGCGCCCCGGCACGCCTGCCGGCTCCGTGCCGGGGGTGTGCCGGCAGACGAGGTGCTCGAGCATGATGCAGGACGGCGTCGGGTCGAAGCCGGAGGGATCGGCCAGGACCTGCATGGCCAGCCCGTCTGCGGCCGCCACCGACAGGGCGGCGAGCTCAGCGGCGTGCGCGGCGATAGCCGGTGCAGGGTCGTCGGCGAGCTCCCCGGCGATCAGACCGGCGAGCCAGCGTTCGTGGTCTGCCTGCTGCTCGCGGAAGATGGGCTCTCGCAGCACGACCGGAAGCAGATCGTAGAACGCGCGGAAGCTCGTCATGTCGGTGAGCAGCTCGCGCGTGGCGCAGATCGCGCCGGACTCGCAGGCGCGCTCGCCACGAGGGGCCGCGAAGAGGTGGACTGCCACCTTGCGCTGCTCGAACATGCGCGCCGCGATGAGCTTTGCGATGAGGCCGCGCTTATCGCCGAAGTAGTAGGTGACGGCCGATGGCGGCTCGCTTGCCTCGCGCCCGACGGCCTCCAGCGTGAGGGCCTGAAAGCCGCGTTTGCGCAGCACCCGCTCGGCGCCGCGCACGAGTTTGCGAGCCACGGGAGCCAGACCGGCGAGGGGGTCCGGTCCGGCCAGGACGGGGCGGTCCTTCGCCTTGGGCCGCGCCGGCGCGCGATCGGCGTGGGCGTACTCTTGGCCGGGATGGGCCGGCGCGACCGCGGGCACTCTGCCGCGGTCACCGGCCAGCGACGCCACCATGCCTTCGAACAGCCTGTAGACCGCGGCGTCGTCGATCTCGTCCGGCCGCACCAGGAGACCGACCGCCATGCCATCGCCGACGGCGATCACCAGGCTCGCCAGCGCGCGGAGCTCCTCGCCCTTAAGGCCGGTGGCCCCCAGACAGCGCCGGCCCAGATCGCGGTACGAATCGTTGAGTGCTCCCAGGCGCCGGCGAGTGTCCGGCGTGCGCGTGAGGTTGGCGAAAAGGTCGACGTACATGCGCTGCTGGTCGCTGAGACGGCCGAGCCGCCGGTGCGCATCGATGAGGGCGCCGATGCGGAGCTCGGAAAGCAGCGGCAGCTTCTCGACGGCGCGGAAGAGCTCCACGTCGACGTCGTGCCAAAGAGAGTCCACAAGCATCGCCATGAGCGTCGCCTTGCTCTCAAGGTGGTACGTCACGAGAGACTTGTTGACGCCGGCCTCGTCGGCGATGCGCTGCAGCGTGAGGCCCCCGTAGCCGTCGCGCATGAGCACGCGTTGTGATGCCGCGAGGATGCGCTGCGCGGTCGGCGGAAGCTCGCCGGTGATGTACTCGGCCGGCATGCGGCCCAAGAGGACCGGCGCGGCATCCATATCCTGTCGTCGGCGCTGATCTGCCACGACTCCCGTCACCTCCACGTGCTCGCCCCGCCAACAGTGTGTTCACTTGACATCAGCGGCCCGACCCGTATCATACCGCTCATCTGGTTTGACCGGTCAACCAAGATCCCAGGGAGTTGACCGGTGAGCGGCGTCTGTGGTGAGCGCCTCGCACCATGCTCCGTGCCTCCTCCACGGCGGCACACCCACCGCCGTCGCCGGCGAGGACCGCCACGGCTCGAGCGAGCAGACGGTCGATGACACGCAAGGGGGAGACGCATGACCGATTCGATCAAGTCCCAGGAAGGCCTGACTCGCCGCGAGATGGTGTTCTCGGGCGCCGCCGGCATCGCGGGTCTCGCCATCGGCGGCGGCGTCGTCGGCGCGATGACTGCAGGCGGCAACGAGGACACGGGCACCACCAAGGACACCTCGCCGATCACCATCGGCGGCGCCTTTCCGCTCACCGGCGTGTCGGCCGGCGACGGCGTCGAGGCCAAGCGCGCCCTCGAGATGGCCGCCAACGACCT
>Ga0209254_10004647_pt1 | contig 12591 bp, 14 predicted proteins | sample FrelakmetDIP11DI_FD_187148 | JGI IMG/M metagenome (GOLD analysis project Ga0209254, IMG submission 187148) | Freshwater lake sediment microbial communities from the University of Notre Dame, USA, for methane emissions studies - DIP11 DI (SPAdes)... | ecosystem: Environmental > Aquatic >...
CTCGCTCCTGCCACAAAGAGGAGCGAATCACCGGGGAGAAACACGGTTATCACGAGCCCGGTCTCAAAAACGATAATAATGGACAGGATAACATAGGTAAAAAAACCGTACTTATCGATGAGGAGGGGAAAACTTTGCTCAATATGGAAAAGAAATTCAAGGATTCCGGGCCCCATTGCTCGTACTTTTCATGACCACAACTATATCAATAATTCCCAGGTTCGACGTTTTGTCATAGAAGCGATGGTTTATTGCAATCCCTGCAGATAAATAGTGACACGATGATCTCTGCTGGCAGATTCCGGGCACTATTCCGGTTTCTGTGCAGGAACAGATATTGATCTCCACTACCATCGCAGGGAATCTATGCACGAATTTGCCATTGCTTATGATCTCTACACCACCGCACGAAAGGCTGCTCTTGATCACCAGGCCGATTCGGTAACGAAAGTCTGTGTTGATATCGGCGAGATGGCAATGGTCAATCCCGAGCAGGTCTCCTTCCTGTTCGATACGCTTGTCGGGGAGGACCCCCTGATGAAGAACGCCAGACTCGAGTGCATGGTCATCACTCCTGAAACACGTTGCTCATGTGGCTATACCGGAAATGAGCGATTTGTCTGCCCCCGCTGCGGTGCTCTCCCAGAACTCGTGAAGGGAAAGGAGATTGTTGTCAGACACATCGAGATTGAGGTTGTGGATGCATGAAAGTTAACCTGATGCATGGGGCCGGTGGCGAGGTCATGGCGGAACTCCTCTCGGTCCTCACCAGGTTTGATACGAGAATTGCCGGCGGGATAGGTCTTGAGTCGCTTGATGATGGTGCCGTAATCCCGGTCAATGGAACAAACATCGTCTTTACTACTGATTCGCATGTGGTCCGGCCGATATTTTTTCCAGGGGGCGATATCGGGAGAATTTCTGTCTGCGGGACAGTCAATGATCTGGCGATGATGGGCGGCCGCCCGATCGCTCTGTCATGCGGGATGATCATTGAAGAGGGGTTCCTCATCTCTGACCTGGAACGAATTGTCCGGTCCATGAACGAGGCTCTCGGAGAGTGCGGGGCAAGCCTGGTAACGGGGGATACAAAGGTCATGGAGCGGGGCGCACTGGACGGGATCGCAATCAATACGGCGGGGATTGGCATTGCTGATACCATCATCAGGGACCGGGGCCTCGTTCCAGGTGATCTAATACTTGTCAATGGGACGCTAGGTGATCACGGCATTGCCATTATGGCCGAACGTTCAGGGATCAGATTCGGTGAACAGATCAGATCAGATGTAGCCCCTCTCTGGGGTCTCGTAGAACAGGCACTTGCCGCAGGGACCATCCATGCCATGAAAGATCCTACAAGGGGTGGATTTGCGAGCGCGGTCAATGAGATGGCCAGAAAGAGTGGTGTATCTGTCAGGATATCCGAAGACGCCCTCCCGATCCGGAAGAGTGTAAAGAGTGCGTCAGGAATGCTCGGTATCGACCCGCTCCAGGTGGCCAATGAAGGGAAGGTGATCATGGGTGTTCCTGAAGAGGAGGCCGCAAATGTGCTGAGAGTTTTAAAGGCGCATCATTACGGGCATGATGCAGCTATCATCGGAAGAGTGGAAAAGGGCGCTCATGTGATTATGGAGACAATTGTTGGAGGAGAGCGGTTCATTGAGCCCCCGATAGGTGACCCGGTTCCCCGAGTCTGCTGACAGGTAATCCTGCAATCTTTGGGGAGTTCAGTCTGCCGGCCGACATTTCTTGACCGGAAAAAAAGTGAGAGCGCGAACAATCATCCGGGATTTCTCAGGATTTTATCGAGGAATGAATATAAGAGCTGCAGGGCCTCCTGCTCCCTGTTGCCCCCACATTTCCTGATGATAGCTGCATGATGCTCGATCCATCCAAGAAGTTCAGGACTGGCCGCGATCTGGTATCGTGTGGCATGAACCGTGGCCTCGATGAGGCTGGTAAATCCCCGGTTAACCGGGTGAATTACCGGGGATAAGATCTCTTCCCTCAGAAGAGAGAGCCTGATTACCAGTGTCTCCTTCGTTCTGCGTTCAATGATCGCTTTATAGGCAGCCCATGCTTCGGTGCCCCTCAGTCGCTGTATGGTCAGACCGTCTGCTTCCTCGTCAAGAAAATATTCAGAAGGAAGATCCTCGAATGCTGTCCGAACATAAAGGACCGGATCAAAGATGAAATTGGCTACGATCCATGCGTGATCCTCAATCCGGCCGGCCGTATGACTTCCCCGGTAAACCACCATACGTGCCTCACCGTTGCGGAATATGATCCCCATGGGAGCAGCATTCTGGTATGTCGAGGCGATGACTTCGTTGATACCCTCTCTCAGCAGTCCCAGATCCATCCCTCTCCAAGAGCGATATAGATTGAGGCAATGATAATATCTGCGATGGAACCAGGGTTCATACCGGTATTGATGCATTCCTGATCAAATGCAACAAGGTCCCTGAGGCCCTGCCTGACATCCTGTGCCTTCTGCATCACTTCCCATGCTGCATCCTTCCCATGTTTCTTTGAAATAAAGGTATCAGGTTCAGTGGCAAGAAGATTGAGAAAGGTCATCGAAACAGATTCAGGGCCGGGTCCATGAGAGAAGAGGAGATCTGCTCCCTTTCGTGTGAGCTGGAACCCGTTGATCCATTCACGGGCTACCATGTCATTCTTTGCTGAGTAGAGCATGACATCAAAGAGCGTCATCTGCCGTACCTTCAGCTCCTCAATGGCACAGGGATCGTCCACATCCAGCTCGTCTCCGGACAGAACCCTGACCCGGGTCTCTCCGAATGCCCGGTAAAACTGGATTGCATCCTCCACCGTAGTCTCCCTCACCAGCCGGTCTGCCCCAGCAATATCACCACCCATAACCAGGGGTATAAGGAGGATATAGGCCCCGAAATGGGTGTTCCCCCCGGAATGCCCGCTGGTGAGCTTCACTGCCTCGAGGATGATGTTCCCTATTCCCCTGCCCGCCTGTTCAGCCCGCTCCAGTGCAGGCCGTACCAGAATGGCTGAGGCCAGGAAATGCTCAAGCCGGGTCGTCGCATAATCGTGACACCGGTCGACATTTCCGGGTTTGGGAAATGCACAGACTTCAAGCATCATGGCGAGCTGAGCCCGCTCAGCCCGGGTTATCGTGGTTTCGGTCATTGAAGATTTTTTTTATCAGTTTTGCAGCAAGTTCGCATTTCAGGCGCATGTAATCGGGGTTCGTAAGGCCAACCTGCCTGATGGTCAGGTCACGGAACATGCAGGGTGAACTGTCTTTGCAGCACCAGGAAAGACTTCCAAAACAGGTCTGCTTCCCTTCTTCAAGGGGTGTACCTTTCACCGATTCCATCTTGAGGGCAATGTATTCATCCCGTGTCATCCCGATTCTCTCAAGGGTAGGCAGCAGGGGGCAGTTCTTGACGGGCATGCAACAGAACGAGAGTGCCCTGATATCACCGCCCCGGCAGAGCTGCTTGGGAGCGTTATACCAGCCATGTTCATCGGAGTATCTGGTAATGGCAGCATCCAGTCCGGCCAGCGTACGCTCGTCAGAGCGCCGGGCAAGGGAGACCATATCTGCCCCATGAGAGAACATCTCTTTCATACGCTCAAAGCTGGTAATGGAATTGTTCGCAATGAGGAAGAGGGGTGAGCTGTTCCGGATCTGGCGGAGTTTCTGGTAGCCGAAGTCCATGAGGTCAGCGTGAATGATATCGGCCCCGGACCGCCACAGTTCTTTTGCAAGGATCCGATCATCATGGTGAACCCCGGCGCGTATCTTTACCGAGACGGTTGCTCCTGTAGATTTAAGCGCCTTTATGGTATCCATGAGTCTGTCAGGATGGTGCAGGAAAAATTCCCCGCACCCTGCCCTTATCATTGGTTCCTGGCGGCAATGGGCGTCTATCTCGTATATGACCCTTTCTCCGAATATCTCGGCAATTGCCTCGTAGGATTCCGGAGCACTCCCCCTCAGGTTGAGACCGGTCACCACGCCACTCTCTTCGAGTCGCGTGACCTGGGCAGAAAGCTCTTCCACGGGATCATCGTAGAGGAATTCCTTTCTCCCCTGAGCTGTCATCTCCCGGGCTGCCTTCATGGTGGGTTCATCGATGGAATATCCCCCGATGAATGCTGCCCCGACATGATCTCGCCGTGCCAGAACATACGGCGCATCAACCCACCCAGCCATGGATGCGATTGCCACAGGAGTCCGGACTACCCTGTTATTGAGGACGATTCCAAACCGTTGAGAAGAATCTGCAGCATGCATAGTGTGCACTCATTTACCGGGAGCCGGAATTACACGGAATTGCTTACATTATTCATTGTCGGTGGATATAAAGCGTTGGAATCTCATGCCCGAAATACCTGTACCTGAAAAAGCATTTGTCCAGAGATATTTCCGGATTCAGTGCACGGGCCATCTTTTTTCATCCGGAGGAAAAATTGGTAACCGTTTTACGTTCTGCCATATTATATACTAGTATATGAGCAGGAAGGGCATCTTACTGGTCGGCCACGGGAGCAAGCTTCCCTTTAATAAAGAACTCGTCGAAGAGACCGCCGCACTCATCGCAAGGGATTACCCTGATTTTGTTGTTAAATGCGGATTCATGAATATGAACACTCCAACGATAGAGGACTCCCTCAATGAGTTCCGGAAGGAACCAATCGATGTTCTCGTTATTGTCCCCCTCTTCCTTGCCAAAGGTGTGCATATCCTCAAGGATATTCCTGGTATCCTCGGTCTCCCTGAAGGAGAGAAGAAAGGGCAGTTTGCACTGAACGGGAAAACCATCCCCCTCCTCTACGCGGATCCTATCGGGAGCGACCCCCTGCTTGCCAATCTCATGGTAAAGAATGCTGAACGGGAGCTCTCAACCTTATAATCCTTCATGAGAATCCTCGTCCTTGATACAATCCACGGAGGAATGGAAATCGCCCGGTTCCTCCGTGAACAGGGCCATTTTGTTGATATTACCGATGTTTATCGGGGAAAGACCGGGTTGGATCCCGGTAGTGCTTCAGCCAGGATATTTGACCTGGCCATTGCCCCCGTCCACCTGAATCCCTCCCACCCGCTCCTTCGGCTGCTGGACATACCGGTCATCACGCATCACCAAGCAGTACGGTGGATACTTGGAGCCAGGCGGCCGTCCCCCATGGTGGAGATAACCGGATCGAGAGGAAAGACGACAACGGCATTCGCTCTCGCATCTGTCATCAAAATTCCGGGGATCCTCCATACATCCTGCGGCACGTACAATTATCCCGAACAGACTCTCCTCTGGAAGAGCAGTATTACCCCTGCATCCCTTGTCCCGGCAGCACGGAAGGCGGCCGGAATAGGCGGGTGGCTGATTGCTGAAGAGTCCCTGGGCTTATCGGGATCCGGTGACCTGGGTATCATAACCTCTGCAGATGATTATCTCTTTGCCGGCGGTATGCGTCATGCTCTCCCGGAAAAAATCCGTTCTGGCCAGGGGATGCCACGGCTACTGGTTGCGCCCGGAATTGATACACCGGGAACGCTCAAGGTTGAGGAGATGATTTCTGTCGATGGTGACAGATGCACGTACCGGTTTGAAGGAATAGCAGGGGAATTTCACAACCGTCTTCTTCTCCTTGAGGGATACCGGACTCCCCTGATGCTCGCAGCTGCGGCAGGCTGCCTCCTTGGGTATGATCCCCGGGGACTCTCATCGTTCCAGGCAATCGAAGGGCGCATGTCGGCCGCATGGCTGGGGGATATCCTGATTGTTGATAATGCCAATTCCGGGACCACGGGCCTGACCACTATCAGCGCAGTTACATATGCCCGGCAGCTGACCCGAAAAAAAACGCTTGTCCTGGTGATCGGAAAGGAGCCTGGAGCGGTTTGTGAAGGTTTTCCAGCTGCGGATGTAGAAGATACTCTACGTGAGGTATGCCCTTCCCAGGTTATCCTGGTCGGCAATTCTTATGACCAGGTTCAGGTGCCGGAAGGGATCCAGGTGTTCCGGTGTTCATCGTTTGATGAGGGAAAGGCGCTGGCAACCGCCATAGCCCGCGAGGGCAGTATTGTCCTCGCTGTGAAGAGTTGGAGATGAGTCTGCCATGAAGTATATGCAACCACGACCGAGTTCAATTGTTGCGGCACTCTATACTGCACGTGACCTCGAGGTGGATGTTGCTATTCTCCACGGCCCTTCAGGATGTTCATTCAAGCATGCCCGGCTGCTCGAGGAGGACGGCATGAGGGTGCTCACTACTTCGCTTGCTGATCATGAGTTCATTTTCGGCGGACAGCAGCCGCTCGAAAAAGTGCTCCAGTATGCTGAAACACACTTTTCTCCCCGGAGGATGGCGGTCGTTGGAACCTGTGTCTCAATGATTATCGGTGAAGATCTCAAATCGGCAGTCAGTGCAGCGGGGATCACCACCCCCACCATTTCGATCGATATTCATGCAGGTTATCCTGAAAATATTGAGGGTGTTATCGCCACCCTTGAAGCTGCCGCTGAAGCGGGATGGATCTCGCAGGAAGAACTTGAGCGGCAGAAGTATCTCCTTGCCGCTGCAAATGAAGTGGAACGTCTTCGCGGGGCAGCCTGCAAACCCTATATCGAGCCATCCCGAGGCGACCTGAAACATATTGTTGCACAACGGCTGGCTGAGTGTGCCGGCAGCGGTATGAAAGGTGTCGCGATCATGAACGCCAAGAAAGAGACTGCCTACATGTTTGCCGATGAACTGCTGGCACTCAGGGATACCTGCCCTGCAGCAAACGTCACCTACATTGCAAACCTGGAATCCCGGGGTCTTTCCAAGGTCCGGCAGGATGCCGAGCGGATAAGGCTTGGCATGGAAGACCGTGGTGTCAGACCGGAACTGATTGGAGCACTCGATGAATATGGAGCCAATGGTGAGGCACTCGGCAGACGGATTGCGGGTCTTTCTCCAGACTTTGCATTTATTGTCGGGGTTCCCCATGCCATTCCCCCTGCATATACCAGGGGAATCGAGTGTTTCTCGGTAACCAACGGTCCGCGTCAGGTTGAACCCTTGAAGGACCTCGGGCACCAGCATGTTGTTGTGGAAATTGATCTCCACCCACAGACGCTTGGTGTTCGTGAGATCATCGGGAGCGAGTTTGGAGCAATCCTGAGGAGCATGCCATGCAGTCCCTGATGATTTCCGGTGACCGGTCCGGAAGCGGAAAGACAAGCATAACCCTTGCTGTTGCTGCCCTGCTCTCCCGGAAGATGAAGGTCCAGACCTTCAAAGTGGGAATGGACTATATCGACCCGTCCTATCTTTCCGGTGTTACCGGCAGACCCTGCCGCAACCTCGATACCTTTGTTATGAACGGAGATGAACTGGGCCAGGTATTTTCGCACGGTGCTGCGGACGCTGACCTCGCCCTCGTGGAAGGGGTGAGGGGGCTATTCGAGGGAGCTGAATCCCTTACTGATACCGGTAGCAGTGCAGCGGTAGCAAAAGCACTTGGCCTTCCGGTTATCCTGGTAGTAAGCGCACGGAGCATCACCCGGAGTGCTGCAGCCATGGTGAAAGGGTTTCAGTCTTTTGATCCCGGGGTGAATATCAGGGGGGTCATCCTCAATAATGTCTCGGGAGAACAGCATATCCGGAAAGCTACCGAAGCTATTGAGCACCATTGCCACATTCCCGTGATTGGGGCGGTACCCCGTCTGCCGGAAATGGAGCTGACCATGCGTCACCTGGGACTGGTACCCTTCCTCGAAGGCGTGACCGCTCCTGGTTTTTCAGAGAAGATAACCACCCTTGCCGACAGGATTGCCGGCCATATCGATCTCGATGCCTTGTTCAGCCTGTCTGCCTGCTCTCCCCGGGTACCGGAATCGCGTGACCCGGTATTCAGAAGGCCGGAGGTAATTGACGTAAAAATCGGAGTTGCTCTCGATGAAGCTTTCAATTTTTACTATGCTGATCTCTTTGATCTTCTGCATACCTGCGGCGCCGAATACATCCCTTTCAGTCCGGTCCGGGACCGGCTCCCGGAAGCCGACGGGTACATTATTGGCGGCGGATATCCGGAATTTTTTCTTGCAGGGCTTGAAGCAAATGAGCGGATGCGGGATGCGGTGAGAGAACGGGCGGCCTCGGGTGTCCCCTTCTACACTGAATGCGGTGGGTTGATGTATCTCACCGACAGGATTGTGGTCAGGGCAGGATGGCAGGAGAGGGAGAGGGATGAATCTTTCAGCATGTGCGGGATCTTTTCAGGTGAGACGGTCATGCCGGCGAGAAGAGTAGTCAGCTACGTTGAAGGGGAGTGTCATGGAAATAATCCGCTCGGCTCAGGCCATTTCAGGGGGCATGAATTCCACTACTCTGATGTGCTGCTCTCACCGGATACGAAGTATTCGTACATCCTTTCCCGTGGCAGGGGCATCTCCGGTAACCAGGACGGGGCTGTGTCAGGAAACACGCTGGGTTCCTACACCCATCTCCACCCGGTCGCCAGCAGGAATCTCTTTTCAGGATTCATCGGGACATGCCGCCGGTATTCCCGGGCATAATCAGCAGGTAAGATATACGAGAACTTTCAAAAATAGATGACATGATTATTTATATTGATGGCAGGTTTGTCCCCCGGGAAGAGGCCCGCCTGTCGGTCTTTGATCATGGTTTTCTCTATGGAGATGGTGTTTTCGAAGGGATCAGGGCCTACAATGGCCGGGTCTTTCGTCTGAGAGAGCACCTCGACCGCCTCTATGACTCAGCCAGAGCCATCGACCTGGCCATTCCGGTGACCAAAGAGGAGATGACCGGGATCATTCTGGAGACCCTCAGGAAGAACAAGCTCAAAAACGGGTATATAAGGCCCATTGTTACCCGTGGAGTCGGTGATCTGGGGCTCGATCCCCGGAAATGCCCAAAACCTTCGATCTTTGTGATAGCAGTCGAATGGGGAGCTATGTATGGCGATCTCTATGAAAAAGGTCTCAAGGCCATCACGGTCTCTGTCCGGAGGAACCCGGCTGAAGCCCTCCCGCCGAATATCAAGAGCCTGAACTACCTTAATAACATCCTCGGGAAAATTGAGGCCAATTATAAGGGCGGAGATGAGGCCATCTTCTTTGATACCAACGGGTATCTCTCTGAGGGATCGGGCGACAATATCTTCGTGGTGAAGAATGGTGCAATCTATACTCCCTCTACACTGAATAACCTGAGGGGGATCACCCGGGCTGTGGTAATCGAGCTTGCCCGGTCCCTGGGCATATCGTTGTTCGAACAGGACCTTGGCTACTATGACCTGTATGCGGCCGATGAGGTTTTTGTGACCGGAACAGCAGCAGAGGTAGCCCCTATCGTTCTGATTGACGGCCGGGCAATCGGGATTGGAAAACCCGGCCCTGTCACGCGCCAGCTGATGGTCTCCTTCCGTTCCGTTACTGAGACCGAAGGCACCCCGGTTTATCCCTAAGTGGAAAGTCCACAATATATTTTTACGTTGACAACAAATTACAACGGGCAATTGCTGCTATAGTGTAGTCCGGCCAATCATTTCGGCCTTTCACGCCGAAGACTGGGGTTCGAATCCCCATAGCAGCATTCTGGAATTTTTATATCCATCGTTTGACCATCTGCTGCTTTACCGGGGAAAACCTTATAGATACGAATCGGTGATAGCTCATCATGACCTATGATAGAAAAAATTCGGGTTCCACGGAATGTCTACACCGAACTGATGATGATCAATCGCGAGATCCACTATTCCAGTGATTATCCCCTTGCAGTCAAGAAAGCAGAGGACAACGGATTCAATCATGCCGCTGCCTGGCTGAAGCAGAATGAAGATCTCTACAAGAGGGGGTTTGCACGGGGATTCGAGCCGGAAGATTAGTTCGGCGGGAAGATCTCCCATCTCCTTTCTCCGGTCAGATTAACGCCGTTAAAGGTCTACGGTTCTCTATGTTTCCGGGATACGGCATGCTTTGTACCTGAGATGCGGCACCATGACCGGATTCGGACCATCGGGTATCTGTACCAGTCGCACTCCGGCATGAAAATAAATTTTCTCTATCAATTCGTAACTATTAATCATACTTTTTATAAATTATGTAATAAATTTCCGTCGAATCCGGGGGAATCGACTGATGCCGGAGGCTATTTTAGCCGAAAGGTTTAAAAACCAACGACGCCATCACTTCTATTAACCCAAAAATTTCAAATCAAGGTGAATTTATGGGAACAAAGATTGGAAAAGAAAAGATCAAGCGTGAACCCGGCTACCTCTATTATCTGGGGAAGGACGGGTTCGTTTGGGCCGCACCGATGAAGAACAACAAGACCGGAAAGAAGAAGAAAGTAGGCACTGAGAAGATTCCCCGTGAAAAGGGATACCTCTATTATCTTGGCAAGGATGGATTTGTAGGCAAAGCCAAGATGAAAAACGCCTAACCTTTTTTTATTTTATCTTCCCGGAGCTCTCAGATAATTCTCACCTGTTCCGGAATGTGCAGAATATTATTCTGAATACCGGAGCGCGAAGGACAGTTCAGATAGCCTTTCTCCGGGAACTGGAGGGAGGAGTGGGAAAGCTCACTTTCCAACACCCTGGAACCTATTTTCACTGACTGTCTGGAATCAGCGGGCCTTTTCCTGAATCCGCGGTTCGATAATTGTCCAGATCCAGTCGGCGAGTTCACGGATGTTCTTCGTCTGGACATAGACATCTCCGGGTCCGGAAATCTCGGTCACCAGTCCTTCTCCTCCAAGGATAGTCTCCTTTAATCCTCCGAATTTTCTGACCACGTACTCACACCGGTCACTGAAAGCCACGAGATGGAAATTATCGACAATCAGTTTTTCCCCGGGCGCAAGCACATGCTTGTCGATAGCCCCAAAGGTATTGATAAAGAGGAGGCCCGTGCCTGATACCCTGATCATAAAGAGCCCCTGGCCAAAGAGTCCTTTTGTAAATCCCTCCCACCTGATATCGAGGTCCACACCCTGCTGGGATGCGAGGTAGGCTGATTTCTGGATGATGAATCCATGTCCCTCTGAGACCTGGAGTATCTCGATATCTCCAAGCGGGGCAGCAGAGAACCCGGCCTCTCCACCCCCTCCCGCAGCGGTATATTCATTCACAAAGAAGCTTTGCCCGCCAATGAGAGCCAGGGAGAGTGATCCCCAGAAACTCTTCTCCCGTTTCTTTGTCCTGACCTCGATGGCCGGCTGCATATAGGTCATACTGCCCGATTCAGCGGTGATACTCTCTCCGGAATCAAGGGTGATGATGAGGAGTGCATATGAGGGTTTATACCTGATTTCGTGCTTCATGGAATGAAGTCTCTGTGAAAAAAGATATAAGGGTGGGTATTGGCCCACGCCATATCAGAGAGTTACTCTGTTCAAAAGGGTATCACGCCCTGGCCGGGATTCGAACCCGGGTCGGAAGCTCCGGAGGCTCCCAGGATATCCACTACCCTACCAGGGCACCGAAGGAGCGAAGAATTGCTCTGTCTTCCATATCAACAGGGTGTGGAACGGTATAATAATTTTGGGACTCCGTCACATCATCTCATCGTGCCAGTCAGGTCGAACCATCATCTTTCCGTGGGAAGCGGAAAATGGTGAGGGAGGTGCAGTATCCTGTTATTTCCTCACCCGAATTGCCAGCGACTGGAAACAGAGATGGAGCGGGGAATCGTCTGAAGATTTCCCTGAACCAGGAGGAGTTCGGCTGATTCCTGGAAAACGGCAGGGAATTGGTCAGCACGTAATTCAGGTCTTTCTGACGCGGTAGGTGTGCCATATCTTGCAGGCACCCTCGTGGCTCACCATGCAGGGCCCTACAGGTGTCCGTGGTGAGCATACCTTGTCAAAGAGTTTGCAGTCAGAGGGCTGGGAAATTCCCCTGAGCACCTTGTCGCAGATACATGCAGAATGCTTGCTCACATGCTTGAACGTCAGCCCGAACTTCTTCTGGGCATCGTAGCATGAAAATTCAGGTTTGAGACAGAGACCTGATTGTGGGATGACCGGAAATCCCCGCCATTCGACATCTGCAGATTCAAAGACATCGAACATCACCTGTTTTGCCTTGATATTCCCCATGCGGCAGACAGCCCGGGGATAGGCATTGTCTATCCGGTTGGCGCCTTCTCGTACCTGCTTAACCAGCATCAGCAGGCCGAGAAGGATATCTTCGGGCTCAAATCCGGCCACTACCTGAGGTACAGGGAACTGCTCGTACTCAGCGTATCCCATGACCGTGCAGACATGCCCGGGGAGCATGAACCCCTGCAGCTTTGCTTCACCCTGCTCAAGGAGCCACTTCATAGCTGGCGGAACCAGGCGGTGGCAGGAGAGAATGCTGAAATTACCCGGGGGGCGGGTAAGTATGGTCGCAGCCACGGTGGGGGCAGTGGTCTCGAACCCGACCGAAATGAAGACAACCTCCCTATCGGTTTTCCCGGCGATTTCGACAGCCTTATGGACACCCTGTACCACCCGGACATCCCCCCCGCTTGATTCGAGTGATCCCCTGGTCCCTGGCACCCGGAGGAGATCTCCATACGTGGTAACGATACAACCCTTTTCTACGAG
>Ga0209254_10004648_pt1 | contig 12590 bp, 11 predicted proteins | sample FrelakmetDIP11DI_FD_187148 | JGI IMG/M metagenome (GOLD analysis project Ga0209254, IMG submission 187148) | Freshwater lake sediment microbial communities from the University of Notre Dame, USA, for methane emissions studies - DIP11 DI (SPAdes)... | ecosystem: Environmental > Aquatic >...
ATACCCATGGCCTGCATCTTCTTCAGCAAGGCCGGCGTGGCGTGGCCCGCCGCATCGAGTCCCACGGACACGGGCATGAGCTTTTGCTGTACCGCCTTGTCCTCCGCCTTCAGCCAGACGTGGGTAATGTGCGCCGCCAGGCGGCGGGGCGAGGCGTAGGCCGTCACCACCGATTCCGCAGTGGCCAGGCCCTGTGCCTTGAGCTGGTCCGCCAGCACCGAGGCGAAGGCCTCGCCCAGCTTTTTGAGCGCCTTGGGCGGAAGCTCTTCCACAAAGAGTTCGACAAGAAGGTTCTGCGTCGTCATGGTCATGCCACCTTCTTCTTCATCTGTTCCACCCACTCGCGCGGCGCCATGGGGAATCCCAGGCGCTCGCGGCTCTCGTAGTAACTCTGCGCCACGGCCCGGGCCAGGTTGCGGATGCGCCCGATGTAGGCGGCCCGCTCGGTCACGCTGATGGCACCGCGTGCGTCCAGCAGGTTGAAGCTGTGGGCAGCCTTGAGCACCTGCTCGTAGGCCGGCAGCGCGAGCTGCACCTCGATCAGGTGCCTGGCCTGCTTCTCGTGCGCGGTGAAGGCGGTAAAGAGAAAGTCGGCATCGGAATGCTCGAAGTTGTAGGTGGATTGCTCGACCTCATTCTGCTTGTACACGTCGCCGTAGCGGATCTTGCCCCCGCGCTCGCCCGCTTGGGCGCCCCCCGGCGCCGATCCGGCGTCGGTCCACACCAGGTCGTAGACGTTGTCAACGCCCTGCAGGTACATGGCCAGGCGCTCCAGTCCGTAAGTGATCTCGCCGGTGATGGGCCGGCAGTCGATGCCGCCAACCTGCTGGAAGTAGGTGAACTGCGTCACCTCCATGCCGTTGAGCCAGACTTCCCAGCCCAGGCCCCAGGCGCCCAGCGTGGGGTTCTCCCAGTCGTCCTCGACAAAACGGATGTCGTTCTTCTTCAGGTCGAAGCCCAGCGCCTCCAGGCTGCCGAGGTACAACTCCAGGATGTTGCTCGGCGCGGGCTTCAGCACCACCTGGTACTGGTAGTAGTGCTGCAGGCGGTTCGGGTTCTCGCCGTAACGGCCATCCTTGGGTCGCCGGCTAGGCTGCACGTACGCCGCCTTCCAGGGCTCGGGCCCGAGAGCGCGCAGGAAGGTGGCGGTGTGGCTGGTGCCGGCGCCCACTTCCATGTCGTAAGGCTGCAGCAATGCGCAGCCCTGGGCGTCCCAGTAGGACTGCAGTTTGAGAATGATTTGTTGGAAAGTGAGCATGGGTACAAGGGTCCAGGGCTTGGGCCGTCCGGTCCCGGACGGACTGGCTGGGTCGCCGCGCAATTTGCGTTGACGACTGATTTTACGGGGCTGGGCGCTGTGCGGGCGCGGTCCGCTGCAATCCTGCCGCCCTGACGAACGTCAGCCGCGACGCGAACGCGCCACGAACGCGGCCAAGGCAACGACAAGGAGTGACAGAAACCACACCGGCCACAGCCCCAGCCGCGAGACCCACATCGCAAACGGCGTGCTGCCGCTACGCCCTTCCACCACGCCCTCGAGCACGCCACGGGTGTGACGCGGCAGGCTGTGCGTCACCTGGCCACGATGGTCGATCACGACCGTAGGGCCGGTGTTGGTGGCGCGCAGCATGGGCAGCTGAAACTCAAGCGCCCGCATGCGGGAGATCTGCAGATGCTGGTCGATGGCCACCGTGTTGCCGAACCATCCGATATTGCTGAGATTGACCATGATGGTCGGCGCCGTCACTTCGTCGACGAACCGTCTGCCCAGTTCCTCGCCAAACAGGTCTTCGTAGCAGATGTTGGGCGCAAGCCGTTGGCCTTGCCATTCAAAAGAAGGTGGCGCCAGCGTGCCACGGTTGAAGTCGCCCAGCGGGATGTTCATCATGGCAAGGAACCACTTGAAAAACGGCGGAACGAACTCGCCAAACGGAACGAGGTGAAATTTGTCGTACCGATAAGGCTGGGACTGGCCGGGCTTGAGCCCGACCATGGCATTGGTGTAGTCCGTGGCGTTGCTCCCTAGCGGCACACCGATCAACGCCGCTTGCCGGCCATCGGCGAAACGGGCCTGCAAAGCCGCCCAGTAGCCGTCTGGCAACTGCTGGGGCAGCATCGGAATGGCAGTTTCCGGGGCCACCACCAGGCTGGCCTGATTGGATTGCATTTGCTCCCCGTACCAGCGAAGCGCATCAGCCACCCCGGTGCCGGGCTGAAATTTTTCGTTCTGCGCGATATTTCCCTGCAGCAATGCCACGGTTTGCGTGCCAGCGCTCCGGGTGAACGCCGGACCGAACCACTGGGACGCCAGGCCCAGCGCGAACACGATGCCCAGCCACAGGCCGGTGGCCCAGCGGCTGCGGCCTGATCCCGCCAGCAGTCCGGCCAGCATGAATGCCGCCCAAGCCGCAATTGCACCGACGCCGTAAACCCCCAGCCAGGGCGCGTAGCCCGCCAGCGGCCCGCCGGTGTGGGCATAGCCGGCGGCCCCCCACGGGAAGCCGGTGAACCAGACACCCCGCGCCAGCTCCGCCAGCGTCCATAGTGCAGCAAAGACCAGGGCAGACCAGGACAACCGGGCATCCGCATGGGCAAAGAACAGCTTGAAAAACAAGGCGCACGCGACCGCGTAATAGAGCGCCAGCGCGCCTGCCAGACCCAGTACCGCCAGCACAGCCAGCGCGGCGGGCAACCCACCATAGGTGTGCATGGAAACAAACAGCCACCAGAACGTACAGGCAAGCCAGGCGGTGGCAAAGGTCCAACCGAGCCAGGCAGCGCCTTTCCAGCCGGTTTGCCAATCAGGGCGTCGTTCGTCGACGCTCCATGTGCTGCTGCTCCAGGAGTTCAACTGCTCTGCACAGCGCGTCAGCTGCCAGCACAGCACGGACAGGCTCAGGATCTGAAGCCACCACTGTGGCTGACCATTCAAGGGCAAGGCCATGGAGGCCGCCTGCGCCACCCCGGCCAGCAGCACCGCGAAAGTAGGAAGGAGCCGAGTCCGCATGCAAATGGAAGGCGTCAGCCTGTCCGTGCCGGGCCGGCCACCGGCGAGACCTTGAACCAGCGCACCGCGCCACCCCTGGTGTGCTGGACGACAAAATTGAGTCCGGCCAGAAGATGATGTTCGCCGCGCCGGGGCACATGGCCCATTTCGTGGGCGATCAGGCCGCCAATGGTGTCGAAGCTTTCGTCACGGTCGACGCCGTCAAGCTTCACGCCGAAGGCTTCTTCGATGCGCCCGATGGCGGTGTCGCCGCTCACCCGGAAACTGCGATCCGGCAGGCCGAAAATGTCACCATCATCCTCAGCCACGTCGAACTCATCTTCAATCTCACCGACGATCTGCTCCAGGACATCCTCGATCGTGATCAGCCCCGCCGTACGCCCGAACTCGTCAATCACCACAGCAAGATGGTTTCGATTCCCGCGAAAGTCTCGCAGCAAATCATTCAGCCCTTTGGTCTCCGGCACGAAAACCGCGGGCCGCAACAGGGCGCGGATGTTGAGCTCGGGTGCGCGTTGCAGCTTGAGCAGGTCCTTGGCCATCAGGATGCCAATGATGTTTTCCTTGTCCCCCTCGTACACCGGGAAACGCGAGTGCGCCGTGTCGATCACCACGTGAAGCAAGGCCTCATCGGTGGACGCGATGTCGATGAGATCCATGCGGGGGGCCGCCACCATCACGTCACCCGCCGTCATCGAGGCCATGCGGATCACGCCTTCGAGCATGGCACGGCTCTCCGCGTTGATAACCTTGTTGTCCTCCGCCTCGACCAGCGTTTCGATCAGTTCCTCCGCCGAGTCAGGACCCGGGTGGATGAATTCGGCCAGTTTTTGCAGGAAAGTACGCTTGTCTTCGCGGTCAGCGTGACGGGCAGGGTGAGGGTCGGACACAGCCTGGAGGTGCAGTACGTGCGGTAGTTGCGGACCCCGTAGGATAGCGGAATCCGCTACCGGCCCCCACGAACCGCAGGCCGGGCGGCGTCAGTCGGCGGGCCTGTGGTGCGCCCCGACCAGAAAGTCATGAACGCGCTTGGTCTGGGTCTTCAACACATAGTCCACCTCGGCGAACTGGTTTTCGACGATCTCGCTGACGTGCGTGTCCAATGTGGCCGGCGGCAGCGTGAGATACGCCTCGCTTTCGCTGCCATCGCGGACCACCGATGCGCCGGCCTTGCGCACGATTTTCAGCATGTTGGTGTTTTCGCTGAGCGCATGGATATAGATCACCGTCACACCCTGGTTGCGCGAGTGCATCACGGCCCGGTCGAACAGGCGCGCGCCGTAGCCGCGACCCCGCGCACGGGACAGCACCGAGACACCGAATTCGGCACAGGATGCGCGCTGCGGGTCCACCGAAAACGCCAGATGCGCCATCGCGATCAGTTCAAGCTTGCGGTTGTAGATCCCGAAGATGTCATCGCGCTCGAAGTCGAGTCCGGTGACATAACGATGGATCTGCTCGTCGGAGGCGGCATAGCCAAAACGCAGGTATCGGTCATGTCCGTCCAGCGCAATCAGGTGGCTGGCAATCCGCTCGCGCTCGGAAGGGCCGATGGAGCGGATGGGCACCAATGAAAGAGGCTGATGGCCCCCGTCGTGCACGCTCGGGCCGTCCAGCGAAATCCCCGGCAGTGCCAGGGGACGCAACAACTCTCGACCAGCGTCGAGAGACGCCTTAAGAAGGTTCTTCGATTGAGCCATGAGTTCAATATAAGGGTTTTCCCTAGTTTCAACACTCCAAATTCAGGGATCTGGACCGCACCGACAAGGTGCGAAATGGGAATTCTCACAAGATACAGCTTGATCCGTCGTCATAGCGTCTTTAGTTGCTATGCTTTCAGGATCAAAAATGGTTAGAGTTGGCACTCGATTAATGGCCGGTGTGTAGTTTTTCCGCCCTGGGCGTTCGAAAAACGGCCCGCGCCGCTGTCACGGCAGGGGCACGGCCGTGGTCGATTTGACCCGTTCCATGACGAAACTGGTCTTGCAATCCTGCACGCTCGGGTGCTTGAGCAGGGTGTCCAGCATGAAGCGCGAATAGGCGGCCATATCAGCCACCACCAGGCGCAACAGAAAATCCATCTCGCCGGTGAGCGCCGCGCACTCCACCACCTCGGGCCAGGCCTGTACGCTGGCGCGAAACAGGTCCATGGGGTTGCGCTTGGCGCTCTCGGCGCGTTTTTCAAGTTGCACGTTGATATAGGCCGTCAAGCCCAGCCCCACGGCTTCCGGTTTGACCAGCGCCACATAGCGATCGATTACGCCCACGGATTCGAGTCGCTTGACACGGCGCAAGACCGCGCTTGGCGACAGGCCGACGGTGTCGGCGATTTCATCATAGGTGGCGCGCCCATCGGTCTGCAGGCTGCGCAGGATCTGGCGATCAAGCTTGTCGAGTGCTTCCATGCTTCCAATTCTGCAGGTTTCATGCGTTCATAGCAAATCGAGCGCCATTGTTTGCAGAAAAAAAGAGGCTCCACGCCGGTACAGTCATGAATTCCCCCAGGAGACCCCATGACAAACTCAGAATTCCGCCCTTCCCCCACTGTGACGCCTTGGGACAACCCCATGGGCACCGACGGCTTCGAGTTCATCGAATACGCCGCACCCGACCCCAAGGCCATGGGCGAGCTTTTCGAGCACATGGGCTTCAAGCCTGTGGCGAGACACCGGCACAAGGATGTCACGCTGTACCGGCAGGGCGGCATCAACTTTCTCATCAACGCAGAGCCTGACTCCTTCGCCCAGCGCTTCGCCCGCCTGCACGGCCCCAGCATCTGCGCGATTGCGTTTCGCGTGCAAGACGTCAAATCGGCCTATGAGCGGGCGCTGGACCTGGGAGCCTTTGGCTACGCTGGCAAAGCCGGTCCGGGCGAGCTCAACATCCCCGCCATCAAGGGCATTGGCGACAGCCTGATTTACCTGGTGGACCGCTGGCGCGGGAAAAACGGCGCCCGGGATGGCGACATCGGCAACATCGGCTTTTTCGATGTGGATTTCGAGGCGCTGCCCGGCATTGCCGCGGCCGAAGCGCTGAACCCCGCCGGCCATGGCCTGACGTACATCGACCACCTGACGCACAACGTGCACCGCGGCCGTATGGGCGAGTGGGCTGAGTTTTACGAGCGGCTCTTCAACTTCCGCGAAGTGCGCTACTTCGATCTGGAAGGCCAGTCCACCGGCGTAAAGAGCAAGGCCATGACCAGCCCCTGCGGAAAGATCCGCATCCCGATCAACGAGGAGGGCAACGAAAAAGCCGGTCAGATCCAGGAATACCTCGACCGCTACCACGGCGAGGGCATTCAGCACATCGCGCTGGGCTCGACCGATCTGATCGCCACCGTGGATGCATTGCAGATGAGCGGCATCGTGCTGCTCAATACCAGCGAGACCTACTACGAACTCCTGGAAAAGCGCATTCCCGGGCATGGCGAGGACGTCGCCGCGCTGCAACAGCGCAACATCCTGCTGGACGGCACGCCTGGCGCTTTGCTTTTGCAGATCTTCAGCGAGAACCAGCTGGGCCCGATCTTCTTCGAGTTCATCCAGCGCAAAGGCAATGAAGGCTTTGGCGAAGGCAACTTCAAGGCGCTTTTCGAGACGATGGAACTGGACCAGATGCGAAGGGGCGTGCTGGCGCCTTGACTGTCCGTCAGGTCCACCTGCGAAGCGCCGCAACGGTCCGCGCCCAAAGGCTTTGGAGCTGCGTAAGACGCAACGCTGCATCCACAGGAATGGCCTCGCGAGAATCGGCTTCAAGCCGGTCGCAGACCGCCTGAAGTGCGGTTGCACCGATATTGCTCGCCGCACCCTTGAGTGCGTGCGCCTCGATCAACACCGCGCCAGCATCGTTCGCGGCGATCGCTGCCTGGATCGCAGAAATCCGCCGGGGTGCGTCGGCCACAAACAGGCCCACGATCTCACGGGTCATGGTCTGCGCCCGGTCATCAAACTCAAGAAATTCTTCCAGGCGACCCAAGTCCATCAGGGACCCGGCATCATGCGCCGGGCTCGGCTGTTCGATCGCCGCGCTGCGGCCTTCGGTGGCGAGGCCGTCTTCAGAAATTTCCGAATGCACGACCCATTCCTGAAGCACCTGCGCCAACGCCGCGACATGCAGCGGTTTGCCCAGGTGGGCCACCATGCCGGCGGCAGCGCAACGTGCTTGATCTTCCGGAGTTGCCGACGCGGTCAAAGCAATGATGGGAGGCGCTTGCGTGCCCCAGGCCCCCAGAATCCGCCGTGTAGCCTCAATACCGTCCAGATCCGGCATGTTGAGGTCCATCAGGATGGCGCCAAACCGCTCGCGGCGATCCATCGATCGGTCAAAGGCAGCCACGGCATCACGACCGTTTGTCGCAGTCTGAAAGTCATAGCCCAGCTTGAGGAGCATGGTGCAGACGACTTTGAGATTGACCGCATTATCGTCAACCACCAGCAGCGTCGCGGCCTTATGTGCGTCTGTCATGGCGGCGTGCATCGGCGAGGGCCGGAAGGAAGCAAAGAAAAATGACGCTCAAGCCCACCGAAGGAATAGACCTGAAGCGGTGGTCCGAGTCAACGCTGCCTTGATGCGTGCCACCATCACGCAAGGATGCGCAATCCATGGCACGGGTAAAGGCAGCATTTGGAAGCACTGTTTCTCAGAGGGTCAGCGCCACCAACTCGGCCGCGTCAAGCGGCGCCACTCTTCCCTGTAGTGACACCCGCGCGCGCCGGTCAATTTCGACCTCGCCCGTAGTCGCCGCAAGCGTGCTGGCGCTTGCGGCAATGGACCAGCCCATCGCGCTGCCTTCTTTCTGCAGCAACATGGCTGTCGTAACCGCTTCGCCGACCGGCAAGAGTCGCGCTGCTGCGTCGTGCAATGGATCCTGGAGCCGGACGAGCGTGACGGGACCGTTGTGCAGCGCGACGTTGACCTCGAAACGCGAAAGGTTGCGCCCAGAGTACTGCCTCTCAAGGTACTGGCGGATACCGCGTGCGGAGTCCGCCAGGCCGAATGCTGCCCGCACAGCCCGCAGACTGTGGCTGACCGAGCGTGTGTCCGAGGCATCCACAAACAGTGCCAGCAGTCCTTCGCCGATGAATTGCATGTGGCGGGCGCCGAAAAGATACACCGAGTCACCTGCACTGCCATAAAAGCGTCTCACCAGGTCGGCGAGTTCCTGCCCGTTCAGTTGCTCGGAAACGGCTGCGTAGTTGGGAATATCAACGAACAATACCGTGGCATCGGCAAATCGCTCGTCGACTTCACCGCCATCGCCAGAAGGCCAGCGCTCGCTCAAGGCCTTGGCAAGGCGCCGCTCGTACAAGCGGGCCACCTGTCGTGTCTGGGAATCCAGCGCAGTGCGCACAGCAGTGTCGACAGCCACGTCCTGCAGTTTGGCCTGGATGTCCCGTTTCTTGATCTGTGCGACCACGGCATCGCGAAGTTCACCTGGCCGAAAAGGCTTGGTGATGTAGTCATCTGCCCCTGTCGTCATGCCGATGCGCATATGTGCACGCTCTTGCAGAGATGTCAGCAAAATGACGGGTATCCCCGCCAGGGCAGGACTCGATCGCAAAGCCGCAAGCATTTCGAAGCCATTGAGCGCAGGCATCTGGATGTCACTGATGATCAGGTCTGGATGGTGCGCTTCAACCAACCTGAGCCCCTGCGCGCCGTCTTCGGCGGCGAACACTTCGTGCCCCTCATTCCTGAGTACCGCGGCCACAAGCATACGAGTGCCGGGTTCATCTTCCATCACGACAATCAACGCCATCAAGCACCCTCTTTAAACTGAAGGTTTCTTGTCATCAGGAATTCATGCGGCGCGGCCATACGGCTATGTTACTCGCTGAAAACTGTCCGGTTCATAGCGATCGGATCGTCTGAAAACAGGCGCGCATGACCCTGGCATCCAACGCGAGTTCCAGATGCGCCAGACCTGGCGCGAGCCGGTTTTCCGCCCCGGCGAGCATCGCGCTGGACGCGGGAAACACCATATTGTCGCAATTGCTGTACCAGCAGGTAAAGCTTGCTGCCCGGCCAATGGGCTCGTCGCGGAAAAGTTGGCGAACCCAAGGGCCCATGTGGCGCATTTGCAGCCCGATGATTGCCCAGCTGAACTGGCCAAACCAGGTGCCGTGGTGGGGCGTGCCGAGCGTGATCACATGGGCCACGCGGGCATCAGCGCCGGCCACTCGGAGCCAGGCGCGGACGGCGAGTCCGCCCATGCTGTGGCAGACCAGGACTGGCGGCAATCCGGTGGCGGCGGTCATGCGGGATACAGCGTTGTCAATCTGCGCCGCGTACTGGTCAATGGGAACGAATACCGGCTCAAGATCGATCGCCGCACAGGCACGGCCCTCCGATCGCAGTGACCTGAGCCACAATGTCCAGAGCCCCCTATTGCAGGCGAATCCGTGAATGAAGATGACACCGGTCTGGCCTGGCACTACCGGCGTCCATTGATCAGGCAGGGCACGGGAGCGAAAGGGCTGCCACCAGCCAAATACCTTGATCGCGAAAGTCAGTTCGCGGCCCCATGCCCGCACCCATTGCATGAAGCTGGCTTTGGGCGTTGGGTCGCTTCGATTCACCTTGCGTGCCACGGAAAATTCGGTCGCCAGGAACGCAGCATGAAAAACGGGAATCGCCCAGAATCCGGCAAAGGAAAGCCATGCGGAGGACGTCCAGAACAGCCAAAGCCATCCAAGGGCGAAAAGTACCGCGCTCAAGACGAAGAGTTGAAGAAGACGTGCCTGCATTGATCGTTACGCTTGATGGGCGGTTGAACTGCCAGCGTCATGTCCGCCCAGTCCCTTCGTAGCCCCAGATGAGCAATCCAACGTCCGGCTACCCGCCATAGGTGCTGACCCAAAGGCGCCCTGACAAGTTCTCCCGTACATCAGACCACTCTTTCACAGGCCCGCCCAGCTTGCTAGAGCGTAGCGCCCAATTTGAATACCTCGCATGAGTAGACTTCACTCATGGACGCCGCTCAAACTATTCGTGACGCTGTCACGCGCGTGTCGCAACTGCGAGACATTCACGCATCCGACCCTGAACTCTCCGCCCGCGTGACGGCCGTCAAGGCGTTTCAATCCCACCGTTTCGCCGGCACCTATGCCGATCTTCTGGGGGGAGGACCCTACCAGGACGCAGCACGCTTTTTCCTCGAAGAGCTCTACAGTGACAAAGACTATGCTGACCGTGATGCGCAGTTCGGCCGGATCGCCGGAGCGCTACAGACACTTTTCCCCAAGCAAGTCGTGGCAACGGCCGTTTCTCTGGCGCAACTGCACATCCTGACCGAGGAGATGGACCATGCAATGGCTTTGTCCTGGCCATGCGCAGGCGCAGTGGCAGACATGTCCCCCAGTGCCTTGTACATCTCGGCTTGGCGTGTTGTGGGTCGCCGTGCCGAGCGCAATCGCCAACTGCAGGTGGTGCAGGAAATTGGGCGGGAACTGGCTCGCTTGACACGGATGCCTGGGCTTCGCCTGATGCTGCGAATGATGCGCAAACCCGCGCACGCGGCCGGTCTGGGTTCGTTGCAGGAGTTTCTGGAGTCCGGATTTGATACGTTTGCGGGCATGTCACGGCGACCGAATGGCGTGGAGACCTTCTTGTCTATTGTCGATGAGCGTGAATCAGCCTTGATCGATCTTCTTTTTGAAGGAGAGCCTGTCGCCTGTGAGACGAAACTCGCCGCCATCCTGGGGCGTTCCCATAGACCCGCCGCGGCGTCTACCGGCAAAATGTCCTGAAGGAGTTTCTATGGACAAGTTCTGGCTCAAGAGTTACCCCGAGGGGGTTCCCCACGAGATCGATCCCGGGCAGTACCGATCGTTGCCGCACCTGCTGGAAGAGTCGTTCCGAAAGAACGCAAACCGCCCGTTCTCAGTCTGCATGGACCGCTGGATGTCGTATCAGGAGCTCGATGAGCTTTCTGCCGCTCTGGGAGCCTGGCTGCAAGCCCGCGGCCTTGAGCCAGGTGCCCGCGTTGCGATCATGTTGCCCAATGTGCCTCAATTTGCCGTGACGATGGCGGCCGTTCTGCGTGCGGGCTATACCTGCGTGAATGTGAACCCTCTGTACACGGGCCGGGAGTTGGAGCACCAGCTCAAGGATTCCGGTGCTACAGCGATCGTAATTCTGGAGAACTTCGCTACGACGCTGGAAGAAGTCATCGATCAGACAGCGCTGAAGCATGTCGTGGTTTCGTCGATGGGTGATTTGCTTGGGTTCTGGTACGGTCGATGGATCACATTTGCTGTGCGCCATCTTGCCAAGATGGTTCCCGCTTACAAGCTGCCGATGACCGATGGGCGGACGGTGACCCCATTTGGCCGAGCGGTCGCCGAAGGCGCCACCTTGAAACTCCAGCCCAGCGAAACGACCCTCGAATCAACCGCTTTTCTGCAGTACACCGGCGGAACCACCGGCTTGTCAAAGGGGGCCGTCCTGACCCACAGAAATATCGTGGCGGCCATTCTTCAAGCGGAGGCCTGGTTCACGCCAGCGCTGAAGCGAATCGGCGACGTGAGCAAGACTAACAGTATCGCCGCGTTGCCGCTGTATCACATCTTTGCTCTGACGCTATGCCTCCTGTGTATCCGATGGGGGGCACACATGACATTGATCCCCAATCCGCGGGACTTCGGAAAATTCATTGAAGTCCTGAAGCAGCGTCCCTTCCATATGCTGCCCGCGGTGAATACCCTTTTTAATGCCCTCCTTGTACACCCTCAATTCAAGTCACTCGACTTTTCAAACTTGTGCGTTTCTCAGGCTGGCGGAATGGCTGCTTCCGAGGGCACCGCACGGAATTGGTTTGAAGCGACTGGCTGCCCCATGATCGAAGGCTGGGGAATGAGTGAAACCTGCGCGATCGGGACAAACAATCCAGTCACGAACAAGGAGTTCACTGGCTCTATTGGCCTGCCTTTGCCAAGCATTGAAATCGCAATCAAGGACGAGGAAGGGCTTTCGCTGGCCATTGGTGGTCACGGAGAAATCTGCATCAAGGGGCCGAATGTCATGACGGGTTACTACCGGCAACCCGCAGAGACAGCCGCAGCCTTTACGGCTGACGGGTTCATGCGGACTGGTGATATCGGCATCATGGACGGACGTGGCTACACTCGAATCATTGATCGGAAGAAGGACATGATCATCGTGAGCGGATTCAACGTCTTCCCCAACGAGCTGGAAAACGTCATCTCTCTATGCCCTGGCGTCGTGGAGTGCGCGGCCGTGGGAGTCCCGGACGTGAAGCAAGGCGAAGCGATCAAGGTGTTCGTGGTTAAGAACGACCCGCTGTTGACAGAAGACGAGGTCGCCAAGTTTTGCCATGAACAACTGACGGGTTACAAACGCCCAAAGTACATTGAATTCAGGGACGAACTGCCAAAATCCAATGTCGGAAAGATCCTCCGACGGGAGCTTCGCCAAGCCAAGTGATGGCCAGCGTTGGAGCTGTGGAGATATCGTCACCCAAAAGAAAACGCCCAGTCGAATGACTGGGCGTTTCTTGCTGTAATAGCCTGACGATGACCTACTTTCACACGGGAATCCGCACTATCATCGGCGCGGAGGC
>Ga0209254_10004649_pt1 | contig 12590 bp, 11 predicted proteins | sample FrelakmetDIP11DI_FD_187148 | JGI IMG/M metagenome (GOLD analysis project Ga0209254, IMG submission 187148) | Freshwater lake sediment microbial communities from the University of Notre Dame, USA, for methane emissions studies - DIP11 DI (SPAdes)... | ecosystem: Environmental > Aquatic >...
CGGGTAGGCGAAATCGCAGGCGTCCTGGTGCGGGTCCGGGTCGCTGTTACAGAACCCAAAGTCGCAACCGTCCCTGTTCTGGCTATAGTTCGGGTTACCGTGGGGGTAACGGTGCGGGTGCGCGTGGTTGTGGGAGAGAGGGTGATCGTGGATGAGGGCGTGGGAACGAGGGAAGGCGTGGTTGATGGAGGCGGCAGCTGCGTTCCGGGTGGCACCCTTGTGAAGGTGGATGAAGGAGCCGGGGTCGGTGTTGCAGGCGGGTTGGCCAAATTCTCCAACCTATCCAAAAAGGTAAAAAGGAGGCCCTGCAGACCTATGAGCGCGGTTTCCTGCGGCGTACAAAACATCCCGTTCATGGTGCAGGCAACTGAAAGCTCATCGGGGGAGAGCGGTAGAGGCGCGGAAGGCGGGCTGACCGCCGTGTTGCCGTCCGGGCCTCCCAGGTCGAGGCTGGTTTTCTGCCCTGCTGAAACCGTCTGGCTCTGCCCGTTTGCTGTAACGACAGAGGCGCCTTTAAAGACGCTTACATCCATGTCGCCGTTCGTGGTTGCTTTCAGGCTGGCATCGCCCATTAGCAGGATCTCTGTGCCGTTCACGTTGAACCTGACCCCCGCCCCATCAGGCATGGATATCGTCAGGCCGTCAAACGGGACCTGGTCGCAATCGATCTGCCCTAGCGTGCTGGAGAAATAAAAGGTCTGCAGGTCGCCTGCCGGATTATCCATGGTTGTGTTCCCGAAGACTACCATGGTAATGGTTTCCCCGGGCAGAGAACGGGGAACGTTGGCCGTGACCCTGAAAACCGCAATTCCCCAATCGTTTCCATCCAGGCTTAGCGGAGAAGCTGCAAGGCTCCTTAAATCTGCTACACCAATGGTATCCCCCCGGTTGGAAAATGGCTGCACGTCGCCCGGTTTCAATTGAGCTTTGAGCGTGTTGTTCCCATAACAGACCTGGTTGGAGCCCAACTTGCTGCATGAATTCCCTGAAGCTTTAAGGGCGCGTTCGATCAACTCTTTGCACGCCGCCTGGTTCTCGGCGGAAGCCGGTGGCCGTCCCTGCCCCGGGTTCAAGAGAGCTTGTGCACGGATAATTGTAAAACCGATGATCAGGCAGCACATTAAGACCAACAAAACGATCAGGATGATTATCCCAACCCTGCTTTTTCGGCCCGGTTCTCCCTGAGGCGTGGTCATTTAGATCGGCTTTCTCACGAGATCACTTATTCACAGGGTTGAAGGCCACTTTTATGGTCATGCGCGCCAGGCGTAACGTCGCCCCGTTTGGCAGGTCATATGTGCGGGATGGGATCAGGCGAAAATCGTCAACGCTGGTCCCGTTGGTGCTGTCCAGGTCGGTAATTTCAAAGCCGTCCTTTTTTCGCCGGATCATGGCGTGCCGCCGGGAAACACCGGCTGAAAATGCGCCGTGGGGGGTTAGATCCACGCAGCCTTCCAGTGAGTCTTCGGTTAAGCGACCTAATATGATCTCGTCCAGGGTTAGAACTACAAAGGGTTTGATCGAATCGAGCATGAAAAACGCAATACCGCCCTTGGGGATCAGTGCGTCTGTTTTGAATGCGGGGGGTTTGGATAATTGAACGGTCTCCAAGCCAACCATTTCGGTGGTCGGGGGGGACCCGGTAGGCGCGGAGGCCATGCTGGCGCCACAGTATTGGCAAATTTCAGCCTCGGCGTCGTTTTTAAACTTACAAACGGGACAAAATTTTCCTTCGCTGGTTTCCATTTCTTTATTTACCTCTAATCATTCCTGGAACCATCTTTAATATATTTTGCCAATTTATATTATATACAAATGGAAATAATTTTCATAGTATTTATCAGATAATTGTAAGGGGTTTGTAAGGATGTTTTTTTCGTTGAATTTCATCGATAAAACCACCCGATTTATCCCTGGGATGGGTTATATGGGCTGGTTTTGGCATTGACTCTTGCAGTTATTGCGAATTGCCACCGAGCCCGCTGATATTGGGCATATTAAAAATGATCGGGTATGAAAAATTATCTGGACTGCCGGGTATGGCTATTTATTTTTTTACCCAGTAACTGTTCGTCAACAAGGGGAAGTTGGAATTATTTAAGTTATCTGAATCTGGAAGTCTTGAAAGGCTTTCAGGGGCAAGATCCAGAAAATTCATGACAACTTCATAGCCATCCACTTTCTGAATGGTTGACCAGAGCAGGAGTTTGCTCCCGTCCGGTGAAAACAAAACCCGACCAAGGAGCCCCTCCGACTCGGCAAATTCCCTCGTTGAGCCACTTTTTGTATCCACCACAAAATTGCGAGTCCCGCTCACCCTGCCGGAATAGTCACTGCGGTCCAGGCGTACTACTGCAATCCGGACCCCGTCCGGAGACCAGGAGAAGTCTCCAAGAAGATCCCCGGGGAGAGCGATAGCGGTCTTTGATGATAGATCGGAGGCAGCCACCCCGAGACTGCTCTTCCCTTGATCATTTTCAAATGCGTACGCGATCCGGCTTCCGTCTGGTGAAAGCTTTAAACGGTCCATTCCTTCAAGAGGTTGTGAAGAGCCGGCTGTTTCGGCGGTGGTCCGGTAAGACCCTTCCCGGGAACAAACACCCTGATCGCTGCAGGTCCCTTTTTGCCAGAACACATCGCCCCCAGGGGTAATGCCCTCGATCTCTATTGGGGAATCTCCCGGCGAACCCAATTCCTCAAGCTCGCTTCCATCCGGGTTTGATCTCACCAGGACCGTTCCGGAAACCCCGGATAGGACAAAAACGATCCCACTGCCATCCGTATTCCAGGCAGCCCCCCGGGTACCGTAATCATAGAGTTGCCCGCTTATCATCCGAGATCCGCTGCCATCCAAATATACGGTATAAAGCTGAGAACCCTGGTTGATCAACAACCTGCTCCCATTGGGCGAGACATCTTGAAGGTTCCAGCCTTCAGGGGCGATCTTTTCTAATTCGGAAGTTTTTAGGTCAAACCTGAAAACCCCAAGATCCGCGTACCCCTCGCCTAAGCGCTCCCTCAGCCCGTAATAGAAGAATTCCCCCGTTGGGACCGGATAGGGAGCTTCGGTCGGTACCATTGTTGGGGTTTCCGGAGAAATGGTGTCTTCGGGTTGGATGGTCGGGGGGGGTGGGGCAGCGGTTTTTTCCGGGGTGCCAGGTCCACAGGCGGCAAGTAAAACCAGAAAAAGAAGCATGGTAGCGTACCGGAAAAATCTCATCAACAAATCGCCTTTTTTGGGAGAACGAATGAAACTGTCAATCCTTATTCTCCGGTAGCAGCCCGCCAAAGCGTATCCAGGGTTTCCAATCCGCCGAAACTGGCTACATTCCAGGCTTCGTAGGATAGATGGAAATCGTCCGGGCGGTTCGGATCCAGTCCGTGATGCGACAGGGGTTGAACAGCGAGCCAGAAATTCCAAAGGGGGATATCGTACTCGTAAGCCAGCTTGGCGGTGGTTTCGTTAAGGCTGCCGTCCCCTTCCAGGTTATCCGCTTTGGTCGCCAGGATGGGCACCACCCCGTGAGCAATGGCGTATTCAATGATACGGCGCATGTACGCTTCATACTGCTCTGCCGTGCGGCCATCCCACCAGACCTCCAAACGGATGAACATAAAGGTGGGCTTGGTGAGGCGGATCTCGCATTCGAGCGGATTCTCCCCGGGCAGGCAGACATCCGGATTAGCCCACATGGGCGAGAGAACGGCCGCAGCATTGAACCCGCCTTTTACCCCTTCTCCATCCGTGTTGAAGTGTCCGGAGAAATTATCGATGGCCTCCTGAAATTTCTCATGCTCTTCCGTCAGGACATAGCGATCTTTCAAATCAAATAATCCCATGAAGGCTTCCTTGATACTCTGACAGTCGCCTACTTTTGAGAAAGCCTTGGGGTCGTTCCCCGCAGCAATCCCCTGCCGATAAATCTCAAGGGCTCGCGGGCTCAGTGTGGGGATAATCGGCCAATCCTGCCACTGCTCCGGCTTCAAGCGCAGATCCGGCGTTGAGGTTGTGGTAGGCTCTGGGGTGGGGGTCGATGTTGGTGGAACAGGGGTATTGGTAATCGTCGCGGTCGGCGCGGGTGTTTCCGTTGGGGGAATGGGTGTTGGCTCAGCTACCACTTTACAACCCACCAGGAGAGCTGCGGCAAGCGAAACAGCAGTAACCATTTTAGCGATGCGGATGATTTTCATAGTGTCCATTAATTGGGTCAGATTCTACAATAGAAGTGAAAAATCAAATAGAGAGATGAATTGGCGTTTAAATTATTTTTAATATCTAAAGAATATTAACCTATTATTGCTGCGCTCTGGTAGTTCCGCGCCAGATTGCGTCGAGTGTTTGCAATGCGGTCAGATTTCGCACCGGCCATGCTTTTTGCATAGCAAACGGGTCGTCGAAGCGGTTACCCGCATAGGTCAGGTGAGCCCCGTCATCCTGGAGCCCTCCACCGGGGAGCATCTGGAGAGCGGCCCAGAAGTTCCAAAGTGGAACCTCGTATTCTAAAGCAAGGCGGACAATGACCTCGTTTACAGCCCCGGTACCTTCAAGGTCATCCGCCTTGGTGGTCAGGATGGGCACGATCCCTTTTTGGATGGTCGTCTCCAGGATCCTGCGCATATTGTTCTCAAAAGTGCGGATGGGGGAAAGCGCTTCATTCGTCCCGAGCATAATGATGGCATATGCCGGTTTATGGATCCGGTATTCGCAATCCAGCGGGGTTTCACCGCTCTCACATAGTTCGGGATTGGCCCACAACGGGGAGAGGACGGATGCAGTAGTGAAGCTTCGTTCGGCCGCCAAGCTTCGCCGGCTGAAGGATCCCTGGAAATGGCTGATCACTCCCTCCAGGTATGCATGCTGACCAAGCAAATAGCGGTTTGGCCCCCTATCAAAATCTGCAAGGAACCATTCCGCTGATGTTTCGCAATCGCCCACCTTTGAAAACGCTGCGGGGTTGTTGCCGAGCGCCTGACCATTCTGGTAAATTTCCAGGGTTGTGGCGCTGATCCCATCCGGAACCGCCGCCATTGTTTTCCATTCTCCTGCTGCAAGGGTGGGTCTGATCGGGATTGGGGTTGGACCGGGCGGGACAATGGCAGTTGGCAGCGGTTCGAAAGGAGTCTGGGAAGCGAGCGGGGATTGCGCCGAGGGTACTATCCCGGCTGGAGTTTCGGTCTGGGTAAAAATCCCTGCCTGCGGAGAGCAGGCTGGTAAACAAAAAATTAACACAATTGCAAGAATAGTTTTAACGACACCGATGTTTGAATTGTTCATCGCGGCTTTATTGGCACCCCAAGGTGGTCTGCATTTTTTCAGCAATTCGGTAGGAAAGCAGTTTTTCGCCCGCTGCGGTTAAGTGAATGGCGCTATTGGTGAATTCACCTTCCGGGATAACATCCCAGAGGTCGAAATATGTCCAGCCTTCAGATTCTGCTTTTGCCTGCATCGCTTCGCGAAAGGCATCATACGCCCAGCGGGGGTAGAAAAAATTATAGCGGAGCTGGTTGTTTTCACCTCGGCTGACCAAAATGGGTTCGTTTACCAACCATACCGGGGTATTCCCGGCCAGGTCTATTCCTGTGGAAAGTGGGGTGAAATCCAGCTCGGCAGCAAGGTCAAATTGATCACGGCCATTAAAGGTGGAATCAGGTTCAAAATCACGCTGAGCCGGTTCCCAAGATTGGGAAAGGTCTTGGTCGATCCCGGTTGCCGCCCAGAGCACCCCGTATATTTGGTATCGGAACCAATCCGCAAGCCCCCTGCGCTGTGCCTGGACCCGATCAAGGAAACTCATCTTCTCCTGATCTTCATTTTTAGCAGATGGGAAAAGCCGGTTGACTTCCTCACGGTTAATGTCAAGTAATGGCGAGGTAGCCGGGTTCATCCCGGAGAAGGCCTCCAGGGTAAGCGGCCAGAGGATGAGATCAGGTTGATAAGCCAACGTGCGGTTCAGCAAGAGGGCGTCTTTTTGAAGGGAAATCGTTGGGTAGCCCAGGTTATAAAAAACTACCTTCTTCCCGTCACACGTCTCGATTCCCTGCTGGTTGAGCTGGCCTGTCAGCGTCTCGTCATTTCCAAGCAATGTTCCCCAAACAGAAGAATCACCGAAAACGAAAACCCGGAATTCATCGTCGGTTTTGTCCTGGGCAACAGCATGGGAGGCAAACATCGCATCCAAATCATTCATTGTCATGTTGTAAGAGCGCTGCGGATTCTCCCCGTAGGGGAAACGCTCCCTCCCTGGAAAGAGGTGGTTATAAAGGGAGACCTTCCCCAATCCCCGGGTGGGGTCAATCGCAAGAATGATCGCGGCGAGCACCGCCAGGAGGATAAATGCCCGGATGATTACCGCCTGCAGAAATTTTGCATCCATTCTTTTGTCTTGCGTTTGTTCAGGAGGATGATTTTCCATTTACGCCCCGAACAACCTTCCCAGTACCGCGGCAGCCAGATATGGATCGGGTATGGTGAACCAAACCCACCCCAGGGCCAGATAATTGAAAGTCAGCAAAATATTTAATCCCGCCAAGGCTTTCCCCCACCCCGGCCTCGAGGATATGGAAGCGGTGCGAGGTCGCGCCCATTCAGAATAGCGGTTCTGGACAAAAAGCCCAATCCCCTGCCAGAGACCCCAGATGATGAACGACCAGGTGATCCCGTGCCACATCCCGATCAGCACCATCGTGGTCACCTGGGTGAAGAAGAGGATAAACCAGGCTGGAAGGGGTTTTTTTGAGCCGCGCATTGCCCGGGTTACCGGGTTGAAGTAATAGGCTCGGAACCACTGGGTTAAGGTCATATGCCAGTTATTCCAGAACTGGGTCAAGTTGGGTTTGAGATAGGGATGGTTGAAGTTTTCCGGCAGGTTGATCCCCAGCCAGCGGCCCAACCCTATGGCAATATCGGTATACCCGCTGAAATCCAGGTATATTTGGAAGGCGAAGGCATATAGGAGGACCCAGGTCCAGCCACCGGAGGTTATTTGGGTTGCGTTGCCTGCGTTTAATGCGATCAGCGCCAGGGCATCCGCCAGGACGAATTTTTTAAACATCCCGACTGCCAGGCGCTGCCCACCATCGAGGAATTGTTTTGAATCCAATGGCGATGGTTTGCGCAGGTCCGCGATGAACCTTTCCAGACGGTCGATCGGTCCGGCCGTGACTGCAGGAAAGAAAATCACATAATTGACGTATTCCTGCAGGGCGACTACCGGCAGTTTCCCGCTTTGCCGGTCGCGAATTGTGTGAATCAGGCGGAAGGCAATGTAGGAGAAACCCAGCCAGCGGATATCCAGAGGCGAAGCCAGCGCTGCTGCCTGCCCGGCAAGCAACCGTAACTGGGCGCTTATCCAGGTTGTCAGGGGTGGAAATTTCAGAATGACCAGCAACGCGATCAGGGAAATTATTGAGCCGATCAGTAAAACCGGAATGATCCGTTTTGGCCTGGCTAGCAGCCAGAAAACCAGGGCGATTCCACCGAGAGCAATGGTGATTTGAATCAACTGGGGTGGCCGGGAGGGCGCTATCAATCCGGTGAGAGAGAGTAAACGGGTTAGACCCATCAGAAGGATAATCCCTGCAATGGCAAGGAATGTTGGGAGGCTTGCTTTGAAATCTCGCGTTTCCGGAGGGGTGGTAACTGCCCAGGAAAATATAGTCACCGCCAGCGTTGTTACCGGCAGCCAGAAATCCAGGTACCGGATCGGCAGTGCCGGCTGCAGCCAGAAAACCGAGAGGCAGCTGACGACCAGCATGAACCATCCCCGGGGCATATTCTTTAACAGCAGCCGGTACAGGAGAATTAATACGGAAAAGATCAGGATATTCTGGATGGCCATAGGTTATGGTCGTTATTTTAAATGAAAATTTCGCTGCCGTTTATTAAATATTTATCGCAGGGCGGCGAAAATTAAATTAAAAACCTTGGTAGATCCACTGTGGGGCACTATCGGCGGTAAAAATAAACACCGCTATTAGGATCAAACACAACAAGAGCGCCCAGATGTTCTCACGGGAAAAAATCTTCCCGAGGATTACTTGTAACCGCATACCCGCCACTCTCCCCCTTGCCACTTCATTAAGAAAGGCCGTTTGCTGAGATCAATCTGCATGTTCTCATTATTATAAGTGGCGTTGATTTTCCCGGTGCAGGTCACGATATCCATGTCCCCTTCATTCCCTGTCCTGGAACAAGCAAGGTCCTCGAGCTCCGTGGTAACTGCCTGGAAGGAATCCAGCTCCATGGCGGCCTGGGCCTCCCAGTCCTTGCAGGAAAAGGTTGAGAGCGATGTGCTGTCTTTGTTTACCAACGCCTTTAAATAGGCTTCAGCTACAAGAGAAGCCTCGGTCCCGTCCGATTCTTTCCCGCAAGCTACAACAAAGACCGCCACAAATAAACCAACCAATAAGATCATGAAGTTGCGCTTCACCGAGGACCTCCAGGTATGAAAAAATGAATTCCTGTCGATTCGGGATTATAACACGCCAATCTTTTTGACCTTTTTCCTGTCAACCCGGATCCGGAAGTTAACATACCATTTTAATGTTGGTTTATTTACTCTATCTTTGTACATTGTTTATACACATGTGTATACAGCTCCTAATAAACAAAGAAATTGATTGTTTATCTATACGCATCACGATAATGAATATTTCTTCCTGTCTGCATATTCTGCATTCAGGCGTAAATGCAAATTATTCCTCATTGCGAGGATGCAAATAATGCCTCTTAGCGAGAAGGCAAATATTTCAATCCGGCCTTGGTGCAATTTGTTCATCCAGGTATCCTCCATGCGATTATTGCACGCCATAAGGATGCAGATTCTGCCCCCGTTAAGGATGCAAAAATTGCACGAGATTCTTAATCACTACTAATTAACGACTTATACTACCTGTTGTATTAGGAATGATCATTTTATTATTTTTTTAAATTCGTCTACCCTTGATAGCTCTAGATTCCAATCATACCTGGGGCTGCGCGATGGCTGTTTATAAATACTTAGATCTATCTTTCCTGAATCATAATCGGATAAAAATCTAGTCAATGCCAGGGCGACCAACTGGCTAGCTGGAATGGATAACTGCCCGGATAATTCCATCATTTTGTTCCGGACCAATGGGGGCAGGTCGTAGGTGGCGCGGCGTTCACGCCGGGCGCTGATCTTTGCCCGCTCGCGGGATTTCTTTTCGCGTTCCCTGCGAGGTAATTGAGATTCGATCTGGCGCCGCTCCATAACTTCAAGAAGTCCGACAACATCTGGATCGATCGAGACTCTGCGGGTTAAGTTTTTTTTAGTCATCAAGGATCTCCATAAGCTTCTGAAGAATTTGACGGTATCCGCCAACCCGTTTTTGATTTTCAAGTAGTCCGCGCATGGAAACAGAGTTAGGTGAGTATTCCCACAAGGTTCTACCAAACGCAGGGGCTTCGCGAACCCGGGTATCCTGTGGAATTGGAGGCCACATACGGCCGCCAAAGGCGGTTGCAAGATCTCGGAACTGAAGGTATGTTTCCCGGGTGGATCGATCAAAGAAAGTAGGTAATAAGGCGTAGCCCTCGAATACGTGCCCCCGCCGAGAAAAACCCCCAAGCGTTTTTATAACCTCCTGGACGCCATCCACAGAAAGGGAATCCATTCTTGTGGGAATTATTACCCAATTGCTGACGATCAGACAGGCGGCATGCAGAGCATCAAGGGACGGAGCCATATCCAGGAGCACGGCGTCATATTCAGCGCTTGAGATTGATTCAAGGAAAGTGGAATTTTTCAACGTAGAAAAATTAATCTCACGCTTTACAGCTTCTGTATGTTTGTCGCCCGGCAGCACATCCAGATTATCCCTGGCGCTAACAACCAGCGATTGAAGCGTTTTCTTTTCGCAAATCAACTCGTACAGACCTGGGGTTTTCTCAAACCCAAGGGAAAGGGCAACATGCCCCTGGGGGTCCATATCCACCAGCAGCACCCGCCTTCCCGAAAGGGCCAGGCCGTGTGCAAGTGTTACCGCGGTGGTGGTTTTTCCCACCCCACCTTTTTGATTGGCAAAAGAAATGATTTTCATTTAGAAAAACCGGAAAACACGACCAAAAAACCACACAAATCAATAATAAGGGTCGCCCCTGATCATTTTACCCAATTATAATCACCGCGTCAACTTGGCGGAATAGTGGAGACCCTGTGATTATCATAGCGTCGCCCCATAAACACTCCGATGACATAATAATTGCCTGATTATGGACAGGACGAATAAAGGTGTTTTGGCAAGGAAAAAACCGGAAAAGCTGATGAAATTTGAATAAGTGTTACCGCGGTTACACTTCAGAACCCTTTAAACGGACCCGGATCAGGCGGGCAAGTTCATCTATCCGGGAGAGGGTGTCGTCGGCCTGGCCAAGTGTGACCAGTTCATCCGCGAGGGTGTCCATAGCCTGGGATTGGTCCACAGGGTCGAGGCGGTTGATGGAACGGATAAAGCGCCGGAGGCTGCGACCGGCTTCGCGGCCGTGGTCCAGGGGGGCGGCTGGCGGGCGGGGAGAGGGTCCGGATGGCGTTTCAGGATGGGAGGATGCCCCCGCCACCTCATCGGAGGTGAGCTGGCTCTGGATGCTGAGCTGGACGAGCCTTTCCCACTGGGGCTTGGGAGCAGATAGTACCTCGCGCAAAACACGTTCAGGCAGGCGGTAGCGGTCTGCCAAATCGAGCAGCGGGCTGGAAAATTGAAGGATATTAAGAAGCTGAACCATACGAGGCCGGGTAAGCTGCATGATAGGAGTGATCTTCTCCCAGAGGCCGGTAGGCATGCGCTGGTTGCGGACGAGGCGGAAATACTCGTATTCGTCCTCCTGCGCATCCGCGGGGAGCATCCCGAGCTCGGCAAGAATTAGCGCTGCTATTTCACAGGCCTGCTCCACAGAGGAAGGTGGTTCGGCGTGGCGGTTTTCCAAAACCTGGCGCTGGCGGGTTGGGTTGTCAACAACCTCAACCCGGAGCAGCGGTTCTTCGGCGGAGCGATCTTTGACTTTTTTCAAGCAGGCGGCCCAAAATCGCCGCTCGCCGGTTTCAATTTGGAAGACATAATTCCCCGCGGAACCCTCTTTCCATGAACCTGTAATCGGTTTGATCTGCCCGTGTTCGTCGAAGGAGTCCCCCATGGCAAGCAGTCGATCCGCCTCCCCTTTTATGGCGGGATCAGTTTTTGCCAGGTCCAGCCAGGCGCTGGCTGCTTCATAGCAGGAAATTCGACCCGAGAAGTAATCGCCGCGGATGGAAGGAGGCAGCAGGCGGCGGGGCTGAAAACGGTCGGGCAGCATCTGGCTTGGGGCAAGGCGCTCGATTCGCTCCACCGCTGCGATGGGACTTAGCCCGGGGGCAACCGTTCCTTGAGTTGTGACTGGGGTCCCGCCAGAGGCAGCCGGCTGTGAGAGGTCGTCGAATGCATTGAAACGCTTTTTATTTTGTGGCGACATATTCCCTTCCCTTCACGGCTTGGAGATCAACTCCGATTATCTGTCTGTTCAAGAACGCAATCCACGAGGGCAGCATACTCCTGGGTTGCCCTGGAGCTGGATGAGATCAGGTCTGGAGACCGGCGGCGGGGAGGGCGGTAGGTGAACACGTCCATATGGGAGGAATGGGCATAAGCCAGATCGGATGCCTTGTGGATCGGGGCTAGAACCTCACCAGGGAAACGGTTCTTCAGCTCTTGCAGAATCTCCTGGGCTTCCGAACGCTGCTCATCACAGAGCGTGGGCAGGTAACCAAATATCTTCAAGTCCGGGCGGAAATGGATCCGGACCTGATCGATGGTCCTTTGGAGCTCAAGGAGACCGGAAACCCCCAGATAACTGGTCTCGACGGGGATTATCACCAGATCGGCAGCTACCAGGGAGTTCACCAGCAGGTGACCGGTGGTCGGAGGAGTGTCAATTATGATATATGCGAATTCTTTTTGAGCCGGAGCAAGGGCGCGGGAAAGACGGGTTTCGTTTGCCATCAGCGCGGGAAGCAGGTGAGCTGCTTCGACCATGGCTGGATGGTTGCTGGGAATTACATACAAATTTGGGTGATGCTGGCTGCGCTGCGCCAACCGCATTGCGGAGGGAGGCGGGCTTTCCAGCAGAAGGTTCGAAAGACCTCCCCCTGCCGGAGAAGGCTTCTGACCAAATGCTGTAGCGAGGAGCGCGTGACCCTGGGGATCCATATCCACCAGTAGAATCTTCCCTGCCGGACCGCTATGACCATTACTTTTCAAAGCCAGGCCAGCGGCAAGGTTTACCGCGGTGGTGGTTTTACCAACCCCCCCTTTTTCGTTGGCAACTGTTAGCGTAACTGCCATGACTCCTCTTCTTCGCCGCTGCCGCGAATCCTGGCAGAACGGAAAGCACAACTTCAATAATAATACATAAAAAAACCGCGATAGTCAATATTAGCATAAAAGAGCTGAGGAGAGTAATAATTACGCTAATTACTGATAATAAACAAACAATTAGGCTAAATCTATTGAAATTAAGAGGAATTCGTGCAATAATATATCAAAGTTTTCAGGAGGAATACCGATGCTGTCTTCCATGAGCGATGATGATTGGAGAT
>Ga0209254_10004650_pt1 | contig 12590 bp, 12 predicted proteins | sample FrelakmetDIP11DI_FD_187148 | JGI IMG/M metagenome (GOLD analysis project Ga0209254, IMG submission 187148) | Freshwater lake sediment microbial communities from the University of Notre Dame, USA, for methane emissions studies - DIP11 DI (SPAdes)... | ecosystem: Environmental > Aquatic >...
CGCGCCCGCGGCGGCTTCGCGGACGTGCAGTCGCTCGCGACCCGCGCCGCGCTCGACCGCCGCGAGCTCGGCTGCCTCGCCGCGGCAGGCGCCCTCGCGGTGCTGGCAGGCCATCGTCACCGTGCCGCGTGGGGCGTGGCGGGCGTGGAGGCGCCGTTGCCGATCCTGCCCGAGCCGCGCATCGCGGAGGGCATCCCGTTGCTGCGCGCGCCGCGAGAGGGCGAGGACATCGTCGCGGACTACGCCCACACCGGGCTCACCCTGCGCCGCCACCCGCTTGCGCTGCTGCGCCCGCGACTCGAGGCGCGTGGCTGCGTGCCGGCCGCGCAGTTGCGCGAGCTTCCACACGGCGCCACGGTGCGCACCGCCGGCCTCGTCATCACCCGGCAGCGACCGGGCAGCGCGGGCGGCGTCACGTTCGTGACGCTCGAGGACGAGACCGGCAGCATCAACCTGATCGTGTGGCGCGACGTGGCCGAGCGCCAGCGCCGCGCGCTGGTGGGCTCACGGCTGATGGCCGTGGCGGGCGAGCTGCAGGTCGAGGGGGAGGTGCTGCACGTGATCGCTCACCGGCTCGCCGACTTCTCGGCGTGGCTCGGCGCGCTGGTTGCGCCGGCGCGCGATTTCCACTAGCGCCGGCGCGTGGGTTTGCGGCCGTCGCCGATGTCGTAGTCGTCGAAGTCGAGCAGCAGCTCCGAGGTGCGCTTCTGCTCCATCAGCCGCTCGAGCTTGCGCCACGCGGGCTCCGCGCCGCGCGCCGCGCCACGCTTGCGCTTGTCGAGGTCCTGCATGAGGCGATCGACGTCGAGCGACTCCTCGCCGCCGGCGACCTCCTCCGCTTCCTCGTCCTCGAACTCGTCGGACTCAGGTTTCTCGCTCATCGACGCAACCCTGGGGCTCCCCGGGTCCCCGGATGGCGCGACTTATACTTCGACCGCCGGGACGCGGCAAGAGCGCAGGAACACGGATGCCGACTGCGCCCGGATTCAGTGCAGCAGGCTCGCCATGCGGCGCCGGGTGGCGAGCACCAGCTCATCCGCCTCGCCGAGCACGTCGAAGGCCGCGAGCAGGCTGCGCCGCGCGAGGTCGTCGCCGAACTTGCGGTCGCGCCGCATCAGCTCGAGCCACTCCGTGAGCGCCGTGCCGTAGTCGCCGGCGAGGGCGTGGTGGGCGGCGAGCGCGTGCCGGGCAGCGCCGTCCGCGGGATTCTGCTCGAGCCGCGCCCTGAGCGCCGGCACGTCCGGTTGCCCGACGGCGGTCTCGAGGAAGCCGAGGCGCGCGCGTAGCGACCGTAGTTCGGGGTGCTCGGGCTGGGCCGATTCCAGCTGGCCGATCGCCGCCGCGGCGGCCGCCACGTCCCGGCGCTCGAGCTGCAGCTCGGCGGCCGCGCGCAGGTCCGGCGTGCCGGCAGGCGCCTCCGGCGAATCGAGGTGGCGGTCGAGCATGTCCCGGATCGCCGACTCCGGCTGCACACCGACGAACTGGTCCACCACCTCGCCGTTGCGGAACAGCATCACCGTCGGGATGCTGCGGATGTTGAGATGGCCGGCGACGCGCGGGGCCTCGTCGGTGTTGAGCTTGGCCAGCGTGAAGCGGCCCGCGTAGTCGTCGGCGATGCGCTCGAGCAGGGGCATCAGCGTGCGACAGGGCCCGCACCACGGCGCCCAGAAATCCACCAGCACCGGCCGCGACGAGGAGGCCTCGACGACGGACTCCATGAAGTTCTGGTCGGTCGCTACGATCTTGTGGGGGCTGTCTGCCATGCGTGCATCTCCGGCGCGGGACGCGGATTGTCGGTGGCGTGCCGACTGCCGGCAAGGGGTGCGCTCCGCTATACTCGCGCGCCGGTTGCGGGGGTGGTTCAGCAGCTTCACGGAGATTGAGCATGACTCGACGTTTCGTTTCTGGATTACTCTGCGTCGCCCTGTGCGCCACGAGCGGCACGGCCCTCGCCCAGTGGACCGGCAAGGCAGAAATCGGTGCCTCCTCTGCGAGCGGCAACTCGGAGAACGAGTCCGCGAATGCCGCGGCCGAGGTCAAGTACGCGCGCGACAAGTGGGGGCACACCCTCGGCTTCGCCGGCAACTACGGTAGCGACAGTGGCACGACGACGGCCCAGCGCTGGGAGCTGCGCGGCCAGTCCAACTACAGCTTCACCGACCGCGCCTACTGGTTCGGCGCGGGCCGCTACGAGGACGACCGCTTCAGCACCTATGACTTCCAGTCCTCGCTCGCCACCGGTCTCGGCTACAAGCTGATCGACGAAGAGCGGACCAAGCTCTGGGTGCAGGGTGGCCCCGGTTACCGCTACGCCGAATACCGCGCGACCGGCGAGTCCGAGGACGGCCTCATCTTCCGCGGCGACCTCGGCTTCGAGCACCAGCTGACCGACACCACCAAGATCGTGGACCGGTTCCTCATCGAGACCGGTTCCGACAACACCTACATCCAGAACGACCTCGGACTCGAGGTCACGATCCAGGGGTCGCTCGGGCTGCGGGTCGGCTACCAGATCCGCCACAACACCGACGTCACGCCTGGACTCGAGAAGACCGACACGCTCACGACGCTCGGCCTGATCTACGAGACCAAGTAAGCTCGCGCCATGGCCGAGCCCGCTCCCGGCGACGACGCTGCGCCGCGGTTCCTGTTCCGCGACGCGGCGGATCTCGAGACGGCCGTCGGGCGGGCGATCAACGGCGATTTCCTCGCCGAGGAAGAGCGCGTCGTGCGTGCCCTCGCGCGTGTGGCGCGATTCGACGAGGCCGAGGCTGCCGAGGTGCATCGCGTCGCGGCCCGGCTGGTGGAGGCCGTGCGGGCCGCGCCGGCGAGCAAGTCGGGCCTCGACGCCTTCCTGCGCCAGTACGACCTGTCCTCGCAGGAAGGCGTGATCCTGATGTGCCTTGCGGAGGCACTGCTGCGCATCCCCGACGACGAGACGGCCGATCGCCTGATCGCGGACAAACTCAGGGCCGGGGACTGGGCGAGCCACCTCGGCGACAGCCAGTCGCTGTTCGTGAACGCCTCGACCTGGGGGCTGATGCTGACCGGGCGCATCGTCCGGCTCGATCCGGGCGACGTCGCCGCGCCCGCGGGCGCCATGGCCCGCGTGGTTGGGCGCATGGGCGAGCCGGTGGTGCGCACCGCCATGCGACAGGCGATGCGCATCATGGGTCACCAGTTCGTGATGGGTCGCAGCATCGCCGAGGCGCTCGACAATTCGCTCCGCGGCGACAACCGCCGCTACCGCTACACCTTCGACATGCTCGGCGAGGCGGCCCTCACGGGCGCCGATGCTGAGCGGTACTTCGAGTCCTACCGCGGCGCCATCGAGGCGCTGCAATCCCGCACGGGCGAGTATCCGGATGCCGTGTCCCGGCCGAGCATCTCGGTCAAGCTGTCGGCCCTGCACCCGCGCTTCGAGCGTTCGCACCGCGGCCGGGTGCTGGGCGAGCTCGCACCGCGCCTCGTGGACCTCTGCACGACGGCGCGCGAGGCGGGTATCGCACTCACGCTCGACGCCGAGGAATCGGAGCGGCTCGAGCTGACGCTCGAGCTGCTCGAGGCCGCGTGCCGCGACCGGCGGCTCGAGGGCTGGAACGGCCTCGGGCTCGCCGTACAGGCCTACCAGAAGCGCGCGCCGGCGGTGCTGCGCTACCTCGGCGGACTCGCGCTCGAGACGCGACGCACGCTCAACGTACGGCTGGTGAAGGGCGCCTACTGGGACAGCGAAATCAAGCGTGCCCAGGAGCGCGGCCTGCCGGGTTACCCGGTCCTCACGCGCAAGACAAACACCGACGTCTCCTACCTCGCCTGCGCCCGGTTGATGATCGAGCAGGGACCGGAACTCTATCCGCAGTTCGCCACGCACAACGCGCACACCGTCGCGGCCATCTGGCACCTCGCCGGGCAGCGGCGCCGCGAGTTCGAGTTCCAGCGACTGCACGGCATGGGCGAGGAGCTGTACGCGGCGGTCACGCGTGCGGACGGGCTCGCCGTGCCCTGCCGGGTGTATGCGCCAGTGGGCGAGCACGAGGACCTGCTGCCGTACCTCGTGCGGCGGCTGCTCGAGAACGGCGCGAACACCTCGTTCGTGAACCGTATCGTCAACGAGAACGAGCCCGTCGAGGCCATCGTGGCGGATCCCGTGCGGACCGTGGATGCCCTCGCCGAGGCCGCGCATCCGAAGATCCCGCTGCCCGCCGACCTCTACCGGCCCGAGCGGCGCAACTCGAGCGGCTTGCAGCTCGCGGACGGCGCCGTGCTCGCGGAGCTGGCCGGGCGCATGCAGCGCGTGTCGCGACGACCCTGGCTCGCGGGTCCCATCGTCTCGGGCGTGGAACTCGACGGTGCGTCGCAGCCGGTGCGCAACCCGGCGAACACGGCGGAGGAGGTGGGCAGGGTCCGCAGCGCCGCGCCGCCGCAGGTTGAGGCGGCTGTTGCCGCGGCTGCGCGCGCCCAGCCGTCGTGGAACGACGCCGGCGCCGAGGCCCGCGCCGCGACGCTGGACCGGGCGGCCGACCTGTTCGAGGCGAACCTGCACGAGTTCGTCGCCATGTGCGTTCGCGAGGCCGGCAAGACCGTGCCCGACAGCATCGCCGAGGTGCGCGAGGCGGTGGACTTCCTGCGTTACTACGCCGGGCGGACCCGTGCGGACTTCGCCGCGCCTCAGCGCATGCCCGGCCCGACGGGCGAGAGCAACGAAGTGTCGCTGCATGGCCGTGGCGTGTTCGCCTGCATCAGCCCGTGGAACTTCCCGCTCGCGATCTTCACGGGCCAGGTTGCCGCGGCGCTGGCCGCGGGCAATGCCGTGGTCGCGAAGCCCGCCGAGCAGACGCCGCTGGTGGCGGCGCAGGCGGTTCGGCTGCTGCAGCAGGCGGGGGTACCCGCCGACGCGCTGCACTTCCTGCCGGGCGACGGCGCGCAGGTGGGTGGACGACTCGTGGCCGACCCGCGCATCGTCGGCGTGGCTTTCACGGGGTCGACGGAGACAGCCCGCATCATCCACCGCGGGCTCGCGGCCCGCGAGGGTGCCATCCCCGTGCTGATCGCCGAGACGGGCGGGCAGAACGCCATGATCGTGGACAGCTCCGCGCTGCCCGAGCAGGTGGTGATCGACGCCGTGCAGTCGGCCTTCAACAGCGCCGGGCAGCGCTGCTCGGCGCTGCGCGTGCTGTGCGTGCAGGAGGACATCGCGCCCCGGGTGCTGCGCCTGCTCGAGGGCTGCATGGACGAGCTCGTGGTGGGCGACCCCGCGCTGCTCGAGACGGACGTCGGCCCTGCGATCGACGCCGAGGCCCGCGACGTGCTGGAGCGGCACGCAGCGGCTATCGTGCGGGGTGCGCGCTGGTCACACCGCTGCCACCTCGGCCCGGCGACGCAGCGCGGCACCTTCGTCGCACCGCTCGCCGTGCAAATCGAGTCCCTCGACGCCCTCGAACGCGAGGTGTTCGGCCCGATGCTCCACGTGATGACCTACCGCGCGCGCGACCTCGAGCGGCTGGTGGACGCCATCAACGCTACCGGCTACGGTCTCACTTTCGGAATCCACAGCCGCATCGACAGCACGGTGCGCCGCGTGGCGGCGCGGGTGTCGGCGGGCAACGTGTACGTCAACCGCAACATCGTCGGCGCCGTCGTCGGCACGCAGCCGTTCGGCGGCTGCGGCCTGTCGGGCACGGGTCCGAAGGCCGGCGGACCACGCTACCTGCACCGCTTCGCGCATGAGCGTACGCTCACGATCAACACTTCCGCGGTCGGCGGCAACGCGTCGCTGCTGGCGATGGAGTAGGGGCGGACAACATGGGACTGAGCGTCCTCGACATCTTCAAGGTCGGCCTCGGCCCGTCGAGTTCGCACACCATGGGACCGATGAACGCCGCGCGGGCGTTCGTGGCGGACCTCGTCGAACGGGACCTGCTCGAGCGCACCGCCCGCGTCGGCGTGCAGCTCTACGGATCGCTCGCGCTCACCGGCCTCGGTCACTGCACCGACCGCGCGGTGCTGCTCGGGCTCGAAGGCCACCGGCCCGATGCGATCGAACCCGACGCGATCGAGCCCGTGCTCGCACGCATCCGCAGTAGTAATCGCCTGCGGCTCGGCGGCCGCCGCGAGATCGAGTTCGACGAGCCGCTCGACCTGCTCTGGCACCGCGACCAGCGGCTGCCGCTGCACACCAACGGCATGCGATTCACGGCGCTCGATGCGAACGGTGCGGTCCTCCACCGCGAGGAGTTCTATTCGACGGGCGGCGGCTTCGTGGCGCGCGCCGCGGAATTCGGTCGTCCCGCGACCGCCGGCGCGGCGACACAGGTTCCGCACCCGTTCCAGTCGGCGAAGGACCTGCTGCAGGCCTGCCGCGACCAGGGCCTCGAGCTGCACGAGCTGGTGCTCGCCAACGAGCGCGCCTTCCGGCCCGACGTGGAGACGGCGGCAGCGCTGCTCGGGATCTGGTCCGTGATGCACGCCTGCATCGAGCGCGGCTTCCGCGCCACGGGACTGCTGCCGGGTGTGCTCAAGGTTAAGCGCCGGGCGGCGCGCCTGCACCGCATGCTGGTCGAGACAAGCGAGCACCGCCCGCTCGACGTGATGGACTGGGTCAACGCCTTCGCGCTCGCGGTCAACGAGGAGAACGCGGCGGGCGGGCGCGTCGTGACGGCGCCGACCAACGGCGCAGCCGGCATCGTGCCCGCGGTGATCGCCTACTATCGGCGCTTCGAACCCGGCACCAGCGACGAGGGCGTGGTGCGCTTCCTGCTCGTGGCTGGTGCGATCGGCATGCTCTACAAGCGCAACGCCTCGATCTCCGGCGCCGAGATGGGCTGCCAGGGCGAGGTGGGCGTGGCCTGCTCGATGGCCGCGGCGGGACTCGTAGCCGCGTTGAACGGCACCAACGAGCAGGTCGAGAACGCGGCCGAGATCGGCATGGAGCACAACCTCGGCCTCACCTGCGACCCGATCGCGGGCCTGGTGCAGATCCCCTGCATCGAGCGCAACGCCATGGGCGCCGTGAAGTCCATCAACGCAGCGCGACTCGCGATGCGCGGCGACGGCACCCACAAGGTGTCGCTCGACCAGGTGATCGCCACCATGCGCCAGACCGGCAGCGACATGTCGGTGATCTACAAGGAAACGAGCCAGGGCGGGCTGGCCGTCAACGTGCCGGAGTGCTGAACCCGCCGGAGGGTCGATGATGAATTCACCCGGAGCCGCGGTGGTGATCACCGGCGCTTTCGGCGCCCTCGGCCACGCGGTGGCCCGCGCCTTTGCCGGACGCGGCGCGCGACTCGCGCTGCTCGACGTGGCCCCTCAGCCTCCGCCCGCGATCCGCGGCGAGCTCGGCGCGGCGCCGCTGGTGTTCGGCGGCGTGGACCTGAGCGACATGGAGGCGACGCGTCGCGCCATGGCGGCGACGGCCATGCGCTTCGGCGGCATCGACGTGCTCGTCAACATCGCGGGCGGCTTCCGCTGGGAGAAGCTCGAGGACGGCGAACCGGAGACCTGGGACCAGCTCTACGCGATGAACCTGCGCACCGCAGTGGTCTGCTGCAAGGCAGCGCTGCCGGCCCTGCTCGAGCGCGGCGGCGGCTGCATCGTCAACATCGGTGCCGGTGCCGCGGCGGCGCGGGCGGGCGCCGGCATGGGCGCCTACACCGCCTCGAAGGCCGGAGTGCAGCGTCTCACCGAGAGCCTGAGCGAGGAAGTGAAGGACCGCGGCATCACCGTCAACGCGATCCTGCCGGGCACCATCGACACGCCGCGCAACCGCGCCGACATGCCGGACGCCGACTTCGGCCGCTGGGTCGCCCCCGAGGCGATCGCCGAAGTGATCCTGTTCCTGGCGTCCGACGCCGCACGCGCCGTCACGGGCGCGTCGATCCCGGTGCTCGGTCGCGGCTAGGGATGGTTCTTCGGGTAGTCGAACTCGGCCTCCTGGCCGCGCCCCCAGTCGAGGTGGCTCCAGTCGACGAGATCGTAGAGCGCCGTGAACACGCCGCAGGTGGGCAGGTTGTCGATCTGCTCGCCCGCCGAAAGCCGGTTGGCGCACTCGTTGAGCCCCGGGTTGTGGCCGAACACCATGACGTGCTTCGCCGTGCCGCCGTGCTCGTGGATCACCGCCATGACGTCGGCGGGCGAGGCGAGGTAGAGGCGCTCGTCCTGCCGCAGGATCGTCGCCGGCACCTTGAGCTCGCGGGCCATGACGGTGGCCGTGGTGAGCGCGCGCACGGCCGGACTCGAGAGGATGAGGTCGGGCTTGTACCGGCGCGAGCGCAGCCGCCGCGCCATCTCGGGCGCGTCGCGCTGGCCGCGCTTGTTGAGCGGACGATCCCAGTCCGCCTGGCCGCCCAGCGACCAGTCCGACTTGGCGTGCCGCACCAGCGTCAGTCGCTTCACGGTGTGTCCTCCACCTCGACCCGGCCGTCCATCACCCGCGTCGAGTAGCATCGCACGGGCTCGTAGGCGGGCGGCGTGAGCGCCGCGCCGGTGCGCAGGCAGAAACGCGCGCCGTGACGCGGGCAGATCACCTGGTGGTCCTCCAGCGCTCCGCCCGCGAGTCCGCCGCCATCGTGCGTGCAGAGGTCGTCGATGGCGAAGAACTCCCCGTCCACGTTGTAGACGGCGACGAAGCCGTGGGTCAGTTCCACCGAGGCGAAGTCGCCGGGCGCGATGGCCGCCGCGGGCGCGACGCTGACCCAGCTCACATCATCCCCGTCTGCAGCCGTGCCGCCTCGGACATCATCGACTGGCTCCATGGCGGGTCGAACACCAGCTCGACGTCGGCGCGCTTCACGGTGGGGATGATCTCGACCTTGTCGCGCACGTCCTGCACCAGCACGTCGCCCATGCCGCAGCCCGGGGCCGTGAGCGTCATCTTGATGTCGAGGACCCGCCCGCCGTCGTCCCCGGGGAGCACGTCGCAGGAGTACACGAGCCCGAGGTCCACGATGTTGATCGGGATCTCGGGGTCGTAGCAGGTCTTCATCTGCAGCCACGCGAGCTCACGCACGTCCTCGTCGCTCGCGTTCGGCGGCAGGTGCGGCACGTCGGCCGCCTCCTTGCCGAGCGCATCCGCGTCGTTGCCGGCGATGCGGAACAGGTTGCCCTCGACGTACACCGTGAAGCTGCCGCCGAGCGCCTGGGTGATGAAGCCCTGCTGTCCCTGGCGCAGCTGCACGTTCATGCCGGCGGGCACGATGATCGCGTCCACGTCGCGGGTCAGGGTGACGGGCTCGTTGTCGGATCGGTACACGGTCTCACTCCGGGTCGGTCGTCACTCGGTGGATACGGCGGCAGGCTCGCGGTGCAGCGCGCCGTCGAGCGTGTGCCAGCACAGGCTCGCGCATTTCACGCGGGCCGGGAACTCGCGCACGCCGGACAGCGCCGCGAGCTTGCCGAGCGTGGCCGGGTCGACCGCCGCGTCCTGGCGCGTCAGGAGCTCGTGCATGTGCGTGAAGAGCTGCTCGGCCTCGGCGACGGTGCGGCCCTTGACGCTCTCGGTGAGCAGCGAGGCCGAGGCCACCGAAATCGCGCAGCCGCTGCCCTGGAACGACACGTCGCTGATGCGCTCGCCGTCGAGCCGGACGAACAGCGTCAGGCGGTCGCCGCACAGCGGGTTGAAGCCCTCGGCCTGGGCGCTCGCGTCCGGCATCGGGCGGAAGTTCCGCGGATTGCGGTTGTGGTCCACGATCACGTCGCGGTAGAGATCCTTGAGGTCCATCAGGCGAGCATCTCCCGCGCGACGTGCAGGGCGTCCACCAGCCGGTCCACCTCGGCGCGCGTGTTGTAGAAGGCGAACGAGGCGCGCGCAGTCGCGGGCACGCCGAAGAACTCCATCACCGGCATCGCGCAGTGGTGGCCGGTGCGGATCGCGACGCCCTCGTGGTCGAGGATGGTGCCGAGGTCGTGCGGGTGCACGCCCTCGATCGTGAACGACACCACGGCGGCCTTCTCGGGCGCCGTGCCGATGATCGTGAGGCCCGGCACCTCGGCGAGCCGTTCCGTGGCCAGGGTGAGCAGCTCGTGCTCGGCAGTCGCGATGCGCTCGAGGCCGAGCGCCTCGAGGTAGTCCACGGCGGCGCCGAGGCCGATCGCGCCCGCGATGTGCGGCGTCCCGGCCTCGAACTTGTACGGCAGTTCGTTGTAGACAGTGCGCTCGAAGTTCACCGCGAGGATCATGTCGCCGCCGCCCTGCCAGGGCGGCATGTCCTCGAGCAGCGACTCGCGACCCCAGAGCACGCCGATGCCGGTCGGGCCGCACATCTTGTGGCCGGAGAAGCAGTAGAAGTCGCAATCGAGCGCCTGCACGTCCACGGGCATGTGCGGTGCGGCCTGCGCCCCGTCGAGCAGCACCGGGACGCCGCGGCGGCGCGCCTCGCGGATGTAGCGCTCCACCGGCACCACCGTGCCGAGCGCATTCGACACGTGGGCGAGGGCGAGCAGGCGCGTGCGCTCGCCGATGAGCGCGTGGAACGCCTCGAAGTCCACCTCGCCGCTGCGGGTGATGGGGATGACCCGCAGCACCGCGCCGGTCTGCTCGCAGAGCATCTGCCAGGGCACGATGTTGGCGTGGTGCTCGAGCCAGGAGACCAGGATCTCGTCCCCCGGCTGCAGGCGCGGCCGCCCGTAGCTCTGGGCCACGAGGTTGATGGCCTCGGTCGTGCCGCGCACGAACACGATTTCCTTCGTCGAGCGGGCGTTGATGAAGCGCCGCAGCTTCTCGCGGGCGCCCTCGAACAGGTCCGTGGCCTCCTGGCTCAGGGTGTGCACGCCGCGATGCACGTTCGCGTGCGAGGTCTCGTAGTAGCGGGAAACGGCGTCGATCACCGCGCGCGGGTGCTGGCTCGAGGCGGCGTTGTCGAGGTAGCACAGCGGCCGGCCGTTTACCGTGCGCGCGAGCACCGGGAAATCGCCCCGGATGGCGGCGACGTCGAGCGGACCGCGCGGAACCGCGGTGGGTACGGGGGCCGCCGCCGGGCGTGCGGCGCTCACGGCCGGGCCTCCAGCAGGCGTGCGAGGCGCGTATCGAGCATGTCGCGCACCTGCGCCGCGAACGGCGCGTGGTCCATGCGGGACAGCACGGCGCCGGCGAAGGCTCGCGTCAGGGCGCTGCGTGCCTCGCTCTCCGAGAGCCCGCGCGAGCGCAGGTAGAACAGCGCCACGGGATCGAGCTGGCCGGTCGTGGCGCCGTGGCTGCACTGCACGTCGTCGGCATAGATCTCGAGCTCGGGCTTGGTGTCGATCTCGGCGCCGGGCGTGAGCAGCAGGTTGCGGCTCGACTGACGCGCCTGCGACTGCTGCGCGCCCTCGTGCACCACGGCCTTGCCGTTGAACACGGCCCGTCCCCGGCCCGCGGCGATGCCCCGGTAGTCCTGCAGGCTGCGCGTGCCGACGGCGAGGTGGTCCACGAGGATGTGCGTGTCGAGGTGGCGCGAGCCGTCGGCGACGAACAGACCGGTCAGCTCGGCGGCCGCCTGCGGGGCGGCGAGGCGGGCGTTCAGGTCGAGGCGGGCGAGGCCGGCGCCGAGCTGCGCGTCGTGCAGCACGAACGTGCCCCGTTGCGCGACCGTGGCGTCGATGCGCTCGATGTGGAAGGCGCGCTCGCCGGTGTCGAGCAGGCGGTAGACGTGCAGCGTGGCGTCCGGTCCGAGTTCCACGTCCACGAACGAATTGACCAACCGCTCCACGTCGTCGCCGAGGTGCCGGATCACGACCCGGGCGTGGCTGCCGGCCGCTGCGCGGATCACGATGCGCGGGTGGCTCATGGCGGGATCGTCCGGCATGGTCGCGAGCAGCAGCTCGATCGGCTCGGGCGTGGCGCCCGCGGCGATGTCGAGCAGCGCGACGTCCGGGCTAAGGGCCGCGTTGAGCGCCGAGAATCGCTCGGTGCCGCCGCCGCGCGCCACGCGCAGCAGCGCCGCGAGCGACTCGCCGTCGCCGCGGGCCTCGGCGAGGCCACGCACCCGCAGGCCGTGGGGCAGGGCGCCCGGCGTCGAGAGGTCCTCGCGCCGGCGGCCGTTCACGATGGCGAGACGATGCCCGGCGAGCGGCTCCGGCAGGTCGGGCGTCGCACCGCCGATCCCAGGCGCAGGGAAGCCGCGCGACTCGAGGCGCCTGAGGCTGGTGTACTTCCAGGCCTCCTCGCGTGGCGCCGGGAAGCCGAGTGCGGCGAAGCGCTCGAAGGCCGCCGAGCGCTGTGCGGCAGTGTCCCCCGCGTCCTCGCGCAGCGCCTCGAAGGCGGCGCGGTAGTGCGCGACGGGCTCGGCAACGACGGCGTTCATGCCACCCGGGCCTCCTGGCGCACCCAGTCATAGCCGCGCTTCTCGAGCTCGAGCGCGAGCGTGCGGTCGCCGCTCTTCAGGATCTGCCCGTCGGACAGCACGTGCACGAAATCGGGCTCGATGTAGTCGAGCAGGCGCTGGTAGTGCGTCACCAGCACGATCGCGCGGTCCGGGGCGCGCAGGCTCGTGACACCGGCGGCCACCACGCGCAGGGCGTCGATGTCGAGGCCCGAGTCGGTCTCGTCGAGCACCGCGAGCTTCGGCTCGAGCAGCGCCATCTGCAGGATCTCGTTGCGCTTCTTCTCGCCGCCG
>Ga0209254_10004651_pt1 | contig 12588 bp, 9 predicted proteins | sample FrelakmetDIP11DI_FD_187148 | JGI IMG/M metagenome (GOLD analysis project Ga0209254, IMG submission 187148) | Freshwater lake sediment microbial communities from the University of Notre Dame, USA, for methane emissions studies - DIP11 DI (SPAdes)... | ecosystem: Environmental > Aquatic >...
TTTGTTCGCCAGGCTGATGGAAGTCGGGTTGGCACATACAGGTATACCCGCCTTAGATGCCAGGTTCACCGCAGTGCGGAGTGAATTCTTGGGCAGGTTCGCATCCACGAAAACCAAAGAGGCTGCTTCGATAAGCTCCTTCTGAGCGTTGATGATGGATGGTGTGATCGCAGTTACAGCGCGCATGTCATCCAACGCGAACTGCAATTCGCCTCTGGCATTAATCACCGCCAGGTAAGTGCTGGTAGGCCATTCTGATGTGCGCACGGATGCTCGGGTATCCACACCAGCAGAAGCAGTGAGCTCAAGCAGCTTATCGCCCATCTGGTCGTCTCCCACTGCAGTTATTAGCGAAACACCTTGACCTAGGCGCGCCAGGTCCTCCGCCACGTTGCGTGCGACTCCTCCAAATGAGCTGCGGATTTGGGAGGGATTCGAAGTATCGCGCTGCAGATCATATTTCAAGCGTCCGACCAGGTCGACTCCGGCTGCGCCGATGACCACAACCGATGATTCTGAAAAGAGGGGTGCTTCTAAATTCATGTGCATCGCAGATTTGGATTTATAATGAATTTTCCAGTGGAGCTCAGGCTATGCGGGTTGGATTGATTATACCTTTACACATATACTATCGCTGCTCGAGATTGACGAGCGATGCTGGATTGGACCGAAGGAGATCCGTGAAATGAAAGACTTTCCAGGGAAGGGGAAGGTTGCCGTTTTAAAAACCAATCCCCAGACAATTCTCGACGACTACGAACGACTGATGGAACTTGCGGGCTTCGAAGCCTGTCTGCCGAAAGGTATTCAGACGGGATTGAAGATAAATATTTCCTGGCAGACATGGTATCCCGCCTGTTCGTCGGCTCCCTGGCAGATTGAAGGGGTTGTCTGCGCACTGCAAAATGCTGGTTATTTAAACCTGGTTGGAGTGCATAACGATACTGTTGTGGTGAACACTGCTGACGCTGAGCGGAATAACAAGCATAAATTCGTAACTGATAAGTACGGAGTTCCCTGCATTTACTTGTATAACCAGGATTTTGAATGGCTCGAATACAGGCCCAAATCCCCATTCCTGGTATTGGATCAGGTTTATCCCGACGGAGTTTTCATCCCGAAAGCACTGGTTGGGATGAATATAATCCACCTGCCCACTGTGAAGACGCACGTATTTACCACGATCACCGGAGCGATGAAAAATGCCTTTGGTGGACTCCTTCACCGCAACCGGCATTGGACTCATTCAGTTATCCACGATACACTGGTCGACCTTCTGATGATCCAGCAGGATATCCACCCCGGGATTTTTGCAGTAATGGATGGAACCTTCGCTGGCGATGGCCCAGGGCCGCGCGCCATGCGTTGGCATGAAAAGAATATCATCCTGGCATCTGCCGACCAGGTAGCTATTGACGCGGTTTCTGCCCGGCTGCAAGGTTTTAATCCGCTGGATATCCGTTTTATCCGCCGTGCTCACGAGCTCGGGCTGGGTGTTGGTGATCCCAGGGATATTGAAATTACTGGATATGATATTGAGCAAGAAAAACCATGGGGATTCATCCAGGAGGATACCTTCGCCAGTCGCGGGCAAAAATTGATCTATCATGGCCCGCTTAAGCCGTTGGAGAAAATCCTGCTGCAAAGTCCGCTGGTTCCCTGGTCTTATTTTGCCAGCAATTTTTACCACAATGTTTACTGGTACCCCTTCGTTGGAAGGAAGAGAGTGGAAGCTGCTTTAGAGACACAGTGGGGCAGGTTATTCGCCTCCTATGCGGATGGGAAGGTGGTCATGCCGGGGATGCAGCCGCGCACGGTCAAACAGGCTATGGTCGGATTCGCTATGGTGGCAGGATTTATACTTGGGATGGCTTATTTAAGGAGTAGACGAAAGAAAGCTTGAGCTAAAGATTTTTTCACAGGTAGTCATTTCTACGCACGGAATTTTTCCCATTCGCGCCTGACAATCTGGTCAAGCTCTCCCTGGAATCTTTCCTTAGAATACAGTGCTGCATTTTGAAGCAGATCTCCCCTCTGAAAATTATTCTCAACTTCGACGAAGTTCAAAACCGCGCTGATCAGGCTTTCAGCATTTTGCTGGTCGTAGAATAACCCGGTTTTACCTTCAATTACCGTTTCACACACGCCGCCGCCTCCATAGGCGATCACCGGTATTCCAGCCGCCTGGGCTTCGACTGCGGCGATGCTGAAATCTTCTTCCCCTGCCATGACATACGCTCGGGCCTTGCTCAAATACTCCTGGACGATAGGATCGGGCTGCCACCCTAGAATCCGGATATTTCCACCCGCCTGCTTGTGAACCCGCTCTTCCTCCCGTCCTTTGCCAATCACCACCAGCGGCAATCCAAGTCTGGTAAAAGCCTCCACTACCATTGCGACTTTTTTATGGGATTCCTGTCGCGCAACCGTAATGAAATAATCTTCCCTGTCACTGGACGGTTGGGTCTTATTCACATCGACTGGAGGATAAAGGATTTCCGCCTCCCGGTGATACGCTCGCCAGATCCCGCGTGCCACCCAGCGCGAAGCCGCCAGGAAATGATCCACCCTGGCAGAAGCAGAGAAATCCCACTGCCGGACATAATGTAATACCGTTCTGGCAAAGATGGAGCGGATTCCGATTTTCAGGCGCGCATCTTCCAGAAATTGGAAATACTGGTGCCAGGCCTGTCGCATGGGGGTATGCGTATAGCTGATGTGGAGCTGGTCCGGCCTGGTTAATATACCGTGCGCTACCGCGTAGCTAAATGAAAGCAGGATGTCATATCTTCTTAAGTCAAACTGTTCAATGGCGAAAGGCAGCAAGAAAATGTAGTTGCGGTAGTTCGTGTGAGCGAAAGGCAGGCGGTCGACAAATGAAGTATAGATTTCCTTCCGAGAAATTATTGATTCTGTAAATACGGAAGGGAGGTATACCAGTGCGTAGACAGGAGCATCTGGGAACACCTCGAGGGATGCCTCCAGGACTCTTTCCGCGCCGCCATTGACGACCAGGGAATCGACGACTATTGCCAGGTTGGATTTCATGCGGCAGAACTCTCGAGCACCCGCCAGACCTCCTGGGCTGTGCGATCCCAGGAAAATAAACTGGATCGTTCCAGGCCTCTTATTTTGAGCTCCTCACGTAAGGTCGGGTCACACAGGATGGATTCTATCGCTTGGACGATCGAATCTACACGATGCGGATCGAAATACAGCGCGCTCTCGGCTGCCACCTCCTGCAGCGCGCCGCTGGTTGCGACTATAACCGGAGTCCCGCAGGCCATCGCTTCCAGAACGGAGAGTCCAAATCCTTCATAAAGAGAAGGCAAGATATAAGCCTGTGCGGCTGAATACAATCCCGGCAGATCATTTTCGTCAACGTAGCCCAACCAGCGGACTTTTTCTGCAGGTAGCGAAGTATCAATCACTTTGAACACTTGGTATTTCCCGCCTGCGATCACCAGGGTTTTGTCACTTAATTTGGATGAAATCGACTTCCAGGCATCCAACATGCGGCCAATATTCTTGCGCGGTTCGAGGGATGCTACCAGCAGTAGAAAATCGCCATGCAGGTCATACCGCCGGCGAATTCTCGAAATTTCTGCTTCAGACTGCGAATGGAAATGCAGCAGGTCCACTCCTTCGGGGATGCAATGGATCATTTCGGAATGCAGCCCAAAATATTCCATGATTCTCGTTTTCGTAAAATTCGACATGGTGATGATGGCTTTCACCGATTTAATTAGTCGCGGCAGCAGGAACCGGTGCCATAACGCATAATCCTGGCTGAACCATTCTGGGTGGTCTATCACACTCAAATCATGCAGACTCAAAACCTGGTTGGAAACGTTTAATGGGCCAGTATTGGCAGGCGACCACAGGAATTCACCCGGCTCAATTAATCTCGGCAGAATAAATTGTTCCCAAAAGTGCCCCCTGATTCCAGAATAAAGATGTCCGGGCCTGACCAGGCGGGCATTTGACCCTAATCGATTTGAAACTTCCTGAGCGTATCGCTCTACTCCAGTCACTCGTCTGGTTTGAAACCGCCCATTGACGACCACGCCCTTATTCATTGGTGAATTATAACCAATCCTGAATGTTGGATTAGGAAAGGCAGCCTGAAATTGACAAATAGTATCGCTAAAGATATATTTACCTGGGATACTGATCAAGAAATTGATGGCTAAGTGGCTGGAAACTAACATCACGCAACCACCTTTCCTTCCAAATGAGGGCAGGGTAACCGGGGAAGAGAAATCCTTAACCCCGGTTATTTCTTTTTGGGCATCGATTCTTGCGCGGGTATCACTCGGTTCGGCAGTCTTCTTTTCTTCGTTTCGTTTCCGATTTGTGCTGTTTGAACTGACCATCCCGGAGATATATTCTGATTACACCAATGGTCTGCTTTTCATCGCCGATATTTTCATATGCTCCACCCTGCTTTTTTGGATGATAGACCTGGTTTCCCGGCCGCGCAAACTTTCCCTGGCGCCATTGGCGATCTCAATTCCCCTGCTTGGTCTCCTGGTGGTAAGCCTGGTAAGTGTCTTCGGGTCGAGTGTCCCGAATATTTCCTCATATCATTTCTTGAGGATGCTGATACTTTCCATTTTCTTTCTCTATTTGTTGAATGAATTTCATGACCTGAAAGTAATTTTGTTTCCGGTAGCCGCCAGCACCGTCATTCAGTCGATCATCGCTATCATCCAGGTCTTGAAGCAAAGATCAATCGGATTGGGATTATTGGGTGAATATTTGTTGGAACCCGCCTGGAGTGGGATCAGCATTGTCTATGCCCAGGGAGTGCGGGCACTGAGGGCCTACGGATTGAGCGACCACCCCAACATTCTCGGAGGATGCCTGGCTTTTTCCCTGGTGCTTTTGGTTTCCTGTCAAATTCTGAAGAAAAGGGAAACCAGTGCGTTAAATATCGCCATAATTTTGATGGGTATGGTAGGGTTGCTGCTCACTTTCTCACGATCGGCCTGGCTGGCATTCCTCTCAGGAATCGGCGGGGTAAGCCTGATTTTGTTACTTTCCCGCCGCTTTCGTGAGATATTTAAATTAGTGAACCTCGGCCTGGCTTCGCTGGTCGTGCTTCTCCCATTTGTGGTTTATTATGCACCATTGCTTGGGGTCCGCCTGAACCAGGCGAATGCATTTCAAGAAGTTGAAAATGAGTCCCGGGCCATTGAAGAGAGAGCTGCGTTGAATGCGGCCGGAAACGAGATCTTTGTCGCAAATGCGCTGACCGGTGTGGGAGTAGGCACCTCTCCGGTTGCCATGCAGGAACAGCGTCCGCTGTTCCCGTATTATTACCAGCCGCCGCACATTGCCCTGTTAGCCGCAGCAGCTGAAACAGGGATTTTTGGGGCTATGTTTTACGGCCTGCTGATTGTCACACCCTGGCTTTTGCTTTTCCTGCGAAGAAAACAGATCAAATACAATCCGGCATTCGTCGCACTGACGGGAGCGCTGCTGGCAGTTACCGTAGTGGGATTCTTTGATTACTACACCTGGCTGCTTGCTCCTGGGCGCTTCTGGCAATATTTAATCTGGGGAGCCTGGGGTTCGTTCTACCGATCTTCCCAAAAAACTGGAAAACATGATTGATTTGCTGCTTGTACCCGTGGCGGTCCTGTACCTGGTCGTTGTGGGTGCTTTGTTTGTATATGGGCTTAACTTCTTATATCTGACGTATTTGTCCTGGCGAAATCAGCGCTCTCCTGATAATCCACCACCAATAGCGGATTGGCCTCTGGTTACGGTCCAATTGCCTGTTTTCAATGAAAAGTACGTGGCTGGCAGGCTTATCCAGGCCATTGCGAAGCTTGATTACCCGAAGGACAGGTTGGAGATCCAGGTTCTGGATGATTCGACCGATGAAACCTCAGAAATTATCGATCGCGAAATCGAGAGGTTGAAAAACCAGGGATTCACGATTGGGTGCCTGCGCCGGGAGGAAAGGTCCGGTTTTAAAGCCGGGGCGCTGGCAGCGGGCTTCCGCCAGTCAATTGGAGAGTTCTTCGCCATCTTCGATGCTGATTTTCTGCCGCCTCCGGATTTCCTTAGAAGGACCGTGCCGCATTTCTTCAACATAGAGGATAATTCCAGGCAGCCGGTCGCATTTGTGCAGGCTCGCTGGACCCATCTGAATCGAGATTATTCATTCTTAACCCAGCTCCAGTCGTTGGCGATCGACGCCCATTTCCTGGTCGAACAGGATTCTCGAAGCCAGGGCGGATATTGGTTTAACTTTAACGGCACTGCAGGAATCTGGCGGCGAGAAGCAATTGCAGCTGCTGGCGGTTGGACCGCAGATACCCTGACCGAAGATTTGGATCTTTCATATCGGGCGTTTTTAAAAGGGTGGGGTGCCCTTTACCTGCGGGACCTGGAAGTACCGGCAGAAATCCCGGTAAGTTTCACGGCATATCGCCGGCAGCAGTACCGCTGGGCTCGCGGCAGCCTGGAGTGCGCACAGCGCCTGATTCCGCAGGTGTGGAAGTCACCGGTATCCTTTTGGAAGAAATTAGAAGCATCGCTGCATTTGACAGGGTACGCAGTCCACATCTTGCTTTTTGGATTGAGTGTTCTCTACCCATTTGTTTTGCTGCTTTCGGTTCGCTACCCTGCATTAATCTCAGTGTTTGGAATTGCGCTTGTGTTTAATTTCACCGCTTTAGCCCCCACTGCATTCTTCGTGGTCGCGCAAATGCAGTCTGGGAGGGATTGGTGGAAAAAACTCCCCATGATATTGTTTATGACTGCCCTCGGCGCCGGAATGATGGTCAATACTATGCGTGCGGTTCTTCATATCCTGCTGGGTAAGAAAGGTACATTTGAACGGACACCAAAATTTGGGATCAGTCACCACGCACAGGATTGGAAGGGAAAAGTGTACCAGCTGAAGTTAGATCACCTGGTGTTCATCGAGATTCTGATGGCATTCGTCAATGGGGTGACAGTCTTCATGGCAATTCGGCTTGGTAATTATATGATTGGATTTTATGCAGCACTTTTTTCTATCGGTTTATTATTTACCTCTGGTTTGACAATCGCGCAGAACATCAGCCTGGCAGCCAGGCGCCGTCACAGGTTAGAAAACCAGGGCCAGGCGATCATCTGAACCGAGATTTAAAGGGAATCAACCACATGCTGGATGTTCCGCCTACCACCTCGGACCAGGATGTTTTAAGAAGTTCGATCATCAAAACCCTGGCATACGCGGATATCTTTGACTACCCGTTGACCCTGGATGAAATTCACCGTTACCTGGTTGAAGAACACGCCACATCAGAAGAGATTCACGAGGTCTTATCGTCAGGAAGTTTCATCCCCGAAAACATAGTCGAAAAAAGTGCTTATTATGCCTTGCCTGGCAGGGAACAAGTCATCGAAACACGCATACACAGGTCGAAAATTGCTCTGGATCTTTGGCCTGCGGCGATCAAATACGGTGGGATGATGGCACGCATACCTTTTGTAAGGATGGTTGCCGTCACCGGCTCGCTGGCGGTCGACAATGAAAATTCAAACGATATCGATTATTTGATTGTCACCAAATCCGGAAGGTTATGGCTGTGCCGGGCTCTGATAATCCTGGTGGTGCGTTGGGCACGGCTTCAGGGGATAGTGGTTTGCCCGAATTACTTGATTTCTGAAAGCGCTTTACTCATCAACCGGCGAGATTTATATGCTGCCCATGAATTAACCCAGATGGTGCCGCTGTCCGGATTCGATATTTACAAATTGATGCGCGAGGTAAATCGCTGGACGGATAAATTCCTGCCGAATGCCGGGGGATTACCGGGGACGGATATCCGACCCAAAGAAAGGATCGCCCAAAATCCACTGACCAGATTCGCGGAGTGGATTCTCTCTTCACCGCCAGCCGGATTGCTCGAAAAATGGGAGATGACTCGCAAGATTCGAAAGTTCAAGCAGCTTATGCCTGCCAGCGAGGAAGCAGATTTTTCAGAGAATTGGTGCAAGGGTCATTTCGGCGAGTACGGTAAACAGACAATGGAGCTGTACAAAGAGCGCGCCCAGGTGAGGCATGGCATCGTTGAAATTCGGATGTGATGTTCTTCTGGGCCAATCGTATTACCTGCGATTCGACCAGAAACTCTGGCAGGCTATGCAGCCGTTTCCGCCTTTAGGGACGCTGTATGCTGCCAGCTTGCTGAGAAAGAATGGTTACCGCGTGGCGCTTTTTGATGCCATGCTGGCTGAGGGTGAGTTTGAGTGGGAACAGGCCCTGGAGACACACCAGCCTGAATTCGCGGTTTTGTTCGAAGACAATTTTAATTACCTGTCCAAAATGTGCCTGCTGAGAATGCGCCAGGCAGCGTTCATAATGATCGAAATGGCATTCAAGAAAGGATGCCTGGTGATCGTCGCGGGAGCAGATGCCAGCGATCATCCACAGATGTACCTGGATAAAGGAGCACATTATGTGTTGTCAGGTGAAGGAGACCAGACTCTCGTCGAGCTACTCAACAAATTGAGAGGTATCAATTCAAAAGAATTGGATCAAATCGAGGGCTTGGCCTGGATGGAACCGACGCATGATTTACCCGGAGATGAGCTGCGCCAGACTGGACGCCGCTCGGATATCAGCGACCTGGACGAGCTGCCTTTTCCTGCCTGGGACCTGGTGGATATCGAAAAATACCGGAAGGTCTGGCAGGAGGAGCACGGTTATTTTGCCATAAACATGGTGACCACACGCGGCTGTCCATTCCACTGCAATTGGTGCGCCAAGCCCATCTGGGGGCAGCGCTACCATGTTCGCAGCCCGGAAAATGTACTCGGTGAAATTCAGTGGATCATGGATGCGATTAATCCGAATTACATCTGGTTCGTGGATGATATCTTTGGCTTGAAGCCGGGCTGGATAACTCGATTTTCGGACACGCTATCGTCTGCGGACGTGAGGATCCCTTTCAAGTGCCTGAGCCGGGTAGACTTGTTGTTGCGAGAGAGAGAAATCCAGGCTTTGAAGTCAGCAGGAGCGGATATCATCTGGGTGGGTGCGGAATCCGGATCGCAGAAAATCCTGGATGCCATGGAAAAAGGGACGCGCCTCGAACAGATTTACGAGGCTGCCAGGTTGCTGCACCAGGCGGGAATGCGAGTGGGTTTTTTTCTCCAATTTGGTTATCCAGGCGAGACTCGCACCGATATCGAAAAGACCCTTCAGATGGTGCGAGATTGCCAGCCTGATGATATCGGCATGTCGGTCTCTTACCCACTACCGGGAACAGGTTTTTATCGGGCAGTGAAAGACCAGCTGGGTTCCAGGAAAAACTGGTTCGATTCTGATGACCTGGCAATGCTTTATCAGGGTCCATTTTCTACCGAATTCTACCGGCAGTTGCATGTCACCTTGCATCGAGAATTCCGCCTGCGCAGAACCCGGGACATGATTTGGAAAGGTGCTGGAAAGAAGGTTAGGGAAGTGCCAGGAGGAAGTTCATCTAACCAAATAAAGCTGATAGGAACCTGGTTTTATTATAAAATCCGGCTGCCGTTGGACCGTTGGAAGTTGAACCGTCTGAGCCGTGCACCTCACCAGGGTATACCGCCGGTGAAAAATCAAATGTCACCAGAACAAGCAGCTCAGCCGACCCCGCAGGGTGAATGAGCCAGTGATAGGAAAATCCTGATTAATTTGGAATCTCCAGGATTATTCATCGACGGTTTTCATCTGGTCTGCCCGCAATGCCGGTCGGAATTGTCCGCTGGTGGCGACGGCGAATACCACTGCACGCAGGATGGCGAAAAATATGCTTGCGTCGATGGGATCTGGCGCTTGTTATCCGCGGAACGCCAGGATTATTATTCAGTATTTATGAATGAATACCAGCGCGTCCGCCAGGGTGAAGGCAGGATCCGGCGCGAGCCCCAATACTACCGCAATCTACCATTTTCTGATTCATCCGGCGAAATGACCGCAGCCTGGCGTATCAGGGCTGTCAGTTTCAAAGCTTTTATCAAAAGAGTCCTGGCTCCCCTGGAGTACGAATATAGAGAACCTTTAAAATGCCTCGACTTGGGAGCCGGCAATTGCTGGTTATCCAACCAGCTTGCCCTCAGGGGTCACAAGGCTGCTGCTGTCGATCTAATCACGAACGATTGGGACGGGCTGGGGGTATACGTGAACTACTCCACTTCTTTCCTGCCGGTCCAGGCAGAATTCGATCATCTGCCATTTTCTGGTCATCAATACGACCTAATTATATTCAACTCATCCCTGCACTATTCAATTGACTGCCAGGCGACACTAACAGAAGCCATGCAGGTCGTGAAACCCCGGGGGAAAATAATAATTATCGACACACCGGTCTACCATTCGTCTTTGAGTGGTCAAAAAATGGTTGGGGAAAGGGAAGAGCTGTTTTGTCAGCGCTATGGATTTCGCTCCAACACTCTGCAAAGTGAAAATTTTCTGACCTATTCCAGGATCAATGAGCTTTCTGAAAGCCTTGGAATTAAATGGAGAGTTATTAAGCCTGATTACGGAATCCGCTGGGCTTTGAAACCGTGGGTAAACCGGTTTTCAGGTAGACGAGAACCGGCAGCATTTAACGTTTTGATCGGAGAGCTGACTCGGTCAGGATAAGAGGTTTTCGATTGTCTCTATCCCTTCGGTAAATGTATTGCCCAGGAAAGTTCCAGCCATTTTAAGCCTCCATTGGGGCTGGATTGTGAATGCTCTGCCGCCATATCCGACCAGCGGTCTGCCGGATTGCAGGATTTCAGGAAGGTACTGCGGCCAATCAACCAGCTCAGCAGCTGTCTTTTCCGTCATTGCCAATAATACGACCAGCGATGGCCTGATATCACGGATGAAACTTGAAAGATCTGTCAATGGAACTGACTGGCCAAGATAAGCCACGGGCCAGCGGCGGCGTCGCAGTAGCGCCCCTAGGATCAACAGGCTGCCCTCGTGCCATTCATTTGGTGCGCAAGCCAGGATAATCGGGTTTATCGACTTGGGAGGTGGACCGCTGACCATCCACATCAGTAAGCGCTGGCGCAGGTAATTGGTGGCCAGGTGCTCGGTTGCGACGGATATCCGTGCCTGCTCCCAGGCCTCACCGATTTCCGACAGCACCGGCCCGATCACCTCCAGGATCAGGTTTTCTGGTGAAGATGCAGCCAGTGCTTCACCCAGGATCGTATCTGCTGCCGATAATTCCCGGTGAATGAGCGCATTGAACAGCTGCCCCTCATAATTCCGTAATTTTGACTCGCCAGTCCTGATTGGAACAGGTTTGCTGTCCTGGAAACCGTTGACTTGCTCTACTAAGGCCAGCCCTCCGGTTTCTTCCTGGTGGTGCAAGGCGTTTATGGCATGCGAGGCCTGCATCCCATCATCGATCCGCCCTTTAACCCACCGTATATACAGCACATCTCTCTCTGAATACAACCTGTGCCCACCGGAAGTGCGTTCAGAATCGGGAAATCCATAGCGCCGCTCCCAGGCACGTAAGGTAGCCATCGAGACTCCCGTCATCCGGGAAACCACACCGATGTTGTATAATGGTTTGTCGCTCCCGTGCACAATTTCAGGAAATGAACTCATTTTATTGCTCCGGTTAGAATTTACCCGTCCAGGATATAGCTTATATTAACATCGTGTCTTGATTCTGTCAATAAAATTATACAATAAATTTACAATACATTGATATATTTTGTGCTTAGGTTATAATTTATCGAGATGGTAATCTTTAGGGGAAAAGGGAATCAATTATGATAGCAATAACAGGTGCCTCGGGTTATTTGGGCAGCCACCTGGCGCGCCGGCTGGTGGGATCAGGGTATCCAGTTAAGGCTCTTATTCGGAACCGGGCAAAAGCGGAGCAGGAAAGCCGCCTGCGTGGAGTAGAGGTTGAATGGGTGGAAGGAGACGTTTCCTCTCCTGAGACACTGGCAGATGCCTTAGATGGAGTCACAGCAGTAATACATACAGTGGCAGTCGCGATTGAGAAGAAACCCGGCAGTTATGAAGAGATCAATTATCGAGGCACGCTTAATGTTGTCGATGCCGCCAGGAAAGCCGGTATCCGAAGATTCATTTATATCTCGCAGCTGGGTGCGTCTGCTGATTTACCCTACCGTTTCCTGGCTTCAAAGGGAATGGCTGAAGATTACGTAATTGCTTCAGACCTGGATTGGACGGTTTTTAAACCCGCAGTCATCTGGGGACCCGAGGATGAATTTGCCAATTCATTTGCCCGTTTAATTCCAATTACCCCCTTCATCTTCCCAATCGTGGGAGACGAAAAATCGCTGTTCCAACCGGTTTGGGTGGAAGATGTGGTAACAGCTGTCCAAAAATCCGTGGAAGATTCCTCCACTTTTCGTCAAATTTATGAACTGGGTGGACCTGAAGTCCTGACACTCGAGGAAATCGAGAGAAGGACACTAAAAGCTTTGGGCAGGCGCCGGTTGTTAGTTCCCTTCCCGATGGCTTTGCTGCGGTCTTTCGTCAGCTTAATGGAGGCGGTTTTGCCAAATCCGCCAGTCACTCGCAACCTGCTGGAGCTCCTGGCAGTAAGCAACGTCACATCC
>Ga0209254_10004652_pt1 | contig 12585 bp, 11 predicted proteins | sample FrelakmetDIP11DI_FD_187148 | JGI IMG/M metagenome (GOLD analysis project Ga0209254, IMG submission 187148) | Freshwater lake sediment microbial communities from the University of Notre Dame, USA, for methane emissions studies - DIP11 DI (SPAdes)... | ecosystem: Environmental > Aquatic >...
CGGTCCGGTGTGGCTGCTCACGCCCAAGATCGGGCGTGACGGGTTCGTGGATGCCACCGACGTCGCAGACGCCGCGCCCACTGCCGGGCTGACGACGACCACCACCGTCCCGCTCACCGAACGGTGGTCGGCCATCAAGCTGGTGTCCCCGAAGGCCGCACGTGCCCGGCGCTGAGGTGCTCACCCCCCGCAGCGAGCCGCTGCAGGTGGGTGAGGTCGCCCCAGACTTCGTGCTTCCCGACGGGGACCGCAGACCTGTCCGACTCAGCGAGTACGCCGGCTCCCGCTTGGCCGTCGTGGTCTTCTACTCCTGGGCTTTCACCAGCGTGTGCACCTCCGAGCTGTGCGCGATCCGCGACCGGCTACCCGAGCTGAGCAACGAACGGTCGGTGACCCTGGCCGTGTCGTGCGACGCCACGGCCACGCTGGGCGCGTTGGCCCGCGCGGAGGGCTACGAGTTCCCGCTGCTCAGTGACCACTGGCCGCATGGAGCCGTGTGCTCGGCCTTCGGCGTCTTCGACCCCACGATCGGCGCAGCCCTGCGCGGCACCTTCATCCTCGACAGCGACCGGGTCGTGCGCTGGACGGTGGTGAACGCCGTACCCGATGCCCGCGAGATCGACGACTTCGTCCGCGCGCTCGCCCAGATCGCCTGATCCGAGCGCCGGCCCGGGACCGGCGCAGTCAGCGTCGGGTCTCCTTGACGAAGTCCGCCGGCAGGTCCGGTGGGGCGAACGCGGTGAGGATCGTCACCGGAAGGCTGCCGCTGTTGGCGAAGCCGTGGCTGACCCCCTTCGGGACGAAGAGCACCGTGCCCGCGGAGACCTGGTGGTGCTCCCCGTCGACGGTGATGTCGATCGGCCAGCCGGTGAGGAACACGACGAGCTGGTCGGCGTCCGCGTGAGTGACGGACCCGGTCTCCTCCCCAGGCTCCAGCGTCATCGCCGCCAGCTGCATCGCCTCGCCGGTTGCCAGGACGCGCAGGTAGGCCGGGCCGAGTGCCGAGACCTTCTCAGCCGTGGTGAGGTAGCCGGTCATGATTGCTCCTTCCCGTCCGCGTGAGGTCGCGGGACGACCGCAGCCTCCCACCGGCCGCGATCGGTGACCACGGCCGGAGGACCCGACCCTGTGACCTCCTAGCATCGCCGCTCGTGACAGACCCGATCACCGTCGAGGACTACGAGCGCCTGGCGGCACAGCGACTGCATCCGGGCCCGCTGGCCTACTACGCCGGTGGGGCCGGGGACGAGCGCACGCTCGTCGACAACGTGACGGCCTGGCGACGCCGACGGCTGCGTCCACGGGTGCTCGTCGACGTCGGGTCGGTGACGACCGCGACCACGGTGCTGGGTATCTCGGTGTCGATGCCCGTCCTGGTCGCCCCGGTCGCGCTTCAGCGGATGGCGCACCCGGACGCGGAGCCCGGCATGGCACGGGCCGCGTCGGCCGCCGGCACGATCATGACGCTGTCCACCCTGGCCACCTCGTCGGCTGCCGAGGTGGCCGCTGCGGCGCCCGGTGCCCCTCGCTGGTACCAGCTCTACGTCACCCGGGACCGCTCGGTGTCGCAGTCGCTGGTCGAGCAGGCTGTCGAGCACGGCTACCGAGCCGTCGTCCTGACCGTCGACGCGCCGGTTCCTGGACGTCGCGACCGCGACCGTCGCGCCGGGTTCCGGGTGCCTGACGGGATCGACATGCCGGCCGTGTCCGCGGCTCTGGGGCGATCGAGCGGCATCACCACTGCGGACTTCTTCTCCATGGTCGACCCCAGGCTCACCTGGGCCGACATCGAGCAGCTCGTCGCGGCGTGCCCACTGCCGGTCCTGCTGAAGGGCATCCAGACCGGCCAGGACGCTCGGCTGGCCGCTGAGCACGGGGTGGCGGGCGTGGTGGTGTCCAACCACGGAGGTCGACAGCTCGACGGTGTGACCGCGACGGCGGACGTGCTCGCCGAGGTGGTCGAGGCGGTGGACGGACGCGTGGAGGTGCTTGTGGACGGCGGAGTGCGCCGAGGGGTCGACGTCGTCGTGGCCCTGGCCCTCGGCGCCCGGGCGGTTCTCCTCGGGCGTCCCGCGCTGTGGGGGCTCACCGTCGGTGGCGAGCAGGGAGCCCGCGACGTGCTGCGCATCCTGGCCGAGGAGGTCGAGAACGCCCTCGCTCTGCTCGGCTGCCCATCCCCGGCTGCGGTCACCCGAGCTCACCTGGACTGACGCGGCGGCGGGCCCGCGTCTGACAAGCACGTCCCTCAGCCGATCGGGCCCCTCTCGGTGGGGTGCGCCGGGTCGTCGAGGAAGGTCCCGACGATCCCGTGCAGTGCCCCCAGCCCGTAGGCGACCTCCAGGTTCGCCTCGGTCAGCACCTCCTCGGGCGGCCCGGAGGCGAGCACCCGCCCGTTCATGAGAAGCACGTGGTCGGCGGCGCGCGCCTCGCTCAGGTCGTGGGTGGTGAGCACGACCGAGCACCCACGATGGCGCTCGCTGTGGATCAGCCGGTCGATGGTGCGTGCCGACACCAGGTCCAGGCCGGTCAGCGGCTCGTCCAGCAGCAGGATCTCGTGGCTCTGCGCGATGCCCTGGGCGACGTACACGCGCTGCCGCTGCCCCCCGGAGAGCTCGGTGAGGTGTCGATGTGCCAGGCCGGTGATGTCCAGGCGGTCCATCGCCTCCTGCACGCACCGGCGGTCCTCGTCGTTGCGGCGCCGCCACAGCCCCAGCCGGGGGTAGCGACCCATGCCCACCGCCTCGGCAACCGTCAGCGGGGTCCCCACGGGGACGGTGAGCGACTGCAGCACGTAGCTCACCTTTGACCGGGTACCCTGCGGCGTCGTCCCCAGCACCTGGAGTGCCCCCTCGGCCGGCTCGATCAAGCCGGCCAGGGCGTGCAGCACGCTGGACTTGCCGGAGCCGTTCGGCCCGATGACGGCGGTGACGCACCGGGACGGGATGACGAACGAGGACGCCCCCACGGCCACGTGGTGTCCGTAGGCCAGCAGGAGCCCGTCCGCTCTCGCGGCGACCGCGGGCCCGCTCATCCGGGGGGTTCCTCGACGCCTGCACGCACGGCTGACCGGCGCCACCAGCCCACCGTCCGGGTCAGGGCCAGGGTGAGGAAGAACAGCACGATCGGCACCACAGCCATGGTCGCCGACCCGGCGGTTCCCAGCCGGTAGCTCAGCGCGAGGCCCACCACGACCGACACGACTGCGATCGCGACAGACATGCCCATCATCGCCGGCACCGTGCGGGCCACCAACGCGGCGGTGGCGGGCGGCCCGACGAGCAGCCCGAACGCCAGCAACGTACCCACGGACTGGTAGCTGCCGATGACGGCCGCGGCGATCAGCGCGAGCAGCACCGCGTGAGTCAGTCCCGGGCGCATCCCGAGCGCCCGGGCCTTGCTGGCGTCGAAGCTGAGCGCCAGCATCGGCCGGTACAGCATGATGCCGACACTCACCACGACCGCAGCGAGGGTCGCCTGCCCCACGAGAACCTCGCGCGTCACCCCGAGGGCGTCCCCGAACAGGATCGTGGTCAGACTGCCGGTGTAGCTCGTGCTGCGCGAGATGATCACGACGCCCAGGCCCAGCATGCCGATGAACAGCAGGCCGATGGCGGTGTCCTCCTTGAGCGCGGTCTGGCGGTGGATGAGCACGATCCCCAGCACCATGACCAGGGCCGCCACCGCGGCCCCGAGGAACGGCGGGAAGTCGAGCACGACGGCCGCGGCGATCCCCGGGACGACGCCGTGCACGAACGCGTCGCCGAAGAAGCTCATGCCGCGCAGCACCAGCCAGGTCCCGACGACGGAGGCCGTGACGCCGGCGATGATCCCCCCGAGGAGAGCCCGCTGCTGGAACCCGAGCGCGAACGGCTCGATCCACCAGTCCACCGGCAGCTAGCCGGTGCCGACGACGCCACGGCGTCGGAGGGTTCCCACCCGCACAGCCTAGGTCGACCGCAAGGATCTCCGATCGTTCACGTGACGTTTCTTCGATCGGATGGCGGAGGTCACCGTCGTGTCGGTTGATCGCGAGTTCATGGGTCAATGTGAAGGTCGCACTCGTCACGGAGTCGTTCCTGCCGCACGTGAACGGTGTCTCGAACTCGGTCTGTCGGGTTCTGGAGCACCTTGACCGGCGAGGGCACCACGCCCTCCTGGTAGCCCCGGGTCCCGCCCCCCTGAGCTATGCGGGCGCGTCCATCCACTCTGTGCCGTCGGTCCCGCTGCCGGGCTACCGGCAGGTCCGCGTCGCCCTGGCGCCCAGCAGGTCGGTCGCCGAGCTGCTGCGCGAGCATCGGCCCGACGTGGTGTACCTGGCGTCGCCCTTCATGCTCGGCTGGGCCGCCGCCAAGGCCGCCGAGGACCTCGATCTGCCCACCGTGGCGGTGTACCAGACGGACGTGGCCGGCTTCGCCGAGCGCTACCACCTGGGCCTCGCGCGGCGCATCGTGTGGCGACGGATCCGGTCGATCCATCGGCGCGCGGCACTGACCCTCGCCCCGTCCCGTCCCGCGCTTCGGGCCCTGGTCGAGCGTGGCGTCCCCCGGGTGGCGCTGTGGCAACGCGGGGTCGACACCGAGCGCTTCCACCCCCGCCATCGGGACGAGGAGCTGCGTCGACGACTGGCTCCGGCGGGGGAGGTCCTGGTGGGTTACCTGGGGCGGCTGGCCCAGGAGAAGCAGCTGGGGGACCTGCGCGTCCTGACCCGGCTCCGCGGCGTCCGCCTGGTCGTCATCGGGGACGGGCCGGAGCGGCGGCGCCTGGAGGGACTGCTCCCCGGGGCAGCCTTCCTGGGCTTCCTCGACGGGGAGCCCCTCTCCCGGGCGGTGGCCAGCCTGGACATCGCCGTCCACCCGGGGCCGCACGAGACGTTCTGCCAGGCCGTGCAGGAGTGCCTGGCCAGCGGCGTCCCCGTCGTGGCAGTCCGGGCCGGCGGGCCGGTCGACCTGATCCACCCCGGCGTGAACGGCCACCTGTACCCGCCGGGCAACCTCGACCGTTTCCGGCAGCTGGTCGGACGGCTCAGCGTCGACGTCGCCCATCGCGACCAGCTCGCGTCGGGAGCGCGCCCGTCGGTGCTGGGTCGCAGCTGGGACGCGCTCGGAGATGACCTGCTTGCCCACCTGGAGCGGGTGCGACGGCCACGCCGCACCCCGGCAGCGGCCTGATCAGACGATGCGCATCGTCCACGTCGCCAACTTCTACGGACCGCGCTCGGGTGGGCTGCGCACGACGATGCACGCCCTGGGGTCGGGGTACCGGGCCGCCGGCCACGACCCCGTGATGGTCGTGCCCGGACCGCACTACCGAGTGCAGGAGACCGCCCACGGACGGCGGATCACCGTGCCGGGACGTCTGGTGCCCGGCATGGGCGGCTACCGGGTGATCACCGAGCTGGGGGCGCTGCGCAGGCTGCTCGACCAGCTCGACCCGGACCGGCTGGAGGTCAGTGACCGGAGCACGCTTCGCGGGCTTGGCCGATGGGCCGCCCAGCGGGGGGTTCCCTCGCTGATGTGGGCGCACGAACGTCTCGACGGGGTGCTCCGGTCGACCGTCCTGCCCACCGATCTCGGTGCGAGCATGGCCACCGCGGTGGCGGACCGGCTCAATCGGGCCTCGGCTGCCGCGTTCGACCGGGTGCTGTGCACGACGCAGTTCGCCGCCGAGGAGTTCGCCCGCATCGGTGCCGGCAACCTCGAGAGGGTCTCGCTCGGGGTCGACCTCGAGCACTTCTCGCCCTCCCGCCGGGACCCGGAGCTGCGACGGCGACTGGCAGCGCAGGACGAGCTGCTCGTGGTGCTCTGCTCGCGGCTGTCCCCGGAGAAGCGCCCCGAGCTGGCCCTGGAGTCGCTGGCCTCGTTGCGCCGGGCAGGGGTCAACGCCCGCCTGGTGGTCGCCGGGACGGGTCCGCGGGAGCCTCTGCTGCGCGAGATGGCACCCGACCTGCCGGTTGCGATGCTCGGGTTCGTCGCCGATCGCGCCGCTGTGGCGTCGCTGCTGGCCACCGCGGACGTCGTGGTCGCACCGGGCCCGATCGAGACGTTCGGGCTGGCCGCTCTGGAGTCCCTGGCCAGCGGCACCCCTGTGGTGGCCTCGCGTACGAGCGCCCTGGCGGAGGTGATCGGCCAGACGGCGGGGACCGGTGCGGTGGCCGATCCGACGGGACCCGCCCTGGCCGCAGCGGTCCTCGAGGTGCTGGCGATTCCGCAGCAGCAGCGACGCGACGCCGCACGACAGCGGGCTGAGGCGTTCCCCTGGTCGGCGACGGTCGCCACGATGCTGGCGCTGCACACGTCCCTGGCCTCGTCCCCGGCGCAGGGACGCGCCCCGCTGCCTCGGGCGCGCACCGCCGCGCTCGTGCGCGCCTCCTACGCCCGCACGTTGCTGGGCACGGACGCCGCCAGGGCCACCGGCGCCGGACCCCGCGTGTGCGCCCTGGGGGACAGCGTCACCCTGGGCGTGGGCGACCTGGTGGAGCCCGGCCAGCGTCCCGGGTGGGCCGCACACGTCGCCAGAGCGCTGGACGCCTCGGCGTTCGTCAACCTCGCCAGCCTCGGTGCCCGCGCCGCCGCCGTCGCCGACGAGCAGCTCGAACGAGCGCTGGAGTACCGACCCGAGCTGGTGCTTGTCTCTGCCGGCGGCAACGACGTGCTGCGCGGCGACCTCGACGGCCCCACCGTGGTCGAGGCCACCGCGCGCTACGTCCAGGCGCTGCAGGCGCGGGGGGCGATGGTGGTGATCTCGCGACTCCCGAACGCCGATCACGTGTCATGGCTGCCAGGGCGGCTGCGTCGGGTCCTGCAGCATCGGGTCCAGGTGGTGAACGGCGCGCTGGAGGCGGTCAGCGCACGCGCCGGCGTCCCCATGACCAGCATCACCACCCAGGGACCGGCCGGGCCGACCATCGGCGCGCTCTGGCACGTCGACCGGATCCATCCCGGACCGCTGGGGCACCGACGCCTGGCCGAGGGCGCCGTGGTCGCGCTGGCTGGCCGGGGCTTCACCCAGGTCGCCGAGGTGTCCTCGGTGACCGCAGCCCCGCCTGGGGCGGCGTCCCAGATGGGCTGGTTGGTGCGCAACGGGACGCCCTGGCTGGTCAAGCGCAGCGTCGACCTGGCGCCCGCGCTGGGACGGCAGCTGCTGTCCGCCTGACCTGCCTGGTCAGCACCTCAGACGTCGGTCACGCGCAGCCCCGCGTGCACCCGGTAGCGACGGTTCACCGCGATGAGGTTGGCCGTCATGGCCTCGACCTGCCTTGCGTTGCGCAACCTGCCCGCGTAGATGCCACGCATCCCCGGGATCAGCCCCACCAGATCCTGCACCAGGTCAGTGGCTTCCCGGTCGTCGCCGAGGACAAGCACGTCGGTGTCGAGGGTGCGGACCGCCGGGTCCTCCAGGAGCACCGCGGACACGTGGTGGAACGCAGCCACCACCCGAGCGTCGGGCAGCAGGGCCGCCGCCTGCTGGGCGGCGCTGCCTTCGGGGACGTCCAGGGCGAACGCGCCCTGGGAGTCGAAGCCGAGGGGGTTGACGCAGTCGATGACGACCTTCCCGGCCAGCGCGGCGGCGAGGTCGCGCAGCACGTCGGTGTGACCGGCGTAGGGGACAGCCACGATCACCACGTCCCCGGCGGCGGCGCAGCCGGCGTTGGCCATCCCGCGAACGCCGACCCCGAGTTCGGCGGCGACCCGAATGGCGCGCTCCTCCTCCCGCGAGCCCACCACGACCGGCAGCCCGGCGCCTGCCAGTCGTCGGGCAAGCCCACGGCCCTGGGGACCGGTCCCGCCGAGGACGGCGAGCGTGCCGAACCGCTGCGGGGTTGGTGACGGGGCCGGGTGCGAGCCGGGCTGGGGGTGCATGGGTCCTCCTTCAACAGGCGTCAGAGTCGCCGCACCAGTCACCGACCACCTGGCCGGTGTCGTCCCCGGTGCGCGGCGGGCGAGGCGGATGCGCGGGGGTGCGCGAGAACCGGGGGGCCGGCGCGGCCTGCGTGACGCCGTCCACCTCCAGCAGCGTGCCTCGGGCCGTCAGGTGCGGATGCGCCGCTGCCTCACCCCACGTCAGCACCGGTGTCACGCAGGCGTCCACGTGGGCGAACACGCTCGCCCACTCGTCGCGGGTGCGGGTGGCGAAGGCCTCGGTGAACCGACGCCGCAGCTCCGGCCACCCCGAGGCGTCGAGCTGTGCCGGGAGGGCCTCCTGCGCCATCCCGAGGGTGGCCACCAGGGCCGCGTAGAACTGCGGCTCGAGCGCCGCCACCGCGACATACCGACCGTCGGCGCATGCGTAGGTGTCGTAGAACGGCGCCCCGCCGTCGAGCAGGTTCGTCGAGCGCTCGTCCGCCCAGCCGCCGACGCTGCGCATCGACCACACCAGCTGGCTGAGCAGGCTGACCCCGTCCACCATGGCGGCGTCGACCAGCTGCCCCGACCCCGATCGCTCGCGCTCCCACAGAGCAGCGAGGATCCCGACCAGCAGCAGCATCGAGCCACCCCCGTAGTCGGCGACCAGGTTGAGCGGCGGGGGCGGGGGAGCGGGCGGTCGGCCGATCGCGGCCAGCGCCCCCACCATCGACAGGTAGTTCAGGTCGTGGCCGGCCCGCAGGGCCAGCGGCCCGTCCTGACCCCATCCGGTCATCCGGGCGTAGACCAGACGCGGGTTGCGGTGCAGGCACACCTGCGGCCCGACGCCGAGCCGTTCGGCCACGCCCGGGCGGAAGCCCTCGACGAGCACGTCGGCATGCTCGACGAGCCGGAGCACCACGGCTCGGTCGGCGTCGTCCTTGAGGTCGGCCCGCACCCATCGCCGTCCTCGCAACGTCACGCTGTCGGCCCCCAGCGAGCCCGCCGTGCCGGGTCGCTCCACCCGCACGACGTCCGCGCCGAGGTCGGCCAGCACCATCGCCGCATGTGGACCAGGCCCGATCCCCGCGAGCTCGACGACCCGCAGGCCCGCCAGCGGGCCACCATCTGCGCGCTGGGTCATCGCCCTCCTCGACCGCCATGGAACGGCGGGGTTACCGGTGAGTAGTCTCCATCAAGCATTCATGACCCCTCCCCCGTCCGGTCTGGCGGGGTTGCGTCCGTGCGAAGGGAGAGCTGCCGGTGAGTGGTGAGGCCTACATCTACGAGGCGATCCGAACACCACGGGGCAAGGGCAAGGCCAACGGGTCGCTGCACCGGGTCAAGCCGGTCACTCTCGTCGTCGGCCTGCTCGACGAACTGACCTCGCGCCACCCTGGCCTGGACACCGAGCGCGTCGACGACCTCATCCTCGGATGCGTCTCACCGGTCGGTGACCAGGGCGCCGACATCGCCCGCACCGCGGCGGTGGCCGCCGGGCTGCCGCTCACGGTCGCCGGCGTGCAGGTCAACCGGTTCTGCGCCTCGGCGCTGGAGGCCATCAACCTCGCCGCCGCCAAGGTGGTGTCCGGATGGGACGAGATGGTCATCGCCGGCGGCGTCGAGTCGATGTCACGGGTGCCGATGGGCTCCGACGGCGGCGCGTGGGGGATGGACCCGGAGACGAACTACACGACCTACTTCGTCCCGCAGGGCATCAGCGCGGACCTCATCGCCACGCTGGAGGGCTTCACCCGGCAGGACGTCGACGCCTTCGCGGTGCGCTCGCAGAACCTGGCGGCAGGCGCGTGGAGCGCAGGGCGCTTCGCCAAGAGCGTGGTGCCGGTCCTCGACCGCAACGGCCTGCTGGTGCTCGACCACGACGAGCACATGCGGCCCAGCACCACGATGGAGACGCTGGCCGCGTTGCCCCCGTCCTTCGCCGGCATCGGGGACGTGGGCGGGTTCGACGCGGTTGCCCTGCAGAAGTACCACTGGGTGGAGCGGATCTCCCACGTGCACACCGCCGGGAACTCCTCGGGCATCGTCGACGGGGCCGCCCTGGTGCTCCTGGGCACCGAGCAGGCCGGCGCAGAGATGGGCCTGACGCCGCGTGGCCGCATCGTGTCCACCGCGGTCACCGGCTCGGACCCCACCATCATGCTGACCGGCCCCACGCCGGCCACGCTCAAGGCGCTCGCGACCGCCGGGCTGAGCAAGGACGACATCGACCTGTGGGAGCTCAACGAGGCGTTCGCGGCAGTCGTCCTGAAGTGGGTCAAGGACCTCGACCTGCCGATGGAGAAGGTCAACGTCAACGGCGGGGCCATTGCGATGGGGCACCCGCTGGGAGCGACCGGGGCGATGATCTTCGGAACGGTGCTGGACGAGCTCGAGCGCATCGGCGGCCGCTACGCGCTGGTCACGCTGTGCATCGGCGGCGGAATGGGCGTGGCAACCATCATCGAGCGAGTGTGAGAGGGCGAGACGACACGATGACGCAGGACATGATCGGCTGGGACGCAGGCGTCGGCGGAGTCGTCGTGCTGACGATGGACGACCCGGGCCAGAGCGCCAACACGTTCAACGCCGCTTTTCGGCAGCGCCTCGCGGCCACCGTCGAACGGCTCGAGGCCGAGCGCGACCAGATCGCCGGAGTGATCCTCACCAGCGCCAAGAAGACGTTCTTCGCCGGCGCCGACCTGAACTGGATCAAGGGTGTCACCCAGGACGACGCGGCGGACCTCGCTGATGCCATCACGCAGTTCAAGGCGCTGACCCGGCGGCTGGAGACCTACGGCAAGCCCGTGGTGGCCGCGATCAACGGCGCGGCGCTCGGTGCTGGTCTGGAGATCGCGCTGGCCTGCCACCATCGTGTCGCCCTCGACGTGCCCGGCAGCGAGATCGGCTTCCCGGAGGTGTCCCTCGGACTGCTGCCCGGAGGGGGTGGCATCGCGCGCACCGTGCGGATGTTCGGCATCCAGAAGGCGCTCACCGAGATGCTGCTGCAGGGTCAGCGCTACCGGCCCAGCCAGGCCAAGGAGATCGGCCTGGTCGACGCGCTGGCCCACACACCCGAGGCGATGATGGACGCTGCCTACACGTGGATCCGGGACAACCCGGAGCCGGTTCAGCCCTGGGACGTCAAGGGACACCGGGTCCCTGGCGGCACGCCCGCAGACCCGTCCTTCGCGGCGATGCTGCCGATGTTCCCGGCGAACCTGCGCAAGCAGCTCAAGGGCGCGCCGATGCCCGCCCCGCACAACATCATGGCTGCGGCCATCGAGGGCTCGCAGACCGACTTCGACAACGCGCTGCGTCTGGAGACCGAGTACTTCGTCGACCTGGCCACCGGCCAGGTGGCCAAGAACATGATCCAGGCGATCTTCTTCGACATGCAGCACGTGTCGCGCGGCGGCAGCCGACCCGAGGGCTACCCGCACCGCAAGGCGTCCAAGGCCGTCGTGCTGGGCGCCGGGATGATGGGCGCCGGCATCGCCTACGCGTGCGCCCGCAGCGGCCTGGACGTCGTGCTCAAGGACGTATCGTCCGACGCTGCGGAGAAGGGCAAGTCCTACGGCGAGAGGCTGCTGTCCAAGGCCGTCTCGCGTGGGCGGATGAGCGAGGAGAAGGCTGCTGCGATCCTGGATCGCATCGTTGCCACCGCCGACTACGCCGACGCCGCGGGTGCGGACGTGATGATCGAGGCGGTCTTCGAGGACCAGGACCTCAAGAAGCAGGTGTACGCCGACTCCGAACCCCGGCTGGCCGCGGAGGCGTTGCTGGCGTCCAACACCTCCACTCTTCCGATCACCGGTCTGGCCGAGGGAGTGACCCGTCCCAAGGACTTCATCGGCCTGCACTTCTTCTCACCCGTCGACAAGATGCGGCTGCTGGAGATCGTGGTCGGGGAGCAGACCACGGACGAGACGCTGGCTCGGGCCGTCGACCTGGCGCTGCAGATCGGCAAGGTGCCGATCGTGGTCAACGACAGCCACGGCTTCTTCACGTCCCGGGTGATCGGCACGTTCGTCATGGAGGCGATCACCATGCTCGCTGAGGGCGTGCCGGCCCCGTCCATCGAGCAGGCGGGTCTGCAGGCGGGCTACCCGACGGCGCCGTTGGCGCTCACCGACGAGATCAGCCTGGTGCTGTGGCGGCGCATCCGAGGTCAGGAGAAGGCGGCGGTCGAGGCTGCGGGCCGCACGTTCGAGCCGAGGGTCGCCGACTCGGTCATCGACCGGATGGTCGTCGACCTCGAACGTGGCGGGCGGGCCGCCGGGAATGGCTTCTACGACTACGCCGAGGGCAAGCGGGTCGGGCTGTGGCCCGGCCTGCCGGAGCACTTCGGTGGCGACAACCGTGACGTGCCGTTCGAGGACCTGAAGGAACGGATGCTCGTCGTGGAGGCCATCGAGAGCGTGAGGTGCCTGGACGAGGGCGTGCTGCGTTCGGTGCCCGACGCCAACGTCGGCTCGATCCTCGGCATCGGCTTCCCGGCCTGGACCGGCGGCGTCCTGCAGTACGTCAATGGATATCCCGGCGGTCCTGAAGGGTTCGTGGCCCGTGCCCGCGAGCTGGCGGGCAGGTACGGCGAGCGGTTCGAGCCCCCCGCGTCGCTGGTGACGCTGGCAGACTCCGGTGGTCGATACGAGTGAGCCCACCGCTGGCCGGACGGGTCACCCCACCCGCCCGGCGATGCGGCGTGCCCTGCGGCGGGCCGGTGACGGCGTCACGCTCGACC
>Ga0209254_10004654_pt1 | contig 12581 bp, 10 predicted proteins | sample FrelakmetDIP11DI_FD_187148 | JGI IMG/M metagenome (GOLD analysis project Ga0209254, IMG submission 187148) | Freshwater lake sediment microbial communities from the University of Notre Dame, USA, for methane emissions studies - DIP11 DI (SPAdes)... | ecosystem: Environmental > Aquatic >...
CTGCTCGCGCCGACGGTCGCGGTGTCGCAGGCGCCGATCGCCGAGGTGCTCGCCGCGCTGCGCGCGGCCGGCTTCGCCCCGGCCGCCGAGGATTCCTCGGGCGCGATCGTCGCCCTGCGCCAACGCGGGGCCCGGGTGCCCACCCCGCAGCAGCGCCGGACGTTCCGCGCGCTGCCCAAGCCGAGCACCGACACCCTGGCCGCGGTGGTGTCGATGTTGCGCAGGGTGGACTCCGCGCCGTTCGCCAACATCCGCCTGGACCCGGCGGTGGCGATGGCGCTGCTGCAACAGGCGGCCATGGAACACAAGGACGTGGTGATCGGTTACGTCGATGCCGCCGGCGTGGCCACCCAGCGGGTGGTGCGTCCGCTGGGCGTGAACGGCGGCCAGTTGGTGGCCTGGGACGAGACCCAGGGGCGGCCGCGGGAGTTCGCCGTGCACCGGGTCACATCGGTGATGTCGGCCGAGGCCGGATAATGGCGGGTATGACCGACGGCCCCCTGATCGTGCAGTCCGACAAGACCGTGCTGCTCGAGGTCGACCACGAACAGGCCGGCGCCGCCCGCGCAGCCATCGCCCCGTTCGCCGAGTTGGAGCGGGCACCGGAGCACATCCACACCTACCGCATCACCCCACTGGCGCTGTGGAACGCGCGCGCCGCCGGCCACGACGCCGAGCAGGTGGTCGACGCCCTGGTCAGCTTCTCCCGCTACGCCGTGCCGCAGCCGCTGCTCGTCGACATCGTCGACACCATGGCCCGCTACGGGCGCCTGCAGCTGGTCAAGCACCCCGCCCACGGACTGAGCCTGGTCAGCCTCGACCGCGCGGTGCTCGAGGAGGTGCTGCGTAACAAGAAGATCACCCCGATGCTCGGCGCCCGCGTCGACGACGACACCGTCATCGTGCATCCCAGCGAGCGCGGCCGGGTCAAGCAGATGCTGCTCAAGATCGGCTGGCCGGCCGAGGACCTGGCCGGCTACGTCGACGGCGAGGCTCACCCGATCAGCCTCGCGCAGGACGGCTGGCACTTGCGCGACTACCAGGAGATGGCCGCCGACTCGTTCTGGGCCGGCGGCTCGGGCGTGGTGGTGCTGCCCTGCGGCGCCGGCAAGACGCTGGTGGGCGCGGCAGCCATGGCGAAGGCGGGCGCGACCACGCTGATCCTGGTGACCAACACCGTGGCGGGCCGGCAGTGGAAGCGCGAACTGGTGGCCCGGACCTCGCTGACCGAGGACGAGATCGGCGAGTACTCCGGCGAACGCAAGGAGATCCGCCCCGTCACCATCGCCACCTACCAGGTCATCACCCGTCGCACCAAGGGCGAATACAAGCACCTCGAGCTGTTCGACAGCCGCGACTGGGGGCTGATCATCTATGACGAGGTCCATCTGCTGCCCGCCCCGGTATTCCGGATGACGGCCGATCTGCAGTCGCGCCGCCGCCTCGGGCTGACCGCCACGCTGATCCGGGAGGACGGCCGCGAAGGTGACGTCTTCAGCCTGATCGGGCCCAAGCGCTACGACGCACCCTGGAAGGACATCGAGGCGCAGGGCTGGATCGCGCCGGCCGAGTGCGTCGAGGTCCGGGTCACGATGACCGACAACGAGCGGATGACCTACGCCGTCGCCGAGCCGGACGAGCGCTACCGGCTGTGCTCGACGGCGCATTCGAAGATCGCTGTGGTGAAGTCGATTCTGGCCCGCCACCCCGACGAGCCGACCTTGGTGATCGGCGCCTATCTCGACCAGCTCGACGAGCTGGGCGCCGAGCTGGACGCCCCGGTGATCCAGGGGTCGACGAAGAACGCCGAGCGCGAGGCCCTCTTCGACGCGTTCCGGCGGGGTGAGGTGCGGACCCTGGTGGTGTCCAAGGTGGCGAACTTCTCCATCGATCTGCCGGAAGCCTCTGTGGCCGTTCAGGTTTCGGGCACGTTCGGCTCACGGCAGGAGGAGGCCCAGCGGCTCGGGCGGCTGCTGCGCCCGAAGCACGACGGCGGCGGTGCGGTGTTCTACTCCGTGGTCTCCCGCGACAGCCTCGATGCCGAGTACGCCGCGCACCGGCAGCGGTTCCTGGCCGAGCAGGGCTACGGCTACGTCATCAGGGACGCCGACGATCTGTTGGGGCCGGCGATCTGAGCAGCGCGCATCCGGTGTAGCCGCGCCGCGGGTCCAGCAAGGGACCATGAACAAGCTGTGGACGGGCTAGTCTTCGCCACAGTTGGTGGCGGTCGTCACGTCCAGAGCGCGCCCAGCCCGGCCCACGCGCCGATCGACTCGTCGCTGGACCTGGCGCTGCTGGCCTATGCGCGCCGGGGGTCTTCGGAGTGGAGCTCGGCACCTAGACCGGCGGGTGCGTTACAGCGAAACGATTGTCGCCGAAGCGGTTCCGGGCGCGCCGTACACCTGGGCCAGCCCGACACGCGGATTGCCCGGCACCTGCCGCTCCCCGGCCTCACCCCGCAGCTGACGCACCAGTTCGTGCATCTGGCGCAGGCCCGACGCCCCGATCGGCTCGCCGTTGGCGATCAGGCCGCCGTCGGTGTTGATCGGCAGCGTGCCGTGGATCTCGGTCGCGCCATCGGCCAGCAGCTTCTCCTGCTCACCGTCGGCGCACAGTCCGGTCTCGGCCATGTGGATGATCTCGGCACCGGCGTCGGTGTCCTGCAGCTGGGCGATGTCGACGTCCTCGGGGCCGATTCCGGCCGCCTCGTAAGCCGCGCGCGCGGCATACACCGTAGGCGAGACGTCCTCCTCCAGCGGCGCCGACGTGGCGTGCACCTCGTAGGTGCCGAACCGGCGGGTGCGGATCTCGCTGGCCCGCACGTACACCGGCTTGTCGGTGTAGCGGTGGGCGATGTCGGCGCGGCACATGATCACCGCGGCCGCGCCCTCGTCGGGCGCGCAGAACATGTACTGCCGCAACGGATAGTTCAGCACCGGCGACGCCATGATCTCCTCGATGGAGATCTCCTTGCGCCGGAACGCATTCGGGTTCAGCACGCCGTTGCGGAAGTTCTTGTTGGCCACCCGCGCCAGGGTCTCCTCGGAGATGTTGTGGTCGTGGATGTACCGGTTGGCCTTGATGCCGAAGAACTTGGTGGTGACGAACTGCCCGTTCTGCGCATACCACTGCGGCAGCGCAAGTTTGGCCGGGTCATCGGTGAACGCGCCGCGCGGATGTTTGTCCAGGCCCACCGCGATGCCGATGTCGTACTTGCCCAGCCGGATGGTGTCGGCGGTCTGCTGGATGGCACTGGCCGAGGTGGCGCAGGCGTTGAAGACGTTGGTGAACGTGATGCCGGTGAGGCCGACGAGCCGGGTCACCGCGTCGGGGTTGGACACCTCGTAGCTGCCGCCGAAGCCGAACTGGATGTCCTTCCACTGAACACCGGCATCCTCGAGCGCCAACTGGATGGCGTCGGCGCCCATCTGCATGGCTGTCTTGTCGAATCGGCCGAACGGGTGCAGGCCCACGCCGATGATCGCGACGTCGTTGGTCATTGACTCGTTCCTCTCTCAGACCGGCTGGAAGGCGAAGGTGACGATCTCGTTGCCGTCGGCGTCGGTGGCGAACGGGATCATCGTCAGTTCGACGTCCATGCCCCACTTCAGCTTCTCCGGGTCGTTCTCGGTCAGCCGCGCCTCGACGCGCACCACGTCGTCGAGCTGAACCAAGCCGACCCCGAACGGGACGAAGTCCTTGCCGGTCGGGCCGATGTAGGGCGCTCCGGGCGGAAAGCCCTGGGTGGTCCAGGCCACCAGCGTGCCCCGCCGGGGCAGCTTCACCTCGGTCATGCCGCCGGCGCTGCAGTGCGGGCAGCGATCCTGGCGGGGAAACACCACCGCCGAGCAGCTCGCACACTCACTACCGATGAGCTGCGGGTTCTCCTCCGGCCAGGTGGAGATTTCCGGCGCAAGAGCTTTTTGCATTGCAGCGATCCTCCGTTAACTCGGTAGCCGGATCGTACAACACAGTTGGCGCTGGGCGGAAACCCCATTCTCATTTACGTGCATGCGCTTCTCACCCGAGCGCGGGGATCACCTCGCGCTCGAAGAGCTCGATGCCGGAGCGGTCATACGCCGCCTCCGGGAAGTAGCAGATGACGTACTCGCAGCCCAGCCCACGCAGGTTCAGCAAGCTCTCGACGACCTGCTCGGGAGTGCCCGCCGCCGAGCCGGGCCCGGAGAACATTGACATCATCGCGTCGGCCGACCCTTCGCCGGCGATCGCCGCCAGCCGGTCACGCACGTGCGCGATCCGCTGTTCGACGTCGGCCTCGGAGCTGCCCAGGATTGCGTTGACATTCGCCGACCGGACGATGGCGCCGAAGTCGGTGCCGACCTCACGGCAGTGCTCGGCGAGCACCTGCGACTTGTGCGCGAAGCCGTCCGGCTCAGAGGTGAAGTTGGTGTACTGGGCGTACTTCGCGGCGATCTTCAGCGTGACCTTCTCCCCGCCGCCGGCGATCCAGAGTGGAATACCGCTGCGCTGCAACGGCTTTGGCGAAACAATCGCCCCGTCGACCTCGTAGTGCTTACCGGCGAAACTGACCCTGCCGTCGCGCCAAGCGTCACGCATGATCTGCACACCCTCGTCGAGGCGGGCCAACCGGACCCCGGCCGACGGGAAACCGTATCCGTAAGCACGCCATTCGTGCTCGTACCACCCGCCGCCGATGCCCATCTGCACGCGGCCACCGGAGATGACGTCGGTGGTGGCCGCCACCTTGGCCAGGTAGGCCGGGTTGCGGTAGCTCATCGCTGTGCACATCTGCCCGAGTTTGATCCGCGACGTCGTCGCCGCGTAGGCGGCCATCAGAGTCCAGGCCTCGTGGGTGGCCTCGCCGGTGGGTATCGGCACGGTGTGGAAGTGGTCGTAGACCCACAGCGAGTCCCACGGCCCGGTGTCGGCGTGAGCGGCCAGATCGCTCATTACCTGCCAGTGCTTTTCAGTGGGAATGCCGACCAGGTCCAGTCGCCACCCCTGGGGGATGAACAGTCCGAAGCGCATAGCCTCCGACTCTACGACCCCCGCGATCAGTGGCCGAGTCGGATGTGGACGCCCTTGGACGAAAGCTGCCCGAAGCTGTAGGTAAACGCGCCCCGCCTGCCGAGCGAGACGACGTAGTGCTCCTGGCCCTCGGTTGCCGGGAACTCGAACGTAAACGTGCACTGGGCGGCGTCGCCCTGGCCCGGCCCGAGCGAGGTGGTGGCCAGCACGTCACCCTTGTCGTTCGTGACGACGACGGGCGTGCTGGCCTTGATGTCCGAATAGCCGTCGGCGCCGTCACACGTTGCGCCGTCGACTCTGATCGCGTTGATTCCGGCGTTGTCGGTGAGGACGAAAACGCCGGAGGCCGTGATGGTGTCGAGGATGTGGAACCCTTCGATGAAGTGCGGGCAGAAGGCCTCGACGGCGAACTTGTCGGCCATCACTCCCTGTTGCGGCCCACCATCGTCGAGCTGACGGCACACCTGCCGGCCGTGGGCGACCGCGTTGGCGTCGGAGTTGAACTGACTGAACAGCCCGGCATTCTTCAGCGCGCTCAGGTATCCGGCCTCGGGCGAAGGCGCCGACTTCGGCCGTGTCGACAGCAGTATCCCGATGACCGCGAGCAGCGTGACGATGACGGCCGTTGCCGCGCCGGTGGCCAGCCACGTCGAGCGAAGGCTCCAACGGGCGGCGGGCAACTCGACATAGTCGGGCAGCAGCTGGCCGCCGACCGGGTCGGTGGTCTCCGTCTTGCCGTTGCGCACCCGGTTGGTCGGACGCCCGGCCGTGTAGAACCGGCCCTCGTATCGCGCTGTGGGGTCTGGGCGCCACCCTGTCAGCGTGGCGGACTCCTGTGCACCGCCACAGCGCGCACAGGGGCGGTCCGCGTCGAGGTCGGCGCCGCAGTAGGGGCAGGCTGGTCGCTGCCCGCCGGCCGAAGACCGACGACGCCACCGCATCACTGCACGCCCGGCCGGGCCATCGGCGGGGGCTGCCAGCCGCCGAACACGTTCTCGAGGTGAGCCGCGACCGCCAGCGCTGTGACGTCATGCGACGGCCGGGCAGCGACCTGCACGGCGATCGGCAGCCGGTCCCGAGACGTGCCGTACCGGAACACCACCAGGTTGTGCGCCTGGATCACCTCGCGGCAGGACACCTCACCGGCGGCGATCCGCTGCACCAGTTCGTGTGCCGGCAGGTGGCACAGATCAGTCATGGCTACATCGTTGCCCGTTCAGGGACTGACGTACAGGGCCGCCACGTCGCGCAGACTCACCTTGAGTGACTGGGTGCGCGGCAGTTCGTCGACCACGACGACGTCGACCGGCACGCAATGTTTGGGCAGCTGGTCGCGGACCAGCTCGACGAGTTCGGCTACTGCCGGCGGCGGGTGGCCGGGGATCGGTTCCACCGCGGCGAACGGCACCTCGCCCAGGCGCGGATCGGGCAGGCCGACCACGGCGGCGTCGCGGACATCGGGATGTGAAACCAGCACGCGCCGAACGACTTCCGGCAAAACCTTGAACCCGCCGCGGTTGATGGCGCCGTCGGCGCGGCCGTGCAGGGTGATGAACCCGTCGTCGTCGATCGAGGCGATGTCGTTGGTCCGGATCCAGTCCGGGCTGACGGTGGCGATCCGCGCCTCCAGAAGGCCCTGGTCGCCGGTTGCGACCTGCACGCCGGTGTCCGGATCCATGATGCGGACCTGGGTGTCGGGCAGCACCCGCCCCGAGCTGGCCCGCTTGGCCGAACCGAACTCCCGGTAGAGCTCCGGCGTCCAAGTGCACACCGAGCCGGCGAATTCCGTTGCCCCGTAGGCCAACAGCACCGGCAGGCCGTAGCGCGCCTCGAAGGCGTCGCGGGTCTCGGCATCCAGCGGCCCGGAGGCGCTGACCACATAGTCCAGCGAGGCGAGGTCCTCCGGCGGCAGGTCGGCCTCGAGCAGCATGCGCACCGCTGCGGGCTGCAGTCCCGATCGGCGGATGCCGTAGGTCTTGACCACCCGCACCCACTCGGCGACGGAGAACTTCTCCAGCAGGGCGATGCGCTTACCGATGTAGGCGCCGGTGATGAGCTGGCACACCCCGCCGATCCCGCCCAGCGGCCAGTACATCAATTCGGGCGGGTCGTCGGGGGATGCGGTACCGCCGGACACACTGAACACGGTGTGTTCGAGGACGGATGCCGGAATGTCGTGCCGCTTGGGCGGTCCGGTGGTGCCGCTGGTGAGCACCCGCAGCCCCGCCGACCCGTCGTCGCCCACATCGCGCAGTTCCGCGCAGACCCGCTCCAGTCCGCGCACCAGTCCGACGGTGGGCGGCTGCAACGAGATCGCGATGCCGGCCGTGCCGGTGCGGCGGGCCGCCGCGATCACCGGTTCGGTCCAGTCCTCACGGTCGCCGACGACGGCGGCAAGACGCAACGCTTCGATGTCGCGGCCGATGGCCTCGGGCGACTGGAAGGAGTAGATCATCGACACCCAACGGCCCGCGGCCAGCAGCCCGACCACCGCGGCGGCGTGCGGCGGCCGGTTGCGGGCCACCACTCCCACGGCCGCGCAGTCGGCCACGCCAGCCCGGCGCAGGGCGTCGTCGATGCCGTCGAGGTAGGCGGTGATCTCGTCACCGGTGAACCACCGGCCTTCGAACTCGATGCACGGCGCGTCGCGATACCGGGCGAGGCTGGCGCCCAGCGCGCTGCTGAACTTCGCGGCGTCGCTCATGCTGCCCACGCTAACCCGCGGCGGCAGAGCGCATCGCAAGAGTCCCCGGAACCTCAGCCGAAAAGGACGGGTTCCGGGGACTTTTGAGCGTGCGCCGCTTACAGCAGCGAGGTCGGCGGGTTGAAGCGGTCGCCGTACTTGGCGGCCAGTTCCTTGGCCCGGGCCACGAACCCTGCCTTGCCGCCATGCGGGTAGCCGACGATCAGCTGCGCGGCGCCACCGGTCCAAGGCGGGAAGCCGATGCCCATGATGGAGCCGATGTTGGCGTCGGCGGTCGAGGTGATCACACCCTCGTCCATGCACTTCTGGGTTTCCAGCGCCTCGGCGAACAGCATCCGGTCGATCATGTCCTGCAGCGGCGGCTGCGAGGTGCCGGAGGAGAAGGTCTCCCGCAGTCCGGGCCACAGCCGGGTGCGCTTGCCGTCGACGTACTCGTAAAAGCCGGCGCCGGAAAGCTTTGACGGACGGCCGATTTCGATCATCTTCTCGACGACCGCCTCGGCCGGGTGCGGCTCGTAGGTGCCGCCGGCGTCCTCGATACCCTTGCGGGTGGCGACGGCGATCTTGTGCATCAACTCGAGGTTGAGCTCATCGGACAGCTGCAGCGGCGCAGCCGGGTAGCCGGCCTGCGTCCCCGCGTGCTCGATCGACGCCGGCTCGACACCCTCGCCCAACATGGCCAGCGCCTCGTTGACGAACGTGCCGATGACGCGGCTGGTGTAGAAGCCGCGGCTGTCGTTGACCACGATCGGGGTCTTGCCGATCGCCAGGGTGTAGTCGAACACCCGGGCCAGCGCCTCGTCGGAAGTCTTCTCGCCCTTGATGATCTCGACCAGCGGCATCTTGTCGACCGGCGAGAAGAAGTGGATCCCGATGAAGTCCTCCTGGCGCTTCACGCCGGTCGCCAGACCGGTGATCGGCAGCGTGGAGGTGTTCGACCCGAGAATCGCGTTGGGCTCGACGATGTCCTCGATCTCCTGGAACACCTTGTGCTTGAGTTCCTGGCTCTCGAACACCGCCTCGATGACGAAGTCGACGCCCTTCAGATCGGCGGGATCGGCCGTCGGGGTGATCCTCGCCAGCAGCGCGTCGGAGCGCTCCTTGCTGGTCTTGCCACGCTCGAGGGCCTTGGCCTCCAGCTTCTCCGAGTAGCCCTTGCCCTTCTGGGCGGCCTCGATGGTGACGTCCTTGAGCACCACGTCGTAGCCGGCCTTGGCCGAGACGTAGGCGATGCCGGCGCCCATCATGCCGGCGCCCAGGACGCCGATCTTGGTGATAGGCGTCTTGCCGATGCCCTCTGGCCGCGAGCCACCGGAGTTGATGGTCTGCAGGTCGAAGAAGAACGCCTGGATCATGTTCTTGGCGATCGGCCCGGTGACCAGCTCGGTGAAGTAGCGGCTCTCGATGCGGCTGGCGGTGTCGAAGTCCACCTGCGCGCCCTCGACCGCGGCGGCCATGATGGCCCGCGGTGCCGGCATCGGTGCGCCCTTGAGCTGGCTGCGCAGCAGCGACGGGAACGACGGCAGGATCGCCGCCAGCGCCGGGCTGCTCGGAGTGCCGCCGGGCATCTTGTAGCCCTTGGCATCCCACGGCTGGGTGTGTGCCTCGGGGTTGGCCTTGATCCAGGCCTTGGCGGCCGGCACCAGTTCGTCGACGCCGCCGACGATCTCGTCGATAAGGCCGAGCTCCTTGGCCTGGGCCGGCTTGAACCGGGTGCCCTGACTAAGCACACTCATGAAGGCGTTCTGGATGCCCAGCATCCGCACGGTGCGGGTGACGCCGCCGCCGCCGGGCAGCAGGCCCAGGGTGACCTCGGGCAGGCCGAGCTGGACGCCCTTGACGTCGGCGACGATGCGCCTGTGACAGGCCAGCGCGATCTCCAGGCCGCCGCCGAGCGCGGCGCCGTTGATGGCCGCGACCACCGGCTTGCCGAAGGTCTCCAGGGTACGTAGGTCGCGCTTGACGTCCTCCACCGTGTCGAACGCCTCACCGGCGTTCTCCGGACCCAGATGGATCATCGACTTGAGGTCACCACCGGCGAAGAAGGTCTTCTTCGCGCTGGTGATCACCACGCCGGTGATCGAATCCTTCTCGGCGACAAGGCGTTCGACGGCCTTATGCATCGACTCCTTGTAATGCTCGTTCATCACGTTGGCCGAGCCCGTCGGGTCGTCCAGCGTCAGCGTGACGATGCCGTCGGCATCCTTGTCCCACTGGATGGTGTTCTCTGCCATGCTCTTAAACCCTCTCGATGATGGTGGCCACGCCCATGCCGCCGCCGATGCACAGCGTGATCAGGGCACGCTTGGCGCCGCGGCGCTCGAGCTCGTCGACCATGGTTCCGGTGATCATGGCGCCGGTGGCGCCCAGCGGGTGGCCCATCGCGATGGCGCCACCGTTGACGTTCAGCTTCTCGCTGGGGATGTTGAGGTCCTTCTGGAACTTCAGCACCACCGAGGCGAAGGCCTCGTTGAGCTCGAACAGGTCGATGTCGTCGACGGTCAGTCCGGCCCGGTCGAGCGCCTTGAGCGTGGCCGGAGTCGGGCCGGTCAGCATGATGGTCGGGTCGGCGCCGGTGGTGGCGGTGGCCACGACGCGGGCGCGCGGGGTCAGGCCCTGCGCCTTGCCGGCCTTCTCGCTGCCGACGAGCACCAGCGCGGCGCCGTCGACGATGCCCGAGCTGTTGCCGCCGGTGTGGACATGGTTGATCTTCTCGAGCCAGTGGTACTTCTGCAGCGCCACGTCGTCGAAGCCGGCCATCGCGGCCAGGGTCTCGAAGGCGGGCTTGAGCTTGCCCAGGTTCTCCAGGGTGCTGTCGGGACGCATGTGCTCGTCGTGGTCGAGGATGAGCAGACCGTTCTGGTCGCGGACCGGGACGACGCTCTTGGCGAAGTAGCCGCCGGACCAGGCGTCCGCGGCGCGCTGCTGGGACTGCAGCGCGTAGGCGTCGACGTCGTCGCGGGAGAAGCCCTCCATGGTGGCGATCAGGTCGGCGCCGATGCCCTGCGGGACGATGTAGGCGTCGAACGAGGTGGCGGGGTCGGCCATCATGGCGCCGCCGTCGGAGCCCATCGGCACGCGGCTCATCGACTCGACACCGCCGGCCAGCACCATGTCGTCCCAGCCCGAGCGCACCTTCTGCGCGGCGGTGTTGACGGCCTCCAGGCCGGAGGCGCAGAACCGGTTGAGCTGCACGCCGCCGACGGTGTCGGGCATCTTGGCCGCGATCACCGCGGTACGGGCGATGTCGCCGCCCTGGTCACCGACCGGTGAGACGCAGCCCAGGATGACGTCGCTGATCATGTTCTCGTCGAGGTCGGGGAACCGCGAGCGCAGCTCATTGATCAGACCGACGACCAGGTTCAGCGGCTTGACCTCGGTCAGTGCGCCGTTGCGCTGCTTGCCGCGAGGCGTGCGGATGGCCTCGTAGATGAAAGCTTCTTCGGACATGGTTTATTGCCCCTTCTGTCCTCTTCGGGTTTGTTATGCGTCCGGCCCCTCGGAGCCTAGTCCTCTGATGAGGCACCCTAACAGCCCGCTCGGCCAACCTGTTGGTTGGGCGGCTTCCCACCTCCCGCGAGCAGTCGCAAACGTCCCCCGACACGCCGCGAATTGGGCACCGTTGCGTCTGCTCGCGCATGATGCGAACCATGACGGTTCAGCGCCTGCAGCCGTACGCGGTCAACGTCTTCGCCGCGATGTCGGCACTGGCCGCGCGCCTGGAGGCAGTCAACCTGGGCCAGGGCTTCCCGGATGAGGACGGTCCGCCCGCCATGCTCGAGGCCGCGCGCAAGGCCATCGCCGACGGCGTCAACCAGTACCCGCCGGGCGCGGGCATGGCGCCGCTGCGGGAGGCCGTCGCCGCTCAGCGCAACCGCCGCTACGGCATGGACTTCGACCCGGAGACCGAGGTGCTGGTCACCGTCGGCGCATCGGAGGCGATCGCGGCCGCCGTCCTGGGTCTGGTCGAGCCCGGCTCGGACGTGCTGCTGATCGAGCCGGCGTTCGACACCTACGCCCCGGTGATCGCGATGGCCGGGTCGAACCGCGTCAGTGTCTCGCTGGTGCCCGACGGCCGCGGCTTCGCACTCGACGTCGACGCCCTGCGCGCCGCGCTCACCCCGCGCACCAGGGCGATGATCGTCAACTCGCCGCACAACCCGACCGGCATGGTGCTGTCCGACCGCGACCTGCGCGCGCTGGCCACGTTCGCGGTCGAGGCCGACCTGTTGGTGATCAGCGACGAGGTGTACGAGCACCTCGTCTACGACGACAAGCGCCACCTGCCGCTGGCCACCTACCCCGGCATGGCCGACCGGACGGTGACGATCTCCAGCGCGGCGAAGATGTTCAACTGCACCGGCTGGAAGATCGGCTGGGCCTGCGGAACACCGGAGCTGATAGCCGGGGTGCGGGCCGCCAAGCAATACCTCTCCTATGTGGGTGGTGCCCCGTTCCAGCCCGCCGTGGCCTACGCGCTGACCCACGAGGACGCGTGGGTCGCCGGCCTACGCGACTCGCTGGCGGCCAAGCGCGACAAGCTCGCGGCGGCGCTGACCGAGTTGGGTTTCGAGGTGCACGACAGCGCGGGCACCTACTTCCTGTGCGCCGACCCGCGGCCGCTGGGGTTCTCCGACAGCACCTCGTTCTGCGCCGACCTGCCGGCCCGCGCCGGCGTGGCCGCCATCCCGATGTCGGCGTTCTGCGACCCGTCCACCGAGCACGCCGGGGCCTGGAAGCACTTGGTGCGCTTCGCGTTCTGCAAGCGCGACGAGACCCTCGACGAGGCGATCAGGCGCCTGGCCGTACTGCGCCCATGATGTAAGACCGCAGGCCCTCGGTCGCCGCCTGCAGCACCGTCTTCTTG
>Ga0209254_10004655_pt1 | contig 12579 bp, 6 predicted proteins | sample FrelakmetDIP11DI_FD_187148 | JGI IMG/M metagenome (GOLD analysis project Ga0209254, IMG submission 187148) | Freshwater lake sediment microbial communities from the University of Notre Dame, USA, for methane emissions studies - DIP11 DI (SPAdes)... | ecosystem: Environmental > Aquatic >...
TCTGGAGCATATCAGATCGGGGATTGGAAATATCCATATTAAGGAACCAGGAGCTAAAAGCCCCCTTTAGGGGGTTTGGGGGCAAAAAGCCAGGTGGTTGAGGGCATAAAATTGGTTTCTTTTTCGTAATTTTATTTTCAGTTTAATACTGAGTCCTGTTTCTGTGATATATTCAATGTTTGGATTTTTAACTTCCTCATAATGCAACTATGAAATTATTCAGACTATTTATTCCGATTTTTTTCGTATTGATAATTTCCTCTTGCGGAAAGAGAGAGAAACCTGTCACCAAGTTCACATTCAAAAGGGTAAAAGATATTACCGAGGTAATTATACCCATCGAGAAAGGATTCACTGAGTATATAACAGGATATACTTCCGGAATCGTGTCAGTTAATTCAGTAATTGAAATCCGGTTTACTCCTGAGTTTGCTTCAAAGGCAAAGAAACAGACGCCATCAGGCCTGTTCATGTTCGAACCTGTCATCAGGGGCAAGGCTGAATGGACTGATGATTTAACGCTGACATTCAAACCTGTTAAAACACTTGATCCCGAAACCATTTACACAGGCAGACTAAATCTTGACAGACTTGCTGAAGTGAAGGAAAATCTGAGAACTTTCCCCTTAAGGATCCAGACCATAAAAAAAGATTTTATAGTTACTACAGGAGCACTCGAATCTTCTGAAGACGGTAAGAAATATACTCTGAACGGAGAGATAACATCATCCGATTATATTGCTTCCTCAGAGGTGGAAGCTTACCTTCAGGCAAAGCTGGGAAGAAAGAAAATGGATATCATGTGGGATCATTCGGGTATGAATGTCCACAAATTCAGGGTTTTGAACATTGCAAGGAGCGACAAAACCCAGAAACTCGAACTTTTATGGGACGGCACTCAGGTAAAAGTCCATCAGAAAGGCACTTCAATTGTCAGTATTCCTCCTGAAGGGGAATTTTCGGTCATCGATTTAATTATTAATCAAGGTGAAAATGAGGCCATTAATGTTGTATTTTCTGACCCTCTGGATGCATCACAGGAGACAGAGGGCCTCATATGGTTTTCGCCCGAAAAAGAGATCACTGTGAGCATCAGCTCGAATATTGTAAGCGTTTTTCCTGCTTCCAGACCAGAAGGTCCGGTTGACATTAATATCGAAAAGTCGATTAAAAATACAACGGGCGCTTCTCTTGCCTCTTCATTCGTAACAAAAATCGACTTCTCACCTGTTGACCCGGCAATTGAACTCATTGGAAACGGGGTTATCCTTCCTGCATCCCAGAACCTTATTTTTCCGTTTAAAGCAGCTAATCTTAAAGCTGTTGACCTCAAAATAATTAAAGTATTCGAGAACAACCTGCCTTATTTCCTGCAGGAAAATGAGATCAATACCGCCTACTCTGTAAAGAGGTTTGGCAGGCCTCTCTATTCAGGTCGCATCGATCTGATAAATCCTTCAGGCAGCAATCCCGGAGCATGGAACCTTTATACTGTTGATCTTGCTGAATATATTGATGTTGAGCCGGGCATCCTCTACAAAGTGGAGCTCTCAATGAGACCTTCCTATTCGCTACACCCATGCACCGATCAGGAAGAAATCAGGAAATATGATGAGATGCTTAAATTATCAGAGGAAACGACCCAGGAATTCTGGGATGATCCTGAAAACTACTATTCCGACAGTGATGATTTCATTTATTATTCATACGGCTTTAACTGGAGAGACCGTGATAATCCCTGCAAGGCTGCTTATTTCAATCCCGACAGAAAAGCAACAAGGAATATCCTTGCATCGAACTTCGGGATCATTGCCAAGAAAGGTACTGATAATAACCTTCGGGTTATGGTAAATGATATCCTGACGGCATTGCCGTTAAGTGAAGTGGCTGTTACTGTTTATGATTTCCAGCTTCAGGAAATAATTTCAGGAAATACCGGACAGAACGGTTCTGTGATTCTTGCATGCGACAGAAAACCATTTCTGATTATAGCCGCAAAGGACAAGGATCAAAATTACCTGAAAGTAAATGACGGTTCATCTCTTTCACTCAGTTCATTTGATGTATCGGGAAATACGCCTGAAAAGGGGATTAAAGCTTTCATTTACGGCGAAAGGGATGTCTGGCGTCCAGGTGATTCTATTTTTCTCTCGATATTCATTAAAGACCTTGCCAACTCACTCCCTTCTGATCATCCGGTTCAGTTTGACCTTGTCAATCCCATGGAACAGAAGGTCGACAATCAGGTACAGAAATTTGACGGCCGTGGTCTGATCGTTTTCAGGACCGTAACTTCTGCTGATGCTGTAACCGGTGATTATAAAGCCCGGTTCAGGATCGGAGGTGCCTCTTTCACAAAAACAGTAAAAGTTGAAACCATAAAGCCAAACAGGCTGAAGATCGATCTTGATTTTCCTGCTGATCTCCTTGGTGGATCTTTAAATGCTTCAAAGGGGACATTAAAGGTTAAATGGCTTAATGGATCCACATCCGGAAATCTAAAATCAACGGTGGAATATATTCTGAAACCAACTAAGACAGAATTTGAAAAATACCGCAGGTATAATTTCGATGACCCCGCAATACAGTTCTATTCCGAAACTGCAAAGATGTTTGAAGGCTCAGTTGATGAGAATGGAAATGCTGATGTAATTTTTAATCCGGGCGATGAAATTAATGCCCCTGGTATGCTCAATGCTGTCTTTACTGCAAAAGTCGCTGAAAAAGGCGGTGATGAGAGCATTACTCAGGCAGTATATAAATATGCTCCCTATCCTGCATTTGTAGGTATAGATCTCCCGGGATTAAATGGAAAAGAGAGGATGCTGTACACTGACAAAAATAATGAGGTAAGCATTGTTACCGTTGACCCGAAGGGGAATCCGGTGAGCTCCGAAGTCGAGCTTACAGTTTATAAGATCTCATACAGGTGGTGGTGGGAATCGGACCAGGAAGATCTTGCATCTTATATCTCAAATAATATTTACAAACCTGTTATAACAAAAGAGATAACTACTTCAGGCGGAGAGGGAACATTTTCATTTAATATCGGCAGGAACGAATGGGGCAGATACCTGATAAGAGCATCATCCCCGGGAGGCCATTCAACAGGTAAAATAATTCTTGTCGACTGGCCCTGGGAATACGGGATGAAGGGAAACTCGGAAGGAGCTACTATGCTGTCAATAAATACTGATAAGGAGAAATATAATCCGGGCGATGAAATAAAACTGACATTCCCGGCACCTGAAAATGCAAGGGTAATTGTGACTCTTGAAAACTCGACATCTGTTCTTGATGAGATCCGTGCAATAACCGCAAAGGGAAATACTGTTGTCACCTTTAAGGCAAGGCCTGACATGGCACCTAATGTTTATGCCTATGTAACTGTGGTACAGCCACATGTTCAGACCATTAATGATATGCCGATGCGACTTTACGGGGTAATTCCTGTAATGGTCGAAGATCCTGAAACACGTCTTAGTCCTGAAATATCAATGCCCGACCAGGTCAGATCGCAGCAGGGTTTTGAAATAAGGGTACGTGAGACTAAGAAGAAACCCATGACATATACCCTGGCTGTAGTGGATGAAGGATTATTGAATATAACAGGTTTCAAGACACCTGATCCATGGAAATATTTCTATGCCCGGGAGGCTCTTGGGGTCCAGACATGGGACCTGTATGATCTTATTCTCGGTGCTTTCGGAGGAACACTTGAAAGGATTTTTGCTGTCGGCGGCGACGAGGCTGTGATAGACAGGTCGGCAAATAAGGCACAACGATTTGTTCCTGTCGTCAAATTCCTCGGCCCCTTTGTCCTGGGACCAGGAAAGACCGGAACTCATTTCATTACATTGCCTCAGTACACGGGCTCGGTAAGGACCATGATTATAGCAGGAAGCGACAACGCTTTCGGTTTTGCTGAAAAAAGCATTCCGGTAAAAGATCCGCTAATGGTTCTTGCTACAGCTCCCAGGGTGATTAGTCCCGGAGAAAAAGTTGCACTCCCCGTTACTTTGTTCATCCAGAAAGAAAATATCAGCAACATCGATATCACTGCTGAAGGAAACGACCTTGTGAAATTTGAGGAAAGAGTCAGGAGCATTCCGGTTTCCGGCACAGGAGAAAGAGATACGGAATTCCTGTTTACCGTTGGTGAAAACACGGGAATTGCAAAGATCAGGCTCAATGCAACGGGCGGAGGAGAGACAGCAGCTTATGAAATGGAAATTAATGTCAGGAGCCCCAATCCTCCCGAAACCAGGGCAGAGCTGAAAATTCTGAAGCCGGGAGAAAAATGGGAAACATCATTTGCTCCGTTCGGAATTTCAGGGTCTGATGCTGCAACTATTGAAGCCTCCATGCTTCCATCGGTGAATCTTGAAAAGAGACTGGGATATCTTCTTGACTATCCGCATGGTTGTACCGAACAGATCACTTCGGCTGTATTCCCTCAGCTATGGATTAAAGATCTCTCAGGGAATGATGCCACAACAGCCGAAACTGCATCAGTCAATATCACAGAGGCGATCAGTAAGATTGTATCGAGGCAGATGATCAGCGGGGGAATAACTCTCTGGCCCGGAAACTATCAGCCTGATAACTGGATCACATCTTATGCAGGACATTTTATAACCGAGGCTGAAAGAAAAGGATACAGCATCCCGGCTGATTTCAGGCAGAAATGGATAAGTTACCAGCGCAAGGTTTCGCAGGATTGGCGGTTTGATCCAAAATTCCCACAGACGGCCAACGACCAGGCATACAGACTTTTTACACTTGCCCTGGCGGGAGCTCCTGAAAGAGGTGCAATGAACAGGCTTCGTGAATCTGCGGATATCCCCCAGGTATCCCGATGGTTCCTGGCAGCTGCATTTGCAGCGGCAGGGAGACCGGAAGTTGCAGATGATCTTCTCGATATGAGAAATCTTGAAACCGAAAATGAATATTCAGGCTACTACTACGGAAGCAGGATTCGTGACAAGGCAATCGTTCTCTATACTTTGTCGGTTCTTAAAAAGGACGAACAGGCTTTACCTCTGGTTAAAGCAATCTGCGATGAACTAAATACCGAAAGCTGGTACAGTACGCAATCAATTGCCTGGGGACTATTCTCCTACATGAAATTTGCCGAAATGTTTCCGGGTCAGAATGACGGTCCTGCAAAATTCAATATCACCTTTAATGGAGAAAGATCAGAACAGAGTGTCGAGCCAAAGAAAGTTCTAATAAAAAATCTTAAAGTAAAGAGTGGTACAAACAATGTTGTTGTTGAAAACAATTCTGACAAACCTTTATATATGAACCTTGTCAGAAAAGGCATCCCCCTTGTTTCAGATCTTTCCGGAGCTGACAAGGGATTAAGCATGAAGATCGAATACCTTGACACAAGGATGCAGCCTGTTGACCATAAGAACCTTATACAGGGTACGGACTTTATGATGGTAGCAAGAGTGACCAATACAACCTTCTCACATGTTGATAATATAGCACTCACAGAGATGGTCCCCTCGGGTTGGGAGATTCAAAACACCCGGCTGTTCGAGGCAAACTATGGAATAAAAGAGAGCATTTATGACTACCGCGACTTCAGGGACGACAGAGTGAACACATATTTCAGTCTGAACCAGGGCGAAACCAGGACATTTGTGCTTATCCTGAATGCCGCTTACAAGGGTGAATTCTATCAACCCTCTTTATGGTGCGAAGCTATGTACACTGAAAACTGCTATTCGAGAGTACCAGGAAACAGAGTGACGGTAACCGGCCGGTAAATTGAAGAAACCGCTTAAAATATTGTTAATTGCAGCCGGGATAATTATTATCCCGGTTTTAATTTCGCCACTGCCTGAATTCAGGGCGCCTCTCTCAACTGTTGTTGAAGCCCGCGATGGCAGCCTGCTGGGGGCAAGAATAGCCGGTGATGGTCAATGGAGGTTCCCTCCGTCAGAAAATGTACCTGAAAAATTTAAAGAAGCGTTACTTACATTCGAGGACAGGTACTTTTTTTATCACCCGGGAATAAACCCATTTTCGTTGTTCCGTGCCTTCAGAGATAACATAAAAGCAGGAAAGATTGTCAGAGGCGGAAGTACAGTCACTATGCAGGTCTCCCGACTCGCAAGAGGAAGCAGGCCGAGGACCTATGGTGAGAAGATAATTGAAATCCTGGGCGCAATAAAACTTGAGATTTTCAGATCGAAAAAAAACATCCTAAAAATGTATGCTGCCAATGCACCTTTCGGAGGTAATATTGTAGGACTTGATGCAGCATCGTGGAGATATACCGGCAAATCACCCGAAGATATAACCTGGGCAGAAGCTGCGGCTCTTGCAGTTCTTCCCAATTCCCCTTCTCTTGTCTATCCCGGAAAAAATCAGGACCTGCTCGAAGGCAGGCGTAACGAACTTCTTATGAAGCTATATGAACGGAATTATTTTGATTCTTTAACTCTGGTGCTTGCACTTGATGAACCCCTCCCCGGAGTACCAAAACCTTTGCCGTCAAAAGCGCCTCACCTGACAGATCTGTTCTATGTCAGGAACAGGGGGGAGAGAATCAGGACAACAATTGATCCGGTCCTTCAGGATAGGGCAGTTGAGATAATTAATTACCATCAGAAGGAGCTTGCCGGAAATTTCATTTTCAATTCTGCAGCTTTGGTAGTTGATGTCACTACAGGCGAAGCGCTGGCTTATATCGGAAACAGCACAAGCCAGTATCCTGCATCACATGGTGAAGATGTCGATATAATAAGGTCACTCAGAAGCACAGGCAGCATACTTAAACCTATCCTCTATGCAGGGATGCAGCAGTCGGGAGAATTGCTGCCTAATACACTGGTTGCAGATATTCCGACCCGTTTCCCGGGTTTTACTCCGGAGAATTTTGATCGGAGCTACAGCGGCGCAGTACCTGCAGCAACGGCTCTTGCCCAGTCATTAAATATACCGGCAGTCGGAATGCTTAAGAAATATAGTCCCGAGCGATTCCTTGAGCTCCTGAAAAATACAGGTTTTACGACATTTGACAAGCAGGCCGGTCATTACGGCCTTTCCCTGATCCTGGGAGGTGGTGAAACATCGTTATGGGAGCTGACCGGCGCATACGCTTCCCTTTCAAGGATTCTGGGAAGATACAACAGTGAAAATAAATATTTCAACAGCGATTATCATCCTCCGGTATTAATCTCCTCAGATATCAATCGTATAGTAATTTCTGAAGAATCAACTCCTCCCATTTCGGCAGCATCAATATGGCTCACCTTTGAAGCACTAAGGAAGGTCAACCGCCCTGAGACAGAAACAGGTTGGCAGTATTTTGCTTCAGCTCCTGAAATAGCATGGAAGACAGGAACCAGTTTCGGATTCAGGGACGCCTGGGCCATAGGAACAACTCCTGATTATGTAATAGGGGTTTGGGCAGGGAATGCCGATGGAGAGGGCAGACCAGGGTTAACCGGCATTTCATCGGCAGCTCCGGTTTTGTTTGATCTTGTCAGACTAATGAGGCCTGTTGTCTGGTTCACTCCTCCGTGGGAGGAGCTGACAACTATAAGGGTATGCAGGAACAGTGGCTTCAGAGCAGGGCCTGATTGCATTGATACAGAAGAAGTTTCAGTATGTTTAAATGGTCTGAGGAGCGATGTCTGTCCTTATCACAGGATCGTACATCTCAACAAATCGCGCACTCATCAGGTCAGTGCCGAATGTGTAACGGCCGGTGAGATCATCAGCGAATCATGGTTTATTCTGCCTCCGGCAATGGAGTATTTCTTCAGGCAAAAACATCCAGATTATAACCCTCTTCCGCCTTTTGCTGCCGGGTGCAATCCGGGGAAGAGCCTGACTGTCATGGAGTTTATCTACCCGACCCCGGGTATAAAGATCTTTATACCCCGCGATCACACGGGTGAACTGACAAGAGTGATCCCGGAAGTGGTTCACCGCAATCCTTCAAAAAAGATTTTCTGGCACCTCGATGAAAAATACATTGCAACAACCAAAAATATCCATCAGACCGAAATCCTTGCACCGGCAGGAAATCATGTTCTGACTGTTGTGGATGAGGACGGGAATACGATAAAATGTTCATTCAACATAATAAAACCCTGATTAGATGAATGGTATAGGCGTAGCATGCTACGCCCCTACTACATTCCAAATAATTATATTTTTATATCTATAATGAGCTACAATAATCCCGATGAATGGTTTCCCATAGTAAACGAAGATGGGATAGAAATATCCCGGGCGCTTCGCAGTGTCTGCCACGATGGAAAAAGCAGACTCCTTCACCCTGTTGTCCATATGCACCTCTTTAATATAAAAGGAGAATTGTTCCTGCAGAAACGTTCGATGACAAAAGATCTCCTTCCGGGTTACTGGGATACCTCAGTGGGAGGGCATGTGAGTCCGGGAGAGAGTCCTGAAGTTGCTCTTGGTAGGGAAACCTTTGAGGAACTCGGTTTGAAGGACTTCTCATATAAATTTATCAGGAAATATATCTGGGAATCAGCCCGTGAAAAAGAGCTTGTCTATTCCTTCACAGGAAGTTCTGAGATTTACCCGGTAATAAACAAAGATGAAATTGATGAAGGCAGGTTCTGGTCGCTTGAAGAAATAGAAAAAAGTATGGAAAAGAGTATTTTCACCCCGAACTTTAAGCATGAATTTAACTTGATTATAACCACTTTATAAATAAATAATATGAAAAGATTATCTGCGCTCCTGATTTTTCTGTTTTGCACCCTGGGTGCTTACTCACAAAAAGACCTTAAAAATCTCCTTGAAGATTTATCTGACCTTACAGGAATAGATCTTGTTATTACAACCTCAACATTTAAATCGACAAGGATCATGAACGGTCATTCTATTGAAAGTATGGCTATGGGAGACCTTGATTTCAGGATCTCGCACCGGTTTGGAAAGATCAATTCCGGGGCTTATGAATTTTTTGGACTCGACCAGGCAAATATCCATTTAAGCCTGGAATATGGAATCACGAAATGGCTGATGATGGGGCTGGGAAGAGGGACGTATGAAAAGACATTTGATGGTTTTGCCAAGTTCACCCTGGCCCGCCAGACATCAGGATCAAAGAATTTCCCGCTCTCCATTTCACTGTTTTCATCGGCGGCATACCGGACAATCAAACCGGGAGAATCACAAGATGATTACACTTTTTCCGAAAGGATGTCATATGTCGGGCAGATCCTTGCAGCAAGGAAAATCAACCAGAATCTGTCGCTTCAGCTGATGCCTTCTGTGATTTACCGTAATGTTGCCGCGACTGAGCCCGATCTGCTCTGGTCAGCAGGTGCCGGTGGGACCATAAAGATTACCAGGATGATTCGCCTGAACGCAGAGTATTATTACTGTTTCAACAGGGGAACATATAACAATTCTGAAGTCTATAATCCTTTGTCAATTGGATTTGACATTGAGGCAGGTGGCCATGTTTTTCAGTTGATATTTACAAACTCTGTGGCTATGATCGAAAAGGGATTTATTGGCGAAACCACCGGAAGCTGGGGAAAAGGGGATATTCATTTCGGGTTTAATATATCGAGAGTTTTTACACTGAAAAACTAATTTTGCGGATCTCTGAATCTGGTGATCCACCCGGATTTTTGTCAGTTTAAATTCTTTATTTCGTATGAAATTAAAGTGATCAGATATGAGAAGAATTTCTATTACAACTTTGCTTTTAGTATTCGGTTTAGTTTGCTTTTCTCAGGGAAATCAAAATGATATCGACAGGATAAAAAGACTTGACAATGGAAGAATATCCCCTCCCAAGCCACTTGATCCTCAGATTGTTCAGGATCAGGACGATATGACCCGGGAGGATTACCATCCAATTCCGGGAAAGAACTGGGCTGACCCAACAATGATACCAGGAAGGAAATTCAGGATGGCCCTGGTTGCAGTTGATTTTCCCGATCAGCCATTTGTAATTACGCTTCCCCGGGAATCGGATCCTTTCGGAAATCCGCAAACAGAACCTGTTAAAAGAGATGATGTCCCGGAATTCTATTCAGATTTCTGGCTGAAACCTTCTTCAATGAATCATGGACAGACAATTAACGGCTACTGGATGGAACAATCGCGCGGCAGGTTCGGTATAACGGCCCTTGATCCTTTTGGCCCCTACAGGATGCCGAAAAAACTCTGGTATTACGGACTGAATGAGTACAACCAGAACAGGTCGACACCAGACAGTAGTATTGCAAAAAGCCGGATGGAACCTGATGTCGATTCTTTGTGGAAGGCCGATGCAGGTGATATTCTTTCTGAATATGATGCAGTCCTTCGGATTTATGCAGGTTATGATGAAACCGGAGTCTGGCAGGAGTTCGGGGAAATGAAATTCCTGTCAAAGGACGATATTCCTGCAGAGTGGGGAAATCCCGATACATCAAAACCCCGTTGGATTCCCACACGATATGTGCCATGGACCTCATGGAAAGCAGGTCAGATGCAATGGGGGCTATCATCAATACGGCAGGGTGAGAATTCGGGCACTATAACCCACGAGCTCGGACATTATGCATTCGATACAGGCGACAATAACAATAATCCGTATGTTCAGCCTTACAGGCGAGTAGGTTCAGGACCGTGGGATATGATGGACAGGGGTTCGTTTAATGGTCCGGGCGGGCCGCATATGCGGTGGGTTGTGCCCGCAAATATGGGCGCCTCAATGCCTGCAGGATTGATGCTCAGGAACAGGATGGTAAACGGTTTCATCACAAATAACCAGGTCCTGACTTTAAGCCGTGAAGACCTTGCAGAATCAGGTCCGGTTGTCGCTTCTGTGACAGCCAGGGCAGCAGAACCATTACCTGAGACTTATTCCGGGGTAATTATAAGGCTCGATGGTGCCGAACCTCACGACAGAACCCCTGTTGATGATCCTGCAGTAAATTCTCTCTCCCCGGGGATACCTGATTTTGATTTCTATTCCCTGGAAGTGGTCCAGCGTATTGGCTATGATTCCTTCTGCCCCGATAACGGAGTCCTGCTGGCAAAGAACAAGGATAAAGAAAGCCGCAACGGAGGACCAAACAGCTTTAATTGTTTCAACTGGGTTATTGATGCTCATCCCGAAGACATAAATATGGTCGACTATGTTAAGCCCGACGGACAAAGGGTGATGAGAACTATTGCTGATTACAGGCAGCTGAATGATGCATTGTTCCATGCGGGAGTCAGCTCCGGAAGCCTTTCAGAGTGGGAAGATGTGCCTAACAGGCTGCATTTTTATATCCTGGATGTAAAAAGAAATGAGGATGGAATCATGTCATATGAAATCGGGGTACGGTCACCGGACGGATCGGGCCCGCAAAAAAGAGAATTTAATGTCACTCCTCCCTCTGTTAAGAAAATAAAAGGCAGTACCGGCTATATATTTTTCACTGTTAAGAATACAGGTGAACCATCTGCAACTGATCCTTCATTACACTATCAGAATACAACACGCTGGCTGACAAAAGATATTTATCGTCTGTCGGTAAGTGTTGAAGGAATTGAATGCCAGGCTCGGCTGATAAACGGATTCCTTTCACTGGAGCCCGGGGAGACCGGCGAAGTGCCGGTATACGTTTCCTTTGAAAAAGGATCATCGCGTAAAGCAAAAATCCATCTTACAGTCCAGTCAGAAAGCAATAACAGACTAAAAATTAGTCGTGCAATTACAATTAAAAAAAGCGCTAAAGACAACCTTAGTGATGAATAAGACACAGATGAAATAATTAACTCAAGTTGCTGGTTGCTTGTTTCTGGTTGCTGGTTATATTTCTGATTAATAGAGGAATATGTAATATTTTCAATAATTTGTCAAATAATACTTAATATATTATAATGTTCATTCTCAAACAACCAGCAACAAGCACCCAATAACTAGCAACTTTGGTTAATTAATTACTACTTTTATATAATATTCCCCCCTGATGGACAAAACAATTAAGATACTGATCCTGAACAATGAGATTGAGGCAAACCTCATCAACGGCCTATTAAAAGAGAGGAATATCCCTCATCTGATCAGGTCATATCACGATTCGGCTTACGACGGGTTGTGGCAGTTTAGTACAGGATGGGGACAACTGGACGCTCCTGAGGAATTTAAGGATGAAATATTGAAAATTTACAACGAAATGACATGGGAACAAGAACCTTTGGATTAATTCTAGAGGCTCGTGTTATTTTAAATCCTGGATTTTACCGTCTTCCTCCGGCTTTCTTTTCTTTGAATAAAAGATCCCCTTTTCAAAGCCTCTGATAAAGAAATAATTAATCCCGCCAATAACCGCCATACCTACTATCAGCAAAGTATAGGCGGTTTTCCAGTTACCCTCCCCGCCTGTCATCATCGTCCATTCCGACATGCCCCCTATGCTGGCAAGCAATGTCAGCGGCATGAATACAGTAGTGATCATTGTCAATCTTCGCACAGATGCATTCGTCGCATTCGACATTTTCGTCATTTTGTTATTGAGCAGTGAAGTATACAGTTCCATTAAGCTCGTTTCAATTTCGCGGTATGTCTCAGTGAGTTCAAAGAATTTTGCA
>Ga0209254_10004656_pt1 | contig 12577 bp, 6 predicted proteins | sample FrelakmetDIP11DI_FD_187148 | JGI IMG/M metagenome (GOLD analysis project Ga0209254, IMG submission 187148) | Freshwater lake sediment microbial communities from the University of Notre Dame, USA, for methane emissions studies - DIP11 DI (SPAdes)... | ecosystem: Environmental > Aquatic >...
ATGGCCTTCCCGGGCTCCACCCAGGGGTCCTCCAGGTCATAGCCCTCGTAGGAGATGTGCAGCAGGTTGGCGTCCATGGAGTAGGGGGACTTGGTGCCGTCGCGCTTCATCTCCACCGGGATGCCGTGCTGCTCCGCATAGGCGAGGAGCCTCTCCCGGGACAGCAGGTCCCACTCCCGCCAGGGGGCGATGATCTGGATGTCTGGCTTGAGCGCGTAGGCGGTCAGCTCGAAACGGACCTGATCGTTGCCCTTGCCGGTGGCCCCATGGGAGATCGCATCCGCCCCGGTCTCCACGGCGATCTCCACCAGACGCTTGGCGATCAGGGGCCGGGCGATGGAGGTGCCGAGCTTGTACTCACCCTCGTAGATCGCGTTGGCCCGCAGCATGGGGTAGACGAAGTCCCGCACGAACTCCTCGCGCAGATCATCGATGTAGATCTCCTTGACCCCCGCCGTCTTCGCCTTGGCGCGGGCCGGCTCCAGCTCCTCGCCCTGGCCGATGTCGGCGGTGAAGGTCACTACCTCGCAGCCGTAGGTGTCCTGCAGCCACTTGAGTATGACGGAGGTGTCGAGCCCCCCGGAGTAGGCCAGCACCACCTTCTTGATCTTGCTCGTGCCCTGGGGCATGGGTTTTGCTCCCGATTCGCGGAAAAGCACGGAGTATAGAGCGCGGCCTCAGTCCTTGAGAAACCCGGCGACGGCGACGCTGAAGGCCTCTGGCTGGTCCGAGTAGACCCAGTGCCCCGCATTGGGAATGGAGCGCAGACGCGCCAAGGGAAAGAGCGAGCGGATGCGCGGCAGGGCCTCGCCGCTCAGATAGTCCGATCGGCCACCGTAGAGGAACAGGGTCGGGCCCGGGAACTGGAGCCCCGCAGCATCCGGGAAGCCCAGGATCGCGTCCAGGGAGTCGGCAAGCACGGGGAGGTTCAACCGCCAACGCCACTGGCCCCCTGAATCCTGCACCAGGTTCTGGAGCAGGTAGCCGCGCAGCGCCGCGTTGGGGATGGACGCAGCGAGGCGCCGATCCGCGTCCCGACGGTCCCGCAGCTCCGCCAGGGGGAGCGCACTCAGGGCCGCGATCAGCCCGTCGAAGCGGCGCCCGTAGGTCACCGGGGCGATGTCCGCCACCACCAGGGAGCCCACCCGCCCCGGCTCCGTCAGGGTGAGCCACATGGCGACCTTGCCGCCTAGGCTGTGGCCGACCAGGTGGGCGCGATCGATCCCCTCGGCATCCAGCAGGGCCAGCAGGTCGGCGACCATAGCTGGATAGTCCATGGGCACCCCCCAAGGGGACTCCCCATGGTTGCGCAGATCAGGGACCAGGACGGGGCGCTCGGCGGCGAGCCGGCGGGCAATGCCATGCCAATTGGCGGCGGCGCCGAACAGGCCGTGGATCAGCAGGACCGGCAGGCGACCGGCGGCATCCTCGCCATAGCGCCGGAGGCTCAGGGGCAGACTCGGCATCGGAGGCACTTGCAGGGCAGGACCGAGTCCACGAAGTCGCAAAAATTCATGACATCTTCACCGCCCTTCAATCAGCCCGCAACAGAGCTCAGGCAGCCTACCGCGAACTTCTCTGGAGGGCAGACGAGAGATGGCCGACGTCGAGCGCATGACCCCCCTGAAGTACCGAAGCATCTTCATCTCCGACATTCACTTGGGTTTCCGCGGCTGTCAGGCCGGCTACCTACTCGACTTCCTCCGCTCCACCGAATCCAAGCAGCTCTATTTGGTCGGGGACATTGTCGACCTTTGGGCCATGCAGGGCGGCATCTACTGGCCCGAGGCCCACAACGCCGTGGTCCGCGAGGTGCTGGAGAAGGCGCGCCGGGGAACACAAGTCATCTATGTCCCCGGCAACCACGATGAGCTGCTGCGGGATCACCTTGGGGCGGACTTCGGCAACTTGGCCGTGCGCGACGAGGTGATCCACACCACCGCCGACGGCCAGCGCTTCCTGGTCCTGCACGGCGACCGCTTCGACGGCGTTGTCCAAACCGGTCCCTGGCTTGCCAAGCTGGGGGCCCGCGCCTATGACCATCTCCTGGCCCTCAACGGGCTGGTGAGCCAGGTGCGCCGTCTCCTGGGGCTCAAGTACTGGTCCCTGGCGGGCTACCTCAAGCACCGTGTCAAGAATGCGGTCAGCTACATCGGCAACTTCGAGCGGGCGGTCGCCATGGAGGCACGACGCCGCGAGGTGGAGGGGATGATCTGCGGACACATCCACTACGCCGAGGTACGGGAGATCGAAGGGGTTCTCTACGCCAACTGCGGCGACTGGGTCGAGAGCTGCACCGCCCTGGTGGAACACCACGACGGACGCCTGGAGCTGATGCGTTGGACCGATGCGCTGCCCGAGACCATCACTGACCTGGTCCCCGCGGGAGCCCTCGCCCGGGCGAGCTGAGCCCTGGACGGACCCAACAGGGCATACAGGGCAGCGACGGAAGCCAATCCCCTCCCGGCAGGCGGGGTACCGCCACGGGTCTCCGCAGAGCGAAGCTCATCGGACTTTCTGGCGACGCGGTGGAACCGCTTCGCTTGCTCCACCCTTCGCTCGCCCGACGATCGGGGTACGGTCTCGGTTCTCCCCGGACGGGAACTAATCGACCTCTAAGGACCTCCTACGACTGCGCGGTTCTGGTCTAGACCAGGGTCCAGCAATTCCCCCTGGCCACCCGCATCCTGCGGCAGGGCCCTGTGAATCCGATCGCGACGATCGCCGTCGTCGGCTACTATTCTCAAATTCAACTCCCGGTACCAGCCGTGTCAGGGTGGGCCGTGGACTGCTCGGTCGCCGAAGGAAGGCCCGAGTGGGCACTCAAGACAGGACTCGGCCAATGGGGGCCAGCAGCTCCAACGTTGTCACGCTTCGCCCGCGGGCCTGGTCAGCAACCGCGCGGATCGACGCGCTCCTTCAGGGTTCCGCCGCCCTAGCGGATCAGGCCACTCTCGCCGGACAGCTGGCGCGCTCCTTTGGCCCCAGAAGCCACGCGCGCAACGACGGGGCCGATCTCGCGCAGGAGGTGGAGCGTTTCCGCGACCTGTTCGAGCGCTCCCCAGTGGGGATCCTGGTCATGGATCTCCAAGGACGCATCGAGCGAGCCAACGCGATGGCGGCGGCGATCTTGGGGCAGGACCCGTCCCGGCTGCGCGGCAAGAGCCTCGGCAGTTTCTGCGAGCCCTCGAGCATCCCCCAGCTGCACCGGCACCTGAAGCGTCTGACCTCGGGGGAGTGCTTCGACGCCTGCGAGCTCGGGCTCATCGGTCCCGAGCAGGGTGCCCTGCCGATGCACTTGGCAACCCTGAATGTCGGGGATGCCACCGAAGGCCCTCTGCGGGCCGCCCTGCTCGACGGATCAGGACTCCGCGAGCTGGAAGATGGACTGGCCCTGGCGGCCAGCGTGGTCGAGCACACCGCCCAGGGGATCATCGTCACGGATGGCGACCAACGCGTCGTCGCCGTCAACCCCGCCTTCACCTACATTACGGGGTTTAGGGCCGACGAGATCCTCGGGCAGATCCCCGACGTCTTCCGCCCAAATTGGGACCAGCAGGAGGCCGACCCCAGCATCGCCGATCGCTTGCGCCGCTTCGGCCATTGGCAAGGGGAGGTCTGGAGTCGCCGCCGCACGGGCGAGCCCTACACCCAGTGGGTGATCATCAATGCGATTCGGGACGCCCAGGGAGCGGTGACCCACTACGTCTGCATGGTTTCGGACATGACGAGCCATGAGGACGCAAAACACGAGCTGCGCCAGCTCGCCTACAACGACAGCCTCACCGGTCTGGCCAACCGGGTGAGCCTGCTGGAGCAGCTTAGCCGGTCACTGGTGAGCGCCCGCAGGGAGAAACGCCTGCTGGGCCTGCTCTACCTGGACCTCGACCGCTTCAAGGACATCAATGACACCCTGGGGCACAGTGTCGGGGATCGGCTCCTACAGTATGTGGCCGAGCAGCTCCGGGGGGCCGTACGGCAGACGGACCTGGTGGCGCGCTTAGGCGGCGACGAGTTCACCATCCTTGTCCCGGATCTGAAACGCGATCAGGCGGCCGGACAGATCGCCTCCAACGTCCTCCGGCGACTGGCCGAGAACCCCTTCATCGAGGACGGCCGGGAGATCCGGGTGGGGGCGAGCATCGGCATCGCCCTCTTCCCGAAGGACGCCATTGACTCCGAGGGCCTGCTGGCCTGCGCCGATGCGGCCATGTACGAAGCCAAGCGCGGCGGGCGCAACGGATTCCGCTTCCACTCGACTGCGATCGGGGCCCGCTACCGGGAAGGCAACGCCCTGGAGTCCGACCTGCGCCACGCCCTGGAACGTCAGGAGCTCAAGGTCCTCTACCAGCCCCAGGTCAGCCTGCGTGGTTTCCAGATCCTGGGTTGCGAGGCCCTGTTGCAATGGTCGCGGCCCGGACAGGGACCCGTCGATCCTCGGCTCTTCCTGAGCCTGGCCGAGAAGACCGAGCTCATCGTCCCTTTCGAGCACTGGGCCCTGCGGGAGGTTGCGCATCAGTCCACCGGGTGGCGCACACGGATGGGGGCACTGCGCGTCAGCATCGACATATCCACGGTCCAGCTGCGGGCTGCCCATCTGGATCGGCTGCTAGCCCTGTTACTGGAGCAACGGGGTGATTTTCGAGACGGTCTCGAGCTAGAGCTCAGCGAGTCGGCGCTCATGGATTGCCCGGAGCAGGTCCTCAAGGCCTGTGAGCGTATCCAGACCTTGGGCCTTCGTCTCGCCCTCGACCATTTCGGCAGTGGGCTGAGCTCCCTGACGCAGATCAGGCGCTTCCCGCTCACCCACCTAAAGATCGCCGGCAGCCTTCTCCGTGACATGGAGCGCGACGCGGATGCGGCGACCGTGGTCTCGACCATGGTCGCCCTGGGCCATGGTCTGGGCCTCAGGGTGCTGGCTCAGGATGTGGAGACCCCGGGACAGCTCCAGTTCCTGCGGGAAACTGGCTGCGACGAGGCTCAGGGAGCCCTTTTCAGCCCACCACTCTCCGCCGACCTGTTCGGCGACCTGCTGAAACACATGTCCCTCACGGAGTCCGATGAAAGGGCGTGGAGCCTCCCGGAAGGCTTCACCGCGCGCGGCAGTCAGGGGCTCTTCGGCACGCTTTCCGGGGCCTTGAGTCGAGGGCGCGCGCGCATCAAAGACCTCGCAGGCGGCCGTCGCCACACCTGATCCCGTGGTGCGGAGCCCGTGCGGGGAACCGGCAAGGACCTCGCCCTGAGGTATCACCTCCAAATTTGATCGGGAATCCCCCGCCGTCCGCCGGTCGGTCCCCGGCACCACTGGCAACGCCTCGAACCTTGCTGCTACTCTCAATGCCAGAGGCCAACGGTCGTTTGCACACCGACGGTGCGCCCCGACCCACACCTTCGCCTGAACCTGTTTCAAGCAGGGCGTTCTAAAGGCCCGGTAAGCCCCAAAGAGGATTCGTCGGCTGGCCGCAAGACGGCAGCCACACTAGGACCCTCTGCCGCACCGCGATGGTGCGTTCCTGGTTGGACCTGAGTCTTCCGCCGTTTCGTTTTGGCGCGTCGGGCACCATCTTCCGACCTGAGGCGACGAGGCAATCGGGCAAGAGGGTCGTAGAGCAATCGGGCGAGAGGGTCGTGGCCCAGTCCTTGCGTGGCTTAGTCGAAATGATGCGGGGCGGGCCATTCCCGATCCGACCCGCCTAGACTTCCGAAGGGTAGAGCCGCAACCGCAAACCTTCCGGGGTTGCGGCGAGCGACTGCAGCATTCGAGCGAGGTATTTTGTATGTCGATCTTCGAGCGCTACCAGGCCCGTTACGAGGCTTCCCGCGAGGAGGTCTTGAGCCTGGACGAGTATCTACAACTCTGCAAGGACGACCCCGGCGCCTATGTCGGGGCCGCCGAGCGGCTCCTGATGGCCATCGGCGATCCGCAGGTCGTGGACACCCGCGACGACCCGCGCCTTAGCCGCATCTTTCAGAACAAGATGATCCGGCGCTATCCGGCCTTCGCCGAGTTCTACGGCATGGAGGAGTCCATTGAGCACCTGGTCTCCTATCTGAAACACGCCGCGCAGGGCCTGGAGGAAAGAAAGCAGATCCTCTATCTGCTGGGACCCGTGGGCGGGGGCAAGTCGTCCCTGGCGGAGAAGCTCAAGGAGCTGATGGAGCAGGTGCCCTTCTACGCCATCCAGGGCTCGCCGGTCTTCGAGTCGCCCCTGGGGCTCTTCTCCCCGGAGGAGGATGGTCCCATCCTGGAGGAGGACTACGGTATCCCGGTGCGCTATCTGCGCAGCATCATGTCCCCCTGGGCGGTCAAGCGCCTTCAGGAATACAAGGGCGACATCACCCAGTTCAAGGTGGTGAAGCTCTACCCGTCTATCCTAGAGCAGGTCGCCATCGCCAAGACCGAGCCGGGCGACGAGAACAACCAGGACATCTCGTCCCTGGTTGGCAAGGTAGACATCCGCCAGCTGGAGCGCTTCGCCCAGCACGACGCGGACGCTTACAGCTACTCGGGCGCCCTGTGTCGGGCCAACCAGGGGATCATGGAGTTCGTGGAGATGTTCAAGGCACCCATCAAGGTGCTGCATCCCCTGCTGACCGCCACCCAGGAGGGCAACTACAACGGGACCGAGGGGCTCTCCGCGCTGCCATTCCAGGGCATCATCCTGGCCCACAGCAACGAGTCCGAGTGGCAGTCCTTCCGCAACAACAAGAACAACGAGGCCTTCCTGGACCGGGTCTTCATCGTCAAGGTCCCCTATTGCCTGCGAGTCAGCGAGGAGAAGCAGATCTACGAGAAGCTCCTGCGCAATAGCTCTCTGTCCGCCTCACCCTGCGCGCCCGGCACCCTGGAGATGATGGCCCAGTTCTCGGCCCTCACGCGGCTGAAAGAGCCCGAGAACTCCAGCATCTATTCCAAGATGCGGGTCTATGACGGGGAGAACCTCAAGGACACGGACCCCAAGGCCAAGTCGGTCCAGGAGTACCGGGATTACGCCGGGGTCGACGAGGGCATGACCGGGATCTCCACCCGTTTCGCCTTCAAGATCCTGTCCCAGGTCTTCAACTTCGACCACACGGAGGTGGCCGCCAACCCGGTCCACCTGCTCTACGTGCTGGAGAAGCAGATCGCCCGGGAGCAGCTGCCCCCTGAAGTCCAGGAGCGCTACCTGAGCTACCTGAAGCAGTATCTAGCCCCCCGCTACGCGGAGTTCATCGGCAAGGAGCTGCAAACGGCTTATCTGGAATCCTACGCGGAGTACGGGCAGAACATCTTCGACCGCTACGTGACCTTCGCGGACTACTGGATCCAGGATTCGGAATACCGCGATCCGGACACCGGCGAGATGATGAACCGGGCGGGTCTGAACGAGGAGCTCGAGAAGATCGAGAAGCCCGCGGGCATCTCCAACCCCAAGGATTTCCGCAACGAGATAGTGAATTTCGTGCTGCGGGCCCGCGCCAACAACGCCGGGGCCAACCCCCGCTGGATCAGCTACGAGAAGCTGCGGGTGGTCATCGAGAAAAAGATGTTCTCGAACACGGAGGAGCTGCTCCCGGTGATCTCCTTCAATGCCAAGGCATCGGCGGACGACCGCAAGAAGCACGACCAGTTCGTCGACCGGATGACCGACAAGGGCTATACGCCCAAGCAGGTGCGCCTCCTCTCCGAGTGGTATCTGCGGGTGCGCAAGGCGCAATGAGGAAGTAGCGAGTGGCGAGTAGCGAGGGCCGAGGTAACGGCCCTCCTCCTCGGCCCTCGCAACTCCCGACTCGACACTGGCACCAGAAAGCCGCTCGACCAACCTCAGCCGATTGAGCCAACAGACCAGCCAGGACAGCGCAGCAAGCTTACATGTCCCACTTTATTGACAGACGTCTCAACGGCAAGAACAAGAGTGCGGTCAACCGCCAGCGCTTCCTGAAGCGCTACAAGACCCAGCTCAAGCGCGCCGTGGCGGACGCGGTCAATCAGCGCAGCATCACGGACGTGGACTCGGGTGAGAAGGTGGGCATCCCGTCCAAGGACATCTCCGAGCCGGTGTTCCACCACGGGCCGGGCGGCACCCGCGACATGGTCCATCCGGGCAACAAAGAATTCATGCCCGGCGACCGCATCCGCCGTCCCGAGGGCGGCGGAGGGGCCGGAGGCGGCCAGGGGAAGGCGGGGCGCGGTGGCAAGGGCGAGGACGACTTCGTCTTCGAGCTCTCCCGAGAGGAGTTCCTGGACCTACTCTTCGATGACCTGGAGCTGCCCAACCTGGTGCGCAACCAGCTGGTCGGCAGCACCGAGTTCAAGACGGTGCGGGCCGGCTACCGGACCGACGGGGCCCCATCGAACATCGATGTGGTGCGCTCCCTGAAAGGCGCCGTGGCGAGACGCACCGCCCTTGGCGCCCCCTACCGGGCCCGGATTCGGGACTTGGAGGCGGAGCTGGAGACGCTCATCGCCGCCGGCGTCCCGGAGGACGACCCGCGGGTGGTGGCGCTGCGCGAGGAGATCGACCGGCAAAAGACCCGAATCGCCGCCCTGCCCTTCATCGATACTTTCGACCTGCGCTACCAGAGCTTCACCCGGCTGCCGGAGCCCACCAGCAAGGCGGTCATGGTCTGCATCATGGACGTCTCGGGGTCCATGGACCAGGTGCGCAAGAACCTGGCCAAGCGCTTCTTCATCCTCCTGTATCTCTTTTTGAAGCGCAATTACGACCAGATCGAGGTGGTCTTTATCCGCCACCATACGGTCGCCCAGGAGGTGGACGAGCAGGAATTCTTTTACTCCCGGGAGACCGGAGGCACCGTCGTCTCCAGCGCCCTTAACCTCGCCGATGAGGTCCTGCGCGAGCGCTACGACCCCGCCGTCTGGAACATCTATGCGGCGCAGGCCTCCGACGGAGACAACTGGGACTCGGACTCGGCGGTGTGCCGCGACATCCTGGCGGAGCGGCTGCTGCCCCTGATGCGCTATTTCGCCTACGTGGAGATTACGCCGCGCCAGCATCAAAGCCTGTGGTATGCCTATCAGGAGATCGCGGCCACCCACAAGCATTTCGCGATGCGTGAGATCGATGGGGCGGAAGACATCTTTCCGGTATTCAGGGAGCTGTTCAAGAGGCAAGCCGCATGACCAAGCGCATCATCTCCGACTCCTCCGAGTGGTCCTTTCCGCTGCTGGAGCGCTTCGATCGCGAGATCGCTCGTTTGGCCCACGGCGTCTACGGGCTCGACACCTACGCCAACCAGATCGAGGTGATCAGCTCGGAGCAGATGATCGACGCCTATTCCTCCGTCGGCCTGCCCATCAGCTATCACCATTGGTCCTTCGGTAAGCAATTCGTCAGCACGGAGCAGACCTATCGCCGCGGCCAGATGGGGCTCGCCTACGAGATCGTGATCAATTCCGACCCCTGCATCGCTTATCTCATGGAGGAGAACACCCTGCCAATGCAGGCCCTGGTGATCGCCCACGCCTGCTACGGCCACAACAGCTTCTTCAAGGGGAATTACCTGTTCCGCACCTGGACCAGCGCCGATGCCATCATCGACTATCTGGTCTTCGCCCGGAAGTACATTGCCAGCTGCGAGGAACGGTATGGCGAGTCGGAGGTCGAGGCCCTGCTCGACTCCTGCCACGCCCTGATGAACCATGGGGTCGACCGTTACAAGCGCCCCGCTCCCCTAAGCATGGCCGAGGAGCAGCGCCGCCAACAGGAGCGGGCGGACTATCTCCAATCCCAGATCAACGATCTGTGGCGCACCATCCCGGGGCATGACGGTGAGGAGGCGGAGCGTCAGGAGTCCCGGTGGCCCCCGGAGCCCCAGGAAAACCTACTCTACTTCATCGAGAAGAACGCCCCCCTGCTGGAGCCCTGGCAACGGGAGATCGTGCGCATCGTCCGCAAGGTCAGCCAGTACTTCTACCCCCAGCGCCAGACCCAGGTAATGAACGAGGGCTGGGCCACCTTTTGGCACTACACGCTGCTCAATCACCTCTACGACGAGGGCCTGGTCACCGATGGGTTCATGATGGAGTTCCTCCAATCCCATACCGGGGTGGTCTTCCAGCCGCCGTTCGATGCCCCCTACTATAGCGGCATCAACCCCTATGCCCTAGGTTTCGCCATGATGCGCGACATCCGCCGCATCTGCGAGGACCCCACGGCCGAGGACCGGGAGTGGTTCCCCGAGATCGCGGGCCAGGACTGGCTCAAGGTCCTCGACTTTGCCATGCGCAACTTCAAGGACGAAAGCTTCATCGCCCAGTTCCTATCCCCCACCCTGATGCGCGAGCTCCATCTATTCGCCATTCGAGATGATGACCGGGAGGAGGCCATCGAGGTCACCGCCATCCATGAGGAACAGGGCTACCGGGCGCTGCGTCAATCCCTCGCCGAGCAATACAACCTGGGTACCCGCGAGCCCAACATCCAGGTCTTCAACGTGGACCGGCGAGGGGACCGCTCACTCACCCTGAGACATTTTCGACACAATCGCCGCCCCCTCGGCGAGTCGGCCGACGAGATGTTGCGCCACATCCGGCGTCTCTGGGGCTTCACGGTTCGACTCGAGGCCCTGGACGAGCAGGGTCGCGTGCAGCTACTTGGCGAGTGTTGACGGGGCCCGTTGTCGCGCCTGTGAACCAGACCGCCAATGGCACGACCTGGTCTCGACTAGCATCCCAGTCAAAGTTGAAAGGCCGCGTCGAGGGTCCCAGCTCGGTATAATCCGCCGCGCTGAAGGATTTCGTAACCTGGTATGCGTTGGGAGGGGGGATGCTGCTGAGAGGCCCCATCGCGGGTGCGATCTGCCTGCTTGCCGTGTCACCAGGCCTGGTCGTTGCCGACGCGCTGCTCCGCGGGACCGCCGCGTCTCTGAGAGAGGCCCCTCAGGCCTATGTAGGCGGCGTGCCGCTCCTTTCCCCGCGCCTAATCGCGGAGCTCTACCACGCCCGAGGCCATGCACCCGCCTGGAACCGCGCGGACCAGGTCGAGGCCCTGCTGCACGCCGTCGAGCAGAGCCCCAGCCACGGCCTTCGGCCAGAGGACTTCCATGTGGCCACCCTGCGCGAGCTGACTCGGCCGGGCGCCCTCGAGCAACTGCACCCTCGTGAGCGGGTAAGCGCCGAGCTGCGCCTCTCGGATGCCCTGCTGCGCTACGTCCACCACATCCGCTTCGGCAAGCTCGATCCGGTCGCGGTGAACCGCGAGTGGAACCATCGCCCACCTATTCCAGCCGAGAGGCTGGTGGAGGGCGCGGAGGCGGTCCTGTCCGCCCCAGACCCGGCCGCTCGTCTCGCTGCCCTCGCCCCCAAGCTGTATTTCTACGAGCAGTTGAGGGATGCCCTCCGCGAGCAGCTCGCCGCCGAGCACCTGCGGAACCTGGCCCCGATCCCCGGGGGGCAGCCCCTCGGTCCGGGCAGCCGGGATGGGCGGGTGACGCTCTTGCGAGATCGGCTGCGCGCCTTAGGAGAGCCCATTGCCGCGGACCCGCCGGAGCCGGGCCTCTTCGACGCCGAGCTGGTGGAGTCGGTGATCACCTTCCAGCGCCGCAACGGACTCAGCCCAGACGGAGTGGTGGGAGCCGCGACCCTGGCTGCCCTCAATCGACCCTACGATCCCACCAGAGCGGACAAGATCCGCATCAACCTGGAACGTATGCGCTGGTTCTACGACGACCTGCCGCCGGACTATGTGCTGGTGGACGTGGCGGGCTTTATGGTCCATGTGGTGCGCGGCGGTGAGGTAATCTGGAGCACCCGGGCGGTGGTCGGCACCCCGGAACACCAGACCCCAAGCTTCCGGGACGAAGTGGAGCACCTGGTCTTCAACCCCACCTGGACCGTACCCCCATCCATCCAGAAAAAGATGCGTGGGGTCTCGAGCCAGTACAAGGTGGTGGACCGCCAGACCGGGCGCAGGGTGAGCGGCGGCAACATCAGCGACCATCGCCGCTACCTCCTGGTCCAAGAGGCCGGTCCGAAGAACGCCCTAGGCCGCGTCAAGTTCATGTTCCCCAACGGCCATGCCATCTACCTCCACGACACCCCGAGCAAGGGTCTCTTTAGCCACGGCACGCGCGCCTACAGCCACGGCTGTGTTCGGGTCCAGAACCCGCTGAAGCTCGCCGAGGTGATCCTAAACAAGCCGAGCTGGGACCAGGCGGAGATCAACCGCATACTGGAGACCAACAAAACCCGCTATGTCCATCTCGACGGTCGGCTGCCGATTATCCTCTACTACCTGACCGCCAAGGCGGACGCCGAGGGACACTTAAGCCTGCGGCGCGATCTCTACGGTCGCGACGGCGCGCTCGAGCGCGCCTTCGGGGGCCCGGCGAGCCCGATCCGGATCCATTTCCCGGAGCCCCAGGGGGCACCGGATCAGCCCGCCCCACTGGAGTCGGAGACACCCAGGCAGGCACAGGCGGTCAAGTCCCAGCCACAGGCCCAGCCAGCGTCCGGCAGCCCCCGGCAGACACGGAGCAGCGCCCTCACCCTCGAGGTCCGGCCCGGGGGCCTGTCACCGCAGTGGGTCGGAGATCCGGACCCCGCGGCGCCCCAGCGGGCCAACGTGGCGGCCCC
>Ga0209254_10004657_pt1 | contig 12576 bp, 6 predicted proteins | sample FrelakmetDIP11DI_FD_187148 | JGI IMG/M metagenome (GOLD analysis project Ga0209254, IMG submission 187148) | Freshwater lake sediment microbial communities from the University of Notre Dame, USA, for methane emissions studies - DIP11 DI (SPAdes)... | ecosystem: Environmental > Aquatic >...
CCCGCCGAAACCTTCCAAGGCACCACCGCCGTCCTACAGCGGCTCGCTCAAGGGTGACTTTACGGATGCATCGAGTATGGCGGTATCCCCGATGTATGCCGAGAGCCATGTGTTGATGGAATCGATGGGGGGACCATCGACCCTTGGAATCGATGGGATGGTCCCGGGTTCCGAACTTACCCATCCGCTCATCTTCTGGCGGGGTATCAGGTAACCGTGATACCCTCAACGAGCCACTTTTTTTAACATCCGTCAACTCGGGATCATTTTCTGACCAGGCTGGATTCAGGAAGCGGGAGCAAGGTTTCCCCGGAAATCTCAAATCGCCTGCTCCCTCGATTTTCCAATAAAACGACAGCCTCAAATAGAACTTTGATAGAATCTCGGTATACCCTGTGTGAGTACTCAGGAGTCCTGCCAGATCTATCTGGAAGACTGGGGGGAAATGACCGGCCAGTATTTGGAAACGATACTACCGCGGTACCACAGGGAGAAGGGGAACAGACGATGAAGGATAATCGGTTCTTAGTTCTGGCAGTTCTTACAGCCATATGTATCACGTTACTGGCATCGTCCGCCTCAGCCGGGCACATCAACGTCCGGGGTGCCGGGGGTTCAGCAAACCTTGCCGGGACCGGGGGTATCGGTGCCACACTTGACTGGGGAGCTGACGCGGAGGCCGGGTATGACCTCTGGGGCTACGTGGATGAGCTCGGTGACGAGTTCGACACCACGATGGTGTATGCCGATGCGGCGAGCAGTGAATTTTCGAGTGTGGAGGCAGACTTAAAGGAGCTCTCCATCAGCGGTAAAGTGAGCGGGCCGGAAGGAAGCAATGGCTATGCGTTTGCAGCTGCATCCGGGCAGGCGCTCGGGTATGATGACGTGGCTATGAACAGTGTGGTTCAAATTGACACCTGGCTCTTCGCCCACACCGTGACCGTCGCTGAGGGTGGCGCAAAGGCCACGGCATCGGCCTCGGCATCCGGGACCACGAAGGGGACCGGCTGGCAATATGATAAGGGAGAGATCAGTGCCCAGTCCAAAGGTACGGTGAGTGCAACGAGCTCCGTCAAGAGTACGGATAGTACCAGTTCCGAGGCAGCTTCCGTGGCCGCGATCGGTGCCAGTGCGGTAATTACTGAAGACCTCGTTGGAAGAGCCGGCTATGAATACTTCCCGACGGATCATACTGATCTGGATGACTTCTCGGACGGCTACCTGTATCCCGGGAACGGCCTGATGGCGGCCAGTGAAGTGGAAGGAACAGGCACCGCAAAGGCCACAGCTGAAGGGTCAGCAGAGTCGGGAGGCGTATGGGACGAACCTAACTTCAACTTTGAGGCCGGGGCCTCGGGTGCGGTTTCGAGTTCCGTCACCGGAAAGGAAGAGGCCGGGGCATTTGGCCTGAGTGCGATCCATGCCTGGGCATACTACAATACCATTGCCATGGTTGATCCCGTTGCCACGGGCGACACCGGGACGAGCATCCTGACCGGGGGAGCGGCAATGTCCGGAGATAGCAAGGCCAGTGCAGCCATGTCCGCTTCGGGGAAGTCCTATGCATCTCTGTCCCTTGATATGTCCGGCATCCCCCCCAATCCGGGGAACCCGCCTCTGGACACGAACCTTGAATCAGCCTCCTCCGGTGCTATCGAGAGCAAGGTGGCTTCCACCGATGAAGGTGAAGCCGTTACCGGCAGCATCATTGCCGGCCGTGCGGTTGCGGAGCCAGGAGATGGCGAAGATCTGGAATGGGGAATCCTCTTGCCGGCCGGATCGTATCCGCCCGGATACCTCTTCTATTCGGTCACGGGCGGCGAGGGCGGTCTCTATACGCTTGTTGGTTCGGCGTCTGAGGCCAGCGCCGGGGACGGCAAGGCATCCGCGGACGTGGCAATGAGCGGGAAAGCCTCCGCAAAGGGTGACGGACGGGATGGGGATTACCCCGATGGGATATATGGGGAGGTTTCCGGTTCAGCCGCATCAAGTGGTGAGATCACTTCCAAGACAAAGGCTTCAAACGGTGGGGAAGCCCTGACCACCAGCCAGATTGCGGCCCTTGGTGGGGTAGGGACCTTCGACGTCGATCCGGCAATTCTCCAGTATGGGGGGTATCCACCGCAGTTGCTCGAAGCGGTCGCTGAAGTTGGCGGGATGAGTTACCTGACCACCTCAGCAATGGCAGAGTCTCTGTATGACGACTCGGCGAGCGTCAAATCATCCGTGAGTGGCTCCTCTTCCTTTGAAGGAGATTCATTCATCTATGCACCGACTACGGAATACCATGCTGCCGAAACGGAGGCAGAGGGAATGGTGACCGCAGCTGCCAGTGCCAAGGATACTGCACGGGCCGCATCCAGCTCGACCCTTTTCTCTGCAGCCCTGACCGAGGCCCAATCTACGCTGCCCTTCGATGCAGCGGTCATTGATTACAGCCTGATCATGAGCGATGCAGGTGCCGAGTCCGAATACGAATATACCGGTACGGCAAAGGGGAGTGCCGAGGGGAGCACGTCTGCATCGGGGTATCTGGGGTATATAGCTTATTTGGATGGAGTGATTGAAGAAGCTGAATCAGTCACCTCCGCGGACGGGGCCATGAAGACCGAGGCAAAAGCATCAGGAGATTCTTTTGCCTACTCAGTAGCCGAACTCAAATCCTTAAACATCATCGAGCCCGAGACCGGATTGGTGGGGACCAATCCCGCGATAATAATCTCCGATGACAGCGATCTCGTCAGTTTTGCAACTGCAGAAGGTGGACCGAACAGGTTCGACAAGTCCTCGGCCAAGGCCCAGATGACCGGCAAGACTGCATCCGAGGGGTCTGCGGACTATAACGTCTTTGACTGGATCACCGGGGAACCGATCTCGGAATTCCATCTCGAAGCCGAAACCGCAGCGAGCAATGCTGACAAGGTAACGGTGAGCGGATCAGGCAATGGTTATCCCTATGACGGTGCTGCGATGAGCTACGCGGTCTCAAGTGCCTGGGCCGAATCTAATTCTATCGGTGACAAATATGCAGGAACTGCGGGCATGTTCGGGACATGGGCTGAAACCATGGGCGATGAAGGAAAGGTCAAGGCTGAGGCCAGGATCGACACGGTCAAGGTGAAAGGATACGCCGATCCTGATGGCGCTGAGGCCGAGATCGGGGCCAGCGGTGGGGTGGCATCTGCCAGGGTGAAACCGCCGAATCCATCGAATGCACCGCCGCCGTCCTACAGCGGGGCCCTCAAGGGAGAACTGACGGATAGCGGGAGTACGCAAACATCCCCGGAATGGGCTGAGAGCCATGTGTACATGATGTCAGAAGATAGCTTGGGCCCGGTATTCATCATTGGTCCGCCGATTCCCTCGCCGGACCTTACCAACCCTGTTGCATTCTGGCCGTTGAGTGTCTGAAAGCTTGCTGGCCGGAAAACCGCCACTTTTTTTAGAGAATATCCTTCAATTAGGGATCATTTCCTTACCTGCCTGTCATCCGTGACCGGAAAAGCAGTGCCCTTGGGACGTCTTAAATCGCTTCCTTCATTCTGTTTGCCCTATCGGAGAGATCCATCACACAACCGGTAGTATTAATGTTGGTACAGAAAGAAGTTACAGTACTGACGCAATGACAGGGTGCTGCATGAGGAAACATACAGGAATAGGGATAGGAATCATCGCTGTCGTGCTCACGGTACTCTTCTGCGTATCGACAGCGAGTGCCGGAACCATCAGGATAGGCGATGTCAGGGCAGGAGGAGGGATAACCGGCGACGGTGTTCTCCATGAAGTGAAACAATTCTCGGCAGGGCATTCCGCCATCGCGGACATCACCGAACATGCCGAGCTGACATCTCCGGGGGGTTCAGGACGAAGTTTCAGCCTGACCGATTCCGGTGAGTATTCCGTCGCTGATGATTTCACCGAAGTGGAAGTCTACGACGTCGAGGTCTCCATTACCGGGAAGCTGAAAGGCACGGGAAAAATTGTCTCCGATGCATCGGTCCATGCTGAGGGTGACGAGGACAACCCCGATACACCATCCCATGTCTGGGTCACTACCAGGGTCAACAGTAGTGTCCAGGCTACTGCAGGGACGGGCAGCACCGCGGAAGGGACTGCAAAGGCTACCGGTGTGGGTGTCGGGTACGGGATCATCTATGGCGGCTTTGGCCAGGGAGAGATCCTCGCTTATTCAGCGGGAACCGCTACTTCCTCAGCAAAAGCTACCTTTGGAAATGCTGTTGGTGAAGCAGCGATTACCTCACAGGCAGATCTATCAACGACCGGAGACGCGGTGATGAGTTCCGCAGTCACCGGGGCCTCCCAGGGAACCGGTTATCAGGTGGAAGCGAAAGGTTCTGCCGGGGGGAATGCAGGATCGTTTGTCTACCTCCCGGACGATGCACTCCAGGCAACAGCAAGCGGGCTTGCAGATTCATCGATTAAGACGAGGAAGGCCACGCTGGGGGCAACAGGTATACTCTCTTCAGAAAACGTCCGGACAGAAGGCGTCCAGGATACCCAGCGATCAGCCCTGGATGCCCAGCTCAGCGCTGTGAGTGCAGATGACGGATCGGACGGTACCAGCAAGGCAGCGGCAACGGGAACAGCAATGACCCAGACCCGCTCCATGTCAGAGATGATCCCGGATCTTGCGACAGAAGCTTCGGGAACGGCGAATGCCGGTTTAAGCCATAAAGGCGCAGGGACCACGACAGCAACCTCTTTCATTTCAGGAGAACTGGAGACTCCTTCCTCCGCAAAGACTATCGGATTTTCCCTTCCACCTGCTGCAGGCCTCGAAGGGATGGGAATGTCTCTGACCGCCACCTCTGCCGGGCTCTATCAGGGTAGCTACCTTGGTACCAATGTTTCCTCATCGGGTACGGGCAGCAGGTTCAGGGGGCTCGTAACTACCGGTTATTCCGGATCGGCATCCACCAATGGAGCCTATCAGGATTTCATCGGTGGTATTGCCGCAGACGCCTCAACGGAGGCGGAAGGGACAGCATCCCTCAAATCCGATGTCCAGAAGACTGCCACGGGTATGGCGGGATCAGATATCAGTTCAGCAAATTTTATTGCCGTGACAGATGGAGAAGCCGGGGTGTTCCTGGGTTCTGATGAGGTGAGTACCTCTTTCACCGCTGCAGTCACCGGGATTGACCAGATCGATACCTGGGCCGTCATTTCCGGAGAAAAAGCGGTTGGAAACCAGAAAGTTGACGGTGAGACGGAGAGCAGGGGAAGTTACCAGGATATGCTGGGAACGGAAATCACAACCCGGGGTTCATCTGACACGGTGATGTCGATGAACGTCAGCAGCCGAAAAGCAGGCGGTGCAGGTGCAGCAATTCTCGCAGCCTCGCTCACTGCGGGCGGAGCCAGCACCGACGCTCTCCCGCTCGAGAATGGCCTCCTCGGCGCAAGCATCGCGGTCAGCGGGTCAAGTGCAGGGAACAAATCCGCCTATGCAGATACCTACCTCCTCGGAAGTGCCCGGTCCCGGGGGACCCAGAACCAGGCCGGCACTGAGGAATCTTCCATCGATGCCATGGTCACCGGCTGGGAGCAGACCGACACCCGCGCTTATCAGGGGACGGGTGCCGGCTTTGCAGTGAGCGGTATGGGATCCCTCTCTTCCGTCCAGCCCCTCATGAACCCCCTCGATCCCATCGCGGCGACGGATGGACGCGGCCTGCTGGTCAGCTATAGCACCGCACGGGGCGATGATACCTCTGCCTACCTGATCAGCCGGGCAGATCTGGTCGGAACAAGCTCGCATGCAGAAGAGCTGGTCTTTACCGGGCTTTGCACGCCGTTCAGCCTCCAGTCCGGGGGGGCAATTGCCACCTGTGATAGTGACACGGAAGTTCCCATCAAGTCTGTTGGAGAAGCGGAAGCCCTCGGTTTTGTCCTCGAGGAGAGCCAGGCGCTCTTTACCGGTGGCCAGGGAAAATCCCGGGTGTTCACCGGTTTTGGAGCACAGATTGCAGGCACGGAGACGGTAACCAGGTCAAGCATGGTAGAATTGAAACCCTATGACATCGTATCGGGAGCCCGGACTGAGAGCACCGGATCCACCCGTGCAGATATCAGGTTGCGGTATGGCTTTGCTGAGGCATACCTCAGGCCGTCCGCGGAAACCGGGGATGCAATAGCAGCCACCCCGGTTTCTGAAGTATACACCAGGATCGAACCTGCCGGGGGGATCCTCTATTCCGAAATATATCAGGATGAATTCCTTGCCGATCCCAACTATGTATCAGCCTACTGCGAGGCTATCGCATCAAGCGATCCCCCCGTCCCGCAGGACCTCAGGTTTGTTCCGCTCCTTGTGGGATGATCCCCGCGATCTTTTCCTTTTTTTATAATGACTAGGGACTGATTCCGGGAAACCGTGTACGTCCTCACCCGAACATCCTCTGTGCCAGAGGACAGTGGCGAGAAAACAACCTCGTCTCTCTCCCTCACGATATCTGGCGAGATGTCCTGGAACGAGCGTAGTTCGATTCATTTATGCCATATCATTGCTGTTGTTGTATGGTTACCCGGATGTCGCATAGAAACCCTGGTTCGCGGTCTGACGACGATGAAACTGCCCGGTTGACAGAGGCAGCAGAGGAGGTTCTCACGACAGGAGGAGGAAGGAAGGGAGATCCCCACCTGAGACGATATTCCATCCACCTTCTCGGCTCGCTGCACGATCCCCGATATCTCGACCTGTTTGTGAGAGCCCTCTGCGACCCGGACAAGGGGGTGCGGGAGGAGGCAGGCCGGGCCCTGGCCTCTCTCGGCCGCCCTGCAATCGGGCGGTGTTCGGATCTCCTCACTGATCCCGACTGGAAGGTCCGGTACCGTGCGGCCGAAGCCCTGGGGTTGTCGGGTGTGCCGGAAGCACGCCGGCAATTACTCGCCACGCTCACTGATGGAGAGGATCATGTCCGGTACATGGGGGCAAAGGGACTCGGCCTCCTGGGGTCCGGTGATGAGGTAATCCCGCTTACCGGTCTGTTGGAGGATAAAAACCCCTATGTCCGGGCCATGGCTGCCCGCAGTCTCGGGAATATCGGAGGGGAGACAGCCTGCCGAGCCCTGGAATCTGCGCTTAAAGCCGAATCTGATCCCGGCGTGGCGGCCGCCATCCGGGAATCTCTGCCCTCGTGGTGAAAATTAAGAAGGGCTAAAATCAGCGAATCTTTGTCCCCGGCTGTACAGCCTTCTCCGGTATGAGGAGGGATGCCTCATCTCCCGCGGCAAGGATCATCCCCTTGCTCTCGATCCCGAAGATGGTTGCCGGCTGGAGGTTGACCACCACCACCACCGATTTGCCGGTAATTTCCTCTGGGCTGGTGAACTGTGCCATCCCGGCCACGATCTGCCGGACTTCATCCCCGATATCCACCTGGAGCTTCAGGAGTTTTTCCGACTTTGGAACCTTCTCGCCCGAGACCACTCTGCCGATTCTGATATCAAGTTTGCAGAATTCTTCAAACGGAATACTCACGATGTTCACATCCTTCTTCCCTGCTTGGCTTACCCGGTGTGCAAGGAGATCGTCCATCTCCCTGATAAAAGCATCCTCGAGCCTGGTGAAGACAGGTTGCGGTGCCGGCAGGGTCCCCGGCTGGATGTCCCGCAACGCTTCCCCGAGAGGATGATCCCCAATCTGGTCATTGTTCCCAAGCATCTCCCAGATCTCCTGGGCCTTCACCGGAATAACCGGCTCAAAGACCAGAGAGAGAGCACGGACCAGGATCAGGCAGTCCTTGATAACCCGGGCTGCCGCATTCCGGTCGGTCTTGATCAGCTTCCACGGGGCATTGGTCTGGATATAATTATTGCCATAGGCGGCAAGGGCCATCATACCGTCAATAGCAGTCTTGAACTCGTAATCCCGCAGGGAAGAGTCGATTGCATCCAGCGAACGTTGTACCTCGGCAAGAACCTCTTCCCTGACCGCGACATCCGGGATGCCACCGAACTCCTTGTGGGCGAAAAAGAGAGTCCGGTACACAAAGTTGCCGAGGGTGTTGACCAGCTCGTTGTTCACCCGCTCCTGGAAGACCTTCCACGAAAAATTGAGCTCCTTGGTATGGTTGGTATAGGAGAGGAGGTAGTAGCGGAGGTAATCGGCCGGAAGCCCTCTGTCGAGGTAATCCTCGTTGGTCCAGACCACGTAGCCGCGGGACTTCGAGAACTTGTGGTCATCGACCTTGAGCATTCCGCTGGCCACTACCGCATGGGGGGTACCGTACCCTGCCCCTTTCAGCAGCGCCGGCCAGAAGATGCAGTGGTGGTAGATGATATCCCCGCCGATAAAGTGGGTAATCCGGGTCGGTTCGTTGCACCAGCAGTCCTTCCATGACTTCCCGTTCTGCTCCGCCCATTCTTCGGTGAATGAGATATAACCGATAGGGGCATCGATCCAGACGTAGACTACAAGGTCATCACGGCCCGGGAATTTCACTCCCCACTCCAGAGTTCTGGTTATGCACCAGTCCCGGAGCTCATCCTTCACCCACCCCAGGGCGTAGTTCCGTGCGTTCAGGGTCCCGGAGAGTGTATCAAGGTAACCGAGTAAAAAATCTTTGAACTCGCTCAGCCGGAAGAAGTAGTGTTCCTGGTCCCGGGACTCGGCTTTTGTCCCGCAGACCATGCAGGTCGGCTCACGTATCTCCCCCGGTTCGAGGTGCCGTCCGCATCCCTGGTCACACTCGTCCCCCCTGGCCGGTGTTCCACAATAGGGACAAATCCCTTCGACATACCGGTCGGGCAGGAACCTTTTGCACTTCGTGCAGTAGCTCTGCTGGATGACCTGTGAGTAGACGTGCCCGTTCTCAATCAGCCGGTTCACCATCGAACGGGTGCGGAGGTGATTCGTCGGGTTGTCCGTCATCCCGAAGTGGTCAAAGATGACCCCCATCTGCCTGAAGGTCTGGTCAAAGTGGGTGTGGAACTGCTCCGAGAGTGCCCGCGGGGACACCCCTGCATTCTCGGCGCTCACGACAATCGGGGTCCCGTGGTTGTCAGAACCACAGATGAATACCACCGTCTCGCCACTCCGCCGCAGGTATCGGACATAGAAATCTGCAGGGACATAGGTCCGGAGGTGCCCGAGATGGCAGGGACCATTCGTATAGGGTAGGCCGCAGGTGACGAGGACGGGGCTATCGCGCATCATTATCTTTTTTGACGATGATGCTATAAATAAGGTGATTACCATGGGAAAACGGCTCTCATTCCCCACCCGATCATTCGGAACTGACCCTCTGCCACCGGATCCCGTGATGATTGCCCGCTGGGTATCAGAACACCGGGGACATGAGGGGGACCTGACCTCCTTTCTCCTTGAACAGGGAGTCCGGCTCCAGGTGAAAGCCGGAATCACCCTCCCCTGTGCCGGGGGAATGCACTATCGTGACCGGTGGAAAGGAGCATTCACCGGTCTGACTGAACAGGCAATAACGGGTGAGCTGGGAGTATCTCATCAAGATGTTAGAAGGGATGCAGAAGATCTGGCACACATCAGGGAAGACCTCTGGATATCAGTTCCTGCCCCTCACCGGCTTGCCCTCGAAGATCGCTATTACGGGAATGGTGAGGATGCCGGGCATGCGGTCTTCTCGGTCTATAAGACCCTGATGAGAGAGCAGCGGGATGCCGGTGCCAGGGGACATGTTCTCCTCTGTGAAACCGTCCAAAGGGAGGAACTTGAATCCCTTGCTGGAAAGAAAGCCTTCTTCTTTCCCCACACCCTGAACCGGAAATCACTCGGTATCCTGCTCGAATACCAGCAGACGGTAGCGCTGCATCCGGGACAGCTTCGTCTAATCACGGAAGTCATGGAGGAGTATGTAGTTCACAGCATCGTGGTGCTGGATCCGGAGGAACAGGACCTCCGTCAGGCCCTTGTACTCAGGGACCCGGACCAGATCATCTGCGGCGGGTACTGCCGGTCATCCTGTGAGGAATACTGGAAAAACCTGGTGGAAAAATCCTCGATCCTCAAATAGACTCGGCAAGCTCCACGAACTTTGAGAATTTTGGCGTGGTCCCGAAGAGAGCGAACCGGATTCGGTCCCAGAAGGAGAACTCAAAATTCCCACCGGCTGCGTTAGGATGGCCGCCCCCGCCAAACTCCCGGGCGATGATGTGGCTGATGGGAGGAACGGATCTGAGAGAAAAACGCCCTTCTTTTGAAATGAGAACCTCGATATCGGTAGAGAGCGTCTGGCGCATCCGTGCCGCCGTCTCACTGGGATATCCGTAGAGGTGGGAGAAGGCTATCCGGTACCGTGTCCCCCGTATAGTCGCCTTGCTGATGCTCTTCGTTATTTTGCCTTCCATATCAGAGACGATTTCCCGGTACTCCTCCTCAATGTACCGGTCGGTGAACACCCCCTCCGTCAACCGGTCCCGGACATAATCGCGGTTCTTCTTTCGCTGGAGTACCACCCCAAGGACTGCTGAACGGGGATCCTGGTGGCGCCAGAGGTCATAATCACAGACCACCCGTGCCACGTCTGCAGCGATGGGGTTGTCGGGAAGGAGCTCCCGGGCACAAATGCCACATCCGCAGGTTGAGGTATCGATCAGCAGGAGGTCGCAGGAGGGCTGACAGGCCGCCCGTTCCTCATCCGACCAGCGGTGGTGGTCCCGCCATTGGATCCGCCAGCCTGCTTCCTTTACCTTCTTGATTTTTTCTTCTATCCCTCTCTGGTATCCCAGGTCACTGATTGACAGCACACTCTCGTTTCCCTCTACGAGGCCGAGGGTATCTAAGGTGGGGGGAAAACTTCCGATAGAGCAGAAAATGCTGGTGATGCTACCATATCGCATCCGGTGGATGGCATCGCCGCCGACGGCATCAAGGTCGTTGTGGGTAAGGTGCACCAGGGAATGATTCCGCGATTTCAGGAGTGAAACCAGACGTTCCTGGTATTCTGAATTACTCCCCCCAGCCAAAGCCACTTATTCCACCGCCAGTCGAAAAAAGGGTGCATTATACGGGCTATGCAACCTTAAACATCATCTTTTATTAGTCCAAAAGGTGAATAATGTATTCCTCGCCTCAGTAGCTCAGTTCGGGAGAGCGCCAGACTGAAGATCTGGTTGTCCCCGGTTCAAATCCGGGCTGAGGCATCCGGACGCCAGGTTCAAATCCTGGTCGCAAAGTTTTTGTGGGATCAGAGAACCTTTCCATTCGTGAGAATGCCTGAAAAAAGATTTCCTTTGGAATTGAAACACCGCTTATTTGACCCTGCTGAGCGGGATGCCCGGGACCACCGTGGTGGGATTGTACGGGGCCTGCTCCGCATCCTGGAAGTAGTTGTCCGGGTTCCTGTTCAGGAATATTCAAATCACCACAGTGGATAGAAATCATTCAACGATAGGAGATGACGTTATGACTGACGACAGCATGCGCCCGGTGACGGGCGGGGCAACCGGCCGGAGCATGTCTATCCGGGACTGGTGGCCGAACCAGGTGAACCTCAAGGTTCTCCACCAGCACTCTCCCCTGTCCAATCCGATGGGCGAGGAGTTCAATTACGCTGAGGAATTCAAAAAACTCGATATGGCGGCCGTGAAAAAGGATCTGCAAGCGCTGATGACCGGCTCGCAGGACTGGTGGCCGGCGGACTTCGGCCACTACGGGCCCCTGTTCATTCGCATGGCATGGCACAGCGCCGGCACGTACCGCGTTGGTGACGGGCGCGGCGGCGCCGGTTCCGGCCAGCAGCGCTTTCCGCCCCTCAACAGCTGGCCTGACAACGCGAACCTCGACAAGGCGCGCCGGCTGCTCTGGCCGATCAAGCAGAAGTATGGCAGCAAACTCTCATGGGCTGACCTCCTGATCCTTGCGGGAAACGTCGCCCTTGAGTCGATGGGATTCAAGACCTTCGGTTTCGCCGGCGGTCGCGTGGACGCCTGGGAGCCGGACGAAGACATCTACTGGGGTGCAGAGGACGAGTGGCTGGGTGACAAACGCTACTCCGGCGACCGGAACCTCGAAAATCCGCTCGCTGCCGTGCAGATGGGGCTGATCTATGTCAATCCGGAAGGCCCGAACGGGAAACCGGATCCGGTCGCGGCAGCCAGGGATATCCGAGAGGTCTTCGCCCGCATGGCAATGAACGACGAAGAGACGGTTGCGCTCATCGCCGGCGGTCACGCGTTTGGCAAGACCCACGGTGCCGGCCCCGCGTCACACGTAGGGCCGGAGCCCGAAGCGGCCCCCATCGAGGAGCAGGGCCTCGGCTGGAAGAGCAGTTTCGGCACGGGCAAAGGGAAGGACACGATCACCGGTGGCCCGGAAGTTATCTGGACCCAGACGCCGATAAAGTGGAGCAACAACTTCCTCCGGAACCTGTTTACCTTTGAATGGGAACTGGAAAAGAGCCCTGCCGGTGCGTACCAGTGGAAGCCGAAGGGCGGTGCAGGCGCCGGGACCGTGCCGGATGCCCACGACAAGTCGAAGCGTCGCGCACCAGGCATGCTGACCACCGACCTTGCCCTGCGGTACGACCCCATCTATGAGAAGATATCAAGGCGCTTCTATGAGAACCCGGACCAGCT
>Ga0209254_10004658_pt1 | contig 12574 bp, 11 predicted proteins | sample FrelakmetDIP11DI_FD_187148 | JGI IMG/M metagenome (GOLD analysis project Ga0209254, IMG submission 187148) | Freshwater lake sediment microbial communities from the University of Notre Dame, USA, for methane emissions studies - DIP11 DI (SPAdes)... | ecosystem: Environmental > Aquatic >...
CACGTGCAGGCCATGCTGTTCTACGCGGCACTTCTGCCGGGCTTCGTCGACCTCGCGACGCTGACTGCGCTCGACCTCGTGATGCTCGTCGCCATGCTGGTCGTCGTGATCGGCGGCGTGAACACGGGCTACGCCCTCGTTGCTTCGCGCGCCCGGGGCTTCTTCCGGAACGAACGGGCGCAGGTCGCACTCCACCGCGTCGCCGGGACGCTGATGCTCGCCGCCGCGGCGGTCGTCCTGAGCCGGTGATAGGATTCGCCCATGGCAAAGCCCACCATCACCAACATCGCCGTGTTCTGCGACTTCGAGAACGTGGCCCTCGGCGTCCGCGACGCAAAATTCGCCCGGTTCGACATCGGCAAGGTGCTCGAGAAGCTGCTGCTCAAGGGCAGCATCGTCGTCAAGAAGGCCTACTGCGACTGGGAGCGCTACAAGGAGTTCAAGGGGCCTATGCACGAGGCCTCCTTCGAGCTCATCGAGATCCCGCACGTGCGCATGTCCGGCAAGAATTCGGCCGACATCCGCATGGTGGTCGACGCGCTCGACCTCTGCTACACGAAGTCGCACGTGGACACCTTCGTGATCGTGAGCGGCGACTCCGACTTCTCCCCGCTCGTGAGCAAGCTGCGCGAGAACAACAAGCTCGTGATCGGCGTCGGCGTGAAGAGCTCGACCTCGGACCTGCTCATCGCCAACTGCGACGAGTTCATCTACTACGACGACCTCGTGCGCAAGGACGAGCAGCGTCGCGGCCGCCGCAGGGCGCCGGCCAAGCAGCCCGCACAGCCGGCAGCGAAACAGGCGGCGCCTGCGTCGGGCCCCGCCACGGCGCCGCCGGCACCGTCGCCGCAGCCCGATGCGGGACCGGCCGATTTCGCGGCTTCGCCCGCATCGGCCGAGACGCCGAAGACCGAGGACGAGAAGAAGCAGGAGGCCTTCGACCTCGTACTCGCCACCATCGAGGCGCTCGCGGAGGACCGCGAGGAGGACGAGAAGATCTGGGGCTCGATGATCAAGCAGGCGCTGAAGCGCCAGCGCCCGGGCTTCAACGAGACGTACCACGGTTTCCGCAGCTTCAGTCAGCTGCTCGAGGAAGCACAGGCGCGCCGGTTGATCGAGATCGAGAAGGACGAGAAATCCGGCGGCTACGTCGTCAAGCCCGTCTCGGGCTGATGCCGGTGGCCGGAGCTGAGCTGGTGAGCCGGTCGAGAGAGCCCGATCCGCCCGCGACCCTGCGTGCGCTGGTCGCCCCTTACGCGCGGCCCGACCACCGCAAGGCGCTCTGGCAGCTCGCCAACACGCTGCCGCCGTTCGTCGCGCTGTGGACACTCATGGCGCTCACGCTCCAGTGGAGCCGCGGCTGGTCGCTGCTGCTCCTGCTGCCGACTGCGGGTTTCTACGTACGTCTGTTCATCATCCAGCACGACTGCGGACACGGCTCCTTCTTCGCGAATGCGCAGTGGAACCACCGGACGGGCGCGCTGCTCGGCCTGCTCACGTTCTTCCCGTACGCGTACTGGCGCAGGACGCACGCGATCCATCACGCGACCTCGGGCAACCTCGACCGGCGCGGACTCGGCGACATCCAGACGCTGACCGTGCGCGAGTACCAGGCCCTGCCGTGGGCGCAGCGGCTCGCCTACCGACTGTATCGCAGCATGCCGGTGCTTCTCGGCATCGGCCCGATGTACCAGTTCCTGATCAAGCACCGCGTGCCCTTCGACCTGCCGCTGTCCTGGCGCACGGAGTGGGCCAGCGCACTGTGGAACAATCTCGCGCTCGCGCTCGCAGGCTCGCTGCTCGTCTGGATCCTCGGTTGGCGCACCGTACTCGCCGTGCACCTGCCGCTGATGCTCGTCGCGGGCGCTGCCGGCGTGTGGCTGTTCTACGTCCAGCACCAGTTCGAGCGGGCCTACTGGTCCCGGCAGGAAATCTGGAACGCGGAGTCAGCAGCGATGGCGGGCAGCTCGTTCTACGACCTGCCGCGCATCGCGCATTGGTTCACCGGCAACATCGGCTACCACCACATCCACCATCTCTCGAGCCGCGTGCCGAACTACCGGCTCCGGGAGTGCTTCGAGTCCAGTGCGCGCCTGCAGTCAGCCCCGCGACTGACGCTGCTGGGCAGCCTCGGCTGCGCCCGACTGAAGCTGTGGGACGAGGACGCGGGGACGATGGTGGGGTTCCCGGCGCGGTCGGCCTGACTCAGGGAAGAATGCCACTCGCGTTGCGAATGGCGCGCCCGACTGGATTCGAACCAGTGACCCCTGCCTTCGGAGGGCAGTACTCTATCCAACTGAGCTACGGGCGCTTGGGCTGGAGCCCCTGAAAAGGGGCGGGAATCATAGCCCCGGCGCGGCGCCGCGTCCATTTCCGGGGGCGCGGCAATGCGGCCGCCACGATATACTTCGCCCCCTGTTTCGCGCCTGACACCTGAGGATCCTTCGTGAGCGCTTCGCACGATCGCACGTTCTTCGACACCTTCATGCTGGTGCTGGGCATCCTGTTCGGCATCACCATCGGCCTGATCGTCCTGGCGCGCTTCATCGCGGGACACACCACGAGCGCCAACCGCGCGGCCGACGAAGTGTTCCAGCGGGAACTCGCGGCGCGGATCGCGCCGGTCGGGCGCGTCGCGGTGGCCGGCGAGGACAATTCCGCACTGGCGCCGCCGTCTGCCGAGCCCGTCGCCGCAGTGGCGGACCTGCCCGGCGAGACCGTCTACAACCAGGCCTGCGTGGCCTGCCACGGCGCGGGCATCGCCGGCGCTCCGAAGTTCGGTGACAAGGCCGCGTGGGCGCCGCGCATCGCGCAGGGGATGGACACGCTGCACACGCATTCGCTGCAGGGCTACCAGGGCAAGGCCGGCTACATGCCACCGAAGGGCGGGCGCACGGACCTGTCCGATCAGTCCATCCTCAACGCAGTGGACTACATCGTCGCGGCGTCGCAGTAGACGATGAGTCGCACGCGGCACCGGCGACTCTTCCACGGGCTGCTGCTGGTCGCCGCCGCGATCACCTCGGGCTGCGCCTCCACACCGCCCGAGCCCGAGTTCATGCGCGACCCCGGTGCCGACTTCGGAGCCTTCCGGACCTTCGACTGGGCGCCCGCGCCGGGCGTCACTGAGGCCGACGCGCCGCTTCGGCTGCTCGACCAGAACATCCGGGCCGCGATCGCCGCGGAGATGAAGCGGCGCGGCTACGTGGAGTCGGCCGGGAATCCCGACCTGCGCATCGCCTACGAGACCGCGAGCCAGGAAAAGATCGAGAACAACCCGGTCCGCGTCGGCATCGGCATGGGCAGCTGGGGCGGCAACTTCGGCGGCTCCGTCAACGTCGGAAGCCCGAGCGTGCGCAACTACCAGGAAGGCACGCTCGTGATCCACGCGATCGACGCCAAACGCAACGCCGAGGTCTGGCAGGGCCGCGTGTCCACACGCATCGGCAAAGGCAGCCTCGAGCCCGCGGCCGTGACAGCCGCGGTATCCACGGCCATGCGCGACTTCCCTGCGCGAACCGCGCCCTGATCAGTCCTCCGACTGTCGGAAATCCACCCCGAGCAAGCGCAGCTTGCGGTACAGGTGCGTGCGCTCCATGCCGACGCGCTTGGCGAGCTGGCCGACCTTGCCGTTGCACAGCTGCAACTGCTGGGTGAGGTAGGCACGCTCGAAGTGCTCGCGCGCCTCGCGCAATGGCAGCGCGAGCAGGTCCTGCTTCACCAGCGGCTCGCTGTGGGAGGACTGCGAGGCGATCTCGCGCTCGATCTCCTCCAGCGCCACTTCCTCCGGACCGCCGCGCACCAGCGCGCGATGCACGAGGTTCTTGAGCTCGCGGATGTTGCCGGGCCACGGGTAGTTGCGCAGGCGGTTCTGCGCCGCGACGCTGAAGCGGCGGAACGGCAGCCGCTGGTCGTCCACCAGCCGATCCACGTAGTAGCGCAGCAGGTCGGGCACGTCCTCGGAGTACTCCCGCAGCGGCGGCACGCGCAGGCCCAGGACGTTCAGGTGTGCGAGCAGATCCTGCCGGAAGGGTTCCGGCCCCCGCAATTCGAAACCGGGCTGGGCCGAGCAGATCACGCGCGCCTCGCAGGGGACGCGCGTACCGCTCCCGGCGCGCTGGAAGCTCCCGGCATCGAGCGCGGCGAACAGCAGCCGCTGCGCAGGCGGGGCGAGGTCCCCGAGCTCGTTGATGAACAGCACGCCGCGCTCGGCCTGCTCGAGCAGTCCCTTGCGGACGACGCCGCCTTCCTCCGAGCCGTACAATGCCACCTCTGGTCCAGCCTCGGAGACGGCCGCAGCCACGGCCGTAACGAACGGCCCGGCGGAGCGCGGGCTCAGCGTGTGTATGTACCGCGCGAAGGCCTCGCGGCCCGAGCCGGGCTCGCCGACGATCAGCACCGGCACGTCGTGCGGCGCGAGTTGCTTGACCTGCTCGCGCAGGTCGCGCATCAGCCGGCTGCGGCCGACCGGCGCCAGCAGCGGCGGCAGCACGCTGCGGGCCGCCACCCGGCGGTTGCGACCCTCGTCGAGTGCGGTACGGACCGTGCGCAGCAACTTGGCGAGCGAGAGCGGCTTCTCGACGTAATCCACCGCGCCGAGCCGCGTGGCCTCGACGGCGGTCTCGACCGTGCCGTGGCCCGACATCATCACGATGGGGGCTGACAGCGACTGCGACTGCTGCCACTCACGCAGCAGGCTGATGCCGTCCGTGTCCGGCATCCAGATGTCGAGCAGCACGAGGTCGGGCGGCTGGCGGGCACAAGCGGCGCGCGCTTCGGCAGCGTTCGCAGCGACGTCCACGACGTAGCCTTCCTCGGACAGGATCTCCTGCACGAGGTCGCGGATGTCGGCCTCGTCGTCCACCACCAGAATCCGCGCGTTACTCATGCACGCTCCCTCCTGGGCTCCGGTCGGTGCGGCTCCCGCCGCACGGCCTCGCCTCGTGTCACCCCGTTCATGGGCAGCTCGACTCGAACGCGCGCGCCGCCGTCGGGCCGGTTCTCCGCCTCGACGCGCCCCCCGTGTTCCTCGACGATCTTGCGCACGATCGCGAGCCCGAGTCCGGTGCCCCGCGCCTTGGTCGTGACGTACGGGTCGAACACCTGGCCCATCAGCTCGCGCTGGAACCCCGGGCCATTATCCTCCACCGCCAGCTCGGCCACCTCGTCGTCCTCGACTCCCACCCGCCGCGTGGCGATCGAGATCCTTCCGCCGCGACGTCCCTCCAGCGCCTCGACGGAGTTGGTGAGCAGGTTGTGCAGCAGCTGGCGCAGCCGGCCCCGGTCGGCGACCACGCCGGCGAGCGTCGGATCGAGCTGCAGGTCGAGCGTGACGCCCCGGCCTGCCACCTGAGCGCGGTAGAGATCGGTGAGCTCGGCGATGAGCTGGTTGAGGTTGACCTGCGTCATCTCGAAGCGCGGCGCGCGGGCGTACTCGCTGAAGGCGTTGACCATCTCCTTCATCGCCTCGACCTGCTGCACGATGGTCTCGGTGCCGCGGTCGAGGAGCTTCGCATCCTGCTCGTTCATGGCCGGCATCAGCTTGTGGCGCATGCGCTCGGCCGACAGGCGGATGGGCGTGAGCGGGTTCTTGATCTCGTGCGCAAGGCGGCGGGCGACCTCACCCCAGGCCGCCTCGCGCTGCGCCTGCAGCATGGCGGTGATGTCGTCGAACACCAGCACGTAGCCGCCCGGCGTCTCGCCTTCCCGGGGCAGCGGGGTGCACGCGCACATGATCACGCGCCGGCCGGTCTCCAGCGGGAACACCAGCTGCTCCCGCCACTCGGTCTCGCCGGCCGCGAGCCGGCTGCGACAGGCCTCGCTGAACTGCCGCAGCAGGCCCTCGGCTCCGCCGATCCCCGCGAAGCCGCGGCCCTCGCAGCCGTCGAGGTCCTCGCCGAGGATGCTGCTCGCCGCGCGGTTGGCGGTGCGGATCCGCAGGTCGGACTCGAGCGCGATCACGCCGGTGGAGAGCCTCGCCAGCACGATCGCCAGGTTGGCCCGTTCGGTCTCCGCCACCTGCTGGGCCTGCTGCTGGGCCTCGCGGGCGCGGCGCAGCCGCTTGGTCATGTCGTTGAAGGAGTGCACGAGGAAGCCCATCTCGTCGTGCGAGGTGAGCGGCAGTTGCGTGTCGAGATCGCCCTGCGCGACGGCGCGCGTGCCCTTCACGAGGTCCTGGATCGGCTGGACGAGGCGCTGCGCGGTGAAGATCGCGCCGTACCAGGCGGCCAGCAGCGACAGCAGCAGCACGACGGTGAGCGTGAGGATGAAGCTCGCCTTGAGCGGCTTGCGCAGGTAGTCCTTCTCGCCGAACTGCTGGTAGGCGGCCTGCACGGTATCGGCCAGTGCGCCGAGCCGCTCGGCGACCGGGTAGGTCGCCTGCACCACCATGCCGCCGCGATCCCCGGAGGATGCACCGAGCGGCACGGCTGTGCGGATCAGGTAGCCGCCCTCGGCGAGCGGTTCGAGGCTCACGAAGGGACGATCCTGCCGCACCTGAAGCAGCACCTCGCTTGGCACCTCGTCCGGCACGACGTCGTTCGACAACCCCTTGCTCATGGTGACGATGACGCCGTACTCCGTGGCCACGATGACCTCGGTGGCACCGGACTGGCGGCGCAGCATCTCGAGGCTGCCGGGCAGCGGACCACCGCTCAGCGACAGCTCGTCAGCCATCATTTCCGTAGCGGCGAGGTGGTCGCGCATGCGCGTCTCGAGCGCCGAGCGCGACAGCACCAGCGCGTCGTCGAGGCTCTGGCGGATCTCGACGTTGAACCAGCTGTCGATGCCGCGGCTCAGGAACTGCACCGCGAAGAAGTACACCAACAGGATCGGCAGCGTGGCGAGCACGCCGAAGGTCCACACCATGCGCGCCTTGAGTCGCGAGCCGATCACATGGCCGCGCCAGTCGCGCACCAGCTGTGTGAGCTTGGTCGCGAGCAGCGCCAGCAGCACCACCAGGCCCGCGACGTTGATCATCAGGATCCAGGGGTGCAGCTGGCTGAACGGTTCGGCGTGCTGCGCCGTCCGTGCCATGAACAGGATCGCGGACAGCCAGAGCAGTCCCCCGACGCCCATCGCAGCCGCCACTGCGGCCCGCCTCAGGGCCGGTGCGTCCATGCGTACCAATCGCTGGTGGCGCTCCAGTCGTCGGTCCAGAACAGCAGCCAGCTGAGGGTGTCGGGTGCAGAGCGCAGGGTGAGCTCGGCGCGTACACGGAGCTCGTAGGTCGTGCCGGGGTCGAGCAGCGAGGCGTCGATGAGCGGCAGGCCGCGCACCGTGCCCAGTCGGTCGAGTGCCGCGGGCAGCCCGCCGAAATCCTGCTGCTCGCCCGTGTTGAGGTTGCGGAGCAAATAGCGCTGGCTCAGTGCGTGGTAGCTCAGCTCGTAGCTCTGCACCAAGGACGCCACGTCCGGGTCGGGCAGGTAGCGGCGCACTCGATCGATCTCGATCTCGTAGTTGAGCCGCAGGGCAAGCCCGGCCTCGATGGCGCGACGCGCACCGCCGGGCAGGTTGAGCCCGAGATCCACGTCGAGGGCGTACACACCTTCGTCGATCGCGACCGACGCGCGGGTCACCTCGACCGTGGTGTCGGCCCGGGCCGGCAGCGCCACCAGCGTTGCAAAAAAGCAGATCACCCAGGCGAGCGGGAGCCCGCTCAATCGCCTGTCAAAGCCGCTGGTCCTGGCCTGGGTGTTGCTCATCACCAACATTCAAGGGTGCTTGCGCAGGCAAGCATAATAGAACCCGTCCATCCCGGCTTCCCCAGGCACGATCGGGTACCCCGGCCCCCGGGCCGGCGACCGCGGCGGCCAGCCGGCGACCAGGCTCCCGGTCGCGTCGCTCGCCTCGGGCGTTGCGGCCAGGAATGCCCCGACCACCGCCTGGTTTTCCGCATTAAGGACGGAGCAGCTGGTGTAGAGCAACGTCCCGCCGGGCGCGAGCAGGCGCCATGTGGCGGCCAGCAGCTGGCTCTGGCGCCGCGCCAGCGCCGGGATGTCCCGTGCACGACGCAGCAACTTGATGTCGGGGTGGCGCCGGATCACGCCGGTGGCGGAGCACGGCACGTCGAGCAGGACGCGGTCGTAGGGGTGGCCGTCCCACCACGTCCCGGGCTCGGCGGCATCGCCCACCCGCACGTCGGCGACGAGGCCGAGGCGTTCGAGACTGCCGCGCACCCGCGCGAGTCGGGACTCGGAGACGTCGAGCGCGGTCAGATCGCAGGGCCCATCCACCCGTTCGAGCACGTGGCAAGTCTTGCCGCCCGGGGCCGCGCAGGCATCGAGGATGCGCTCCCCGGCCCTCGGCTCGAGTAACTCCACTGCGAGCTGCGCGGCCGCGTCCTGGACCGAGATCCGCCCCTCCTCGAAACCTGGTAGCTGCCGGACGTCGGCCGGCGGCTCGATCCGCAGGGCGTCCGGCGCGAGCGCGTGGGGGTGGACCTGCCACCCGCCCGCCTCGAGTGCGGCCGTGGCATCGACCACGCTCCAGCGACGGCGGTTGACCCGCAGCCACATCGGCGGGTGAGCGTTGTTCGCCTCAAGGATCGCTTCCACCCGCTCGCCGTGCTCCCGTCGCAGTGCCGCGACCAGCCAGGCCGGGTGCGCGCTGCGCACGGCGAGGTCGGCGTCCACCGCGGCCAGCACCGCGTCGCGCTCACGCTGGAAGCGCCGCAGGACGGCATTCACGAACCCCGCCGTGCGGGCGAAGCCGAGCTCACGCGCCGCATTGACGGTCTCGGCGACCGCCGCGTGTGGAGCCGTTTCGCCCGACAGCAGTTGGTACAGGCCCACCTCGAGCAATGCACGCAGCCGGGGCGGCAGCTGCTCCGGCGGACGATCGGCGAGTCCGCGCAGGATCTCGACCAGGCGGAAGTGCCAGCGCAGCGTCCCGTAGGCGAGCGAGCGCTTGAGCCCGCGCGCCGCGCCCTGGTCGGCGTCCCGGGCGAGCAGCTCGTCGAGCGAGCGGCCATCGGTGGCCACCGCCGCCACGAGCTCGGCTGCCGCCGCGCGGATCTGCGCCGGACTGGGCCCCAAGGCCGTCACCCGAGCCGAGCCCCGGCCAGCGGATGTGCGTTCAGGAACTCCGCGGCCGTCATGACACGCCGCCCGGCGAGCTGCACGCGCGTGAGCCGCAGCGCGCCCTCGCCCGCCGCGACGACGATCCCTGCGCCGCTCGACTCGACGACCTGGCCCGGCTCCCCGGTCGCCGCCGGCAGCGGTTCGGCCGCCCACACGCGCAGCTGGCGGTCCTGCCAGCGCGTCTCGGCGACCGGCCAGGGATTGAACGCCCGCACCTGCCGGTCGATGGCGCCGGCCGGGGCGGCCCAGTCGATGCGAGCCTCCTCCTTGCGGATCTTGGACGCGTAGGTGACGCCGTCCGCCGGCTGCTTGACGGGCACCAGCCGCCCGGCCTGCCAGGCCGCGACCGCCTCGACGATCGCCTCGGCGCCGAGGGCCGCCAGCCGGTCGTGCAGCGACCCACCGTCCTCCCGAGTCCCGATCGGCACCGGGCGCGTGAGCAGCATCGCCCCGGTGTCGAGCCCCGCGTCCATCTGCATGATGGTAATGCCGGTCTCGGCGTCGCCCGCGAGCAGGGCGCGATGGATCGGCGCCGCGCCCCGCCAACGCGGCAGCAGCGACGCGTGGATGTTCCAGCAGCCGAGGCGCGGGACCTCGAGCACGGCAGGGGGCAGGATGAGCCCGTAGGCCGCGACTACCAGCAGGTCGGGGGCGTACTCATGCAGGCGCGCGACGGCGTCAGGCGCTCGCAAGGTCGCCGGCTGCTCGACCGGCAAGCCGAGCGCCTGAGCGCAGCGCTTGACCGGGCCCACACCCACCGCCTGGCCGCGGCCGGCCGGCCGGTCCGGCTGCGTATACGCCGCCACGATCTCGTGCCCGGCGGCGTGCAGCGCCTCGAGCGCAGGCACGGCGAAGTCCGGGGTGCCGGCGTAGACGATGCGCAGCCGGTGGGTCATGAGGAAGGATCGCGCGGCCTGGCAGCCGCGCCTGCGGCTAGATCACCGGCACACTGGAGCGCTCGCGTCCCGCTCCGTCGGTGCTGCGCTCGCGGCGTTCCTTCTCGAGCTTCTTGCGGATGCGGCTGCGCTTGAGCTCGGAGAGGTAGTCCACGAACAGCTTGCCCTCCAAGTGATCCATCTCGTGCTGTATGCACACGGCCAGCAGGCCGTCGGCCTCGATCTCGAAGGGCTGGCCCTCGCGGTCGAGTGCACGGACGACGATCCGCTCGGAGCGCGTGGTCAGCTTGTCGAAGATCCCAGGCACCGACAGGCAGCCTTCCTCGGCCTCGGTCTTGCCCTCCCGCTCGATGATCTCCGGGTTGACGAAGGCCAGCGGCTGGTTCTGCTCGCGCGTGACGTCGGTAACGAGTACGCGCTTGTGGACATTGACCTGCGTGGCGGCCAGTCCAACCCCGGGCGCCGCATACATGGTCTCGAGCATGTCGTCGATCAGCGTGCGGATCGAGTCGTCCACCGCGGCGACGGGCACGGCACGCGTGCGAAGCCTGGGATCCGGGTATTCGAGGATGGTGAGCTTCGCCATTCGTTTGAAATTGCTGCTAAAGTTAAGTCGCGCTTCAGATTGTGCACCGTCGCAGGGCACTACCGCCGTCCCGTGAACCGCTCCGACTGAGACGTGGTCGGCAGCCGAACAAGGCCGCGGCGGATTATAAGGCGGCGGTCCCCACCCCGACACCCGATGGAGATTAAGGGATGGATCGTAGCCTGCGTCTCGTAATCAGCTCTTCGGGCGGCCGCCGCTCCTGGATCCGGGCCACCGCCGTCGCCACCGCCGTGACGGCCCTGGGGCTGGCGCTCGGCGCCGTCATCCCCGAGCCCGCCCGGGCCCAGGCCTCCGGCACCTCGATGTCGGTCCCGCTCGCGCCCGATGCGCCCCAGCAATACGTCGTCAAGAAAGGCGACACGCTCTGGGACATCGCAGGGGTGTTCCTGCGCGACCCGTGGTACTGGCCCGAGATCTGGTACGTCAACCCCGAAATCCAGAATCCGCACCTGATCTACCCGGGTGACGTGCTGAACCTCGTGTGGGTGGACGGCCGCCCGCGCGTCACGGTCGCGAGCAGCGGCGCCGCCCGGCTCTCGCCCCAGGTGCGCACCGAGCCGCTCAAGGACGCGATCCGCGCCATCCCCTACGACCTGCTCATGGATTTCGTCGGCCGGCCCAGCCTGCTCGACCGGTCGCAGGTCCGCCACCAGCCCCACGTGGTCGGCATGCGCGACCGCCACCTCATCGGCTCGACACAGAACGAGATCTACGCCCAGGGCCTCGGCGAGCCCGCCGTGGGCAGGCGGTTCACGATGGTGAACGTGGGCGAAGAGCTGCGTGACCCGGACGACAACGACCTGCTCGGATACATCGGCCATCACGTCGGCACCGCCGAGGTGATCCAGACCTCCGGCGCCGTGGTGCCGGGCGCGACCTCCATCCGCAAGATGCAGCGCGAAGAGGAGCTGACCCACCTGCGCGTCCTCGAGACCGGCCGCGAGATCCTCCCGGGCGACAAGCTGTTCCCGACCGAGGCCGACGTCGGCGAGGACTTCGTGCTCTCGGCCCCGGCCAACGAGGACGTGATCGGGCAGGTCATCGCCGTGGTGGACGGCGTGTACGTCGCCGGGCGCTACCAGGTGCTGGCGTTCAATCGCGGCAAGCGCCACGGGCTCGCACCCGGCAACGCACTCGGCGTGTTCGACCGGGGCATGCAGGTCCGCGACAGCTTCGGTAGCGGCACGGGCTGGCTGTCTCCCGCGGTGAATTACCGCCGCGTTCGCCTGCCCGACGAGCGCAGCGCCACCGTGCTGCTGTTCCGCGTGTACGACCGGATGAGCTACGGGCTCGTCGTCGAATCGTCGCAGACGATCCGGCGCGGCGACTTCGTGGCGCATCCCCGCTACGGGCACCGCGAGGCCGGACGCGAGAACTACTTCGTCCGCTGACCGCGCGCCGCGCCGGAATTCAGCGAACGCACGCGATTCGCACGGGCCCGCCGGCGGCTTTGCCGGTAGTCTCGGGGGTCATGGACGACCCTAGACCGTGGCTCACGCTGGCCCGCGTGCCAGGCCTGCACGCGGGGCACCTGGGCCCCGTCTCCGACCCGCTCGCACTCGCCGCCGAATCGCGCGGCGCGCTCGCGAGCCTCGGGCTCGGCGAAGCCGCGATCGGCGCACTGCGCCATCCGGACGGCGATGCGCTCGCCCGCGACGTGGCGTGGCTCGCGGGTGCGAATCGCCGACTCGTCGCCTGGGGCTCGCCCGATTACCCGCCGCTGCTCGCCACGATCGCCGACGCTCCGCTGGTGCTGTTCGTCGAGGGTACGGCGGCGGCGCTGTCCCTGCCCCAGCTCGCGATCGTGGGCAGTCGCAACCCGACCCAACTCGGCCGCGACACGGCCCAGCAGTTTGCAGAGCACCTCGCCGCCGCCGGGCTCGCGATCACCAGCGGGCTCGCGCTCGGGATCGACGGCGCGGCGCACCGCGGTGCGCTCGCGGCCGGCGGGCGCACCGTCGCCGTGCTCGGCTGCGGCCTCGACGTCGTGT
>Ga0209254_10004659_pt1 | contig 12572 bp, 9 predicted proteins | sample FrelakmetDIP11DI_FD_187148 | JGI IMG/M metagenome (GOLD analysis project Ga0209254, IMG submission 187148) | Freshwater lake sediment microbial communities from the University of Notre Dame, USA, for methane emissions studies - DIP11 DI (SPAdes)... | ecosystem: Environmental > Aquatic >...
CTTATAACTTTTTTTGCCCGGGAACTTTGGCGTAAGCTATTTTCCCCTTACCTTTGCACTCCTAAATTTTGGCTCATTATGTTTGCAGTTGTAAAAATAGCCGGTCAGCAATTCAAGGTTCAGGAAGGCCAGAACCTCTATGTTCCCCATCTCGAAGGCAATGCCGGAGATAAAGTGGAGTTTGCAGATGTGTTGCTGGTGGATAACGCCGGTAACCTGACCATCGGATCAGATATCAAAGTAAAAGTGAATGCTGAAATCATCGGAGATATCCAGGGTGATAAAGTGATCGCTTTCAAAATGAAAAGAAGGAAAGGCTTCCGTAAAAAAATCGGACACCGGACCGTTTATACGCAAATCAAGATCGGTAAGATCGCTTAATGAAGACAATCATTATTGCAGCATTTTAAATTTCATTGATATGGCTCACAAAAAAGGTGAAGGTAGTGTTAAGAACGGTCGCGACTCACACAGCAAAAGACTGGGCGTGAAAATCTACGGCGGACAACCGGCAATAGCAGGTAACATCATTATCAGGCAACGTGGTACTGTTTACCATCCTGGTAAAAATGTTGGTGTTGGAAAAGATTTTACATTGTTCGCTTTGACTGATGGTGTAGTAGAATTCAGGAAAACAAAAGGTGATAAAACTTTCGTTTCAGTTTCTTCTGTAGAAGCCGCTGGTTAGTAAAAAAATTGCAGAAAAAAAATTTTTTTTGCAAAAAAGGAAAAGTGTTTATACTTTTACCCTGTTATTATTACTAAACCATTAAATTCGAAACACATGGCAACTGCAAAAAAGGCTGTTAAAAAAGCCGCTGCAAAGAAAGCTGTAAAGAAAGCTGTAGTTAAAAAAGCAGCTAAGAAAGCTGTTAAAAAAGCTGTAGTAAAAAAAGCTGTTAAGAAAGCTGTTAAGAAAGCTGTAGTAAAAAAAGCTGTTAAGAAAGCTGCTGTTAAAAAAGCAGTAAAGAAAGCTGTTGCAAAGAAGTAGTCTAACGACTTTTCGCACAACAAAAATACAGGCCCCGCATTGCGGGGCTTTTTTTATACCATAAATTATCCTGTAAGCCAATCCCATGGCTACTTTCAGCTCCAAGCCCACAGCCCGTCAATGCAGGCTGATAAAATCACAGGCTTCTATTTTAATGTTCCGCATAAATCTTACCTTGTTTTTTTATTTGCCTATAATTTTAATCTTTAATTCTTTTTTCATGACAGATAATTACGCCATAGCAGATCAGTTTTCGCTGCTTTCAAAACTGATGGACATTCATGGAGAAAATTCTTTCCGGTCAAAATCATATTCCATTGCAGCTTATTCGATTGAACAATTACCTGTTCAATTAGCAGAAACACCCCGGGAAAAAATGGCTGCATTAAAAGGGATCGGCGACTCTACTGCTAAGAAAATCATCGAAATTCTGGATACAGGGAAATTAATTGCACTGGAAGAACTGATCAGCAAAACACCGCCGGGTGTATTGGAAATGATGAATATTAAAGGACTGGGGCCCAAAAAAATTGCAACCATCTGGAAAGAAATGGAGATTGAAAGTATTGGTGAATTGCTTTATGCCTGCCAGGAAAACCGCTTGCTTTTATTTAAAGGCTTCGGCGCCAAGACACAACAAAATGTAATGGACTCCATAGAGTTTTACCTTCGGCATCAGGATCATTTCCTGTATGCAGAAATTTGCGCCTACGCAGAAGTGATGGACCAACTCCTGAAAAAATCATGGCCTGAAGAAAAAATTTCCTTCACTTCAGCTTACAGGAGACAGCTACCCGTATTGGAAAAAATCTCGTGGGTAACAACTATCGAAAAGAAAATTTTAGTACAATTCTTTACAGAACATTCATATCAAATAATCACTGCGGAAAATGAAACAATACAGTGTAAAGGGCCTGAAAATATACTCCTCGAATTCTATCTGACCGATAAACAAAATTTTGCAAAAAAGCTTTTTGATACAACAGCCGAAGCCTCTTTTCTGGTAAAATGGAATTTGGATACTCTGGGCAAAAACATGGAAGCAGATACCGAAGATGGTTTATTTGATGCGGCCGGCATCCATTTTATACCGGCATACCGGAGAGAAAATCCCGCTATCATTGATCTTGCCCGAAAAGGCCCCCTGGCGCAAACCCTGTCAGATGCAGATATTAAAGGGATCATCCACAGCCATAGCAACTGGAGCGACGGCAGCCATACCCTTGAGGAAATGTCCCGGGTATGTATGGAAAAAGGCCTTGAATACCTGGTGATCAGCGACCATAGCAAATCCGCATTTTATGCCAGCGGCTTGTCTGAAGAGCGGATCAAGGAACAACATAAACTGATTGACAGACTGAACCTTCAAAACCAGCCCTTCCGGATCTTTAAAAGCATTGAGTGCGATATCCTGAACGACGGGACACTGGATTATTCGGATGACATACTCTCCACTTTCGACCTGGTTATTGCGTCGGTACATTCTAACCTTAAAATGAGCGAAGAAAAGGCCATGGCCAGGCTGATGAAAGCCATCCAAAATCCGTACGCTACCATACTTGGGCACATGACCGGCCGCCTCTTGCTCAGCCGGCCCGGTTATCCTGTTGACCACAGTGCCATCATCGATGCCTGTGCTGCAAACCAGGTTGCGATTGAAATAAATGCTCACCCACGCCGGCTTGACATCGACTGGCAATGGATTCCTGAAGCATTGGAAAAAGGGGTTATGCTCTCGATCAACCCGGATGCACACTCCACTGAAGGATATAATGACACCCATTTTGGCGTACTGGCCGCACAAAAAGGCGGCTTAATAAAAGAAAAAAACCTGAGTAGCTTCTCCCGCACACAATTGGAGAACTACCTCGAACAAAGAAAGCACTCGCGCAAGATCTAAACATTCTCCTGGCCGGCAATCGGGAACGTAATATAAAAAGTGGTGCCTTTACCTTCCGAAGTTTCAAACCACAGATCACCCTGCGCCTGCTCCACTATGCCTTTTGACATCGCCAGCCCCAGCCCTGTGCCAGAGGTCTTGGTTGTAAAATTGGGGGTGAATATCTTGGATTGCATCTCAACCGGAATGCCATCGCCATTGTCCTTTATACTGATCTTTATCTTATTGTCTTCAACAGATTCAGTGATCCAAATAAAACCCTGGCGTTCCTCCGGAATGGCTTCAATGGCATTCTGGAGCAGGTTGGTGAACAAACGGTTTATCTGTGTCTTATCTGCATAAATATGAACCGACCCCTCAATTGGCGTCCACCTGATCTGAATGTTTTCATGCATACTGTGCAGCGAAACAAGCGATTGCATTAATTCATGCAGGTCGAGGTTTTCATTCCGGGTATTACCGATATTGGCAAACTGTGAAAATTCCGCCGCTATCTTAGACAAATGATCGATCTGCTCAATCAATGTATGGGCAACACTGGAAGAAAGTTCCTTTACATTAGGAGCATTATTATCAATGGCTTTTTGCAGGTATTGAATGCTAAGCTTCATAGGGGTTAAAGGATTCTTGATCTCATGCGCCACCTGCCTGGCCATTTCGCGCCATGCCCCTTCCCGCTCCGTTTTTGCCAATGCTACCGCACTCTCTTCCAGTTTCTGTACCATTTTATTGTACTCGTTGACCAGTCCGCCTATTTCGTCTCTTCTACCCCAGGTGATCACCTGGTTATGTTTGCCCAGGTTTACTTCCTGCATTTTAGCCCCTATCCATGTAAACGATTGTGTTATCCGGTTGGTTATGAATACTGCTATCACACCAGCCATAAGGAATATAAATGCATTGAGGTTGATGATGGCAACCAGGAAATTGGAAATTTCTTGTTTAAGTTCCATGGTGGATGCGAAATAAGGAATATTAATATAAGCCCTGATCTCTGGTTCCCTGCTCTTGAAAGGCGTGTAAATGCTCAGGTATTTTAACTGCCCGTATTTTTCATTCTGCACATACTGGCTCTTGCGAAGCCGTTTCATGTGATAATAGGCCATTGGATCCATCAGCCTGCTCAGGATGCCTTTATTGTAAACAAATGGTTGCGAGGATACCTGCAGGATGCCGTTTTCATTATACAGGTTGATATCCGCATTATGTATCTCAGAAATTTCACTGATGGCCTGTTGTATTTTTTCAGCGCCAGTGGAATCGTAAAGGTCCAGGTAAACATAATTATGTTTTTCATCAGTGAGTTTATCCCTCAACTCGTCAGACATAACCTGGATCGTACGGCTTAACCTGTCTTTATTGTTTTTATTATACCGCTGTATGAAGAATATGATGGTTGCCGCACCGATCACAAAAAACGAAAATATACTGATGAAGATAATCGTGCTGTATATCTGGTTACGGATACTCATCTGCCACAGATCCCGCAGGAGTGTCCATTGAAAACCGGATCGTATGATGAGACTGGCCAGCTGGAATAGAGCCACCAGGAAAAGAGAGGCGCAGAAAAGATATGCGAATAGCGTAATGGCCTCCAGCATGAAATTACTCTTTCGGGTAATGATCACCACTTTTTCTGCCCCGGCCTTATACCACAGTACTTCATACCCGTCGGTGATCTCATTGGAAAATTCCGCAATTGGAACATCTGCTGCAACAAGGCTGATGGGAAATGGATAATCATTTTTATTATACTTAAGTTCCAGGCTGTCGTATACCGCATAAGCATAAGATGGCCAGCGCTCAAAAGCCAGGTCATTTGACTGTTTGATAAGTTCCGGATAGAGCGCTTCACTTTTGTACCTGCGCGGATTGGAGAGCATATAGAACTGAGCGATCACCTGCCCTGCCGTATCGCGAACATATCGCCTGAATATATAGCTGAAATTGGTAAAGTCAGTTTCATAATATCGCAGATCGGGCAATCCTGTTTTTTTACCCTGCATGGTGAAAATGGTATTCAGGGTATCATAGGTTAATTTATCGGAAGCGGATAAAGGGATGCCGCCGGCATCAAAAATAAACAGCCTCGTATCGAATTTATTCGCATAGCCCTTGAAGTTAGCATTTATGATGCTGTCTTTTAACTGTATACTTTGGTACGCGTTGCTGAAACGGGGCAGGTTATCGCGGAGGAAATCGTTGTTCAGGCTTTGCGTGGTGATATTGATCAGGTAATCACTTGCCGGATCCGCCTGCATGGCAAGCTTGACAGCTGCGGATTTACGGATCTCCAGTTCCCGTTTACGGTTTTCCGTAAAGATGATGACCGTTATAGAAGCGGAAAAGAATACCAGCCAGAAAACGGTTGCGCTTCCGGATATACGCCTTTCGCCTTTGTTACCGGACCAGCTTACAAGCGACAAAAATATCACCAGCCATGACAACAGGCTGAGATTAAACCCGATGAGCGGGCTTTCCATATTCAATGTAAGAAAAAGCAAACCCAGGAAAGACATTAAAAGGGCTTTTACCAGGAAGCCCGAAGGCAGCACTTCATCCAGATATTGAAACAGTATGTGGCAGAGTATAAAATAACCCATCGACACACAACTCAAAACTATAAACCCTACAACGCTGTAGGCGTTCAATTTGAAAAAGTTGGTGACTTCATACGAAATCGCAGAATCAGAAACAAGGCTGCGGATTATAAAGCCGCCGATCCATGTTATGGCTACTAGAAGGGCCGATATAATAACGGCAATTACTATACGAAAAAACCGGGATGTAATATTAAGCCTCAGCTTGTACCGGTTGATCATTGACCGGGAAAACAGGGTTATCCACACAAAGAGCAGGGCATTGATCAGGAGGTCACCAAGTGTTTTCAGGATTGTATTGGAACCATAGATCGTAGGGCTGAAAAGTTCAAACTCCCTGAAATTGACCGGTATGGAAAAGTAATAACTCACTACCCGCAGGAAAATAACCAGGAACACCAGCAACAGGATAGCCTTTCCGGCACCAAAGCGCCGGGCCATGCCTATACCCATCATATGGATATAGAAAAGAATCAGCAGTGTTGCAAATATCCTCAGCAGGATTGTTACCCAGTCACTGCCACCCGTACCCGAAGATGATTTCTTTTCGAGATAAAAGAGGATATTTCCACTGATGTTTAGAATAGGAATATTTGTTTGTGAAACAGACAGTGCATAATTTTTTTCAATATTGGGCTGGTCTACAAATCCTTTTTTCAGATAATCATTTTCGATAAAGTAATCCCATCTAATGGGCACCAATGCACAAACAAGCAGGTTATGACCGTCCCGCATTGTAATCTTACGGCGTATAAATGCAAACTGGCCGTTTGGCAGCGTCTCCAGGTACTCCCCTTCAGATTTAGCCAGCATTTCATCGGTGGGAAGTGTTTGCTGTGTGTTCCAGTATTTCAGATTGATGGGCCCGTAGGCTTCCAGTTGGTAAATAAAGATGCCGTATTTTTTTTCGATCATCATTATCACTTCCTCTTCTGTTTCCCTGGTATTGATCAGCCGGGTGATAAGTGCGGTATCCTTCAAAAAATAATCGAAATCCTTTTCCTGCCTTTGCAGGTTTTGCTCGAGTGTTTTTTTAACCCCCTGGGGTGAGGATGTATAAGACCAGTAGTTACTGAATATAAAGGAAAGGGTAAACAGCCAGGCTGCCCCTATGAGATAATAGGCGTTACGGTAAACGGTTTCTTTTAAAAAAACTTTCAAGTAAGGTCCTCTTTTTTGATTTGGTTCCAGATCTGGTCCATTTCGTCCAGTGTCATATCAGTTAATGCTTTTCCACCTGTCAAAGCTTTTTCCTCCATCTGCCTGAAACGGGAAATGAATTTCTTGTTTGTTCTCTCCAACGCATGTTCTGCATCAATATGCAAAAAGCGACTGTAATTTACCAATGAAAAAAGAAGGTCGCCGAATTCTGCTTCAATTTTATCCTGGCTTGCCATAGCTTCTTTTGATCCATCCGGAAATTTACTTTTCTCTTCTATCACCTCATTCAGTTCATTGGTCTCTTCTTCTACCTTCTGCCAAACCTGTGCCGCATTTTCCCATTCAAAGCCAACCTGGCGGGCTTTTTCCTGTAGCCGCATGGCTTTTACAACAGCCGGAAGTGCTTTTGGCACCCCGCTTAAAACGGAGGATTTGCCTTCTTTCATTTTAAGTTTCTCCCAGTTTCTTTTTACTTCTTCATCATCTTTAACTTCAACATCTCCATAAATGTGCGGGTGCCGGGCAATTAGTTTTTCTGAGATACCTGAAAGAACCTCCTGCAAGGTAAACTGATTTTGTTCCTCTCCAATTTTGGCATAGAAAAGAATGTGAAGCATGAGGTCACCTAATTCTTCTCTGATGCCTTTCCAGTCATTATCACTGATGGCATCAGCCAGTTCGTAGGTTTCTTCAATGGTCAGTTGCCGCAGGCTTTGTATGGTTTGCTTTTTATCCCATGGACATTTTTCACGCAGGTCGTCCATTATTACTTTCAATCCCCAGAATTTCTCTAACAGTATATTATCCATAATCTATCCTTTCATCGCCATATAGGCGAAATAAATTGTAAAAATGATGAGCATAATGAACAGTGAAAAAAACAGGAACAGTATCATTTTACTGGTCGTTTTAAGCCTGGACTGAGCATAGAATACGCGCATGGATTTATATAGGTATATGATCAGCCAGATAAAGATCCCGATTCTGGCAAATGACCATATTTTCCAGGGCATGTAATGTGCCGCCTCGTAGGTTAAAAAAAAGGGAATCAGGAGCAAAAAAGTAAAAATATACTGGTGAACCAGGAAAATACCATGATTAACATAGAGATAATTTTTTCTCCTGATATAGAGTATACTAAGTACAGTTGTAAGCAATGGCAGGGAAATGAACAATAGTGTCGGGAAACTATGCAGGAACTTGTTTAGCAGGCCTGCTATATATTTTTTCAGGTCTCCGCTATATTTCTCCTTTATATCGATCTGGCGATAAACCATCAGCCTGGTAAGCCAGCCGTCCCTTTGGGCTTCAGGCAGTGATTTTTGCAAAGAATCATATTCATTCCTTGAGGTATAATCAGGCATATCAAGTATTCTGATCATCCCCTTATCAGGAATAAGACTGTCAACTTTATTGTGCTGTTTTAAAAGCAGGTTTAGCGAATCCCTAAAAATACCAACTGCTTTTGCATCGCGCATATCCAGTAATGTGTCGGTCTTATTGAGGATTAGAAAATTATTCCGGAAATCATATTTATTATCAGAACTGTCAAGAGCCCTTATCCGGCTTTCAAGGTCGTTGATGGTTACCAATCCAGATTCCATATCTTTTTCATCCACTTTCAGAAAGAATGAATAAAACAACAAAAAGAAAAATGCCGAAGTAAAAATGTACATCTTAACCGGATCCACATATGCTGCCCTTTTACCTTCCATGAATGCCCTGGACAAATAACCGGGCTTTTTGAAAAGATGCCTCAGTGTATTAAAATATTTGCCATCAAAATGAGTGATGTCGTAGAAGAAATGCTGAAAAAGACCCCATAAAGTCATGCCCGGCTCCGTATTTTCCTGGCCACAATGATGACAAAATTTACCCAATACAGTGGTTCCGCAATTGAGGCAATTTTTCTCTTTTCTTTCCGGACGATGGGACACGTAATGGAATTTTGTTAAAAATAAGGAAGATTGTTGGTTCAGGCATATCGAAGCCCCCATACGTTTCGTTAGCTATTAAGCTTTACTTTTGCCCGCTTAAACCAATCCATGAAAAGAATTCCGTATTTACTCCTCCTGAACTTTGTGGTGATTGCCCTAAGCCAGACTGCCGCGGCACAATTTTATTATCAGGATATCATCACTCACCAGAAGAATCTTCAACAGTATCAGTTGCAGAAAAATAACCGGGTGCAAGCCATTACAATCAGCAGTTTTGAGAATAATGGAGAAGTATCCGCAGACTTTCGCTTTAATCAACAATATAATGCATCATGGAGCCAGTTAAAAACGGTGGCTGAACTGTCCAATTCGGGCAGGAATGTGGTGGTCAATTATTACAACAGCCAGGGGCTTCTTTACCGGACCACAGACAGCAGCAATGGTACATATTCAGTCTATGAATATATCTATGACTCTTTGACGAGGTTAATTCAAATTCAAAACAATACGCTGGCCATTGCAGGAAAAAACAAATCTGCAGAAACACATACCTGGTTTTACGACCAGCAGGGAATACCGGCAAAAATGGAACGGATCAGGGACAAGTCAGACACCATGATATTTATACTTACAAAAGACAGTGCCGGAAATATTATAGAAGAGCAGGGATTTCATAAGGGAGTGGCCGGAGAAAAAACTTTTTATTATTACGACAGTGTAAGCAGGCTTACTGATATTGCCAGGTACAACAACCGGGCTGGAAAATTATTACCGGATTATATGTTTGATTATGATCAATCAGGCCGTATCAGCCAAATGGTTTCCACACAACAGGGAAGCAATGCTACAACATGGGAATATCAATATAATGAGCAGGGTTTAAAAACCACAGAAACCTGTTACCTGGCACAAAAAAAACTGGCAGGCCGGATGGCCTACCAGTATACATTTAAAAAATAAGTATCAGGAAATTTCTATTGAACGATCATTTTGCGTGTTGATTTGAAATCTCCGGCTTCCAGTTTGTAATAGTACACACCTGGTTTGAGTAAATTAGCAGGAACAGTTACTGCATATTTACCGGCAGCCCTTTCACCATTTTGAAGTACACTCACAACCCTTCCCTGCATATCGTATACCGCTAAAACAACCTGGGTCTTAACAGGAATACTATAGTTGATTGTAGAACTGCCTCTTGATGGGTTAGGGAAACTTTGATTCAATTCGTAGGAAAGTTTACCATTAACATCCACAGACAAGATATTTGAATAATTAAACTTACCATCAAAATCAACCTGTTTGAGCCGGTAGAAATATTTTGCTGCGGGCAGATTTCTGTCAGTCAGGCTATAATTCTTAGTGGTGTTGCTGTTGCCGTTTCCAGCAACAAAACCTACATTCAGCCATTTGACAGCATCCGTGCTTCTCTCCACTTCAAAACCCCTGTTGTTTGATTCTGAGGCGGTAGACCATTCAAGTTTCACGTCCTGCAGGATGTTTATACCGGAAAACTTCACCAGGCTAACCGGAAGCGGATTGTTAACGCTTAGTGTCAGAAGTTGAGAAACCGGGGATGTGCATCCATTACCATCTGTTATGGAAGACAATTGATAAACTTGGGAAAGGTTAATGGAATTCATCACAACATCGGCCCAGTAATTTACACCATTACAAGGAGCGCAGAACTGGTCCGGGAAACCGGCGGCATATTTATACATACCATTGGGCCCGTCCGGAGAACCAGTGGCTACTGCTGTCAGTAATCCGTTTGTACGCGGGATAGTCATGTAATTTGACGTGAATACATAGTTACCCAGCGCGGAATAATAAGAAACCATATAGAGTGTTCCTGAAGTTACAGCCACCGGGGTGATAGGAACTTCCACAAAACCTGTTACGGTGCCTGTAGCATCCGTATAGTTTGTTGTGGCAAGCAATGCACCCGCCGCAGAATAAAGATTCAAAACGATTGTTTCGGTATTCGGAATACCCTTATAAAACCTTAAAGCTGTAATAGACCCGTCGAAACCCGGTTTAAACTTCATGCCCGCTTCAACGGGTAAACCATCATTGGCTACAGTAGGGGGGGTAGGCAGGGTTCCTGTCCAAAGACGATAATCAGAAAATAAAGGTACAACGCCGGCATTAAAAGGTGTACCTGAAGAAACACCGGAAATGGGGCTTCCATTAATATTTAATGAATAGGGGCCGGTACCAGCACCCGCCGTGAAAAGCAGGTTATGCGACTGACCTGCAATTGGAGTAGAAGGTGAGGATATGGTGCCTGTGGGTAAGGGGTTTACAACTATGGTGGCCGTGGAAATAGGCGATCCTGTTTCAGCACAACCCGGACCGGTAATGCTTGTCAGGTCAAATACTGTTTCGTTGATTAGAGGTGAAAAAATCGCATCTACAAAGTAATTTGCACTATTGAAAGACTGAGTAGGAAATCCAGCTGAGCCAGGCCTGAAAACACCATTTGAGCCAGCCGGGCCACCAGAGGCCGGTGCAGTTAAAAAACCTCCTGCGCTAACAACCGGTGTGGTAGCAAAACGGCCCGCTTCAAATGCATAAAGTCCGGTAGGATTAGAGTAAGATGCAACATAAACCTGGCCGGTGGAAACAGAAACAGGGGTGGTAAATCTTAATTCCTGCCAGCCTTCAGAACCGGGTACAACAGTAAAAGTTCCGGTAGCCAGGGCAATCCCTGCCTGGGTCCAAAGTGTTCCGGTAAAAGGACCATTACTTAACGCACTCTTATAAAAACGTATGCCTTTGATAAAACCATTTGTAGAAACTGTAAATTTTACACCCAACTCATAGAGGGTGGCATCAGCAAAAGCAGGTATCAATGGAACTTCAGCGCCAAATAAATTGTCTTCAGAAGCCTGTTTCGGAAAAGGTATGCCTGGCGTAACACTTGGATATGTTGCCCCATTTATAACAAGAGAAAAAGGGCCGGCACTGGCAGGAGCACCTAAGGTCAGGATTAACTCTGGTTGTTGCCCGGCACAAATAGTGGGTGCAGTTATAACAGGTGTCGGGCATTGAGCAGAAACTGTTAACGAAGAAAAAAATATTAAGGCAAAAAGATAAAACCCGGAAATGAAATTTGATGTTTTTCGGGTAAAAAAATGTTTTACTTGGTAAAAAGCTTTCATCGTGATTAATTTGTGGTAAGCAAAATGGTTTCGTTTAAATAAGTACGAGTTATTAAAGCGGTTTTACACAGAGTATGTATCTAATGCGACGGTAAATTTCGAAGGATGTTGGTATGGAAATGTAGAGATAAGGTTCAAACTACTTAGTCAGGTTATATTCCTAGACATAGGCTAAGAGACAAACTTACTAAAAGAAAAATGTAAACTCAAAGAAATGTGTATAAAATATTTCTATATTGACTATCAACATTTGTGAGAAAGTGTATATAAAAAACTTGTATTATGAATAAGAACCGACAATCTTACTGATCTTAAGAAAAACAGGATTTAAAAAACTGATAATCAGCACCATAAATCTACCACTAAATAAATCTCAATTTTAATTATTCTGAAAATTTGTTTGCTGAAACCGGTATTTAATTATGCTGACCTGTAATCCAATCCCACTTTACCCGAAATTCCAATAAATCAAAGTTAACAACCGCTTTCATCATTGGAAAATGCCACTATAATCTATTGTTTGCAGGCTGGGACTAGTTAAAATTCGATTTATAATACCCACTCTCCTAAATTAATGAAAAGAACCTTGCCCCAGGACAGGATTTCCTGCCGGACTGCTTAATTGAAACAGGAGACTTACACCCCATTTGCTGTGGGAGTATAAATGATTAATAACTTTTGATATTGAGATGAATATAAAAAAAAGACCCAAACGAAGTTGGATCTTTTGTGCCCAGGACAGGATTCGAACCTGCACACCCTTTCAGGCTCTACCACCTCAAAGTAGCGTGTCTACCAATTTCACCACCTGGGCTTTTTAAG
>Ga0209254_10004660_pt1 | contig 12571 bp, 10 predicted proteins | sample FrelakmetDIP11DI_FD_187148 | JGI IMG/M metagenome (GOLD analysis project Ga0209254, IMG submission 187148) | Freshwater lake sediment microbial communities from the University of Notre Dame, USA, for methane emissions studies - DIP11 DI (SPAdes)... | ecosystem: Environmental > Aquatic >...
GAAGCATCAGATAAAGTCGCGTACTGCAACTTGCCATTGATGATGACAAAGTTAGCGTTTTGTAAGCCACTATCATTTTTCACCGCATCATGATAAATCCAAACTGAGCCTACCTTAGCGCCAGTGGTATCTTTCAGCGTTTGAATTTCATCTGGTGCGCCAAAGTTGTAACCCAGCTGTTCCATTTTTGTTCTGGCTAGAATTTCGTTAAATTTGGCAGATGAAACGGCAATGCCGTCGTTGTTTAAGCCCTCATGAAAGCCTGCCGCATTAGCCTGCATGGTTGATACAAGTAAGCCACCTACGATTAAGCTGTTGATTAAAATGTTTTTGATGAACTTTTGATTCATGTTTTTATTCTCCTTTTGAAAGAACCTGTATTTTAATAAAAGAATGTTACAGAATGATGGCATGCATGTAACTGGAATGTAATATTGGCGCGGGTTGCAGCCTATATTAGCCTGCCGGAGAGCGCGGTAAAACCATCAAGAATCTAGCGATGCGCGGGAAGCGCTAACTGCAATTCCAATTGGTTTAAATGAGTAACTTTTTAATTAAAACACATGCCCTGTAGCCCGCATGGATATTGGATTGCAGGGCATGTGTTTTATAAATTCTTCTAGGGCGTATTACGTAAACTAATACGCCGAAAAGAGAAATGTTTCATGCGGCGCAATACGCAAGCTTTTGCGCCCTTGCGCGTCTACACGATCTAATCGCACGTGGCAGGTGTTTCCGATCAAGGACAGATTTGTTTGAGCCGTGCCAAGTTGTCAAACATTTGCTCCATGGAATGCACTCTCGCTGTGTCAACCCTTGATTGAATAAGTTGCCGGTGGCTTCCCAATAGCTTGGTTTTTTTTTCGCTTTCGTACACTTCTACCAGCACTTCATAATTTCGACACTTCAACCCCTCAACTTCAGGAGACCTAGCGGTTAGCACGTCATCTTTTATGTTGCGCGTTACTTTGACCGTTCTGCTCACGATGAATGGATTGCCTTGGTCTGCGGGATTTTCAAAGCGGAATTCAAGGTATGCTCCTACAGGGATGTCTGGTCTGGCTTGCACAGAAATATAGTATTGCGCGACTAAACGTCCAGAATTGAAATCGTACGAAATACCAGTTCCCTTTGTAGCTAGATACTCCGAGGTTGCATTGGGAGGCAAAGGTGCAAGCTGTGTTGAGTCTTCAGAGGTACTCCGAAGACTGTCGCTTTCTTGCTCGCGATCGGCACGAAGCTTCTCCCGTTGTCTCTCTAGTTCTTGCTGAGCCCGCTCTAGTTCCTCCTTGGGTGGCTGAGGGGGAATATAAACCGGCTGAGCTGTCTTGCCATGAGGTGGTTTATCTGAATAAACAGTTTTTCCTTGCTCATCCACCCATTTGTAGATGCTTGCACCTACCGTTGCCATTGCGAGGAAAAGAAGCAGAAGTACTAAAAACTTTTTGGGCATTTGATTCTCTGTGCAGCTGCTTTAATGAATTGATGAATCAAAGAAGTCAGCATCAATCTAGCTTAAGCTACCCAAAAAAGTCTTTGGCTTTGTCTACCCAGCTTTTGTTCTTCGGGCTGTGTTTTCCTGCATCGGCCTGCGTGCTTTTATCAAATTCGCGCAGCAGTTCTTTTTGCTTTTCTGTGAGCTTCACAGGCGTTTCCACCACCACATGCACCATCAAATCGCCGTGGTCAGATTGGCGAAGCGGCTTGATGCCTTTGCCTTTTAACCTGAATACGCCGCCGGTTTGGGTTTCGGCTGGGATTTTCATTTTAGCCGAGCCGCCAAGTGTGGGCACTTCGATCTCGCCGCCTAAAGCTGCCGTTGTAAAGCTGATCGGCATTTCGCAGTGTAAATTGCCGCCATCACGCTGAAAGATTTCGTGTTTTTTCAGGTGAATCACCACATACAAATCGCCGGTTGGGCCGCCATTAACACCGGCTTCGCCTTCTCCACTCAAACGGATTCTATCGCCTTCATCCACGCCAGCAGGAATTTTGACTGAGAGCGTTTTGTTTTGTTTAACGCGGCCAGCTGCGTGACAAGTCGGGCAGGGCTCTTTCACCATTTTGCCTGTGCCGTGACATTTCGGACAGGTTTGCTGTACCGAGAAAAAGCCTTGCTGCATACGCACCTGACCGTGGCCGCCGCAGGTAGTGCAGCTGACAGGCTGTGTGCCTGGACGTGCGCCGGAGCCTTTGCAGGTTTCACATGTAGCTTGTACAGGAATGCGGATTTTGGTTTCTGTGCCCTTGGCTGCGTCTTCCAGACTGATTTCCATGTTGTAGCGTAAATCTGCGCCGCGATATACATTGCTGCGCTGACTTCCAGAGCGACCACCACCGAAAATATCGCCGAAAATATCGCCAAAAGCATCCCCGAAACCGGCGCTGCTAAAGCCGCCAGGGCCGGCACCTTGTTCTACGCCGGCATGGCCATATTGATCGTAAGCCGCACGTTTCTGGTCGTCAGAAAGCATTTCATAGGCTTCTTTCGCCTCTTTAAACTGTTCCTCTGCCTTGGGGTTATCAGGATTGCGGTCAGGGTGATATTTCATCGCCAGTTTGCGATAAGATTTTTTGATTTCTTCTTCTGTAGCGTCTTTATTAACGCCTAATACTTCGTAGTAATCTCTTTTTGCAGCCATTTTTTATCCAATTACTTTAGAGAAATGTTGAGTTAGGCAAAGACAAAAGCCACGATGGTCGTGGCTCTTGTCTCGCAGGCTAAACTCTGTGATTTTGCATTAGTCTTTTTTCACTTCTTCAAACTCAGCATCCACCACATCGCCATCCACGGTTTTTTCGCCTTGTGGCTGCGCCTCTTGAGCACCGCCTTGTTGCGCTTGCTGCTCGGCATAAATTTTTTCGCCCATCTTTTGCGATGCTTCCATCAAGGCATTGGTTTTGGCTTCGATGGTTTCTTTGTCGCCATCTTTCAGCACATCTTCCACGTCTTTGATGGCGGCTTCAATTTTTGCCTTTTCATCCGCATCCAGCTTGTCGCCATGCTCGGTGAGTGATTTCTTCACGCTATGCACCATGCCGTCTGCACTGTTACGTGCATCTACCAGTTCACGCAATTTTTTGTCTTCATCCGCGTGGGCTGCTGCATCTTCTTCCATGCGTTTGATCTCTTCCTCACTCAAGCCGGAGTTAGCCTTAATGGTGATTTTATTTTCTTTGCCAGTGGCTTTATCTTTTGCAGAAACATGCAAAATACCGTTGGCATCAATGTCAAACGTCACTTCAATTTGCGGCATGCCGCGCGGTGCAGGTGGAATATCGCTCAGGTTAAATTGACCAAGCGATTTGTTGCCACTCGCCATTTCGCGTTCACCTTGCAACACCTGAATCGTTACAGCATTCTGGTTATCCTCAGCGGTTGAGAAAGTCTGCGATGCCTTGGTAGGAATCGTCGTGTTTTTCTTGATGAGTTTGGTCATCACGCCACCTAGCGTTTCAATACCAAGTGACAATGGCGTTACATCAAGCAACAACACATCTTTCACGTCACCTTGCAACACACCACCTTGAATTGCAGCACCAACGGCTACTGCTTCGTCAGGGTTCACGTCTTTACGTGGCTCTTTACCAAAAATCTCTTTCACTTTCTCTTGCACTTTTGGCATGCGGCTTTGACCACCCACCAAAATTACGTCGGTAATGTCGTCAATAGACACTCCAGCGTCTTTAATGGCTGTTTTACATGGTGCAATCGTGCGTTCGATTAAATCGTCCACCAGACTTTCAAGTTTCGCACGGGTGATTTTTACCACCAAGTGTTTCGGACCAGTCGCATCCGCAGTGATGTATGGCAAGTTCACTTCGGTTTGTGCGGCACCTGATAATTCTATCTTTGCTTTTTCTGCTGCTTCTTTTAAGCGTTGCTTAGCCAACAGGTCATTACGTAGATCCAGGCCGTTTTCTTTTTTGAATTCATCCGCCAAAAAGTCGATGATGCGGTTATCAAAGTCTTCACCACCCAGGAATGTGTCACCGTTGGTAGAAAGTACTTCAAATTGATGTTCGCCATCAATGCTGGAAATTTCGATAATCGACACGTCGAAAGTACCGCCGCCCAAGTCATACACAGCAATTTTGCGATCACCTTCTTGTTTGTCTAAACCAAATGCCAGCGCTGCTGCGGTCGGCTCGTTAATAATGCGTTTTACGTCCAAGCCAGCGATACGGCCCGCGTCTTTGGTGGCTTGGCGTTGGCTGTCGTTAAAGTAAGCAGGCACTGTAATCACGGCCTCGGTCACTTCTTCACCTAAATAATCTTCGGCAGTTTTTTTCATTTTACGCAGTACTTCAGCCGAAATTTGTGGAGGTGCCATTTTTGTGCCGCGCACTTCTACCCATGCATCGCCATTGTCTGCTTTAGCAATGGTGTAAGGCATGAGTTTAATGTCTTTTTGTACTTCTTTTTCTTCAAAGCGGCGACCAATCAAACGCTTTACTGCAAATAGCGTATTTTTCGGGTTAGTCACTGCTTGGCGTTTGGCTGGTGCGCCAGCTAATATCTCGCCATCTTCCTGATAAGCGATAATAGAAGGTGTGGTGCGTGTGCCTTCTGCGTTTTCAATCACGCGCGGCTTGCCGCCTTCCATCACGGCTACGCAGGAGTTAGTTGTACCTAAGTCAATACCAATAATTTTGCCCATGTTTCGTTCCTTTTAAATTCTTAAAGTTTTAAATCAACCTGAAGTCTATGTGGGGTGGTTTTTTACCATTTCAATAGTTTAAAGCCCAATAACCTTAAAATTCTTAAGGTAATTATTTTGCTACCGTTACCAGAGCAGGCCTTAATACGCGGTCATTCAACGTATAGCCCTTTTGCAGCACGCTTGTCACTGTATTGGGTTCACCGCTGTTTTCCAGCAAGCTTATGGCCTGGTGTTTGTTTGGATCAAACTTTTCACCAACGGGATTAACTTCAGCGATGTTGAATTTTTCGAATACTGAGCTGAGCTGCTTGGCTGTGAGTTCTACACCATTCTTGTAGCTGGCGACATCTGCGTTGCCCACGTTTAGCGCGGCATCCAAACTGTCTTTTACTGCCAGTAATTCACCGCTGAATTTTTCTAAGGCGAATTTACGCGCTTTGTCGATATCATCCATGGCACGGCGGCGTATGTTCTCGCCTTCTGCTTTCACATATAACACGCTGGCTTTGGCTTCTTCTAGCGCTGCTTCCAGCTGTGCGATGCGTGCTTCCGGCGATTGTGCTGCATCAGATTCTGATGTTGTTTCTTGTTCGGTCTGCTGATTATTTTGGTCTTCCTGCATGTGTTTCCCCTGTTAGTCTGACTGACACTTCTTAATAACACTATTCAGGAAATGGGGATGCAGTTTTTTATTTCAAGCTGAAAGGTTAAATTTTTTAGAGAATTTTACCGAGCGAATCCAAAACGTCCGCCACAATAGGAATTTCAGCAATATTACCAAGGTTTATCGCTTGGGCATGCGCACCAGCCATCACGCCCGTGAGGGAAGGGTTGGTGTCGGTGTATATCGCGACAACGGGTTTATCAAGCGCAGCGGCAAGATGTGATAGGCCGGTATCTACGCCGATTGCTGCCTGAGCATTTGCTATTACGCCAGCCAGCTCAGCAATACTTAACTTTGGTAGAACAGTGGCGTTTTGCAGCTGCTGCACAATTTCGCTGGCGCGATTAAATTCAGCCTCGCTCGCCCAGGGCAAAACCAGATTAAAGTTTTGCTGTGCTAACTGTCTGCCTAAATCTATCCAATGCGCTATTGGCCATAACTTGCTATCGCGACTGGTGCCATGCAGCCCAACAATATAGCTACCCTGCAGGCTAATGTCCATGCGGTTTCCAGGGGCATCATTTTTAGTGTGTTTAGCTGAAATGCCATAATCAGGCGCGTCTGCTGGTGGTGCATAATTCAAACTCAACGCGGCGAGTGCGCGGTTTCTTTGCACGGCGTGCTGCTGGTAGGAAATCGCATAGGTTTTGTCATAAAACCGGCTGGCAAGCGGTTCGCGGATGGAATTGCTGTTATAGCCGTGCCTAACGCCATTTGCATTACGTGCGATTAATGCGCTTTTAAGCAGGCCTTGCGTATCAATCACTGCATCGTATGTGGTTTGTGATAATGCGTTTTTGAACCCACTGATTTCTGACCAGGTTTTTTTGCTGAATATTTGTTTGCGCCAACGCCTCATGGCGACAGTCATTACTTGATTCACGTCAGGATGCATGCGTGGAATATCTGCGAAGGTTTCTTCCACAATCCAGTCAATCTGTACATTGGGGAAATGTGCGCGCACGTCTGTCACGACTGGTAGATTGTGAATCACATCGCCTAATGAGGAAGTTTTGATAAGTAGAATGCGCTGCATAATGGCTATTTTCGCATACAATTCGGTTAATGAAATTCGCGTTTTTAATTTTTAAATATTTTCCATACGGTGGCATGCAGCGCGATATGCTGCGCACAGCTAATGAGTTAGTTAAGCGAGGGCATCAGGTGGAAGTGTTTACGATGATCTGGCAGGGCGAGCAGCCGCAGGGTATTAAAGTCCATATATTGCCGCAAACCGGCTGGTTCAATTATCAGCGTTACCAGAAATTTATCGATGCATCGTTCGCCATTATCAGACAAAACCATTTCGACTATATCTTTGGCTATAACCGCATGGCCGGATTGGATGCACACTTTGCTGCAGATCCTTGTTTTGTCGAGCGGGCATATAAGCAGCGCAATTTTTTATATCGGTTTTTGCCGCGTTTTAAATGGTTTGCAGATTGCGAAAAAGCCATTTTTTCGCACGAATCAAAAACAGAGATTTTAGCCGTATCGCTTACCGAAAAACCGCATTTTCAACATTGGTATGGCACACAGGATGCGCGTTTTCATTATATCCCACCATTTTTATCGCCTGAACGTTTTGTATTACAGGATAAGCAAGCCATGCGCGTGCATTTGCGCAATGCCTTTGGCTTTGACGCAGACGACTTTGTGTATTTGCTCACCGGCTCCGGCTTTTCCATGAAAGGATTAGACCGTGCAATCCTGGCGCTAGCGGCATTGCCGGAAACGCTGCGCCGAAATACTAGAGTCGTTGCTGTGGGGCAGGATAATCCTAAAAAATTTAATCAAATGGCAAAAAAATTAGGTTTAGAAAATCACGTCATCATTTCTAAAGGTCGCCCTGATATTCCACAATTGATGCAAGGTGCAGATGTCTGCATGCACCCTGCTTATCGTGAAAATACAGGTTTGGTTATTTTAGAAGGTATGGCCTGCGGCGCACCTATGCTGGTGACTTCAAGCTGCGGTTATGCGCATCACGTGGCTGATGCTAATGCAGGGATTGTGTGTGAGCTGCCGTTTGACCAACCCAGATTTAATCAGCAATTTTTAGAGATGCGGCAAACCGATAAAAAGACGCAATGGGCTGCTAACGGCTTGAGCTACACGCAACATATCATGCAGGCTAACGATGGTAGTGCAGAGGCAAACATTCTGATTGACCTTGCTCAACGTAAAAAGGCAAGCGCATCATGAAGGACGTGCTATTTGTATCAGAAGAAATCAGGCGAAACCTTGTGGATAAGGATTCTTTCGTTGAACTGATGCAGCTTTCAGGAAAAGCCTTCCGTGATGTGCCAGGGCGTAAGACCATGCAAGTACAGATTGGCGGAAAGAGTTATTTCATCAAGCAGCATTTTGGTGTGGGTTGGGGCGAGATAGTAAAAAATTTACTGAGTCTTAAAAAGCCGATACTAGGCGCGATGACAGAGGTAAAAGCAATCCAAAAACTCAATGAAATCGGTATTGCCACTACGCCATTAGTGGCTTATGGCCAGCGCGGCTGCAACCCTGCCAGTTCGCAATCATTTGTGATGACAGAAGATTTAGGCGACATTGTCTCACTGGAAGATTTATGCGCTGATTGGAAAAACAACCCGCCTGATGCTGCGTTCAAGCAAAAACTCATTATTGCTATTGCTCAGCTTGCTGCAAAGTTGCATGGTGCCGGTTTATGTCATCGTGATTTTTATTTGTGTCATTTTATACTCAAAAAACAAGCGCTGGAGCAAGGCCGCATTGATTTGCATCTGATAGATTTACATCGCATGCTACAAGGCAAGTCAAGCGATGGCAGCACGGTTATGAAGGATATTGCGGGCTTATATTTCTCTGCAATTGACAGCGGTTTTGAAGATGAGGATTGGGCGTTATTCAGACAGTATTATTTGCCACAAACAGCTGGCTTCTGGAATAAAGTAAAAGCGCGCGCAATTCAACTGCATACCAAATTTCACAGTGACAAATTTCAAAAACGACTTGCAGCTGAGAAGTCAGCCATTAAATAATGGTGTTCGGTGCATCTGCTTTGGAAATGGCGTGGCGCCTTTGCTTGTAACGATTGTAGCGCCATAAATATTGCTCAGGTTTTTGTGCGATTTGTTCTTCTATAGCTTGGTTTAACAATCGAGGTGTGGCGATGCTGTTTACTCGCCTAAGGTGTATTTTGTAACCCTTACCATTTTCAAGCCTCTCACCAAATGCCATGATGACAGTGGCGCCTGTTTTTTCAGCGAGCCTGCAGGCAAGCGTCATAGTGTAAGCTGGCTTACCAAAAAAATCTGCCCATTCGCCTTCGCCAGCGGCAGGAATCTGGTCAGGCAGGATGCCCACAGCTTCTCCTTTTTTCAATGCTTGCAAGAGCGCACGAACGCCTTGCATGTTGGCAGGTGCAAGTTTTACTTGCCCTTTGCTGCGCCCAGTGTCAATCAGCACGGAAAGCCAGGATTTTTTCGGTGGACGGAACAGCACTGTGATCGGGTGCTGTGCGGCATAGTAAATTGATGTAATTTCAAAGCAGCCTAAATGTGGAGTGAGGAAAATCAGCCCCTTTCCACGGGCTAAAGCCGCATCGATCAAATGCCAGTTGTGACAAGAATTGACAAGTGCAACTGCTTTGTTTTGAGGCCATTGCCAGATTGCCAATGTTTCTAAAATGGCTTTACCTGTTTCGCCAATGTTGGTTTTGATGACTTGCTTGAATCTTTTCGAATCAGTACACAAACCGCTATTTACAAGGTTCTGCCGATGGATGCGCGCCGAAGTAGGCGTGCACCAATGAATCAGCCAGCCCAACCAGATGCCAAGGCGGTGGATGATGTGGAGCGGCATTGCGGCAAGCAGTTTGGCAAAAACATTTAGCATATTGAGCGCTATTCTATCGTTTTATGGCCTGTTTTAGGGAAGCGTTGAATAAATTGCTGCGCGAGCGTATCGCTACGTTCCGCGGTGCTCGAAATCTCGCTTATCTTAATGATATGTCTTGGCTTCTGAGCGCTTTGGGTCTTGCACTCCGTCTCGCTCCCTCTTTTATTCAGCACTTACTTCGCGTATTAGCGCAGTTTGTTTTGCAAAGCCTGATAAAATATTCGAAAGATTATGGGGGCGTAATGAAAACTTGGGTCATTATTTTGAGCTTGGTGCTAGTAGCATTATTTATTGGCTCGGCCGACCGTGCTATAGATAATATCCGCGAATCGCGTATTGCAGAAACCTCCCGAGAAATGATGGTGACCGGTGATTGGTTAATGCCACACTTTAATGGTGATTTGCGATTGCAAAAGCCTCCGCTGACTTATTGGACAACGGCTATCAGTTACAAGCTGTTTGGCGTGAGTGAGCTGAGCACACGCTTTCCCTCCATGCTGTTTGGGTTAATGCTGTTGGCGCTGGTGTTTGTCTGGGTCAAGCAAGAGATTGATTTTAAGACAGCCGTTCATGTGGCATTAGTTCTGGGTACGTCGGTGATTGCCATGCGGCATTTCCGCAGCGGCGAAGCGGACACAGTACTCATTTTTTTCATTTCAGCAGCTTGCTATGCCGGCTTCAATCTGCTGCATCGCACAGTGAGCGAACGGGACAAGTGGGCAGTCTGGTGCATGCTGGCAATGGGGCTGGGATTCCTCGCCAAAGGCCCGGCCGGGATAGCGATCCCGCTATTTACATTGCTGGTTTATGCCTACTTGAGTAAACAGCTGCCAGCGTTAAAAAAACTACTTAGCCCTCTGGGCCTAGGCTTGTTTGTGCTGACTGCTGCGGGTTGGTATATCTGGATCTTTTTGACCATGCCGGATGCCGCAAACTACTTTTTCGGCAAGCAGATTGATGAAACTTTTGTGAGCGGTACGCACCCGCAGCCGATTTACTGGTATTTGTTGCATATCACTGAGTTTTTCCTGCCGTGGGGGCTGCTGCTTGTTCCGATGGCTATCTGGTATTACCGGCGCCAGCCAACCTTCAGTATGATTTCTTTTGCCTTGGTGTGGCTGGCGGTAGTGTTTGTGCTTTTGACGGCAACGGTTAATAAGCAGATGCAGTACGCGTTATTGTTTGCACCGCCTGTGGCAATATTGCTGGGGCATTACATGCAAACCGCAACAGGAAGATTTTATCAATTTAACAAAGTGGTGTTCTGGCTGTTGTGTTTTGCTGCTATGGCAATTGTGATTTACGCTGCCAAAAAGCATGGGATGCATGCGCTTGCAGATGCTTTATGGGCGCCGGTTTTGTTGTTGCCGATCATCCTTAAACGGGTGCTTGATGTGGAATATCCCGCCACGCCGGTGCTTGTTGCGGCGATATTGGCGGTATTCGCCTATCTGTTTTCCGAACAGTATCTGACCAAGAGTGTGGAAAAAAACGATATCCAGCAATTGACGCTTCAAAGCTTGTCTTATGAGCCGATTTTTCAATCCAGACCCGGGAATGGGGCATTCTCGTTCTATGCGAAAAAGCCGATCAGAACTATGAAACTACAGGATATCAGTCATTTTATGCAGATGCATGATGTTGTATGGTACCTGAGTGAAGAAAAGCCGGAGCTCAAGCAATATAGTGTTCAGGAAGAAAAAACTGTGGGCAAATGGACTTTGTGGAAAATCTCAAAATGAATTTGGGAGCTTTGTCGCAAGCAGGGCAGGCACAATTTGTATTGCCCTTAAAAGGCGCTCCAGATTTGCTGGTATTAGAGATTGTCAGAAGAATCCCATTCAAGCGCTTGGTGGCTAAAGGTAAGTGGAATGGTCAAAACGTTTTTGCCAAGATTTTTCTGGGTAAGGACGCCACCAAATACGCTAAGCGTGATGCGGGTGGTATCGCCATCTTGCAGCAGAAGGGGATAGCAACGCCCAAACTGCTATATTCTGGCGCGGGCTTTTCAGCGGATGGAGAGCAAGCGCAAGTCATTGTTATGGAAGAGATTAAGCCATCCAAGAATATCGATGAACTATGGCCGACGCTCAAACCAAAAGCGCGTTTTAAGCTTGCCAAACAGTTGATTAAAATTATCGCACTTCATCACGATGCCGACATCGTACACACCGACCTGCATCTGAAGAATTTTTTGGTCAACGACGATTTTATCTACACCTTGGATGGCGATGGCGTGCGCCAGTATGACGGGCTGCCCTACAAAAAAGCGTTGCAAAATCTGGCGGAGATGGTTTCCAAGTTCGATATCCTGGAACAGGCCGAGTGGCTTCCTCAAATGTTGGAGGCTTATCACACAATCATCAGCTGGCATGTGCCGATAAGTGCAGCACAAGTGACGCCGCTGGCAAACCGGTACCGCCTGAAAGCCGTGAGAAATTATGCGGATAAAAAGGTGTTCAGGAATTGTACAGACGTGTCTGTAAGCCAATCTAAAAGCGCCTTCCTGGCATGGTCGAATGTATTTGATCTGCCTGAGAAACTGGATTTGGATACATTGGTTGCCTCAGGCAAGATGCTCAAGAATGGGAATACTTGTACTGTTGCTTTGGCTGAAATCGCCGGCAGGCAGGTCGTCATCAAGCGCTATAACATCAAAGGCTTGGGGCATGCTTTCAGTCGTGCGCTCAGGCCTAGCCGCGCTGCCGTTTCCTGGGCGAATGCGCATCGGCTGAAATTGTTGGGAATCCCCACCGCTGCGCCAATCGCTTTGCTGGAAACCAGAAAGTTTGGCTTGCTAAGAGGTAAGGCCTATTTTTTGAGCGAGTATGCGGATGCTCCGGATGCATTCGAGTTTTTTGCCCAAACTAAAGACAAGCTGTTGTGGGCGGATGCTGTGAAGAATATCTGCCTGTTGTTTTATAGGCTGTATTTGCTGCAAATCTCGCATGGTGACATGAAGGCAACCAACATTAAAATACAAGGTACAACACCGCTATTACTGGACTTGGATGTGATGCGGCAGCACAACAAGCCATGCCTGAAAGCGCATGTGAGGGATTTACAGCGCTTTTTGCAAAATTGGCAAAATCAACCCATCCTGTATAATGCGTTCGTAAAGACGTTTCGTACTGTGTATGCAAATAATTGGCCATTGTAACAGGCAGGCATTTTTAACAATATCACTCTATAACTTGAAATTTACTCAATGATTGTATTAGGTCTTTCCGGTGCGCTCGGGCATGATGCTTCAGCCGCGATATTGGTGGACGGCAAGATTATTGCTGCTGCGGAAGAAGAGCGTTTTATTCGCGACAAGCATGCCAAAAATCAATTTCCTTATGAGGCTACAAAATTCTGCCTGAAG
>Ga0209254_10004661_pt1 | contig 12567 bp, 10 predicted proteins | sample FrelakmetDIP11DI_FD_187148 | JGI IMG/M metagenome (GOLD analysis project Ga0209254, IMG submission 187148) | Freshwater lake sediment microbial communities from the University of Notre Dame, USA, for methane emissions studies - DIP11 DI (SPAdes)... | ecosystem: Environmental > Aquatic >...
TTACCAATAACTCTTAACCGTCCGTTTCTTTATTTCATACACGAAATATCGACCGGAACAATACTTTTCATGGGGATACTCTCCGATCCTTCGGTTGAATAAAATAAGATTTGTCACGAGCTTTATGTTGCCCGGCTGTTGGCAGCTATGTATTCAATCTTTACAGCTGAATATCTGCCTTTGGACGCACCTTTCCCGGCATCAGCTTGAATGCATTGCTATCGGACCGGATTCTTTTCTGCCCACAACAACCATGACCTCTATATCGCCATGATCAGGCCATTTAACCATGGCTCGCCTCCACTCAACAAAAGACGGGATAACCCTTAAAGGATAACTTAATGTACGCCTGGAAAAGATTCTGGGACGTTTGTGGTTCCAGTTAAGTAAACAAAATCCATTGTATCCGGCTTCAAGCATGACTTGTTTCAGACTGCCCGGAGTGAAATAAAATTGATGGTCAAAGAGATACATTCGCCACTTATCTTTATCTGCTGTCCTTCTCCAACTCTCAAAATTAGCTGTTTCAATAAAGATGAGGCCATCCTTTTTAAGATGTTGTCCAACCATCACAAGCACTTCTCTCGGGTCACGAAGATGCTCCACAACATCCCACATTGTTATTACATCATATTTTTCTTCTCCTGGTTTCTCAAGGAGTTCAACATCATAGAACTCCTTAGCCCGTTTTCGGGCAGAACTGCTCTGCTCAATTCCAGTGGCTTCCCAACCCTGGTTCAGAGCTGCCCTGACAAATGATCCTGCACCTGCACCAAAATCCAGCAACCTTAACGGTCCATTCATGAACTTCTTAATTATTCCGACTTGCGTCATAGCCCTTCGCATCTGATTTCTCCGGTTTCTGACATAGGAGTCAGAAGACCGCCATCGCCAGTTCATATAAGCCAAAGACGCTTCACGCGACGGCAATGGAGATTGAAAAGCTATCCTGCAACCGGGGCAATCTGCCACCATGGCATTCATGCCGTAGTTAACAGAAATCAGCCGCGAATCTCTCTGTTCACCGCAGAGATAACACCCTGTTATTCCTAACCTGGGGAAGAGCTGCCCTTCAATAATGTCCATATTAACGGTTTCCTTATTCATTGTTCAGACTCCTGCTTTTTAAAAAAGAATCAGCAACATTCCTTTCAAGTCTCTGCAAATTTAAGCTATAAGATCTCAGATATAATATTACCCTCCTGTTTACTGTTAATATAAAGTTGACTTTGGTCTGTTAATTATTTAATTTTGATAATGAAATAAATATTGTTTCAACGATTTGTTTTATTAAAATGCCAACTACTTACATAATAAGTCGAACTTTAAAGCAGTAAAATGGACAAGTCTGTAAAGGAATTATTGGTATTTGTTTTTCTGGCATTACTTGTTACTGGTTGTTATAAGAATTGTGATGAATTCAACAAAGAGATACTCGATTGGATGCCATACAAGTTACAGGATAAAATTATGATTACCGGCTTAAATAAAACGGACACCTTAACTGTGACAGACGGTAACATTAATCATACCGATAAGATTAAATTCTTATCAATGTGTGCGTGCATAGACGATTATATTGTGAGTTTATCCTCTGATTCTATTGAAATACAAGCTGAATTCTATGATTCAGGTAATGCTAATAATTCAACAATCTACATAAATCATGAATATATGAATTATTCTGAACAACTTGATAATTTGGCATTAAATGGACACAATTACAATGATTTACAAATCTACAAAGGTAATACAGCTCTTAATGGTGGTCGGTTTGATGAAATAATCATCTCAAAATCCATTGGCATTGTAGCGATCATTGAGAAGAACAGAAATTGGATAATTCTTGATAATAACATTAGAAATATTAATTTCAGTAACATTAACTACAACATCGAGGGTTGTGATTAATTTATATTACTCAAAAACAAACGTCCCGAAACTGTTATACTCGTGAAAGGACCTGCTGGTTCTCTGCCATGCAAAATGAGCCGCACCATTATCGTAATCAATCCGGTACATATTTGCCCTCCATTTTGTACCAGAAATGGGTGGAACCTGGGGCAACGGTTCAAGTAGTTTATAAGGAATAAAGAACTCTGCTATCCATGCTGAAACTGTAGCGCCACTTTTCTTCGGTCCCCCGATAGTGCTGGTGGCATGTATGACTTTTCTGTCTCCGTCATATTTCCACGGCAGCCAGCCTAAAAACTTCCCTTTGTAATTCGGAACCATTATAGGCAATTCAAAATTCATGGGAGAGATCTCATATTCAAAGTACACAGGAAAATCCTCAGATGTCCATAAAAACAACTCAACCACATCTTCTTCCCACAGATTAAGATTATCAGCTTTCATTGTGGTGGTTAGCTTTTCATCCTGGCAATAATAAAGAAAATAGATCCCGGTTACTGAGTAAAGCACTTTAACTTTTGTCTCATATCCAATGGGATTCGGATCCTGTTGAACCAGACTTATCCACTCTGTCCTTTTCCATGAATCAGAACTCCCGTCGCCTGTAATCTTAAAATCCTGGCATTTCCTTACAGTGACTGACCCTGACCCTGATCCGGATTCCAGATCGGCCAGCAGCGATTCCTTCGATCCCCCCTGAGTCGTGCTTTTCTGAGCCGACACGGTTGCAATGAACAGTATTGACAAAATAAGAATATTCAGTTTTTTCATAGTTTATTGGTTATTGGTTATTGGTTATTGGTTACAGTAAACAAGGTTCGCCGCACGCCGCATACCGCACGCCGCATACCGCACGCCGCACATCGCACCTTTTATCCTCAAACTATCTCTTCAAGCCTCACTGGCCTGTTTTCGAGGCGCGATTTTTTTGCTGCCAGGGCTATTGCAACCGACATCAGTCCGTCAGTCCCCGAAACAGGAAGCTCTTTGTTGTTCACGACTGCATCACAAAAGATCTTCATTTCATTAGCATATGCCTCAAGATATCTGTCCATGAAGAAGTTAAGGGGCAGGGAGGCATGTACTCCATCGCTTGCAAAATAACGGTGGTTCTCCGGGAAATTATTGTCGGCAACAGCCATTCCTTTTGATCCGAATATTTCTACACGCTGATCGTAGCCATAAACAGCTTTCCGGCTGTTATCTATCACTCCTATTGCACCGTTGGCAAAGGAAAGCGTAATAATTGCAGTATCAATGTCGCCCGCCTTTCCGATCTCAGGATCAACCAGCACCGCGGTCTTTGCATAAACTTCGGTTACTTCGCTCCCCGTGATATACCTTGCCATATCAAAATCGTGGATTGTCATATCCAGAAACATACCTCCCGAAACTGCACTGTACTCGGCAGGCGGGGGTCCGGGGTCGCGTGATGTTATTTTCAGGATATGAGGATCACCGATTTTACCTTCGGCAACCAGCTGTTTTATTTTCAGGAAATTAGGATCAAAACGGCGGTTAAATCCAACCATAAGCTTCACACCTGCTTCTTCAACTGCTTTAATGGCCCCTTTAATGATATCAAGTGAGAGATCCACCGGTTTTTCACAAAAAATATGTTTGCCGGCCTTAGCTGCATCCACAATATATTTCGCATGAGTGTCCGTGGGAGAACAGATAGCGACAGCTTCGACTTCAGGATGATTCAGCACGTCCATGTAATTACTGAAGACAGATGTTATTCCGAATTCCTTTGCTACTGCATTTGCACTTGCCAGATTTGTATCAGCAATAGCTACAACATCGGCCTGAGGAACATTCTGAACCAGGGTTGCAATATGGACCTTCCCGATCCTCCCTGTACCAATAACTCCAAGTTTTAGTTTTTTCATATTTATGATATTTAAGATTTTGTTTTAGACCAGAGTTGCTGGCTGCCTGTTAACCAGTAACAAGTAACCAGGAACCAGCAACTTGATTCACTACAATCCAAGAGATTTTATGAACTCACGGTTTCGTTGTGCACATACTTTAGGATTACCCATGCCCGGCAGGACATCCTGCTCAACCACTATCCAGCCTGAATATTTCTGAGCATGAAGCTCTTCGACAATTGCCCTGAAATCAACCGATCCCCTGCCAAGCTCACAGAAGACCCCGTTAGCCACCGATTTAAAATAGTCCCATCCCTCCTTCCGCGATTTATTGGCAACATCAGGATGACAATCCTTAAAATGGATATGCCATATCCTCTCTTTGTGCTTTTTCAGAGCCTCCAGCGGATCACCACCACCAAACATATAATGACCCATATCGAGTACGAGTCCAACCAGCGAAGGATCGGTCAGGGAAAGCAGCTTATCAATTTCTCCGGGTGTCTCTGCATATCCGGCACAATGATGATGAACGACAGTGCGTAAGCCTGTCCTGGCTTTAACTTCGCCGGCAACCAGGTCAGCACCTTCGGCAAATACTTTCCATTCATCGTCAGAAAGCCCCATTGATGGCGTCACTCTTCCTGCATTCAATGTACGTTCTTTCACGCTCCCGTTTTCATCGGCAAGTACAATAAAAGCATCAGGGAATCCGGCATCTGCCATCAGCCTGGCCGTTCTTACAGCTGCTTCAGCACCCGCAGCGTGTTTGCCCCTCTCTTTAAGAAATACAGGGACAAAAGCGCCAACCATCGACAGGGAGCGCTTGTCCAGCTCTTTTCTGAGCTCCGTTGGAACAACAGGCATAAAACCCCAGTCACCCAGTTCTGTACCCTGATAACCGGTTTCCCGGATCTCATCCAGTACCTGCTCAAAACCGGCAGCTTTGCCTTCAAGTTCAAACTCAAGTACACCCCATGAACATGGGGCATTTGCAATTTTTATCATATCACCTGGTATTAAAATATATTGAGTATCAAAATTTTCTTGTCCATTCATCATGCCAGCGCTCAATAACCACTTTTGTCTGGGTATAAAACTCAACTGCATGGAAAGACTGCCCGTGCAGGTCGCCGTAGAAACTCTCCTTCCATCCGCTGAAAGGGAAAAATGACATCGGAGCGGCAATACCTATATTTATCCCTATATTTCCAGCCTGGACATCGTGCCTGAATTTCCGTGCTGCGGCACCGCTTCGGGTAAATATGCTTGCAGCATTGCCCTTATTGCTCTTATTTGTCAGTTTTATAGCATCTTCAAGTGTATCAACATTATTGATGATAATTACAGGTCCGAATATTTCTGTCGTGTAAATTTCACTTTCCTGATCAACGTCTCCCAGGATTGTGGGGCCAATAAAGTAACCGCCTTCGCAACCGGCAACCGTTATCTTTCTTCCGTCAAGCAGTAATCTGGCTCCATCATTCACACTCTTTTCTATCAGTTTTTCAATCCGTTCTTTGCTTTCCTGTGTAATGACCGGTCCTACCTCAACTCCTTCCGCCATCCCGTTTCCAATCTTTTTTGTCTTCGAAGCCTCGATAAGTTTTTCAGTAAATATTTCACCTGCTTTTCCGACAGTCAGAACAATTGCGGCAGCCAGACATCTTTGCCCTGCACACCCGTAAGCGCTGTCGGCAATAATCTTTACAGTAGTGTCAATATCAGCATCAGGCATTATGACAACCGGATTCTTTGCGCCGCCGAGAGCCTGAACCCGTTTGCCGTGAGATGTGCCGGTCTGGTAAATATATTTTGCAACCGGGGAGGAACCCACAAAGCTGATAGCCTTAATATCTGGATGTTCCAGAATTGCATCCACGGTGGTCTTTCCGCCATGAACCATATTCAATATGCCCTCTGGTAAATTCAGATCCTCAAACAACTCGAAGATGCGGGTCATGGTGCAGGGCACCTTTTCTGAAGGCTTGACAATGTATGTGTTCCCGCAGGCAATAGCATATGGCATAAACCAGAATGGTATCATAACCGGGAAGTTGAACGGCGAAATGCTTGCACCCACACCTATCGGCTGACGGATATAAAACTCATCAATGCCGGTAGCAATATCTTCAGAAAAATCGCTTTGCAGTAGCTTAGGTATACCGCACGCTACCTCGATGTTTTCGACAGCCCGGACGATCTCAGCCTTCGACTCCCCAAAAGTCTTCCCGCATTCACTTGTACATATCCCTGCAATCTCATCCGAATTAGCTTCGAGAATCTGCTTCATTCTGAAAAGATACTGCACTCTCTGCGATGCCGGTGTGTTTCGCCACTTCCACCATGCCTTCTGAGCACTTTCGGCTGCATCAGTAACGTCGTTGGCCGATCCTGCCGGAACCCTGGCAAGCAGCTCTCCTGTTGCCGGATTCATTATATCACGAAATACAGGTTCCTTACTTTCGCGCCATTGCCCGTCGATAAAGTTTTTGAGAGTTTTTATCATTAGATTATATCCTGTTTTTGTTTTTTATAAAAAGTACCTCTGTTTCTTTTTATTTTCTTTTAAAACCTTATACGCTTCCCTTACAGATTCAATTTCAGCAACTTCAGAAACAGGAACCTCCCACCAGGCATAACCCTCAACACCCTTATAGAGGTCGGTCTCAATGGTAATCACTGTCGTAACAGTCTGTTCCCCTGCCTCTTTCAGGGCATTCTTAAGTGAGTCAATATCAGTTGCTTCTATCACATGAGCTCCAAGGCTGCGGGCATTTTGTGCAAAATTTACAGGAAGTGTTTCACCGGTAAGCAATCCGGTTTTATTATCACGGTAACGGTATTTCGTCCCGAAACGCTGCGATCCTATCGATTGCGACAATGCCCCGATACTTCCGAATCCATTGTTATTCAACAGGATAATTATGACTTTAATTCCTTCCTGGATGGCTGTCACAATCTCATTATTCATCATCAGGTAATTCCCGTCACCAACCATCACATATATCTCCCGGTCGGGACATGCCATTTTTGCACCAATTCCTGCTGCGCATTCATATCCCATCGTGGAATATCCGTATTCAAGGTGGAACCCTTTGGGATCGATTGTTCTCCATAATTTATGAAGATCGCCCGGCAAACTGCCGGCAGCACAAAGCACAACGTCGCGCGGCCCTGCACACTCATTGACGGCACCCACAACCTCAGCCTGAGAAACTGGAAGAGAACCGGAAACGCTGTAAATACCGCTTACCATCTCATCCCATGCCCTGTTTGCATCAGCAGCGCTTTTTAAATAATCGTCAGAAACCCTGAAGTCCAGCAATTCCTGAAGCTCTTCCAGACAAACTCTTGCATCGGCCATAAGAGGCAATGCAGAATGCTTGTATGAATCGAATCCGGCAACATTTATATTGATGAACTTCACATCCCGATTCTGGAAAGCTGTTTTTGATGCTGTCGTAAAATCGCTGTACCGGGTTCCAATTCCTATTATCAGATCAGCTTCAGCAGTAAACCGGTTAGCGCCCGGAGTCCCTGTTGCACCTGCTGCTCCAAGGTTTGAAGGGTGATTGTACGGCAGTGAACCTTTACCTGCAAAAGTCTCTGCCACAGGTATTCCGGTCTTTTCTACAAACCTTTTCAGTATTTCAGTTGCCTCGCTGTAAATCACTCCCCCTCCGGCTATGATAACCGGTTTCTCTGAATTCCTTATAAGATTGACAGCCTCATTTAAAACGGCTGAATCAGGCCTGGGACGTGCAATTTTCCATATCCTTTTCCTGAATAATTCTTCAGGAAAATCAAATGCTTCTGCCTGTACATCCTGCGGCAGAGCCAGTGTTACCGCACCGGTATCGGAAGGTGAGGTAAGCACCCTCATTACCTCGGGCAGCGAGGTTATCAGCTGCTCGGGCCTGCTTATCCTGTCCCAGTACCTTGAAACAGGCTTGAAACAATCATTTACCGATATGTCCTGGGTAAATGGTGATTCAAGCTGTTGGAGAACCGGCGCCACGTTGCGTCGCACAAATATGTCTCCCGGCATAATCAGAACAGGAAGCCTGTTTATGGTGGCGCACGCTGCTCCGGTTATCATATTTGTTGCACCGGGTCCGATCGATGAGATACATGCAAATGCTCCGAGACGGTTCTTCATTTTCGCATAGGCTGTCGCAATATGCACTGAAGCCTGCTCATTGCGCGTCATAATGTAAGGAAAATCAAGATTTTCCATCAAGCCCTCTCCTACTCCTGCAACAATGCCATGACCAAATATCCCAAGACAACCCGCAAAAAAAGGATTTTCATTTCCGTCTCTTTCAACATACTGGTTTTTCAGAAACCTCACTATTGCCTGTCCGACAGTTAACCGTATAGTTTCCATAGAGATACCTTCCTTATAGTTTTATTCACAATTCATCTCAAAAGTAACAACAGGAATTCTCGGATCCATTCCTTTCCATGTTCCGTAAATCCATTTGTGATCAGGATCGTCGGTGCTTTTGAGGCTCTGGTCGCTTCCTGCAAGGAAATTAAGGTAGTAAACATTATAACCGTGTCCGGCAACCACAGGGTGGTATCCGCCCGGAATGAGGACCACATCATTGTTCCGTGCTTCTGCAATCTCATCGAGGCTTCGGTCATCATTATATACTTTCTGGATTGCGAATCCCTGTGGTTTATCGATCTTGTAAAAATAGATTTCTTCGAGACTGGCTTCTGTCAGTTTACCTGTAAGAGGATCGGTTTTTCTGGTATCATGCTTATGTGGCGGGAAGGAGCTCCAGTTTCCTGATGGTGTGTAAACCTCGACGCAAACCAGCCTGCTGCTTTCAGATCCAGGAGGTAAAATACTGTTTATCTGACGGCTTGCATTGTCACCTCCGCGGAACTCAATGCCCATTGTAACCACATCAGCAGGTGAGATCAGCCTTGCCGGATATTTTTTCCCCGCTTTGCACCATCCGCAAGCCATGTCAAGAAAGTCTCCGGCAGGAGATATTTCAAACTCAGTATGTGAAGGAAGATATAACGCATGAGGCATTCCGCTGAATACATTTTTTCTCCCGTCCATTGTTCTCCATGATCCGGCCTGGGTTACTGCTGAAAAATTACCTTCCAGCAGTACAAATAAGTATTCATTATCACCGGTTTCACTATTCCATTTCTGTCCTTTCTTCATGGTTCTTGAAGTGAAATTCAGATACTTCCATCCGGCCTCCTCAGATGTAATGGTCTGGTATATCTCCTTATCCAAAGATGCTTTTGCCAGCAATGGGCATTTTTTATCTCTATTCATTATTCCACTCCCTTTTCAACATTATTTCAACCCTATTTCAACATTATTTCAACCTATTTCAACCATATTTCAACATTATTTCAACCATATTTCAACATTATTTCAACATCATATCCCGTATTATTCCAACCAGATCAGTAGTAGCCTGGCAAAATTGTTTTAACGTTTTCACTGTAGCTCCGAAGCCATCAAACTCTTCTGGTTTCATTCCGTCTTCATGGTATGCACGTCTGAAATCCACATATTTCTTTTCAAGTTCAGCAATTATCGTCGGATCCACCGGTCTGGCCATCCGGTTTTCAATCGTTACATCCGAAGCATTATATCTTTTCTGCCACTGATACGGAGGAGAGATAACGACATCACCTCCGATGAATTCTGACCAGTGCCTGTGGTTTCTGAAAGCAGCGCTTAGCAGCCTCAGCCGGTAGCCTCTGGCCTTGTAAATCCGGTAAGCTTCCTTCATTACTGCTACACCGGCCCAGTCGACGATCTCAGGATTAGCAATGATGTTTTCCTTTTCGGTCACAACCTTAAGCCAGTCATCGAGCCTTCCAACCATAAGAGTACATACAGGTCCCATCGTGCTGATATCCTTTCCTTCCAGTTCACGCCGTTTCAGTCCCAGTTCGACTGCTTTTGCAACGGCTATAGCCTGCGGGAGAGTGAAGCTGACTGTCGCATTAACGCTTATTCCACGATATGTTGCCTCTTCTATGGCTTCCACACCAGCTTTAGTGACCGGAATCTTGACAATCATGTTAGGTGCAAGTTCACTGAATTGGACAGCCTGCGTAACGATCCTTTTTGAATCACGATAAAGCCTTGGGTCAGTTTGTATCGACAGCCTGCCGTTCTTTCCTTTTTCCCTGTCAAATACAGGTTTTAGAAGCGCTGCAGCTTTCACCGACATCTCCCCGATAAGCTTCCAGGCAATTTCATCTTCAGTTGCGGTGAGATTCTCTCTGATTATCTGAGGTATCCTTTCTTTCCAGATATCCCATTCCTGCTTAAGCACATTTAGTACTATCACCGGATTGCAGGTTGCCCCGACAGCCCCGTCGCCGATCGAAGAGGTCAGCTCGGCTATTGAGCACGAATCGTTCCACAGCATCGTAGGTGTTGTCTGCGTCATCCTGTGAAGAGTGCTATTGTAAATCCCGTTTTGTATTGATTCTCCTTCCATGATGTTAACGCTGAAGTTAAGATTTTTAATTCTTATTACCAGAAGAAAAAGTAAAGAGCTGCCAGTATCCCGCAAATTCCAATCGCGGCAATGTTAAATGTGGCCGACGTTTTAAAAAGGCTTTCGTTAATAATTATACCTTTCGAATCCATTTTCTTTTGCGTATTATTCAGGATAATTATGAAACCAAGCAGGATGAATCCTGCCACGAGTACATAAACCGCTTCAAGAGCAAAATTTTTAAACTGCTGAACAAAAAATGCAACAACTATTCCAACTAGCATTGCAACAGCAATTATCCTTGCTCCCACTCCGGCTTTTTTTCTGGCTGATTCCGCAATGGCCACATTATCTATTCTGTGTCTTTTATCCATTAGACTTATACCCACCATAACAAAAGAAAGGACAATAAAAACATACCCGATCCGAAGTATAAAAGGCATCTCCGGGCTGACTATCCTGAAAATAACTCCGAGCGGAATAGTCAGAATTGCAGTCCATAATGCCGCATTTGCAGTTGCCTGGCGCCAGAACAGTCCGCAGAAAAATATCAGGAACGTACCCGGGTAGATATAACCGGTGTATTCCTGGATATACTGATATGCCTGGTCGAGCGATCTTAATTGAGGGGCGATTGCTGTTGATACTACCAGAGCTATCAGTGCAACTATCCTGCCTGTCGTGACCATCTGCTTTTCAGTGGCATTTTTATTAAGAAAACTTTTGTAGATATCAATAGTGAAAATGGTTGATGTGCTATTGACAAGTGAGCTGATCGATGATACTGCCGCTGCGGCAATCGCGGCAAACGAAAGTCCCGCTACTCCAACAGGTACGATGTTGGCGATCAGCCACGGGTAAGCTTCATCCGATTTTCCCAGCTTGACGCCAAGGGCAAAGACAGTGATCCCGGGTATCACAACCAGCAAGGGAACCAGGAGTTTAAGGTATCCGGCAAAAGCCACCCCAAGCTGGGCTTCCTTCAGCGATTTTCCGGCAAGCCCTCGCTGGATAATGAACTGATTGAATCCCCAGAATCCGATATTGGTGAGCCACATTGAACCAATCACTACTCCAAGACCCGGAAGATCTTTAAACGCATCCTTCAGCCCTCCAGATCCATCAGGTACCGATACAGTTCCTTTCTCAATGATCATATGGAATTTCCGGGGAGCTTTGTCTAAAAGTTCAGAAAATCCGGCAATAATTCCGTTCCCGTCACTAAGGGCATTAAGCGCAAAGGCAGTGGTTATAAGGCCTCCAGCTATTAAAACAACTACATTAAAAACATCGGTCCATGCAACAGCTTTCATTCCTCCCCAGAGTGAGTACAATGCTGAGAAAAACGCAAATCCAATAACCCCGTAAATCAGCGGGACCCCGATTATACGCTCCATCGCCAGCGCCCCTAAATATGTTACTGCTGTTATATTCACAAAAATATAAACAAGGATCCAGAAGATTGCCAGGCTGGTACTTACTCTCTTGTCGTACCTTTGGGTCAGGAATTCAGGCATAGTATAAATCTTCTTTTCAATAAAGACGGGAAGAAAGTACTTCGCGACGATGAGGAGGACCACTGCTGCGATCCATTCATAACATGCTATCGCCAATCCTACGGCATATCCTGAACCCGACATGGCAATAAAATGCTCTGCTGAAATATTCGCAGCCAGAAGAGTTGATCCTATTGCCCACCATGGCAATGAACGGCTTGCTAAAAAATAATCCTGGGAGGTTTTTTGCTGACCTTTTTTGGTTCGTGAGACCCAGAGTCCGATTGTTACAATTATGACGGCATAGGAACAGAAAATCACCCAGTCGATCGGAGCAAATTGTTTCATTTAAGAGATGATTTTAGGTACAGTGTTGCTTTAACTGTGTGGATTTTAGGGTTAACAGTGCAGGATTAAAAATAAATAAATTTTCCGTTTTCAAAAAGTTGTGGAACGTTTATTTAAATAATCTGTCAGTTCAACAATATGGTCGGTATTTATGAAATCAATCCCCATTTCCATAAAAGTGTTCCAGGCTTCAGGATTATCAGGTGAGTTCCAGAACCTTATTTTCTTTTTCAGGGAATGAGCCGAATCAATGGCATTTTGCAGCCTGATTTTTTCCTTATCAACAATTTCTCCGGTTCCATTCCATAACGAAAAGGTTCTGAAATTTTCACTGTAAAGAGCAATCCTCTTTAATTGCTTTTTGTCATATTTCTTATCAAGATTACCATCGAAAAATATAAATCCGGGATAGTTTTTAAACTCAAATGGCTCAGGCCTGTTGCC
>Ga0209254_10004662_pt1 | contig 12567 bp, 9 predicted proteins | sample FrelakmetDIP11DI_FD_187148 | JGI IMG/M metagenome (GOLD analysis project Ga0209254, IMG submission 187148) | Freshwater lake sediment microbial communities from the University of Notre Dame, USA, for methane emissions studies - DIP11 DI (SPAdes)... | ecosystem: Environmental > Aquatic >...
GTCCGTTCCACCAAATGTTATGATCATGCTCTCCATCGAGACCCCGATGCAGGGAGCCATGCATCCTGATCAGACATGCACGGGTGACCCTGCAACTGACAGTCCACCCTATGGATGTTCACCTTCAGCCTGTAGAAATGTTGCTGGAGGTAGGCACATTAGCGATTGTTACGACAATTTAAGAGACTATGCTGGATATTTCAATCCTAGTAAATGTTACACATATAGTAGCGGTGAGTTCAGTGTCTCAGGAAATGCAACCAACCATACATGTGGCGGTACTGCCTGGAGCGGTAATTTCTTGAACTGGGCCACCATGACAGCCCTTGATGGATTTCGGAGAACCCTGACAGGGGGTAACAGAGATTCCGATACGTCTTCCCTAACAAGGCTTCTTGGTGCAAGACAGACACTGAGCACCGGAAACTCATGGTACCCACTTAAAAAAACGTCAACAGCAGCGTCTTACACTCCTTTTTCAGGTACAAAATGGATAGTACGCCACGCAAACGGATTCTCGGTGTGTAATGCAGAAAACTGTACAATTAGCTCCACTGGTTCAGGCCAAACGAGATTCCCAACCATGACAGGCACAACTAATGTAGATGCCGTTTATAATCTCAGGGTAAAAGTGTGCGACTCGACGGCAGGCCTTGAATCAAATTGCAATGTATCTACCAACAAACCTGAGGGATTATTGCAGCACTATGCGAGACAAATGCGTTTTGGCCTCTTCTCCTATGCCATGCAGGGAAATTCTGATATCAATAGAGATGGCGGAGTTTTAAGATCAAACATAAAGTGGATATCAAACAAGATTCCGTATGGTTTGAAATACCATAATAGTGGCGGTACCATAGTTGATTGTACTGACGCGAATGGCTGTACGAACCCGGAGTCCGAAATTAACACCGATGGCTCGTTTGTTAATAACCCTGAAGCCGTAGCTGGGGGTAATAGCGGAATCATAAACTATATTAACAAGTTTGGTTATGCAAATGGGTACAAGTCCTATGACCCCATAAGTGAAATGTATTATGAGATCGTAAGGTATTTTAAAAACCTGGGTCCGTCAACAGACAACTATTGTAGCGGCCTCTCGAGCGCCACTGACGATGGATTTAAATTATTCTGCGGTACTTATAATGGACAAAATTGGAGGGATCCTTACCTTTATTCATGTCAGAATGGTGTAGTTCTGGCCATCAATGACGCTAATCCCTGGTGTGATAAGCGTGTTCCAGGAACCTCCTGGACAGCCCCAACGGGAGGTCCAAGCTGTACGAATGATGGTGGAGAACCGAGTAACGCGAATACCTTCACGGATATCCTCGGTAACCCAATCAATGCAGCGACATGGACTAACAAGGTTGGGAACTATGAGTTTGGATCGTCCATTACTTTGAACGTTGGGTGTGTTCAGGGCGGGGCTTGTGATTGGAGCAATACCTCGAAAACATTTACTGACCTGGGGAGGGCTTCCGGTACTGCCCCTTATACCGCGAAGCAGAACTCATACTACATTGCCGGTTTGTCTTATTATGCCCATACAAATGACCTCAGATCAGACTTGGCAGGTACCCAGACCCTGACTACCTATATGATAGACACACAGGAATCGAATACCACTATGCTTGTTGGCAGAAAAAGCATGCTCTTCCTGGCCGCAAAGTATGGAGGATTTACGAACTTGAACGGCCTTAATGTACAAGGCGATATGCTTCCTGACCTTGCCATCGAGTGGGACAAGGATGCCGATGGTTTCCCTGACAATTATCTTCTTGCATCATCCGACCCATCCATGATGGAGCAGGGATTTTCAAGGTTTTTCTTAGACATTATGAACAGGGCATCGTCTGGTACCGCTGCATCAGTTCTCGCATCAAGCGAGGGAAGTGGCGCAAATATCCTTCAGGCTCTCTTTTATCCAAAGAGACCTTTTGGGACTCAGGAAATTTCATGGACAGGGGAGATGCAGAATCTGTGGTACTATGTTGATCCATATCTGCAAAACGCAAATATAAGAGAGGATTCCGATACAAACAAAACGTTAAATCTTGTCAATGATAATGTTATACAATTCTATTTTGATTCTATTGATAACCAGGTGAAAGTCAGAAAATACGAAGATACCGGTGGTGATGGAAGCCCTGATACATTTCTAGGAACTTCACGACTGGAAGATATCAAGAATCTCTGGGAAGTTGGATCGCTCATGTGGTCAAGAAACCTTGGTTCTGCCCCAAGAACAATATATACCACAATAAATGGCTCTTCATTTCTTGCCGGTAATTTTTCGGCTTCCAATGCGTCAACGCTCAGCTCCTACTTGCAAGCTGCTGATGCAACAGAGGCGACAAAAATAATAGGGTATATACACGGAGTCGATCAGACAGGATATCGCAGCAGAAATGTAACTATTGCTGCAACCACCAATGTCTGGAAATTAGGCGATATTATCAATTCAACGCCACGAACCCAGTCCTTAATTCCTTTGAACAGCTATCATCTGCAGCCTCCAAATGGCTATCTGGACTCAACATACTATGCGTATATCAATCAGACTGCATACAGAAACAGAGGTATGGCTTATGTTGGTGGCAACGACGGAATGCTCCATGCTTTCAAGACAGGAAAGCTTGTCCAGTTACAGGGTACTACGGAAAAAGCAAGAATGGATAATCCCGATGCAAGTACCCCGCTTGGCACAGAAATGTGGGGCTTTATTCCGAAAAATACGCTTCCATACCTGAAATACATGACCGATCCAAACTATTGCCATTTATTTTATGTAGATGCACCGGTTTTTCTCGTGGATGCAAGCGTGGAGGGCAACGCAACGGATACAAAAACTGTAAATAGTTGGAAAACCATTCTCATTGGTGCAAGTGGAATGGGGGGAGGCTGCAGGAATGCAGGCGCTTCATGTACAGACTGCGTGAAAACACCAATCGCCGATGTAGGTTATTCCTCCTACTTTGCACTTGACGTTACTGATCCCGAAAACCCGGTTTTTTTGTGGGAATTTTCTGATCCGACACTCGGTTTTTCCACATCAGGCCCGGCTATTGTAAGAGTTGGAGAATCTTTTCAGAATGGTCAATGGTTCGTTGTTTTTGCATCAGGTCCCACTGGGCCCATAGATACAACCTATCATCAATACCTTGGGAAATCGGATCAAAACCTTAAACTTTTTATCCTTGACTTAAAAACAGGCGCATTGCAACGAGACATTGATACGGGTATCTCATATGCTTTTGGTGGTTCATTGTATAATGCAACCCTCGATACAGAGAGAGGCGCCCCGCAGACTGTAGGTCACTACAGAGATGATGTTCTCTATCTCGGCTATACAAAAAAAGATACGACTTCTGGGACATGGACAGATGGCGGAGTGTTGAGAGTCGTTACAAAAGAAGACACAAATCCGAATAATTGGGCGGTGAGTACAGTTTTTAATAATATAGGACCGGTAACATCTGCTATTGCGAAGCTCCAGGATCGAAAGCGCGGCAATCTTTGGCTCTATTTTGGCTCTGGAAGGTTTTTCTATAAAATGGGTTCTGACATTGACGATCCCGATGGACAAAGAGTTCTATACGGATTGAGGGAGCCGTGCTATACAGCCCTGAATGATATGGATAATAATTGCACTGACAGTTTAACTATATCAGATCTTACTAACCAAACTACTAGCCCGGCTTCATCCCTGCCATCAGCATCTTCTGGTTGGTATATCAACCTTGACTCGACCACTGGATCATATAAAGCAGAAAGAGTGATAACCGATCCTTTAGCCGCCTTCAATGGTGTAGTCTTTTTTACAACCTTTGCGCCGAACGGAGAAGCTTGCGCTCTAGGTGGAAACACATATATATGGGCTTTAAAATATAGCTCAGGAGGTCACCCAACCGACTTAGCAGGTAAAGCCATACTTCAAGTTTCCACTGGTGAGATTAGGGAATTTAACCTATCAACTGCCTTTGCTGATAAAGATAATAGAAGAACGGCTGCAATTTCAGGTGTCCCTCCGAAAGGGCAAGGGTTGTCTGTATTGATTGGACCGAGGCCATTGCAAAAGGTTTTACATATACAGGAAAAATGAAAAAAGATGGCTTTTCTCTCATAGAGCTTTTAGTGGTGGTGATCATCCTGGGTATCGTCGCTTCCCTGGGTACGGTAAGCTTCACGGGATGGATAAGAAAACATGATCTTGAGAGCCAGGTGAAGGAGATGTACACTGACTTAATGAATGCTCGCCTTACTGCTATGCATCAAAATAGAAGTCATTTTATTTCTTTATCTGCTAACCAGATCACGGCCTCTGAGGATACTGATGGAGATGGGGCAGGGGATAGCCCTCTCTGTATATGGAACCGCAATAGAGGGGATCCTGTCGATGCGAGCTGTCCCAACGACAAGTCCTTATCTTATAAAAAAATAAAATTTCCAGCTACTTGGAATGGTACAGCAACCTTGGAGTTCAATGCAAGGGGTCTTTCTAACACAAATAACACAATTTGTGTTTTTTCTACCTACAATCCATCGTATGATTGCATCGTTGTTTCTACAACAAGAGTCAGGATGGGGAAGCTAATTAATCAAAGTGGGTGCAACAGTGGAAACTGTGAACCAAAAAAATAGGGGTTTTACCCTCGTTGAAGTTCTCGTAGCAATCGTTATACTGTTTATCAGTATGATGGCAGTTCTCCACGCACTTGGGCTCTCGGTTGAGCATAATATGAAAAACATCATTATGGATGAGGCTGTAAGAATTGCTGAGCAGAGGATGAACGAACTTAGGAATGAGCCAATTACTTCTCTGGCTAGCTCGACTCCCTTAACAAAAATAACAATTGTACGAGGTATCAGGAATACATCTATTACATATACTGTGGACTGGATTGTTGAAAATCTCTCTGCCGACAGTCGTGCATTACAAATTCTCGTTCAATGGAGATGGAAAAAAATTGATCATCAACATACAGCCACTTCCATAGTGAGTAGTGGAATATGAAAAAGAAAACTTCAATACTAAAGGGACAAAAAGGTGTCAGTTTCATCGAGCTGCTCATTGTTATGACCCTTGTTGTGATAGTGCTTACCATGAATACTGATACGTTTGGTGTCATTTTCCGTCAGTCAAGGCAGCAGACCCAGGCTGTGGGAGCCCAGATGGACAGGATTGTTGGACTTGAAATACTCCGAACTGATCTTGAACACGCGGGATTTGGACTACCATGGTCGTTTCAAGGTGCTATCAATTATAGTGAGGCAACCAACAACCCTCAGAATACTTATAATGATGCGCCATCAAATCCTCCAAAGGCTTTTTGGAGTGGAAATGATCCAACTACATTTACCCTGAACAACTCAGACTATCTTGTAATTAAATCAACAATTGTTGGAACAAGCGAGGCATCACAACGATGGACGTATATCATAGGTGGTCAACAGCCTCATTCATGGAGTTCAAACAACCTGTCAAACGGAGACAGGGTAACAGTGATTTGGCCAAGAAGTGTAACAGGTTATAATAAAGAATTGGTTATGGATGGTACCAGTTTCTCTACAGTTTATTCATCAAGCGCTTTTCCAGTTGAATATTCTCCTGCTGCTGTAACAACAAAGTTTGTTATCTATGGAATGAGTCCGAGTACTACCAATCTTCGAAGGCCTTTTAACAGGGCTGACTATTATATTCAACGACCGGCATCAATGCCCCAAGCCTGTGCTCCTAATACAGGTATACTTTATAAAGCCACGATCAATCACGATGCTAATGGGACCCTTAATCCCGATCCGCTTATTGATTGCGTTGCAGATATGCAGGTGATTTATCGACTTGACACAAACAATGATGGAACTATAGATTCAAACTTGGCTAATATATCCGGTCTAACTGCACAACAGGTTAGGGAACAAGTGAAAGAGGCCAGGGTTTACATTTTAAGCCATGAAGGTCAAAGTGATAGGGCATTCAAGTTTGCAAGTAGTATGATTACTGTTGGTGAATTTGGTTTAGGGAGAACTTTCAATCTTTCTGCAACCATAGGGTTAGGATGGGAGAATTATCGCTGGAAAGTGAGTACCATTGTAGTAAAACCTAGGAACCTTGCAAATTGAGAGGAGACCGAGCGTGAGACGCTTTATGAAGAAAAAGGGTGCTGCGTTAATAACTGTTGTAGCCCTCATAGTTGTCACGTCAGCCATGGTTGCTGCAGTCTATTATTTTATTCGAAGGGGCGTTGAAGTAACAGGTCTTCAGAAAAAATATCAAACAGCCCGGGAGGCATCCCTTGGTGGACTTGATGTCTTTACCAAAGAGGTTCTCCCGATGGCTATCGGTGGCACTACCTTGGCAAATGTTGTGGCAAGTTTTAATACTATTACAAGTGCCCAAGTGCAGCAAGGGGCAACGAACGCATGTTTCAGCGACAAGTTACTCAAAACCACCTTAAATTGGGCAGGAGGATGCAGTAACTCTCTGGATGCGAAATCAAGTCCTGACATACGATTCACGTTATCAGGTGTTGCCCCTGCAAGACCCTTTGATGTTTATACAAAAATTACCGATACAGTAGCAGGAAATTCAAACACGAGTGGCATAACACTGGAAGGCCAGGGAACAGCAGAAAGTCAAACTGGCATTATAACTGCACAACATTTCCCATATATGTACAGAATGGACGTACAATCGGAGAGACAGAATGACCCAACCGCAAAGACCAATTTCACGGTCCTCTACGCCTATTGAATTTACCCCCCTCATTTTAGATTTTGAGCCAGAGGTAAAGGAAGAGCCCAAAAAAAAACGTGGTGGGACGTTCTTACTAATGACGGTATTTGGAATCGCGATAGTGCTCGGAACACTTATCTATTTAGGACTCAAAAAGAGCGACACCGATGGCCAAACTAAAATTGTGAGTTTCAACATGAAAACATCAGGGATAATTTCTACCGTCAGCGTGTCTCCCAATGAAAAGAGAAGGATTTTTACGCATGGCATAACAAATGCCAAGCTGATACTTGAAAACGTCGATGGCCAGGATATCCTTAAAGTTGTTATTCAAGACAAAGCAGGCGAGGGCATTACATGGGTATACGAATGGACAAAAAATAACCAGCCATTCGGCCAAGGAGATAGTACCAAAGATTTCAAGCGGGGTGACAATGTGGCCGTCAAGATTATGCCATTTGATGGAAAGAATTATGGCAATCCAAAAATATTGACAACAGAGATCAAGAATACTACACCGCGCGTAGTCGAAGACAAGGCTGCTACTTTCGATGGCAAACAGTTCTCTCACCAGGTTAAGGCAACGGATGGCGATGGCGATGGCTTGACATATTCTTTAGTGGAAGGGCCACCTGGTGCGACCATAGATCAAAAGACCGGAATAATCACGTGGTCAAGTGTTCCCGAAGACCAACAAAGGATTGATCTTAAAGTCAAGATAAGTGACGGGCATAATGGTGAAATTATATATCCTGTAACCGTCAATTTTTCTAAAGTTACTAACGAAAAATTGACAACAAAGTCGAAGTAATAATCCATCATCTCACAGCAATTCATAAAACCAAAATCAGTCGCTTAGATAACAGCACTGCGTGGCAAGCTCGAAATACAGTAATCTCATGGAACGGATATTGCTTTTAATAATGAAGTAAGATATTACTGTAAGTGAGTATGCTACTAGTTATATGAAAATAGTTGGAGACGTTTTCACATTTCTTACCTTTTTCTTTTTACCTTTTCTTGGTGGCAACCATTTACCGCTCTTTTATGTGAACATCGACAGATTTTGGATTGAGACGCTCTTTGGTGTATGTCTGGTGATCTCCGTAATGCTGCGGTTCATGAGAAGCGAGAGGGAATCATCCGGGTTCATCGCGTTTGCCGTTTGCTTTCTTCCCTTTGCCCTCTTGAACGCAATAAGCCTGTCCTATTCATGGAACAGGTTCAGCACCCTCATCAGCTTGAGTATTCTGGTATGGGCACTGGGCGGCGTTTATCTTTTCCTCCTGTCACCAAAAAAGGAACTCTGTCTTGCAGGTCTCGTAGCCGGCGCAACCATGTGTTCAGTAGGTGCTATTATTCAACACCACGTCCTATTTCCAAATCTCATGAAGACCTTCGCGCAAGGCATGTATGCGAGCCTTCTGAGGGAACAGGCCGGGATACCATTTGCATCGTATTCATACCATAACATCCTCGGGGGCTATCTGGCCTTTGTTCTTCCATTAGCCATCTATTTTTCCGTGTACAAGAAAAGTATTTTGTCGACAATAGCCTCATCGATCATTATTGTTGGCGTTGTGCTTACGTCAACACGAATCGGTCTCGGAATAGTTTTTTTATGCCTCCTCGCAAGCTTTGTATTATTCTTTTTCTTGAGGAACAAGATTGGATTGTTAAAGGTTGTAGGGATTGTAGTCTTGAGTGTGCTGATTTCCGTATCCGCCCTGTATGAGGGGAAAAAAACCAGTAATGTAGGGGTTCAGAGTATTTTGTCCTACAAGGTTAAAACCGCGTACAGTGACCTTTCCACGGTAAATACCAGGACAGACATATGGAAGAATGGCCTGAGTGCCTTTCGTAATTCGCCGGTCGTGGGTTATGGGGCAGGAGCCTTTGAATACGCATATAGAAAGTACTTCGATGGAGGCTTCTATACGGGCGTAGCACATAGTCTGGTAATCAAGACTCTCGTTGACCTGGGTGTGGTAGGACTGCTATGTCTCTTGTTCTATCTCGGTGGAGTACTGGGACAGGCAAAGAACTTTATCTGGGACCCCATGGGAAGGTTTGTAGCTATGTCCGCAGTGGCTGGTTTACTCTTTGGCCTTATCGATTTTTCCTTTGATGTAGCCTCCCATGTAATTACTTTCTTCGTTGTATCATCCTTTTTCTTCAGCAGAAATTTTGAGGGGCCAGAATTGCAGTCCCCTTCCAAGAGTAAATACATGCGAATTGTCGCCTTTAGCTTTGTGCTCGTTCTCCTGATAGTGACCTTTCTTTTTAATTCAAAGGTAAGCCTTTTTAACCGTTCTATCGAAAATGGCGACCTCATGAAGGAAAATGGATTCACCCTTGAGGCCCTCTATTCCTATAGAGATGCAACTGAAATAATGCCTCTCAGCAACGAAGGATACATAAGGGCAATCACAACGCTTGTTCAATTGTACAGGGGCGAAAATGATGATAAAGCCCGTAGTCTTATGATGAAGGAATTGTGGGAATACGGATCCGCTTTGGAAAAAAGTTCGGACAAAGACTCAGAGCTCAATTTAACCCTAGGGCGGGCATATATCCTTAAAGAAAATCACGACAAAGCTCGTCTCTATTTTGACCGTGCATTATACTACTATCCATTATCAGCCTATTATATCCATGAAATCGCCAACTTTTACTATTCAAGCGGCAGGCTTGATGATGCACAAGAACTAATTGATGTATTCAGAATTTATGGCGATAAATACAGATCCTCCAATGATCCTCGTGGATTTATGATATACAAAATACACGATCTAGAGGCGACTATACAGCATAAAAAAGGGAATCTTACGAGGGCTATGGAGATTGCAGTAAATAACTATAACGATGCCAAAAATGGTGTGTTTGTTATAACAAGCGTACGTGCAAAAGAGTATGTTACAAGAGAAAACCTGCTCGCCTATCTCTCTGAAAGGGTTAGATTATTTGAGTCAGAACGCTACGGAATGCAAAAATAACTTTATGACATTAATTTATCATATATTCCTACCTTATCTGACTTCTCCTCAAGTGTTTAATAGTAAGTCCTTTTAAGGTATAGTTATTGCAAGTTCATTGAATTTGGTGTGGATTAAAATCCATGGGAAACAATCATTGTGTTATGTGTTCTTGCGGTACCTTTACGGCGCCCATGGCGGTAGCCTGTTCGCATTCTCGCACACAGGTGTTTCAGCGTTTCCGCTTCCACGCATTGCTCGCTTAAAGAGGGAATGTTGAAATAATGATGAACGTTCGCAACTCCTTCATAATCTTATCGATGGAGGTATTATTAGCATGTCAGTAATCAGTTCAAGTGCGGTAATTGACCCACATGCCAGCCTCGCTATGGGAGTGGTAGTTGGTCATTTCTCAGTTATAGAAAAAGATGTCATCATCGGGGAAAACAGCAACATAGCAGAATCCGTAGTTCTACGGCAGGATGTCCGTATCGGCAAGGATGTGGTTATCCATCCAAATGTTGTTATCAATTCAGGGATCAGTATTGGTGACCGGGTGGAAGTTTTTCCGGGGGCCTATATCGGTAAGGAGCCAAAAGGTGCAGGCACACTGGCTAGGCAGCCTGTTTTTGAAAAACGTGTTGTAATTGGTGCGGATGCTTCTATAGGGACCCATGCTGTGATTTATTATGATGTGGTAATCGGTGAGCACACCCTTATTGGAGATGGAGCATCCATTCGGGAACAATGTCGTATTGGTTCATATTGCATAATCGGTCGTTATGTAACGATAAACTACAATACAATCATAGGCAACAAAACAAAGATAATGGATTTGGCACATGTTACAGGCAATTGTACCATTGGGAATGAAGTATTTATAAGCATGATGATAACGACGACAAACGATAATGCATTGGGTGCGAAAGGCTACAATGAAGAACTGATGAAAGGCCCCACTATTGAAGATGGTGCGATGATCGGTGCCAACGTAACACTACTGCCCGGTGTAACGATAGGAGAAAAAGCGATTGTCGGCGCCGGGGCTGTCGTGACGAAAGATGTCGCGCCAGGTTCCGTCATGATGGGTGTGCCGGCGCGGGAATCAAAAAAAGTGGAAATATGAGTACTATTAAAGATATACGAATCATTCAACTCCCCAAAATCCCCGATGACCGGGGCAACCTCACCTTCATCGAAGCGGGCCGCCCCGTTCCTTTTGTTATTCAACGAACTTACTGGATCTATGATGTCCCTGGCGGAGAAGTACGCGGCGGCCATGCCTATAAAGAGCTTCAGGAGTTTTTCGTTGCCCTGTCAGGAAGTTTCGATGTCGTGCTTGATGATGACAAAGAACGTAAGATTGTTTCCCTCAACAGGTCCTATTTTGGCCTTTACGTTCCTAACATGATCTGGCGACATCTGGAAAATTTTTCTACAAATTCCGTTTGCTTAATCCTGGCTTCACTTTCCTATTCAGCCGATGACTACATCCGTGATTACGAAGCATATCTCAATGCTGTTCGAAGGACAGACGCATGTCAACAATAGACGACTGCATGATTCTCCAACTACCTGCAATTCGAAACCGTCAGGGCAATCTGACCCCCATTCATTCTAAAGTTGATGTACCATTCGATATCAAGCGCGTTTATTATCTTTATGATGTACCAGGAGGCGCAGCGCGTGGGGGTCATGCACATAAAGAGCTCCAGCAGGTTGTCGTATCTGTCATGGGTGCGTTTGACGTCATTTTGGATGATGGTATAAATAAAAAGACTGTTCATCTAGACCGGGCATATTTTGGTCTTTATATCCCCAGGTTGATCTGGAGAGAGCTGGATAATTTTTCATCGGGGGCAATCTGCCTCGTACTTGCATCGCTCCCTTACGATGAAACAGACTATTACCGTGATTATGACGAATATCTTCAAGAGTTGAAGAAATTAAGCCAATCCCATTGTGACACGTTTGGCTAATCTTAGCTTTATTAGAACAAGAATAGGTAGAGCTTTAGATAGGTCAATTGAGTATTTTGTTTATCGCGACAATAAGCTTTCTTTGATTCTTGTTTTCTTATTTAGATTAGTACGTAATTCATATAAACAGATAAAGATGCTGCCGGTTGAGTGGCTTGATGAAAATGAAACTGATTTGCAGAAGACACTTGAACCAGAAGGATATGGTAAGTCGTATGGTCCGCTTATTAACGGATCTCAAACAATGGAGAAGGTTTTGCTTCCAGCTATTAAACTTTATTGTTTCGAAAATGCCTGTATCAGCGCCACATCATCTTCGATTCTTACAGACAATAAAATAATAATAGAGCGCGTCAAAGGAGTTGACGTGCAGCGGTGTAACTTTGCATCTGGGCACATTTTCATGCATGGTCAAAAAAGTGCTCTCGTAATCAATCGCCCTTTATCATATCTTGATCAAGGGATTTTCCTGGGTGGTAATGGATCGTGGAATTATTATCATTGGATGATTGAAATTCTTCCGAAGCTGGAGTACTTGAAGGATCTCGATGAAGAATATCATAATTTTCCCCTTCTAGTGAGCGACGATGTAGATTGCATCAAAACCTTTCGTGAGGCGTTTGATAGCATTGTCAAATACAGACCTGCCATTAAATTAGATAAAAACAAGACTTACCTCGTAGGCAAACTTATATACATGAACGCGCCAAATTATTTGCCGTTTAATTTTAGACGCAATGAAAAAATGAAAATTTCTGATTTTTTGACGAGAAATTCATCTATCAATTTTTTACGAAATATTTTAGATACTGATTTGAGAAGCAGGTCCCAAATTGGAATGAAAGGGCGATTATTTTTTGCACGGCAGAAAGAG
>Ga0209254_10004663_pt1 | contig 12567 bp, 15 predicted proteins | sample FrelakmetDIP11DI_FD_187148 | JGI IMG/M metagenome (GOLD analysis project Ga0209254, IMG submission 187148) | Freshwater lake sediment microbial communities from the University of Notre Dame, USA, for methane emissions studies - DIP11 DI (SPAdes)... | ecosystem: Environmental > Aquatic >...
CACGATAACGGCTCCGCGGACCTTCGCCGCCACCAGATCCATAAGTCAAGATCTCTATCATTTCTCACCATGCAGTGCTCCCTGGCTCTCGGGGAAAACGGCCTCAAGTTGCCGTGACTTCGGGGCGATCTACACTGTGAACCACAATCAGTCTGGAGGCGATCACCGGCAACCTTGTGAGAGGTAGACCTATGTGTTGTCCTTTTGCGAAGAGGTGTCCGACGTTCGAGACCTTCACCTGCGAGGGCAACCAGCATCTTGGCTGGGCCTTCTGCCTGGGTGAGTATCGCGACTGCGACCGCTACAAGTGCACGATATCCGCGTGCACCCCGCCGGACGCGGGCGAGTCGGGTCTCGATCGGCATCTGGTTGATGAGAAGGAGCGTATCCTGGGCAGGCTGCGTGCGAACCTGCTCGATCCGCCGGCGAAGGCCTGGTAACAGACTGGCAGAGCCGGCCGAATCCTTAGGCTTGGCCCCGGCGCGACTGCTCGTGCATTGACTGATAGCCCGCTGGCAGGTATCATCCCCGCATTAGTACCACAAGTACCATGGCGTTTGCCTATGAGGATCACATACAGGGCCCGGCACCAGCCGCGCCGAGGGAGAGTCAAACATGATTAGCTTGAAGACTGGTGGGCTCACGCAGGGTGAAATCGAGGCCATACTTAACGCCTTGCCTGGAGACCTGACCTTCGTAGGGCCGGATGACACCGTACGGTATTTCAACGAACCCGAGAGGCGGCTCTTCTCGCGGAGCCACGCCATTCTGGGCACCAGCGTCCAGAGCTGTCACCCCGAAAAGAGCGTACCGCTTGTGAACAAGATCATCAGCGAACTCAAGGCGGGCAAGGCGGAGGCGGCTGAGTCTTGGGCGAACCTCGACGGCAGGCTGGCCAGCATCAGGTATTTCGCCGTGCGCGACGAGGCCGGCAGGTACCTGGGCTGTCTCGAGCTCGCTCAGGATGTCTCAAGCGTGAGAGAGCATCTGAAGAACGGCCCCGGGCATGAGTGATCGAGGGCCCCGCCAGCCGCCAATCTTGCGCTGTTTTCGCTTGACAGTCGGCTACCGGCTCCTTATTTTCGTTTATCTATCGTGGTATGGTTGGCAACCGGAGGAGCACGCCAATCCCTAGACAGGAAGAAGGTGGATGGCACCCTACTACATAGCAGACTCAGATCTGCCTAAGTTCCTGTCATGGCTTGAGAAGCGCGGCGATGTCTACGTAACCACCAAGGATGATGAAGGCCGCGTCAGGATAAGACCCTACTCCGAAGCCGGCCAATTCACCTGGCCGGGGGTGAGATCATATCAGCCCCTCAAGCCTTTCTTCTTTTCGATGCTCGAGGAAGTTGCCGAGTATCCCTCCAGGGAGTCGTCCTTCAAGGAATCCAAACCCTTCGCGATAGTTGGGGCTTCGGCCTGCGACGTCCGGGCCGTCGAGGCCCTGGACAGGGTTTTTCTCGAAGGCGACTTCAAGGATCCTTTCTACGAGGAACGCCGCAAGAAGAGCCTGATTGTGAGCGCCGACTGCACCGATCCGCTGGAGACCTGCTTCTGCGTTCTGGTCGGCGTCAAGCCCCACGCGGAGAAGGGCTTTGACCTCAATCTCAGCAAGGTCCAGGGCGGTTACGTGGTGGAGGTTGGGAGCGATAAGGGCAAGGAAGTCACCGCGGCCAACACGGGCCTGTTCCGGCCGGCAGGCGAGCAGCATCTCGCCGAACGCCAGGCAACTCGCCAGAAGACCCTTAAGCTTGTGGAGCAGCAGTCCAGGGAATTCGCGCCGCCCAAACCCTGGCAGGAGTTGCTGGCCAAGGCCTACGACGACAACACCTGGGCCAAGAACGTTGAGACTTGCGTGGAGTGCGGCGCTTGCCTTTTCATCTGTCCCACCTGCCAGTGCTTCCTGCTCTATGACGAGAAAGCGCGTGACAGGTACAAGCGGCTCAAGATGTGGGACGCCTGCGCCTACAAGCGGTTCGCGCAGGTGGCCGGCGGGGCGAACCCGAGGAAGCATCTTGTGGAACGCTTCAAGCACAGGTATTACCATAAACTGGATTACTTTCCGAAGAACTACGGGTTCGAGGGCTGCACCGGGTGCGGCAGGTGCATCGTCGCTTGCCCGGGCAAGATAGACATGAGAAAGGTGCTAAAGGAAGTATGCCGGTAGCCGGGGACATCTATAAGCCAATCCTCTCGGAGATCCTCGAGGTTATTGAGGAGAGCCCGGCCATCAAGACCTTTGTGCTGAGACCCAGTGAGGAGATTCCCTTCGAGGCCGGGCAGTTCATGGAAGTCACCGTCCCGGGCCTGGGAGAAGCGCCCTTCACGCCGTCTTCCAATCCCAAGGTGACGGAGACGCTGGAGTTCACCATAATGCGCGCCGGCAAGGTCACGGGTGTGCTCCACACCATGAAGAAGGGCGACATGGTCGGGGTCAGGGGCCCCATGGGCAAGGGCTATCCTCTGGATACTTATAAGGGCAAAGAGATCCTGATCGTGGGCGGTGGAGTGGGACTTGCGCCGTTGCGGTCCCTGTTCCTGGCCCTCACCAACAGGCTCGATGACTTCAAGAAGATTCTGTTCTGCTATGGCTCCAAAACGTCGCAGGACATCATCTACAAGTCCCTGATCCTGGACCAGTGGCAAAAGCTAAACCCATCCAAGATCGAATTCAGGCTATCGGTTGACGTCGGCGACCCTGCTTGGAAGGGCAATGTCGGTGTCGTGACCACCGTGGTCAAGGATCTGGGCCTGGATATGGCCAACAGCGTGGCCGTAGTCTGCGGGCCGCCCATAATGATGAAGTTCGCAACCTTGAAGCTGGTGGAGCTGGGCTTCCCCGACAACGTGATTTACCTTTCTATGGAAAAGAACATGAGTTGCGGGATAGGCAAGTGCGGCCACTGCATGCTGGACGAATACATGGTTTGCAGGGATGGGCCGGTGCTCACCTATGACAAGATTAAGGGCAAGCCCGCCATCTGGGATTGAGCCTGTGAGGTCGCAGCGGTGAAGACGCTTTTTATTGATCTGGATATCTGCGACGGGTGCGAAGCCAAGGAAGAGTGCCCCGCCCGGTGCAGCTATCCTTATCATCCCGGCAACGACGGCGTGACGTCGCTCAGGGAACTGGCTGCCTACGCGGTTATCTGCCGGCGCTGCGAGTTGGGCAACTGCATCAGCGCGTGCCCCAAGGAGGCCCTCGAGAAGAACGATAAAGGCATCCTGGTTCGGCATAACATGCGCTGCATAAGCTGCAAGTCCTGCTCGCTGGCGTGTCCCTTCGGCACGATCTACCCCGAGGTGATACCCTATGGGCTCTCACGGTGCGACTATTGCCTCGGAAGAATCGCGCCCGCGGAGGACCCGCTGTGCGTCAGGACCTGTCCGCTCGGGGCCATCAAATACTTGGAGATCGGACCCGACGAAGCCAAGCAGCTTCAGCAGGTTAGCGATCATCTAATTGTGAAGTGTGATGTCTGGAAGAGGTAAGGCACTCCTATGAACGTCGCCGTCATGAACACGCTTCAGGCAGTGGGCTTCCTGGCCATCGGCTTCATCGTGGCCGCGGTGGTCGGCATGTTTGCCCATTGGTTCGACCGCAAGCTCACGGCCAGGATCCAGTGGAGGGTCGGCCCTCCCTTCTTCCAGCCGGTCTGGGATTTCCTGAAGTTGTTGACAAAGGAAGTGATCGTTCCTGAAGGGGCGTCCCGGTTTGTGTTCCTGGCTGCGCCCCTCCTTGGCCTGGCGGCTGTCACCGTTGTGACGGCGATCCTCATTCGGACCATCATCTTCCCGGCCCAATCCTTCGTCGGCGACCTTATCGTCGTGATGTATCTGCTGACGGTACCGTCGCAGGCGGTGATCCTGGGAGCCTTCGCCTCCGCCAATCCCCTGGCTTCCCTGGGAGGCTCGCGCGAGATGAAGCTGGTCCTCGCCTATGAGCTTCCCTTCATTCTCGCGATAATCGTGGTCTTGATAAAGGCCGGCGGCGCGATCCGCATCGGAGAGATAATCCAGTACCAGGCGGCAAGCCGCCCCGTGGTGGCTTCGGTCTCAGGCGCCCTGGCCTTCCTGATATCGCTTCTGGTGATGCAGGCGAAGCTGGCCAAGGGTCCGTTCGACGCACCCGAGGCCGAAACGGAGATAATGGGAGGCGCCTACATAGAGTATTCGGGCGTGGCCCTGGGTGTCTTCAAGCTCACCCAGTGGATGATGCTTTTCACGATGCCACTGTTCCTGATCGTGGTCTTCCTGGGCGGCATCAACTGGGCGGGCTCGTGGCTCAACGTGGGCTATGCCGCACTGGAGTATCTCGGCATTCTCGTGGTAATGGTGCTCATTCGCAATACCAATCCGAGGGTCAGAATCGACCAGGCGATGAAGTTCTTCTGGGCAATGGTAGCGCCCTTCGGAGTCGTGGCAATCATCCTGGCGTTCCTGGGGCTGCGCTTCCGGGGGTTATGAGGTACAGGGCATGAATCTCAAGCTGAAGGCACTGACCAAGTCGCTCTGGGTGTTCCATCTCGCCGCGAGCCCGTGCAACAACTGCGACATAGAGATACTCGATGCCCTTACGCCCCGGTTCGATCTTGAGCGCTTCGGCATCCAGCTGGTGGGAAGCGTGCGGCATGCCGACGCGATCCTGGTTACCGGTTCGATGAACCGCAAGTCGAGCGAGCGCTTGAAACGCGTTATTGGGCAGGCTGCCAAGCCGTGCTTCGTGATCGCCGTGGGCAACTGCTCCTGCTCGACCGAGATGTTCGGCAAGTCCTACAACGAGACCAAGCCGCTGGATTCGGTGGTCCCGGTCGACGCTTACATCGTGGGCTGCCCGCCGAAGCCGGAGGCGATGATCCAGGCGGTCGCCGCGCTCGTCGAGGCCAAGCTGGCAGCGGCCAGAAAACAGGTATAGGAATTAGGAGGATGGGGTAGATGGCGGATGAGGTGATCCAGGGATTCAGGGAGAGGTTCGGCGGCGCCATTCTTGAGGTTCATGAGAAGAGCCCCAGTCGAACCTTCATCGCGGTTGATCCCAAGCGACTTCCCGATATTGCCGAGTACTGTTATAAGGAACTTGGATGCCGCTTCTCCATTGCCACGGGTATGCACATGACGAGCGGGGTCGAAATCCTGTATCATTTCGCCCTCGACAGGGCCCACAGGTTCTTGAACCTCAGGGTGGTCCTCGACCTCGAGAAGCCCTCGATCGAGTCTATAGCTGCCCGCGTACCGGCGGCGGAGTGGGTCGAGCGCGAGATGCACGAGCTCTTGGGCATCGAGTTCAAGCATCATCCTGACATGCGACACCTGCTGCTTGCGGACGATTGGCCCGATGGCAGCTATCCGCTCAGACGGGATTGGAAAGCCGGGGGGGATGGGGACAATGGCAAGAAGTAAGACAATCATTCCCATAGGACCGTATCACCCTCTCCAGGAGGAGCCCGAGTTCTTCAAGCTCCATGTGGAGGGCGAGAGGGTCGTTGAGTTGGAGATAGAGCTGGGCTACAACCACCGGGGGATCGAGAAACTCGCCGAGGACCTGAGCTACGACCAGGTGCCCTTCCTGGTAGAGCGGATCTGCGGCATCTGCTCATCATCGCATCCGTTCGCCGGGGTGATGGCTACGGAGGATGTTGCGGGCGTTGATATTCCCGAGAGGGCCAAGTACATAAGGACTTTCATCGGGGAGCTGGAGCGGATCCATTCCCACCTTCTCTGGCTCGGCCTCGCCGGCCACTTCCTGGGCTACAACACGGTCTGGATGTGGGCGTGGAAGTACCGGGAGCCGGTGCTCGATCTCTTCGAGCTCTTGACCGGGAACCGCAACCATTACGGCATGATGAAGCCGGGCGGCGTGAGACGCGACTTCGCCGACGAGGATCTGGCCCAGGCTGTCAAGGTGCTCGACAGTCTGGTCAAGCCCACCATGATGTTCCGGGACGTGGCGCTCTCTGATCCTGTGCTCCAGGCAAGGACCAAGCACGTCGGGGTGCTCAGTAAACAGGACTGCATCGAGCTCGGGGCGTTGGGCCCGACGGCAAGGGCCTCGGGTGTCGCCATAGACGTACGGAAGGATCATCCTTACGCGGCTTACGACCGGGTCGATTTCGACATAGTCACCACCACCAACGGCGACATCTTCGACAAGGTGGTGGTGCGCGTTCTGGAGATACTCGAGTCCATTAAGATCTGCAAGCAGTGTTGCCAGAAGCTGCTTACGGTCAAGGACGGCATAGATGCCAACCTGACGGACATCCCGCCCGGCGAGGGCATAGGGACCCACGAGGCGCCGCGGGGCGAAGTCATTCACTACGCCCGGTCCGACGGCACGAACCGGCCCGTCAGGTACAAGATTCGCGCGCCCAGCTTCATGAATGTCCCGACCAACAAGCGCGCGGTGGTCGGCTACACGGTATCCGACGCCACCATAACCCTCGCGGCAATCGATCCCTGCTACTGCTGCACCGAGCGGACGGTGGTCTTCGATGTTTCGACGGGAAAGGCGCTGATGACCGGCAAAGATCTTCTTGCGCTCTCTCATGAGAAGACCCGGAACCTAAGGGAGAAGTACTCATCTAGGATGGACAAGATATGGATCTGACCCTCTATCCGATTCTCATCCCGATGGTCGCAGGGGTGATTGTCCTCTTGATTCCTGACGCGCTTCGGGGCGTCAAGGAGGCGGTCACGCTTGTCGTATCCGCGGTCACGCTGTATTTTGCGGTCGCGCTCTACCGCATGGGCTGGGTGGAGACCAAGCTCTTCGGCCTGGGACTGTTCAAGTTGGACATGCTCTCATCGTTCATCCTGCTGTGGGTGGGAATCTTCGGTTTCCTGATGATGCTCTACTCGGTGTGGTTCATGAAGGGCAAGAGCCATCTCAGGGAATACTACGGCTACTCGCTCCTAGCGCTGGGCGCAGCCTCGGGTATCGTGCTTGCCAACGACATGATCCTGCTGCTCGCAATGTGGGGCTTCCTCGGCCTTATGCTCCATATGCTTATCGAGGTCGCAGGGCCGAGTGCCTCGGGTGCGGTCAAGAAGACAGCGGTAATCGTCGGCGCGAGCGACGGGCTCCTGGCCCTTGGCGTTGCGATTCTGTGGTTGATGACGGACTCGACGAGCCTTTCGCAGGAACCGATCCCCACGATAACCGCTCTTTCTTGTCTGACCTTCATACTGTTCGCGTGCGCAGCTTTAGCCAAGGCCGGCGCCATGCCGTTCCACGGATGGATACCGGATGCCGCGGCTGCAGGCCCCACATCCGCCGTCGCTTTTCTTCCGGCCTCGCTTGACAAGCTCTTGGGCATATACCTGCTGGCGCGTGTTTCGCTCCATGTCTTCAATCTCACTCCCGCAATGGCCTTGATCTTGATGATCGTGGGGGCCTTCACCCTGATAGGCGGCGTGCTGATGGCCCTGGTCCAGCATGACATGAAGAGGCTGCTGGGCTATCACGCGGTGTCCCAGGTCGGCTACATGGTAATGGGAATAGGCACCATGAACCCCATCGGCATCGCCGGCGGCCTCTTCCATATGCTCAACAATGCGATCTACAAGGGCGGCCTTTTCCTGGCCAGCGGCTCGGTCGAGTTGCGCGAGGGTACGACCGACCTGGACAAGCTCGGGGGGCTGGCGCGGTACATGCCGGTCACTTTCGCGTCCTGCCTGCTCGCATCGCTCGCGATCTCGGGAGTGCCTCCCTTCAACGGGTTCGTCTCAAAGTGGATGGTCTACCAGGGTATCATCGAGTCGGGCAAGCACGGCGGCCATCTCTGGGTGATTTGGCTCGTGGCGGCGATGTTCGGGTCTGCCCTGACCCTCGCGAGCTTCGTCAAGCTGCTGCACAGTGTCTTCCTGGGTGCGAGAGAGAAGCGTGGGCAGGGGCCTAAGGAAGTGGGCCTCGGCATGTGGCTGCCCACGCTGGGTCTTGGGGTGCTGTGCCTGGTATTCGGCATATTCGCCTTCGCGCTGCCGCTTAAGGCGTTCATCCTGCCGGTCCTCAATGCGGTCCCGGCACTCAGGATGCCGCCGCCCGCGGCGTGGTTGGGCTGGTGGACTCCCGGGCTTGCGACCATATTGATTGTTGCCGGTATCATCATAGGACTGGTGATCTATCTCGCCGGAAGGCTTAAGCGTGTGCGGGTGGACTCCTCGTACGTTGGCGGTGAGATCCTGCCGGGAGATTCCCGCGTCACCGGCACCGGCTTCTATAACACCGTGGCCGAGATGGGCTTCTTCCGGAAATTCTACGCATTGGGCGAGCGGAAGAACTTCGATGCATATGAGTACGGCAAGGATCTGGTCGGCTACCTGGCGAGGGCGCTGAAGGTGCTCCACAGTGGCGTGCTCTCCGGGTATCTCACCTGGTGCCTCGCCGGCTTGGTGGTGGTTCTCGGCATCTTGCTGAGACTTCGGGGTTGAGGTACTTATGGCTGGGTTGATGCTTGTGCTGATCGCGGTTGCGATAGCTGCGGCAATAGCCGCCCTTGAGGTCCGCAACCTGTTCACATCCTTTGTGGCGGCAGCAGTGGGGGGCTTGGCTCTCATCGTTGCGCTCTTCGTCATGCGGGCACCGGGAGTGGCGGTGCTGCCGATCATCGTTGCCGGAGCGCTTGTCTGGATGCTGCTCAAGGCGGGGGCTCGGAGCGATCTTAAGACCACTTCGGCGGGCAGGGGCGATCTGGCGGGGCAAGTTGTAGGGTTGGCGCTCGTGGTCATCCTCTTGGTGCTCAGCGTAGGCGTCTTCTCGGAAATGCCCAAGCTGGGGGACGCGCCATTCGCGTCCATAGCGGATTCGCCCGCGGCGGCGTATGGGTCCGCGAGTTTCCTGGCGGTTCTCTTTTCTTACAGAATACTCGACGCCCTGGGAGTTGCAGCCCTGATTGTCGGGGCGATTTTGGCCTGGCTTGCCATCCGTGCGGCCGGGGAGAGGTCTTAGAGGAGGCGTTATGGTCTACGGGCTGTGTTTTGGGCTTTTCCTTGTGGGACTCTATGGCGTCCTGGTCAAGCGCAGTCTCTTAAAGATCATATTGGGCCTGGCGATAATGGAGGCGGCGGCGATTCTTTTCATAGTGATGCTTGGCTATAACGCCGGGGGTGGTGGCGACCCCATCGCCCGAGAGCTGGCCCTGGTTGCGTTCCTCGCCGCGGGTGCGGTGGTCGCGACTGCCGCTACGCTGGCCAGGAGGCTGCGTGCCAGGCACGGCAGCTATGACATAGAGGACCTAAACAGGTTCAAGGAATAGGAAGCGGAGATGCAACTGGTTCCAATGTTTCTGGTCGTTCCCATGGCGGCAGCCATCCTCATAATACTGGCCGCCAGGAAGGTGCCTCGTCTTGCCGACGCGCTCGCCAATCTCGCGACGCTGGCTCTTTTGGTTATGGCGGTCTCGCTCATGGGCAAGGACGGTGTGTACTGGGTAAAAGGATTGGCTCCCAGGGGCGGCACTCCCATCGGCGTAAACCTGGTTCTCGACAAGAGCTCGATCCTGATGCTTGCCACCGTGGGGCTGATTGCCTTCATGGTGACTCTGTACTCGATCCAGTACATAGGCCGTCGGGCCTCCAAGGCGCACTTCTACAGCCTCTTCCTCGTCATGATCGCCGGGGTTAATGGGGTGGCGCTCACGGGTGACCTCCTCAGTCTCTATGTCTTCATCGAGATGGCGTCGCTCGCGTCGTACGCCCTGGTCGCATTCGGCGATCGTCAGGCCGAGCTGGAAGCCTCCTTCAGGTACCTCATTGTCGGGAGCGTTGGCTCGCTCTTCGTCCTTGTGGCGCTGGCCATCACTTACAGCCTGGCCGGCAGCCTCAACATGGCCCAGGTCGCCATGACCTTTGGAACGAGCCTCAAGCCGATTCATCTGGTGGCGGCCGGCCTTTTCGTCGCAGGCTTCGGCCTTAAGTCGGCGTTTTTCCCATTCCATATGTGGCTTGTCGACGCCTCCCGGGCCGCATCGGCACCGGTGGCAGCCGCGCTTTCGGGAGTCGTCATAGAAGTTGTAGGGATCTTTGCGATGGCCCGGGTGCTCTTCAATGCGATCGGCATGACAGGCTCGCTGCACACCCTGCTCATGATTCTGGGTACGATCTCGATCTTGGTAGGAGCTCTTATGGCGCTCCGCGAGGATGACATCAAGCGGGCTTTGGCCTATAACAGCGTGAGCGAAGTCGGGTTCATAGTGCTCGCTCTCGGGATCGGCACCAGGCCGGCGATTGCGGCGGCCCTGGTTTACATCGTGACTCACGCGATATACAAGACCCTGCTCTTTCTGAATGCCGGCGCGATGGAGTACGCCACCGGCTCCCGGGACCTCACCAAGCTGGGAGGGCTGAAACATCGAATGCCGGTCACGGGTGCGACCTCGGTTATCGGCGCGCTCTCGGTCTCGGCAATCCCGCCCTTCGGAGGTTTCTGGGCGAGGTTCTTCATCATCGTTGCCGCCGTCCAGGCAGAGCGGTACGGCTACGCCGCCTGGGCTGTCGCCGGCAGCATTCTGACGCTTGCGTCGTTTGCCAGGTTCCAGAAGCGGGTCTGCCATGACCCGGTGGGAGAGACCTGCGCTGCCGCAAAAGAGGTACCAGTGCTTATGCAAGTCTCGATGATAGGGCTTGCAGTGCTCTGCATTGCGGCGGGCCTGTTGTGGCTGCCGCAAGTCCAGGACGGGTTCTTCATGCCTGCTGCGAAGATCATTCAGGAAGGCATCACCTACGGGTCGGGCATTCTGGGGATGTAAGGAGGAGAAATGAAGTTACCGGGTTTGCTTCAGGGCAGGATCTTGAAGGAAGCCTTCACGGCCCTCTTCAGGGGTCCGTACACCACGGACTTCCCGAAGAAACCCTCTGAGCCCCAGAAGCGTTACCGAGGCAAGGCCAAGTATGACGAGGCGGGCTGCGTGGGCTGCGGTGCCTGCGCGATGGTCTGCCCCGCCAATGACATACAGATATCCGACGACCCGACGACCAGGAAGCGCACTCTGACCCTCTACTACGACAAGTGCATCCAGTGCGGGCAGTGCGAGGCCAATTGCATTACCAAGAAGGGCATCAAGCTGACGCCCGACTTCAGTGCGGTATACCTCGATAGGCGCGAAGCCAAAACCGGCATAGAGAAAGACCTGGTAATATGCGAGATGTGCGGCGACATCGTAGGGGCCGCCGATCACATAAGGTGGGTCGCCGACAAACTCGGCCCGCTCGCATACTCCAATCCCACACTCATCCTCACGGCCCTCAAGGATTCCAATCTTGTCAAAGATGCTCCGCCGCGGGAGGCGGGGGCGGAACCCGGCCGGCAGGACGTCATCAGGATTCTCTGCCCGAGATGCAGGCGCGAGGTTCAGCTTAAGGCCTAGGGCCGCACTCCGGGATGCGTGAAACCAATGCTTGACCGAGACCTCCTCACCCATATGCTCACCGGCCGCGCTGTGATTGTGTGCGTGGGCAACGAGTGGCGGGGCGACGAGGGAGTCAGCCATCTTATCGCGGGGCTCCTCACGCCGTCGGAGCGCCTAAGCGTGGTGGACTGTGGGGAGACCCCTGAGAACTACCTGGGTGTAATCACTGGCCTCAAGCCCGACGCCGTGATCGTAATAAGCGCTGTGGGCTTTGGGGCAACTCCGGGGGAGATCCGGATACTCAAGCGCCGGGAGGTCGGCGAATTTGAGCTTTCGACGCTTGCGCCGCGCCTCCTCATCTTCACGGACTACATCGAGGCCCAAACCGGCGCCGCCACCAGGCACGCCTTATATCGTCAAAAGTGCGCGGTTACGTCCAGTTGGACAGGACGCTCAAAGCTGCACTGGTGGCGAAAACAGCATATGGGTATATGTGCAAGATCAGGCAGGTAATCGGCTTGACGGTGTGCGAGTACGGTGGCTTGATAACAACGAGACCAAAGTCACCGGTGCCCAAGGCAAGGGACAAGGAACCGCTCAGTTTGATACCTATCGTGGTGGTGGTGGTCAGATTGCAGTAGTGGACGAGAATGACAATCCCATTAGCCCTCCGACCTTAGCCATGAGTGCTGATTGGCCGCCGTTTGAGCTAATGCTGGCTGCGGGCTACTGCAATTGTAAACCACACCCCGATCCCGAAAGTTGTCGTGCTGACTTGGAGAACAAGCAGTACCTCTTTGCTGTCGGTCATTACACTTATGAGGCGGTATTTGAACGGCAGTAACCTCGATCGTTGTTGTTTGTTCTGACTACCTGACAGTTTGATGCCTTAACTCGTTTGTGTGGGTCGAGTAGGTCCTGGTGGCCTCTTATCGAAGTTCTCAATGCTGACAGAAGGCTCACATAAACCGACACTCGCCACCAGGACCGTATCGAGACCCCTTCGAATTGGCAAAGCTGCGATAAGCAAGGGTCTCGATACGGGTCTGGCGGCAAGTGTCGTTAGCTGGAAGTAGTAGGATCTCAAGTTGATTGTTGGTAAGACGCCGCCAGACCCTACTCGACCCACGTCTGACGAAACACCACAGCGAAACCGTCAGGTGGCTAGTTGTTTGTTCATCGTTGTTTGTTCAAGGAAGCCTGGTTTCGGGCCGCACTGGCG
>Ga0209254_10004664_pt1 | contig 12565 bp, 11 predicted proteins | sample FrelakmetDIP11DI_FD_187148 | JGI IMG/M metagenome (GOLD analysis project Ga0209254, IMG submission 187148) | Freshwater lake sediment microbial communities from the University of Notre Dame, USA, for methane emissions studies - DIP11 DI (SPAdes)... | ecosystem: Environmental > Aquatic >...
CTTGGCCGCATGTGCGTCCTGGTGCCCCCTGGGTCAAAATACAGGAGCTGCGCTATTGACGCGGTGAATCGGGCGACTGGATTGAAAGTTTACTGTCTCGTGGCATAAAACCTGAGTCCATTCTCTTTATATAGGATGCAAGTCTCTGTTCGGCGTCAAACCGCGACCCAAATGGTCCTTCCTTAGTCGCTTCGCGTGTAAAGAAGTACCATTTTTCCCCTTCTTTGATAAATCTGCTTATGCGAAACTCGTGATAGGTATTCCGATCAGAACTGCGTCGATAATACATAAAATATCCCTCTCCCCTACATGGCAACACTAGCACTACCAGCCTATTACAATTATATGCCTGTGCAATCATGTGGCTGCCCAAAAGGGGTCAGGTATTCATCACCGCAGCGCGCAGTAAACACTCCAATAGCGCAATTCTGATCAGTCCTGAATAATCGGTATTGACCTGCTTTCAAAGCACAGGACTGCGCAAATGCCAGTCAGTCGCCTGTTCGTAGGCATGTCCCACGCGCAATACGGTTGCTTCATCGAAGGGGCGCCCCGCGATCTGCATGCCAATGGGCAGTCCGGCGCGATTGAACCCGCAGGGCAATGACAGCGCGGGCAGATGCGTCGCGTTGAACGGTGCTGTGCAACGGATCATGGCTCCCAGTACCGACTCTTGCATGTGGCCGTAGCGCACCGACTCCTGGCCGATACGAACTGCTGTAATGGGTGTAGTTGGCGTCAAGAGCACATCGACAGTCTCCAGCAGCGTGCGCATCGCTGCAGCGAGTGCGTCAATCGCTCGCTGGCCCGCCATGAGCTCAGTCGTACCCGGCGAGTAGCTACTCAGCATTTCGCGCACATCGGATCCAAAATCTTCAGGTCGATCTCGCAGGGAGGCTGCATGGATATCCTGCGCTTCAGCAAGCACGAAACCGAACGTGCCACCAAGGCCGTCGGCCACGCCGGGAACATCAACGTCGCGCACATCCGCACCCAGTTGCACCAACACATCAATGGCAAGGTCCATTGCCGCGGCAATGTCGTCCTCCAGATGATCAAAGAAGTAGCCCCGCGGCACACCGATGCGCAGGCCGCGCACCCCTGCTCCGAGGAAAGCAGTAACGTCATCGACCGGCACGCGTACACTGACTGGATCGGCCGGGTCGTAGCCTGCGATGACATTCAACATCAGCGCGGCGTCTTCCACCGTCCGCGTGAGCGGCCCCGTATGGTCGTAACGATAGGAGAGCGGCAGAACTCCGGCCTTGCTCACGCGCCCATAAGTCGGTTTCAACCCCACCACGCCGCAGACCGATGCCGGCATCCGAATGCTGCCGCCGGTGTCGGAACCTGTCGTCGCGGTCGCCAGGCCTGCCGCAATCGCTGCGCCTGAGCCGCCGCTCGACCCGGCAGGGATACGGTCCAGATCCCATGGATTGCGTGTCGGACCGAAATGCGGATTGTTAGTGGTAACGCCGTAGGCATACTCATGCGTATTGAGCTTACCGAGCAGAATCGTGCCGGCCTCGCGCAGCTTGCGCGCTACCGTGCAATCCATTTGCGGGATGTGGTTTACATGGATTTTGGCGCCCCCGGTGGTACGGATGCCAGCTGTCTCGTACAGATCCTTGTGCGCAATCGGGATACCGTGCAGTGGCCCGCGCACCTTCCCGGCAGCAAATTCCGCGGTAGCGCGACGCGCATCGTCTCGCGCCCGCTCGGCCGTGATGGTGATATAGGCATTTACTTTGGGATTGTGTTGTTCAATGCGGCGCAGGTAGGCATCGGTAAGTTCAAGTGGCGAAAACTCCCGGTCGCGCAGCGCGCGGGCAGCCCGTGCTATGGACAGGTTGGCAACGTCAATGTCGTGCATGGTTGATCCTCACAGTGAAAATGCCTGTACCCCCAGTAATACTTCTAGGGCCACCCCGCCCTGGCAACACGCACCTGCACGGTCTCGATCTTGCCGGTTCTTTCGGCGGAGGCATGCCTCCCGTCGGAACTGGCTGCAGTCAAGGCAAACAGGGTGTTTCCGTCCCGACCACCCAACATGCAGGCGTAGCAGGGTTGGCTGGTCGCGACTCGCTCAACGATGTTACCGCCCTCGGCAACCAACACCACTTCCGGGCCGATCGCATTCGCCACCCACACCTGGTTCATCTCATTCAGGCAGATACCGTCGGGGGCAATACCCGGCACCGGGGCCCAAACCCTGCGATCGGTGAGCCATTTGTCGGGTTGAATGGTGAAAGCCGTCAGGCAACCGGCCAGTGTCTCCGCCACTATGAGCGTCGTGCCATCTGCGGTGATAACGCTGCCATTGGGGAAATGCATATTCTGCGCGGCGAGGTGAACTGAGCCGTCGGCATCAATTCGCACCAGGTTTGTGACAGGGTGATCGACCAGCACCTGCGCGCCACGGGATTTCAGGTCGGCATCAAGGTCAAAACCAAAGTTACCGACCCACGCGCTGCCCTGAGCATCGACCACCATATCGTTACACAAGTGCGCGGTAAGATCGCTGATGTCGGCGTGTAAGACCAGGCCGGTCGGATCCAGCCGTTTGACGGCGCGCTCCTTCATGGCAACGACGAGCAGGCGTCCATCGGGCAACCAACCCAGTCCTGAGGGTTGATCATCAAGTTCCAGTTCGGTGCGCAGCTGTCCCGACTCATCAATCGATTTTACGGCGTGGGCGTAAAAGTCACTGAACCACAGACGGCCGTCACGCCAGCGAGGTCCTTCACCAAAGTACAAGCCGTCCACTAGTGTCATCGTGTCGCTCATCTTCGTAAATCCTTCGTTAGTTCCCTGAAACCCCGCTCACTCACGTACAGAGCCAACCACCATCCACTACCAGTGTCTGCCCGGTGATAAAAGCACTGGCCGGGCCCGCCAGAAACACTACGACACCCTTGACGTCATCCTCCTTACCGGATCGCTGCTGCGGAATAACGCTTTCAAATGCATTGAGCTTGTCTTTATCATGCCGCACATGGTTCATCATATCGGTCAGGAACGGGCCTGGGGCAATGGCATTTACACGTATATTGTCTGCTGCCAGTTTCACCGCCATGTCGCGGGTGAGCGAAATCACCGCACCCTTGCTCGCATTGTAGGCGACTACCGGTTCCTGTGCGTCACTCGCACAGCGCCAGGCAGAGATGGAGGATATATTGATAATGCTGCCGCCGCCCAGCGCTTTCATCCTTTTTGCCACTTGCTGCGACAGGTAAAAGAGTCCCCTCACGTTCAAGTCAAAAACCTTGTCCCATCCGCTCATGGGGTAGTCCAGGGTCGGGGCGGCCCACACTATTGCAGCGTTATTGACCAGGATATCCAGCCGTTCAACCCGTTCAGCGACTGTGGCGACCAGTACATCGATGGACTGCGTGTCAGAAACATCGGTCTGCAATACCCAGCACCGGCGCCCCATCTCTTCAATAGCCTCCGCTACCTCCTGCAACGGCGGTAGTTTGCGCCCCACGACAATGACATCCGCGCCCGCCTCGGCGAGGCCGATACTCATGTGCCGACCGATACCATGTCCGCCGCCGGTGACCAGCGCCACACGACCATCCAGTTTATACATTTCCAGGGTATGCATTGTCTCGACCGTTCTCCAGATAACAATTCGGTGTACTGCTGATTCCTTCGCGATAGCAAACCGCGTCAGATAATGGAACTTTCCCGCCCCTGCCAGTAGCGCTCGCGGATTTTGCGCTTGAACAATTTTCCCGCATCGGAGCGTGGCAGCTTGCGTTCAAAATCAATACTCTTCGGACACTTGATATGGGACAGCCTGGCTCGACACCAGGCAATCAATTCCTGCTCCAACTGCGGTCCGCTGGTCGCAAAGTCGATGGGCTCAACTACAGCCTTGACCTCCTCACCCAGATCCTCGTTTGGCACCCCGATCACGGCCACATCGGCGACTGCCGGGTGCATGACCAGCAGGTTCTCTGTCTCCTGCGGATAGACATTCACCCCGCCGCAAATAATCATATTGGCCTTGCGGTCGGTGAGATAGAGAAACCCGTCTTCATCCACATACCCGACATCACCCACAGTGGACATGTTTCCTACGCGGGACTCGGAGGTTTTCACATCGCTGTTGTGGTATTCAAACGCAGCGCCGCCGGCAAAATATACGGTTCCCACCTCACCCGCAGGCAGTGCCTGTCCTTGCTCATCGAGGATATGCACGCTGCCATAGACTGGCCTGCCCACCGAGCCCCGGTGCGCCAGCCAGTCGACTGAATCGATCTGGGTGCCGCCATGGCCTTCGGTAGCCCCGTAATATTCGATCAGGATTGGTCCCCACCAATTGAGCATCTGCTGTTTTATTTCGACCGGGCATGGGGCGGCCGAGTGCGTGGCCACTTGCTGGCTTGATACGTCATAGCTCTCACGCACTGCCTGCGGCAGTTTCAGCATGCGGATAAACATGGTGGGCACCCACTGACTGAAAGTTACCCGATGCTGTTCAATCAGGCGCAGGGCCTGCTCGGGATCAAAGCGTTCCATCACTACGGCAGTTGCTCCTACGCGGTGCATGGCCATACAAAAGCGCAGGGGCGCCGCATGATACAAGGGCGCGGGCGACAGGTAGACCGTCTCCGCGCAAATGCCGAAACTGGCCATTATGCCCCTCTCCAATGGTCCGGGAGTTCCTATCGCACGCTCAGGATTAGCGTTTTTGATACCCTTGGGGTAGCCAGTGGTGCCGGAAGAGTACAGCATCACACAGCCTTCCAGTTCCCTGGTGCGCGGCGAAGTCGGAAAACTGTCCAGCCGCTCTTCAAAGGCATCAAAGCCCTCGACCGTGCCGCCGACCATTAACCAGGTATGTACACCCGGCAACTCATCCCTGATCTGCCGGGCGACTTCGCGCAAGGCATAGGACACCACCATGACCTGCGCCTCACAATTCTGCACAATATACGCGGTCTCAGCTGCGGATAAGTGTGTGGAGATCGGGGTGTAATACAAACCAGCGCGCTGTGCGCCCCAGGACGCGTAAAAATAGTCCGGGCAGTTGCCCATAAAGAGGGCGACAGCGTCGTCCTTGCCCAGCCCCAGGCTGGCAAACAGGTTCGCGCACTGATTGGATCGATCATTCAGTTGGCGATAGGTGACCACGTCACCACAACCCATGATGATGGCAGCTTTATCCGGGTTGGACTGCGCATGAACAGCCGGGTACATGGATTCACCTCCTGCGGCGCCTACTCTGAGGCGAAAGCTATTAGCGACAGAATTCATCGATGGCGATGGCGAAATTGAGGCTTTCGCCGGTCGCCACCTTGAAGGTGGTCACACCTACAAGGTTACCTGCTGTGTCGAACAGGCCACCACCGGAAGAGCCCGAGGAGAGGGCTGCATCCGTCTGGATATAGGCATGTCCATTCTTATTTCTCTTTTGTGCAACCAGGCCGCGCGACAGCGATGTATCCAGGCCCCTGGGGTTGCCAATAGCCGCTACATCCTCACCCACCAGGAGTTCGCGTTGTGGTCTGGCGGATTGGACATAGGCGGGCAGCGACTCTGAAGTCTGCAGGATACAGCGATCGCCGTCCCGGTCGGCGGCCAGTACTTTGGCATGTATTGCCTTGCCCGTCGTTAACAGCGTTACACCAACGGGATCGTGTATCAGGTGACAATTAGTCACCAGGGTGTTTGGCGAGACGGCGACGGCAGACCCCACTGACTGGGCCTTGCCTGCCATCGACTTGACGGTCCAGATTGCTCCAGAGCGCAGTTGGAAAACCTCGCTCCAATTCAACAATCCACTGGACGCCTGCCACCCGCAGACCTCACCACCCAGGGGAGCCCAGCTTGGCCAGGGCGCCGATCCCTGCTGCTCTGGCGCTGGCCCCGCAGCGTTTGCGGCAGACGCGGAAGCGGGCACCGCAGCTGACTCAGGCAGGTATGGCCTGCGAAAGTCCAGCGCGGCAATATACGCAAGGCCCTTGTCCGGTGCCGCCCAGGCCGCTTTGAGCCTGCTGGTCTCGCCGCTACCGAGGCGCTCCAGACGGCGTTCAATGGCGCGCTTGCGCTCCGACTCGAAAGAATAGCGATCGCGGTCATAATACGTATATTTGACACAGGAACCCCACTGCGGATCAGCGGCCATCGACAGTCCCTGCAGCCAATAGTAATAACCGATGTACCAGTTCTCCCTGACACCGCGCCCACGAAAATAAAGGTCGGCAAGCTTAAGGTTGACTTCACAGACGTCTAACTTGCTGATGTTATCGACCGGAGTTTTCGAATGTGCAATCAATTCGTAGTAGTAAAAGGCATCAGCGTAGGAGTCCCTGGCATGCATAGCGTCGGCGTAGCGCAACGCGAAAGCCCCAGGATCGTATTTCGCTGCCAGTCTGAGAGAGTACAAAGCGGCATCCGGGTCGGGTGGCAGGCCGGGCGCTCCCTCGGCATACAGCGTATGAAGCCTGGCGCTCGCTTCGGCCAGTTCATGCACATCACTGCCCTTCTCAAGGTAGGTTTTATAGGTAGCCGCGACCCCCTGTTGATTATTCTGTGCATACCAGTATTCCAGCAGCGCGTTCAGTGCCGCCACGTTGCCGGAGGCCAGGGCATTTTCACAGTTGGCCAATTCCCGATCCCGGTAGTTGGCCAGGCCATTCTCAGTGGCCGCATCGCTATAGCGCTCGCGGCCGGACTGCGAACGCTCGCCTGGATAGATGATGAACGATGGACAGACCCCGTCTCCCAGATCCTCATGCGCTTTGCGCTGGCCGGCTTTAGTGCCGGGGCCTGAGGCACAGCCCATTACCACAGCAGTAATCAACAGGGCGTTCGCCAAACTGCGGAGCTTACTCAAGCCCGGACCTCGGTTGCTTATCGAGGAAATACGACACCGGCAGGACCATCAAGACATCTTCCTTGTACAGGTCGCACGATAGTATCCAAGTATGGTGTGATATTCCATGTCGACGTTGAAAACCCTTCTCACCGATCGCTCCTTATACTATCATCACATGACAGTTGCCTTGTATAAACTTGCAGCCCAAGGAGTAGCACGTGGATTTTGACTGGAGCCCGGAGGAAATCGCGTTTCGTGAGGAAGTGCGCGAGTTCATTCGCAGGGAAATGACGGATGAAGTAAAGGGCAGCATCTTTATCGACACGCCAGCCCGCGTCGAGTTCGTCACGAAGATGGCCAGGCTAGGCTGGCTGGGCATGGGTTTCCCGGAAAAATACGGCGGCTCGCCTAATCCCTTTCCCCTGGCGCAGTTTATTCTCAACGCGGAACTTGATCGCAGCGGGGCGCCAATTATCGGTAAAAATGTGGGCACCATTGCCAGCACCATTTTTCACGTGGCCAGTGAAGAAATGAAAATGGAGTTCCTGCCCAAAATCTTTCGCAATGAGGGGCAATGGGCAATAACCTATACCGAACCCAATGCGGGGACGGACCTCGGCTCGATGCAATGTCGTGCCATCGACAAGGGTGATCACTTCGAGGTCACCGGCATGAAGCATTACATCACCTCCGCCCATTTTTGCCGCTGGCACTGGATGGCACTGCGCACCGACCCCGATGCCCCAAAGCACAATGGCATCAGCATATTTATTGTCGATCATGACACACCCGGACTGCGACTTTCGCGCATGGATACCATCGGCAGGGAAGGCACGACACACCGTACCAACCAGGTCTTTTTCGACCAGATGAAAATTCCGAAGTCGCGGCTGGTGGGCGAGCTCAACAAAGGCTTCTACTACATGATGCAGGCGCTGGACTACGAACGCTTTGCCATACTGTCGTTTGCCTCACGGGTACGCCGCTTCAACAGGATTGTAAAATGGTACAAGGACGCCGACTTCAATGGTGAGCGCCCTGCCGAGGATCGTTACACCAGGCGCGCCCTGGCCCGGATGGCGGCACGTATCGAAGTCGGCACCATGCTGGAGCGTATGGCCATCTGCAAGGCCCAGTATGAAGTTCCCGCCGTCGAGGCGGCGATGAACAAGGCCTGGGGCGCAACCATCGGCGATGAGTTTGCCCAACTTGCCCTGGACCTGATGGGTCCATTCGGCGGGCTCTGGGGCGGTGAACACTCGCCCTTTGGCGGCGGTCTGGCAGACGAATACCTGATGGCCGGACATGCGCGCGTGGCGGCCGGCGGTGTCGATACCTCCAAATCCATTATCGCGCGCCGCCTGCTCGGCCTGCCCAATGCCCTGGGCAAACCAGAACTGCCACAGCGCTAGGCGCGCCCCGCTAAGCGCGAATTCAATTATTTGAAGGAGTCTGTAAGTGGATATCAAATTGACAGAAGAGCAGACGCAGCTGCAGGACATCGCCAGCAAGTTCATGGACAACCACTGTTCCTTCGACTTTGTACGTAGCATGGAGAAGGAATCGAAGCTGGGCTTCTGTCCCGACATGTGGCGCCAGTTTGCCGATATGGGCTGGTTAGGGATAATGATACCGGAACAATTCGGCGGTATGGGCATGAGCCTGCTCGACACGGTCGTGCTGATACGCGAAATGGGGCGCCACATCTGCCCCAGTCCTTTCCTGTTCACCAGCGTATTGGCCGCTGACCTGATTGCCCAGGCTGGCTCCCGCAGCCAGAAGGCCGAGTTATTGCCGCAAATTGTGGCGGGCGAAAAGATCTATGCTTTTGCTTATCAGGAATACTCCCGCTTCTTCAAGCCGCAGCACATAAAGTTACAAGCGCAGAAAAGCGGTGACGGCTATGTAATCAACGGCACCAAACTGTTCGTGGAGTTCGCCGATGGGGCTGACACACTGCTGGTCGCTGCGCGCACCGGAAAAGCTAACTCCGAATCCGGCCTCACCCTGTTCCTGGTGGACCGTAACAGTGTAGGGATCAGCACCAAACACATGCCCACTATGTCGCGCGATCGCCACTACCAGGTTGATTTCAACGACGTCGAGGTACCCGCCTCAGCCATGCTAGGCAAGGCCAACAAGGGGTGGGCCGCACTCGAGCCGTCCTTGCTCAAAACGGTGGTTGCCTTCTGCGGCTACACCAACGGTGCGGGCTTCGAAATGCACGGCTACGCCACCCGATATGCCAGCGAACGCGTACAGTTCGGCCGCCCTATCGGGCAAATGCAAACCATCCAGGGTTACCTTGCCCAGATGATCATGGAGCTGTACGGCGCCGACATGCTCACCCTGTTCAGCGCCTTCCAGATCGACAAGGGACGCCACGCCCGCGGCTATGTGGCCAAGGCCAAAGCGTTTTCAGCGGAAACCGTCGGGCATGTCATGGATGTAAGCTCACAGATATTCGGTGGCATGGGCTACATGGAAGAGCAAGATACCACTTTGTACCTGCGCCGTGGTAAACAGTACCAGCTCGCACTGGGCGGCACGGAATACTGGGAAGATGTGATCGCGGAAGAGATTATTGACCGCGAACCCGTGGTGCTGACCTGAGCGCGCGGGGTTTTCAGGCAATCCTGCGTCGAGCAATGATTGGATAACGCCTATGTCTCTTGAAGAGGATTTCACCATTGGACTGCATGAGGCCCAATCCTGGCTGGACAAGAATCGTCACGAGGTCGTCGGTGAATTCGATGTAGAGCGGGGCTATCTCTGGACGGCGTGTGCCGCAGTGCAGAATGGCAATCCCCTTTACTGGGATGAGCAGGTCGCTGCACAGCTTACCGGTGGACCCACCGCCCCCCTGACCCTGCTCTCTGCCTGGTTCCGCCCTCACTACTGGATGCCCGGTCGCGACACCATCCCGCTGCCATGGCAAACGCATTTCGACCTGAAGGAAATCCTTTCCCTGCCAGAGGCTGTCGCGACCGACAGTGAGGTGGTGTTTGGTGCACCTGTGCGGCCGGGTGACCGTATCCGTTGCACTGAAACGCTGCGCTCCCTCAGCGAGGTAAAAACCACAAAATTGGGTAAAGGCCGATTCTGGGTCATCGACGCAGTATGTCGCAATCAGCACGATGTCTGGGTCGGGACCGAAACCATGACGGGCTTTGGCTACCGCAGCTACCGCACCGCCTAACGGGAGTACAGGAATGTTGGCGGCCAACTACACAAGCCTGACCATCGACCAGATACGGGTCGGTGATGAGTTGCCACCACTGCTCCACGAGGTGACGACTACTTCTATAGTACTCGGAGCCCTGGCGAGCCGGGACTGGCGCCCCATGCACCATGACCGCGACTTCGCCCAGCAGCGCAACGGTACGCGTGATATTTTCATGAACACACCCAACCAGGCGGCCTGGCTGGAGCGCTTTATTACCGACTGGGCGGGGCCCAAAGCGCGTATTGGTCGCTACAAGTTTCGCATGGGAGACTCCATTTGCCCGGGCGACACGATGGTCCTTTCCGGCCGGGTTGACGGCACCGAGACAGACGCACAGGGCTGCTGCTGGGTCAATCTCAGCATTCTGCTGTCGGTCGATGCCGAGGTAAAAACCCGCTTCACTGCGCGTGTCGCCCTGCCTGCGCATGTCGATGACAACCCCTGGGCAAGACAGGGCGATGGCTGGCAACCCTGAATACTACAAATACAATCACAACTGCTGATACGAGAGCGACTCCATGGCAAAGCTTCCACTGGATGGTGTAAAAATCCTCGACCTGGCGCGCCTGGGCCCCGGCCCGCACGCCGCCCAAATACTGGGCGACTTTGGCGCCGACATCATCAAGGTTGAACCGCCCAGCCGCGGCGGTATCGAGCTGACCATGCCCGATGTACTGCGGCGCAATACACGCAGCATGCGCCTGAACCTCAAGAAACCGGAGGGGCGTCAGGTCTTCGAAAGATTGGTCCAGCAGGTCGACGTGGTCGTTGAAGGCTTTCGTCCCGGCGTCGCCGCCAAGCTGGGCATGGACTACGCATCCCTGAGCAAAATCAAACCGGATATCATCTGCGTGTCACTGTCCGGCCTCGGACAGGAAGGGCCCTACAGCCAGGTTGCTGCGCACGACCTCAACTACCAGTCGCTCGCGGGCATTCCCCATATGACAGGCGATAAAAACGGCCCACCGAAGATTCCTGGCAATGCCATCGCGGACGATGCCGGCGGTATCAGCGCGGCCCTGAGTATCATGATCGCCCTGTTTCACAAGGAACGTAGCGGCGAGGGACAGTACGTGGACTTTGCCATGGTCGACACCCTGCTCAACATGATGTTGTTGCAACTCAATGAGGTTCACGAATCAGGTGAATCCCCGCAGCGCGGTGAAACCACACTCAGCGGGAAATACGCCTTTTACAACATCTATGAATGCGCGGATGGCAAAAGCGTGTCCTTGGGAACCTTCGAACCCTGGTTCTGGAAAAGGCTTTGTGAGCTGATCGGCGTTCCCGAGTTTGCCGACCGGCAATACCCGGAAACCGAGGAAGAGACAGAAGCACAGAAGGCCACTTTGCGCGATATTTTCCTGACCCGCGATCGGGACGCGTGGGTCGAGATGTTAATGTTCGAGGATACCTGCGTCACGCCCGTTTTGTCCCTGGCGGAGGTCATGGCGGACAGGCACCACCGGGAGCGTGGCGCGATACTCGCAGGAAAGGACATTGGTAAGGGCTTTGCCGACCAGGTGGGTATAATCTACAAATTGTCCAGGACACCCGGGACTATTCGCAGGCAGGCTCCAAAGACCGGCGCGGACACCGCTGATATTTTGCGGGAGATCGGCTATCGGGAAGATGAGATCAAAAGTCTTGAGAACACCATATCGACCTTGTGATCTGGGCGACAGGTTGTTTATAGAGATGTCTGTCATGTTGATTCGAGGCAGAGTACTCCGGTTGGCGGGTTCGGGTGGCCCGCACAGGGGAAGCAGGCGAAAAGGCCTTCCCGGCCGGAGCCGATAGCGCGAATGAACAACTTGCTGCAATGACCGCTATGGAAGTGCCAGCGTACCGCTGCAACTGTAGGCGGGGCCCAGTTCGGTGTCGACGCTGATATCCATATCAACCAATTTCTCTCCGCCATCCTCCCACTTCTGGGTGATTACGCCGCTCATCATGTAATCCTCTCCTGCGCCAATAGTGCGCTTCATTTGCAACTGAATGCGCCTTACTGTACTGCGGGGACCACCGTAGTCCGTCATAAAACGCGACAGCATACCCAGATTGAAATGGGTGCCGAGGAACATCTCACGGGTGCGACTCTTGTTATGGCAGTACCAGGTATTGTGATGTTGGGGCGCGAAATCACGGCTGGCTGAGGCCATAAAAACGCAGCGAGTTACGGTAATCGGCATCAGCAGCGGGGGCATGATATCGCCTACCTGCACTTCGTCCCATCGGGTATCGGCTGGTTCTTTTCCCTGCCAGCCGGTGCGCCAGGACTCCAGCATTTCCTCGGTACCATTGTGCCAACCACCCTTGAGCCAGTTTCCTGACGGTGGCTCCATGGGAGCCTGATCATCGATGGTGCTCGGCGTGGCGCGTTTTTGCGCCGCTTCGGATGCCCTTACTGCATCTTCTTCACTGTGCTGCCCGGCGCGAACTTGTCCACCATAGGAAAACAGATTGGTGTGGGCGCGACTCACCAGTTCATCGCGCTGGTTGAAATAGTC
>Ga0209254_10004665_pt1 | contig 12563 bp, 11 predicted proteins | sample FrelakmetDIP11DI_FD_187148 | JGI IMG/M metagenome (GOLD analysis project Ga0209254, IMG submission 187148) | Freshwater lake sediment microbial communities from the University of Notre Dame, USA, for methane emissions studies - DIP11 DI (SPAdes)... | ecosystem: Environmental > Aquatic >...
CGGCGCCTTCCGGTCGGCACAGGCGGTCGATGTCGGCGCCCGTCAGCATCGCGTTGGCGGAGCCCTGCCGGCGCATCGCCCGCCCGTGAGCGCGCAGCACCCGCGCTGCCACCTGCACCGATGATTGGCCGCCGGGCAGGTCGAGCAGTTCCCGGTCGGTCAGTGACGGGACCTCGACCCGCATGTCGATGCGGTCGAGCAGCGGGCCGCTGATGCGGTCCTGGTACTTGGCAATCAGCGCCGGCGTGCAACTGCAGGCGTGGGTGCGGTGGCCGAAGTAGCCGCATGGGCACGGGTTCATCGCGGCGACCAGCTGGAAGCGCGCCGGGAAGTCGACCTGCCGCGCCGCGCGCGAAATCGTGATGCGGCCGGATTCGAGGGGCTCGCGCAGCACCTCCAGAACATGGCGGTCGAACTCGGGCAACTCATCGAGGAACAGCACGCCGCAATGGGCGAGTGAGATCTCGCCTGGCCTCGGCACGCCGCCGCCACCGACCAGGGCGGCGCCGCTGGCCGAGTGATGCGGGGCGCGGAAGACGCGCGTCGCCCACCGCTGCGGCGCGAACTGGCCCGACAGCGAAAGCACCGCGGCCGACTCCAGCGCCTCTTCGGCCGTCATCGGCGGCAGGATCCCCGGCAGCCGCTGCGCCAGCATCGACTTGCCGGTGCCGGGCGGGCCGACCATCAACAGGCTGTGCCCGCCGGCGGCGGCGATCTCCAGCGCACGCTTGGCGGCCTGCTGGCCCTTGACTTCCCCGAGGTCGGGATAGGCCGGCGGATCGGTGCGCGCGGCGGCCCGATGCCCTTCGAGTCGTTGCGCGCGCTCGTCGCCGTCGTCGGCGGCCAGGTGCGCGACGACCTGCAGCAGATCTCCGGCCCCGAAGATCGGCACCGCGCCGACCAGGGCGGCTTCGTCGGCGCTGGCGCGTGGTAGGACGAAGCCGCGTCGGCCATCCGACGGCGCGCTCCGTGACACGGCGTAGGCCATCGCCAGTGCGCCGCGCACCGGGCGCAGCTCGCCGGACAGCGACAGCTCGCCGGCAAACTCGTAGCGATCGAGCGACCGCGCGGTGATCTGGCCGCTGGCGGCGAGGATGCCGAGCGCGATCGGCAGGTCGAAACGGCCCGACTCCTTCGGCAGTTCGGCCGGCGCGAGGTTGACCGTGATCCGCCGCGAAGGGAATTCGAAGCGGCAGTTCTGCAGGGCGGCGCGCACGCGCTCGCGCGCTTCCTTCACTTCGGTGTCTGGCAGGCCGACGAGCGTGAACGAAGGCAGGCCATTGGCAAGATGGACCTCGACCGTCACTTCCGGCGCGATCATCCCCGCCAGGCCGCGGCTGCGGACGACCGCCAGCGTCATCAGGTGTCGATCCTGTTCATCGTCGCCGATTGTAAGCAGCCACTCCGCGCGGCTGACGGGTCGGCAAAGCGGCGCCGGCGGCGGCCCGCGGCACGTCGAGACCGGCTCGCAGGAGACGGCGTGCACAAGCGAAGCGGTGTTTGCGACAATCGCTCGCACACTGGACGACAGCGAGGGTGGACGCGTGACGAATGTGCTGCTGATCGGGCTGCTGGCAATCCTGGTCGCCGCCCTTGTGTGGCGGCAGAACCAGTCCGGCCTTCGCATGGCGCGCGAGCGGGAGGAGCGGCGCACGCGCACCGATCAGATGCTTGCCCGCGTGCTGCTCGCCGAAGACCGGGCCGAGCGGCACACGATCGGCGGCGGCCCCGTGACCGGCGTGTGGCCCGAGCGCCCCGCGGCCCCTGCGGCGCCCGGGACGTCCGCGGCCGCTGCGGCTCCTGCCGCCCCGGTCGGCGCATCCGCCAAGCCGGTCGCCGCCCGCCCGGTCGTCGACGTCGACATCCTGCTCGAGGACGAGCCGACAACGGTCGCCGAGCAGGCGCGCCGCCAGCTCGATCGGCCGACCACGATGCTTTCCGGGCTGCGCGGCGATTCGATACAGCCGCAGCCGCCAGGCAGCGCGCCGCTGTCCTCGTTGTCGCTGCTCGACGGGCGGATGGAAGTGCCGCTCGATGCCCTGGTGCTGGCGTGGTTCTCGGCGCGAGGCTACGTGATCACGCCCGCGCCCGAGTCGGCGCAGCCGATCAGCCTGCTCCTGACCCATGGCAACGATCGCGAGCGCAACTACGCCTTCTTCTTCGAGCGCGGCCGGCTCAACGCGCAGCGTGCTGCCTCGCTGCTCGAACAGGCACGTGCCGTCGGCATGAGCCGGCTGCTGGTGGCTGCCGAGCACGGCGCCGACGATTCGGTCGGCGCGGCAAGGATGCGCGACGTGCTGATGCTCGACTGGGTCGTGCTCGATCGCGAGATGAAGAAACTCGACTTTCGCATCGCGGCGAAGCTGATTGCCATCGCCCGTACCCGGCGCGACCTCCTCGGCCTGTCCTGAGGCCGGATGCGTCTCGCACGATCGGCGGCCACGAGGTCGGCAGCGAGAGCGGCGAGGCCGGCGGGCGTGGGCCGGGAAGCGGTACAGCCGTCCGGCGGATCGTGACGCGCCCGGGCCCGACTCGATAATCGACTTATCTAGGGCCCAGGCGAGCGGCTCGACCAGACTGGCGGCGGGGTATTCGGTGCTTGCTTTGGCCGGTAACCGGAAAGTCGTGGAACGCACCCGTACCGGCGGGCGACCGATCGGTGCGGCGCGGCCAGCTTCATGACGCTGGCTGTCATCGCGCTGCTGGTCATCGCCGCCGCCTTGGTTTGGGCGGTAGTGCACCGTGCCGCCCAAGTGCGTCGCGAAGCCCAGAGCCGCGAGGCACGGGCGCTCGAAGCCCTGCTGACGGCGCGCCGCGAGGCAAGCGGCGGCGCGAACATCGATCTCGACATGATCTTCGGCGGCCCGCAGGCGGCGGCCGCGCCGACGAGCGCCGATGCCGTCCTGCGGGCGGCCGGGCTGCGCCCCGAAGTGATCGCCCTGCTTGGCAAGCCGCCGGCCGTGCAGGCGCAGGTCGAACGGGCCTCGCCCGTGGAGGCGGCGGTCCTGGAGGCGGATCCGGTCACCGCCCCGGCTCCGCAGGCCAGCGGTGCGGCGAGGGAGTCGGCCGAGGACGGTGACGCAGGCGAATTACAAGTGCGGGTCCCGGTGCGCGACCTGGTGCAGGTTTTCTATGAGGCGCGCGGCTTCCGCGCCACGCCGGCCGACCCTTCGGCGCGGCCGATCGAACTGGTGCTCACGCACAAGGAGGACGCGCTCCGCTCCTACGCCTTCGTGCCGATGGATGGCGCCCTGTCGGAGAGCGCGGTTCGGTCGATCAAGGCACGCGCGCGCCGGATCGATCAGCTGCGCGTGCTGATCGCCACGGAAGGCGCGGTCGCGCCGGAGCTCGTCGATGCCTTGCCTGCCCAAGGCGTGCGCGTCTTCGATCGCGCGACGATCGAAGCACAACTGGCGCGGCTCAATGCGGCCGCCGCGGCGAAACTGCTCGACCGGGCCCGGCGGCGCACGGCGCGGCGGCTGGAGGAAATGGACTAGGAGGGGAGTTGGGCGGCGCGAACCGCTGTCTCAGCTCCGCGGCGACTCCACTTCCGCCAGTCGGTGCTCCAGATCCTGCAGCTTTTCGCGCGTACGCGCCAGCACGCGCACCTGGGCGTCGAATTCCTCGCGTGTGACCAGCTCGAGCTGGGCGAACTGCTGCGACAGCAGTGCCTTGAGGTTGCGCTGCAGATCGGCTGCCGGCGTGCCCTCGACAAGGGCCGCCAGGCGCTGCTGCAGGTCATCGAGGAAGGCCGATTTTTCCATGGTGGCGTCGAGGTGGGTCCGGAGCCCCCTCCGGCAGCAATGCGGAGTCTAGCGCCGCCGTTGTTGCGGGCGCGAACGCACCTTCTTGGAGCGTCCGCAGGCCTCTAGCTCGGATTCGCACCATAAAAGTGCAAACTCGGCTTCCGTCTGCTGCATTCGGCAGTCGGCAGACGGCTGGCACGGATGTTGCGGTTAACCAAGCGGCGAAACACCGCTAATCGATCGACCCCCACTGCAACGAGAGGCACTGATGAAGAAGCTCCTGCCCCACTCGCTCCTGTGCGCCATCGCCGCGCTGCCCCTTGCGGCACACGCGCAGGCCGCGGCGCCGGCGCCCGAGTACACGCTCGCCGGCAACATCACCATCGGCAGCGACTATCGCTTCCGCGGATTCAGCCAGACCGACTACCAGCCGACGATCCAGGGCGGCGTCGACTTCGCCCACAAGTCGGGCTTCTACCTCGGCAACTGGAACTCTAACGTCTCGTCGAACCTGTACAACGGCGCGCCGATCGAGATGGATTTCTACGGCGGCTGGAAGACCACGATCGAGGGCTTCGGCCTCGACATCGGCGCGATCTATTACTACTACCCGGGCACCGGCGAGTACAACCCGGACTTCGAGGCGGACAACTTCGAGGTCTACATCGGCGGTTCGTTCGGCCCGGTGTCGCTCAAGTACTTCTATTCATTCACCGATTTCTTCGGGCTCAAAGGGCCGGCGGTCGACACCAAGGGCTCGCAGTACCTCGACCTGACGGGGACCTTCGACGTGGGCAGCGGATTCAACATCGTCGCCCACGCCGGCTACCAGAAGGTCAAGAACTACCAGCAGCTCGGCAGCCCCGACGACACCGTCTGGGACTACAAGCTCGGCGGCACCTATGACATCGCCGGCTCGGGCTGGATCCTCGGCGCCTACTGGGTCGGCACCAGCGAGAAGGACTTCTTCCTGACCGCGGAGAACCCGCCGAGAGGCGCCGGCAAGAGCAGCTTCCTGGCCACCATCGGCAAGACCTTCTAGGAACCGAGGAACCCCATGAAACTCATCACCGCAATCATCAAGCCTTTCAAGCTTGACGAGGTGCGCGAGGCACTGTCCGCCGTCGGCGTGCAGGGCGTCACCGTCACCGAGGTCAAGGGCTTCGGCCGGCAGAAGGGCCACACCGAGCTGTACCGGGGCGCCGAGTACGTCGTCGACTTCCTGCCGAAGGTGAAGATCGAGGCGGCCGTGTCCGACGAGATCGTCGAGCGTGCGATCGAGGCGATCCAGACCTCGGCCCGCACCGGCAAGATCGGCGACGGCAAGATCTTCATCTATGACCTGCAGCAGGCCATGCGAATCCGCACCGGCGAGACCGGCAACGAAGCCCTGTAACGCAAAGAGGACGCAATGAAGAAACTACTCGTCATGCTCCTCACTGCGGGAGCACTCGCGTTGACCTCCGCGGTCGCCGTTGCGCAGGGCGGCGACCCATCGTACGGCGGCGGCGCGACGTCCGAGCCGGCGGCCACCGCGCCGGCCGCGGCTTCTCCGGCTCCGGCGGCACCCGCTGCGGCGGTCGAGATGAAGAAGGAAGAGGCGGCGCCGGCGGCCGCTGCCGCCGAAGAGAAGAAGGAGCAACCGCCGGCGCCGCCGAAGATCGACAAGGGCGACACGGCCTTCATGTACGCGGCGACGATCATGGTCATCCTGATGACCATTCCCGGGCTGGCGCTGTTCTACGGCGGCCTGGTGCGGTCGAAGAACATGCTCAGCGTGCTGATGCAGGTCTTCGTCGTCTTCTCGCTGATCACCGTGCTGTGGGTCGTCTACGGCTACACGCTGGCCTTCGGCGGCGCCGGCGCGATCTTCGGCGGCTTCGACAAGCTGTTTCTCAGCGGCGTCACCGCGGAGTCGGCGGCGGCGACCTTCACAAAGGAGGTCTACATCCCGGAGCTGACTTTCATCGCCTTCCAGGGCACCTTCGCGGCGATCACCTGCGCGCTGATCGTCGGCGCCTACGCGGAGCGGATGAAGTTCTCGGCCGTGCTGCTGTTCATGGTGATCTGGTTCACCTTCAGCTACATCCCGATGGCGCACATGGTCTGGTACTGGGACGGCCCGGATGCGATCAAGGATCAGGCGACGCTCGACGCCGTGGTCGCCAATGCGGGCTGGCTGTGGGCCAAGGGCGCGCTCGACTTCGCCGGCGGCACCGTCGTGCACGTCAACGCCGGCGTGGCCGGCCTGGTGGCGGCGTACGTGCTCGGCAAGCGGATCGGCTACGGCAGGGAGTCGATGGCGCCGCACAGCCTGACGCTGACCATGGTCGGTGCGGCGCTGCTGTGGGTGGGCTGGTTCGGCTTCAACGCCGGCTCCAACCTCGAGGCCAACGGCGTGGCGGCGTTTGCCTTCATCAACACGATCCTCGCCACCGCGGCCGCGGTGCTGTCCTGGATGTTCGCCGAGTGGATGGTGAAGGGAAAACCGTCGATGCTCGGTGCGGCGTCGGGCGCGGTCGCGGGACTGGTCGCGATCACGCCGGCCTGCGGCTTCGTCGGCATCATCGGGGCGCTGGTCATCGGCCTCGCCGCCGGCGTGATCTGCTTCTGGGGCGTCACCGGCCTGAAGAAGATGCTGGGCGCGGACGACGCGCTCGACGTCTTCGGCGTGCATGGCGTTGGCGGCATGCTCGGCGCGCTGCTCACCGGCGTGTTCGCGGCGCCGTCGCTCGGCGGCGCGGGCATCTGCAACTACGTCACCAACAAGTGCGGCGACCCGGCCGACTTCCCGGGCATCGGCGCCCAGGTCTGGATCCAGTTCCAGGGCGTGCTGACCGCGATCGTGCTGTCGACGGTCGTCACCCTCGTCGCGCTGATGATCGTCAAGATGGTCACCGGGCTGCGCGTGGCCGAGGAAGAGGAGCGCGAGGGGCTCGACACGACGTACCACGGCGAGTCGGCGTACAAGTTCTAGGGGCGGCGCCGCGGCGGCGCCGCTGGACCGCGTCTGCCTGAACCGCGGCCGCTTCCGGACTCCGGGGCGGCCGTTCTCCTTTCCGCCCCCTGGCACGTCAATTGCATGGGAAGAGGCGTGTCTCCCTAACTCGCCTATTTGCGTTCTCTCGCAGCGCAAATGCACCAAGGCGACTTTCGGGCGCCCCCTAGTGGGGCGCCCTTTTCTTTTCGGTGGTGCGGCTGGACCGGGGTCCTTGGCTAGAATGACTCGCACCTGAACCTGCGGGCTCTCGTCGGAGAGAACCCGCGCGCCGAGCCCTTCGTGCCAGCCAATCTCCGCTTTCGTGAACCGGTTTCCCTGCCCGGGCTGGCACTTTGCCGCGCCCGCGGCGAGTTGCCGGCCGCGGCCTGAAGGGGGCGCTGCCGATGTCGCAGGGCCTGTCGCTGCTGTTCATCGTCGATCCGCTGCCGCTGCTGAAGGCCTACAAGGATTCGACGGTGGCGATGATGCGGACCGCCGCCGCGCGCGGCCACGACATCTGGGCCTGCACTGCCGCCGACATGCAGTGGCGCGACGGCAGGGTGACCGCGCGCGCGCAGCGCCTGCAGATGCTGCCGGCGGGCGAGAAGGGTGCGCCGTGGTACGTCGAGCTCGACGCCGGCGCGCGCGCGCTGGCCGGTTTCGACGCGGTCCTGATGCGCAAGGACCCGCCGTTCGACACCGAGTACCTCTACGCGACCCACCTGCTGTCGGCGGCGCAACGCGACGGCGCGGCGGTGTTCAACGACCCGCGCGCCCTGCGCGACCACAACGAGAAACTCGCCATCACCGAGTTCGCCGATTTCACCGTGCCGACGCTGGTCACGCGCGAGATGGAGGCCCTGCGCCAGTTCCATGCCGATCTCGGCCAGGTGGTGGTCAAGCCGCTCGACGGCATGGGCGGCGTCGGCGTCTTCGTGCTGCAGGAGCACGAACCGAATCTCAACGCGATCCTCGAGACGGTGACGGTGAACGGCGCGCGCACGGTGATGGCACAGCGCTACATCCCGGAGATCCGCAACGGCGACAAGCGCGTGCTGCTGATTGGCGGCGCGCCGGTGCCGTACGCGCTGGCGCGCATTCCGCGGCCGGGCGAAACGCGCGGCAACCTCGCCGCCGGCGGCATCGCCCGCGCGCAGAAGCTGTCCGACTCCGACCGCGCCATCGCCGAGGCGCTTGCCCCGACACTGACGGCGCGCGGCCTGCTGCTGGTCGGCCTGGACGTGATCGGCGACTACCTCACCGAGGTCAACGTCACCAGCCCGACCTGCTTCGTCGAGATTCAGCAGCAGACCGGCTTCGACGTCGCCGCGATGTTCGTCGACGCGCTGGAAAAGGCGGTGCGCCGGTGACTGCGACGGATTCCGCCAGCGGGCGCCGCGCCGCGGCGCCCCCGTGTCTCTTGACTTGCGCGCTGCCGCCGAGCCGCCTCAAGGCGGCGCGCCCGATCTTCTTCCACGCCGAGTGCACGTGCGACGCGCAGCGTCGCGTACACGAGGCGTGCAGCGCCCCATGGTCGGCGTCCTCCTGATCGCCCACGCTCCACTGGCCGCCGCGCTGGCGGCGGCTGCGGCACACGTTTACGCCTGCGCGCCGGAGCGGGCGGAGGCGCAGTTGCGCAGCTTCGACGTGCTTCCGGATTCCGACACGCAGGCCAACGTGGTGCGGGCTCGCGCGCTGGCGCTCGAGATCGACACCGGCAGCGGCGTGCTGGTGCTGACCGACGCCTTCGGCGCCTCGCCGGGCAATGTCGCGGCGCAACTGGCCGAACCGGGCCGGGTGTCGGTGATCGCCGGCGTCAACCTGCCGATGCTGCTGCGTGCGCTGTGCTACCGGGACGGCACGCTGGCCGAGGCGACCGAAAAGGCGCTCGCCGGCGGTGCGCAAGGCGTGATGCAGGTGGCCTCGACCGCGGTACAGCACCAGGGCGTCCGGCCGACTCAGGGCGATGATCTCGCGCAACTTCATCATCAGCAATAAGCTCGGCCTGCACGCGCGACCGTCGGCGCAGCTGACGCAGGCGGCATCGCGTTTCGCCAGCGACATCCACATCTCGCGCAGCGGGCGGCGGGTCAATGCCAAGTCGATCATGGGCGTGATGATGCTGGCGGCCGGGCAGGGGTCCACGGTGACGGTGGAAGCGGAGGGCGACGATGCCGAGGCGGCGCTGCAGGCGATCGGGCAACTGATCGCCGACGGGTTCGGCGAAGACTAGGGGCGGTCTCGGCAGCAGCGGCGAGCGGGGACGCTGGCGCGGACTGCCGGCGGCGGCGCAGGCCGCGGCGATCGGAAAGCGGCGGGCAGGGCAGATGAGCAGCGAACTGGCGGGGGTCGGCATCGTCTCGGGCGCGAGCCCGAGCATTGCCATCGGCCGGGTCCATCTGCTGGCGCCGTCCGAACTCGAAACCCGCCACTACTCGGTCGAGCGCAAGGACGTGCTGCACGAGGTGGCGCGTCTGAACAATGCGTTCTCGCTGGTGCGTGCCGAGATCGACGGACTGGCCACGCGCGTCGCCCCCGAGGCGCCCGGCGAGGTGCGCGCCTTCCTCGACCTGCATCGGATGATCCTCGATGATCCGCTGCTTTGCGACGAGCCGCGCGATCTCGTTCGCAACCGGCTGATCAATGCCGAGTGGGCGCTGACGATCCAGCTCGAGCAGGTCTGCAAGCAGTTCGAGGCGATCGATGACGAGTACTTCCGCAGCCGTTCGCAGGACGTGCGCCAGGTGGTCGAGCGGGTGATGAAGGCGCTGGTCAGCGGCCGCAGCGCGGCGGTGACTCTGCCGCTGAAGACCGCCGACGGCGAGCGGCTGATCCTGATCGCGCGCGACCTGGCGCCGACGGAAATGCTGCACCTGAAGGAACGGGCCGAGGTCGACGTCGCCGGCTTCGTCACCGAACTCGGCGGCCGCACGTCGCACACCGCCATCATGGCGCGCAGCCTCGGCCTGCCCGCGGTGCTCGGCGTGTCGAACGCCCGCGAGGCCGTGGCCGAGGGCGACCTCGTGGTGCTCGACGCCGAGGCCGGCCGCGTGCGCATCCGGCCCGAGCCGGCCGAGCTCACGCAGTTCCGCCAGCGCCTGCGCGCGCAGGTCGAAAGCCGCATCGCGCTGCGCAAGCTCAAGAGCAAGCTGGCGCGCACCAAGGACGGCATCGCCATCGACCTGATGGCGAACATCGAACTGCCCGAGGACGCACGCGATGCGCTCGAAGCGGGGGCGGACGGCATCGGCCTGTTCCGCACCGAGTTCCTGTTCATGAACCGGGACGAGCTGCCGGGCGAGGACGAGCAGTACGAGGCTTACGCCAAGGTGGCGCGCGCGATGAAGGGCAAGCCGGTGGTGATCCGCACGCTCGACATCGGCGCCGACAAGGTACTTACGGACAGAGCGCGGCGCAGCCTCGGCATCGCCGCCGGCGCGCCGACGGTCGAGTCGAACCCGGCGCTCGGCCTGCGCGCCATCCGCTACTGCCTGGCGTACCCGGAGCTGTTCCTGACCCAGCTGCGGGCGATCCTGCGCGCCTCGAGCGTCGGCACCGTGCGCATTCTGGTGCCGATGCTGGCGCACGTGCACGAAGTCGAGCAGACGCTGTCGTTCGTCGTGCGCGCCCGCGAGCAGCTCAGGGAGCGCAAGCTCAAGTACGACGCCCGCGTGCCGGTCGGCGGCATGATCGAGGTGCCGGCGGCGGCGCTGTCGCTGCCGGCGTTCGTGAAGCGGCTGAAGTTCCTGTCGCTGGGAACCAACGACCTGATCCAGTACACGCTGGCGATCGACCGGTCGGACTCCAGCGTCGCCCACCTGTACGACCACCTGCACCCGGCCGTGCTGCACCTGATCGCGCGCACGATCCGCGTCGGCAGCCGGGCGCGCACGCCGGTGGCGGTGTGCGGCGAGATGGCCGGCGAGGTCGACCTGACCGAGCTGCTGCTCGGCATGGGCCTGCGCCAGTTCTCCATGCACCCGTCGCAGGTGTTGTCGGTCAAGGAGCGGCTGTTCGCGCTCTCGACCAAGACCGCCGCCAAGCTTGCCGCCCGTGTGCTCCGCGCCGACGATCCGCTCGAAATCCGCCGGGCCATCGAGAAGGCGGCGACCAGGCCGGCGGGCTGAGCGGGCCGCCTAGCGCCCCATGTAGGCCTGGTAGCTGCGCGTGATGCGGTCGATGAGCGTCGGATCGCTGCCGGTGGCGCCGCTGGTGTCGAACTGCACGCGGACGCTGCCGTCGGCCTGCGGGCGCACGGTGCCGGTCACGTTGATGCCGCCGCGGCTGCCGCGTACGACGCCCGCGCCGCGATCTTCCTCGGTGATCGACACGCCCTGCTCGCGCATCGCCCCGACTGCCGCGTTCCACGAGCGATCGAAGCTCGCCGGGCGGCTGTATCCAGCGGGGACCGGTTCGTAGACGACACAGCCACCGAGCAGCGCGACGGCAGTGGCCAGCCCCACGCAGAAGAACGCGCGTTTCAACTCGGTGGGCCGCCCGATGGCCGGCGACGGTTCTCCGTCCTCGCGGCCGCCGGCTTTCTCGGTGCGTCTGCCGCGGAGGTTGACTGCAAACATCATTCGCCTTCTCCCATTGTGGTCTGACCTGTCATGAAAGCGACGGCAAGGTCGAGGCGGCATGCTACCGCCCGGTGGCCTGGCCGCTGCCGGGCGATGCGCAGGGCGGCAATTCCGGGCCGATGCCGGCCGTTCGGACTGCGCCGCCCGGACCGTGTGGCCGCCGGGCTCGCGCGGGCCGCGTTTGACAGCGCCGCCCGGGCCCGCCTACCCTTCGGCCCCTGCGCTGATTTGTTGATCCGCTTGCGGGCGCGTCGTCGGCTACGGCGACATTTCCGCTAAAGAGATCCGCGAGGGCCCCGGCCCCGCGCCACGGAACCCGACAAGCTGGCGCCTGTCGGGTTTTTGTTTTTTGGGAACTGATGACTGCACCGGGATCCGTCGGGGTCGTTTCGCCGCAGACGATGCGCTTCGAGGCGCCGCTGGCGCTCTCGAGCGGCGCCTCGCTGGCGTCTTACGAGCTGATGTACGAGACGTACGGGCAGCTGAACGCCGCGCGCTCCAACGCCGTGCTCGTCTGCCACGCACTGAATGCCTCGCACCACGTCGCCGGCCACTACGAGGGGCAGGACAAGAGCGTCGGCTGGTGGGACAACATGGTCGGTCCGGGCAAGCCGGTCGACACCAACCGCTTCTTCGTCGTCGGCGTGAACAATCCGGGCTCGTGTTTCGGATCGACCGGGCCGATGTCGACCGATCCGGCCAGCGGCCGGCGCTACGGCTCGCGCTTCCCGGTGGTCACCGTCGAGGACTGGGTCAACGCGCAGGTGCGGCTGGCCGACGCGCTCGGCGTCGAGCGCTTCGCGGCGGTGATGGGCGGCTCGCTCGGCGGCATGCAGGCGCTGTCGTGGACGCTGCAGTACCCGCAACGCATCGCCCACTGCGTGGCGATCGCCACCACGCCCAGGCTCACCGCGCAGAACATCGCGTTCAATGACGTCGCCCGCACCGCGATCACCAACGATCCCGACTTCCACGGCGGCGACTACTACGCGCACGACGTCAAGCCGCGCCGCGGGCTGGGCGTGGCGCGGATGATCGGCCACATCACCTACCTGTCCGGCGCCGACATGGCGGAGAAGTTCGGCCGCGCGCTGCGCCACAAGGACTACGGCTTCTCGTTCGGAATCGAGTTCGAGGTCGAGAGCTACCTGCGCTATCAGGGCGACAAGTTCGCCGACTACTTCCACGCCAACACCTACCTGCTGATCACCCGCGCGCTCGACTACTTCGACCCGGCGCGCGCCTGCGGCGGCGACC
>Ga0209254_10004666_pt1 | contig 12562 bp, 9 predicted proteins | sample FrelakmetDIP11DI_FD_187148 | JGI IMG/M metagenome (GOLD analysis project Ga0209254, IMG submission 187148) | Freshwater lake sediment microbial communities from the University of Notre Dame, USA, for methane emissions studies - DIP11 DI (SPAdes)... | ecosystem: Environmental > Aquatic >...
GTTACATTTTCGTTTACTAAACGCATTGATTGGATCGGTAAAGAATAATCGCCTGCGGTCAGACTATGGCCAGATCGATGTCGTCCCGCGATCGGTTCGCGCCCCGCGCCCTTTAGTCGTAAAAACAAATAGCCTCGACAAACGGCAAAGTCGCGGGCGCTGCATCCCGGCTGAGCCTATTCATCGAAGGTTCCACGTGGAACCTAGATGTCCAGATAGGACACTTCCAGAGCGTTTTTCTCGATGAAATCGCGGCGGGGTTCGACCTGGTCGCCCATCAGGGTGGTGAAGACCTCATCCGCCAGGATGGCGTCCTCAATCTTCACCTGCAGCAAACGGCGAGTGTTGGAGTCCAAGGTAGTCTCCCACAGCTGTTCGGGGTTCATTTCGCCGAGACCTTTGTAGCGCTGAATGTGCTGGCCCTTGCGGGCATCCGCCATCATCCAGTCGAAAGCTTCCTTGAAGTTCTTCACAGTCGCCTTCCTCTCGTCCGAGCCAATGGCAGTCTGCTCGCCGAATAGGCCCTCGGTCTTTTGAGCAAAAGCGACCACTCGACCGTAATCATTCGAGAGGAAGAAGTTGGGCGTTACCTCGAAAAACTTCTGTACACCGTGGATGCGCTTCATGACCTTGGCGGTGAACTCGCCGGGCCTGTGAGCAAAATCCACTTCGATGGTAAACATTACGCCCTTTTCCTCCTCGCGCAAGCGGCTTTCAAGCTGCTTGAACCACGCTTCACAATGCCCCTGATCACCCAAAGTGTCTTTGGCCAGCACTGGCATGCCGATCAGCGCTTGCAGGAAGGTCTCGTCGTAACGACGACCCAGCCGATTGATCAGCGCCTGAACCTTGAGGTGGTCTTGCGCGAGTTGTTCCAGACCGGGGCCATGAATCGGCGGCGTCCCCTCACTAATATAAAGCCGCGTCTTTTCCAGGGCCATTTGTAAGAGATAATTGTCGAGCTCGACGTCATCTTTAACGTAATGTTCCTGCTTGCCCTTTTTCACCTTGTAGAGCGGCGGCTGGGCGATGTAGATGTAACCGCGTTCGATCAGCTCCGGCATTTGCCGGTAAAAGAAGGTCAACAGTAAGGTTCGGATGTGGGAACCGTCGACATCGGCGTCGGTCATGATGATGATGCGATGGTAACGGAGCTTGTCGGGATCATATTCCTCCCGGCCAATGCCACAACCTAGCGCCGTAATCAGGGTGCCGACCTCCTCGGAGGACAGCATCTTATCGAAGCGGGCACGTTCCACATTCAAGATTTTACCCTTCAATGGAAGGATGGCCTGGGTGCGTCGATCTCGTCCCTGCTTCGCAGAGCCACCGGCGGAGTCCCCCTCGACAATGAACAGTTCCGAGAGCGCCGGATCGCGTTCCTGACAGTCGGCCAGCTTGCCGGGCAGCCCAGCGATATCCAAGGTGGTTTTGCGGCGCGTCATTTCCCGCGCCTTGCGCGCCGCCTCCCGCGCCCGCGCGGCGTCGATCATCTTCCCGGCGATCAGCTTGGCGATGGTGGGATTTTCCAACAGAAATTCGTCGAATTTTTCATTCATGGCGGATTCGACCGCCGCCTTTACTTCGGAGGAAACCAGCTTATCCTTGGTCTGGGACGAAAATTTCGGATCCGGCACTTTCACCGAAAGCACCGCCGTCAGGCCTTCACGGGCGTCGTCCCCGGAGGTGGCGATCTTTTGTTTCTTCTGCAGGCCCTGTGCTTCGATGTATTGATTCAGGGTTCGAGTCAGCGCGCCCCTAAATCCAGCCAGGTGCGTGCCACCGTCGCGCTGGGGGATATTGTTGGTGTAGCAAAAGATGTTTTCCTGATAGGAATCGTTCCATTGCATGGCCACCTCGACGACAATGCCATCGTCGCGCTCCACGTTGAAATAAAATACCCTTTCAAAAAGTGGAGTCTTGTTCTTGTTGAGATGGCTGACGAAGGCACGGATTCCACCCTCGAACTCGAAAACATCCTCGCGCTCGGAGCGTTCATCGCACAGTTCGATACGCACGCCGGAGTTCAGGAACGAAAGTTCGCGCAGCCGCTTGGCGAGGATGTCGTAATGGAACTCGATATTGGTAAAAGTCTGCGCGCTGGGCTTGAAGCGGATTTCGGTTCCGCTGCCTTCGGCAGGACCCACCTCGGCGAGCGGCGCCACCGGCTCGCCATGACGGTAAACCTGTTGGTAGAGCCTGCCATTCTTGCGAATTTTCAGCTCCAGTTCCTCGGACAGCGCGTTCACCACCGAAACGCCGACGCCATGCAAGCCGCCGGAAACCTTATAGGCATTGTCGTCGAACTTGCCGCCAGCATGCAGAACGGTCATGATGACTTCCGCTGCCGACCGGCCCTCCTCCTGGTGGAGGTCTACCGGAATGCCGCGCCCGTCGTCGGACACGCTCACCGACTCGTCCGGATGAATCCTCACCTTGACGCTTTTGCAGTATCCCGCCAACGCCTCATCAATCGAGTTGTCGACAACCTCGAATACCATGTGATGCAGACCGGTACCGTCATCGGTATCGCCGATATACATGCCGGGCCGTTTCCTGACGGCATCGAGTCCCTTCAAGACTTGTATGTTTGTGCTATCGTATTTTTCGGCAGGTCTATTCATTCGATTCATTCCACCCTTCAGTCAAACTTGTTGCACGCGGCCATGTTCCACGTGGAACACGGCCGCATCGACCAGACTCGCATTCTCAATCATTCCAGGGTCCGTGGCCGTAATAAAGAACTGCGCCTTGCGCAGCTCCAGAAACCGCAAGAGCTCGCTGCGGTTTTCGCCATCCAGCTCGGAAGCCAAATCGTCGATCAGCACGCAACCGCGCAGGCCGACCGATTCCTCCAGCAGATGAGCTTGTGCCAGCAGCAGAGCGAAAACCAGCAGCTTCATGTGTCCCCGGGAAAGGAAGCTCTTTGCCGCCCGACCATCAGCCATCACCGAAAAGTCTCCCTTGTGCGGCCCGGACTGGGTGTAACCCTGTTTGCGGTCTGAGGCCATTTCTTCCCGAAGAACATCACCCAAGGATTTCTGCATATCCCAACCGGCCATCGGCCTCAGCTCGAACTCATGCTGGCTGAAAAAAAACCGGGCGGCTTCCAGAAAGTAAGGCCGAAGCTTGTCCGCGTAAGCCTCCCGAGACTGAGTGACTAGGGTACCGTAGCGAGCGACCTCGCGATTCCAGGTCTCCATGTTCCGGCAATCACCCACTCGCAGCAGGGCATTGCGCTGACTTAAGGCCCGCACGTAACCGCGCCAATTTTCCAGATAGCCGTGTTCCACGTGGAACACGCCCCAGTCGAGAAACTGCCTCCGAAATTTCGGCGCATGGTCCAATAACGTGGTACTGGCAGGCTGAATGAGCAAAACAGGAAATGTCCAAATCAGGTCGGCGCTGGATGCGAGCTTCCTCCCTGACAAAACGATTTCCCGGCCACGCCTGGAAAGCTGAACGCCAATAGGGACCGACGGTAAATTAGCGTCCTGAACTGCCCTGCCCGCGACCGTCAGGTTTTCCTTGTTGAAGCTGATGACATGAACCGCATGGGCTGAACGGAACGAACGCGCCCGACCAAGAATATAAATCGCTTCCATCAGGGATGTTTTCCCACTACCGTTCGGGCCAACCAGGAAATTGAGCCTGGGCGACGGCTCCAGAGATGCCGTCTCGATGTTGCGAACATTGAAAACGTCGATTTTCGCAAGACTCATGTTGTTACAGCGACCAACCAGGGAATAGACACCGGAGGAATTTCGCCGACCGGCAGGGCAACACGCCGATTCATTAAAGCCGCATCGGCATCACGATGAATCTGAACTTCTGATCCTCGGTGTCTTCAATCAGACAACTGTTGGCTGCATCATTGAAAGACAGCTTGACTTGCTCCGAGTCGACATTGCTGATCGCATCCAAGAGATAAGCGGCGTTGAAACTCGCGGCAACGCCCACACCATCAAGCCGCACCTCGATTTCCTCCTCGGCTTCCTCACATTCTGGATTTTGTGCGGTCAGACGCATGATGCTGCCGTCCACTTCCAGGCTGAGACCTCTGTATTTCTCGTTTGAGAGGATCGAAACCCGGGTCAGTGCGGCCTTGAAAGCCTCCTTATCGAGGGTAATCATTTTGGAAATATCGCGGGGCATAACCCGTTGAAAGTCGGGAAATCGCCCCTCGATCAGTTTGGTGGAAAACGTGAGATTGCCGAAAAAGAAACGAACATTATTGGAAGCAATCTGCAAGGTGATACGCTGATCATCGTCGCCAATCAGGCGGTAGACTTCCAACGCGCCCTTGCGCGGAACGATAACCTGACATCGCTGAGGGGAGCCGTTTTCGAGCGCCTCTTCGTATAATGCGAGGCGGTGACCATCCGAGGCAACCGTCCGCAACATGACGCCCTCCACTCCCAGCATCAGTCCGTTCAGGTAATAACGGACATCCTGCAGTGCCATGGCGAAGAGAGTCTTTTCCATTGCCTTTCTCAAGAGCCGGCCGCTGATGCTCAGTTCCACTACCGGCGTGCTGGTGTCAAATTCCGGAAAATTGCTGGCCGGCAAGGTGCTCAGGCTGAAGCGACTTCTCCCGCATTGAATCGCGAACTTGTCCTGGCGACAATCAGCGCTGACCCGACTGCGCTCCGGTAGCAGCCGGCAAATATCCAGAAGCTTGCGCGCCGGTACCGTAATCTCGCCATCTTCCCCCGACTCGGTGGTCGATTCCGTTACCAGCTGCATCTCGAGGTCCGTGCCCGTCAATTCCAGCCGATTGTCCCTCAGCTTGATCAGCACGTGGGACAAGATGGGCAGCGTCTGCCGCCTTTCGATCACGCCAATGACTTGCTGGAGTGGCGTCAGGAGATTTTCTCGGGAAGTCGTGAATTTCATGGGCCAGGTTGGTAAATCGGGTTGAATGGCGAGCGTCTCCGCACAACCGCCCGTCCGGGCGCGCACGAACCGGGCCGCTCCATCAGTTGGAAAGAATACGCATCAGATTCGAATAGTCCTCGAGGAATTTGCCGTCGCTTTCCTTGAGTTCCACCACCTTGCGGGTGGCGTGCAAGACCGTCGTGTGATCCCTGCCGCCGAATAATTGGCCGATCTCGGGCAGACTATGGCTGGTCAATTCCTTCGCCAAGGCCATGGCGATTTGCCGGGGGCGGGTCACCGAGCGCGTGCGCTTGCTGGACAGCAGATCGGCCACGCGGACCTTGTAATACTCGGCGACGGTTTTTTGGATGTTCTCCACATTGATCATCCGGTCCTGCAGCGCGATCAGATCGCGCAGCGCTTCCTTGGCAAACTCGAGGGTAATCGGCCGGCCCGTAAAATGAGCATTGGCGATGACACGCCTGAGCGCTCCTTCCAGTTCCCGAACATTCGAACGAATGCGCTTGCCAATAAAGAACGCCACCTCAGGCGACAGCTCGACGCCAACATGTTGCGCCTTGCTCATCAAAATGGCGACGCGTGTTTCCAGATCGGGCGGTTCGATGGCGACCGGCAGACCCCAGCCGAAACGCGATTTCAGTCGCTCTTCCAATCCCTTGATCTCCTTGGGGTAGCGGTCACACGTCAAAATCACCTGATGCTTGTTTTCCAGCAGGGTGTTAAAGGTATGGAAGAACTCCTCTTGCGAGCGCTCCTTGCCAGCAAAGAATTGAATATCATCGATCATGAGGGCATCGACGGTACGGTAATACTCCTTGAAGGCGTTGATGGCGTTGTGCTGGAGCGCCTTCACCATGTCTGAGACGAAGCGCTCGGAGTGCAGATAGACGAGGTTGGCCCCCGGATTCGCTTTCAAGATCTCATTGCCGATGGCGTGCATCAAGTGCGTTTTGCCCAATCCCACGCCACCGTAAATGAACAGCGGGTTGTAGGCGCGACCGACATTCTGTGCTACCTGCACGGAAGCCGCCTTGGCCAGTTGGTTCGACTTGCCCACCACAAAATTGTCGAACGTGAAGGCGACATTGAGGTTGTTCGGTTGATTCTTTCTGATGCTTGCCTGCTTCTTGGGCAAGGAAACCTTGTTGTCTTGGCGCGTCGCATCCTGGAATTTGCTGCCGATCTCTAGCACAACACTGGGCGGGGGAAGGATATTCTGATTGGAAACGACCTCCTCGATCTTGTCGAAGAAGTGCTGCTTCACCCATTCCAGAACGAAGCGGTTCGGCGCTAAAAGGCGAAGTTCTGATCCGCTTTCGACCGCCTGCAGGGGCCTGATCCAAGTATTGAACTGTTGCGGCGGCAACTCGCCTTCCAGTTGACTGATGCACACATTCCAAAGCGTACTCATCGTGCCGATTCCTTCACGTGGCTGGATATTAACTACGGCGAAACAGGGGCGAGGGGCTTCAAGGCATGGAAAAAGTCCAAACGACCGCATACTATACCCCAATCCCAAGTTATCCACAGCATTGACATTGCTACAGGGCATGGCTAGTATTGCGGGTCTTTTTATTTAACTTATCAGCACTCTCTCCAGACAGGCAGGACCGCGATGAAAAGAACCTACCAACCGAGCAAGATCAAACGCGCCCGTACTCACGGTTTTCGCGCCAGAATGAAAACCCGCGGCGGCCGGGCCGTGCTGAGTGCCCGTCGCGCCAAGGGGCGCAAAAAACTCGCCGTCTAAAGGGTTGCGGGCAGGTTATGGTTTCCCCCGCGGGCACCGTCTGGTCAAGGCCGAAGACTTCCAATATGTCTTCGAGAAAGCGCAAAAGTCGGCGGATACCTACCTGACCGTGCTGGCTCGCCAAAACCAGCACGGGCATGCTCGTCTGGGCCTGGCCATATCGAAGAAGTCGCTACGCAAAGCCGCTGACAGAAACCGCATCAAACGCCTGATCAGAGAGAGCTTCCGCCTCCAGTCACGCTCGCTGGGAAACCTCGACATCGTCGTAATGGCGCGCGGCGGTGCCGGGCAGGTTGATCGGAAAACGCTTCGAAGCGCTCTGGAAAAGCACTGGGAAATCCTGATAAGACGATGCGATTCGCGCTGGTGCAACTCATCAAGTTCTACCGCTATATGATCAGCCCCTGGCTGGGCCATCATTGTCGCTTTCATCCCACCTGCTCCAGCTACGCTTTGACCGCGCTGGAACGATTCGGCGCAGCGCGCGGATCGTATCTCGCCCTGAAAAGAATATTGAAATGCCACCCTTGGCACGAGGGTGGCCTTGACCCTGTCCCGGAAAAATTTGGTGGTAGACATGGATAATTTGAGGTTTGTCCTCTTCGTATTTTTGGTCTTTCTCAGCTACATGCTTTGGGAGCAATGGCAGGTCGATTATGGTCCGAAACGGGAGGTTCAGGCCACGTCCAGCACGGCTGAGAAACCAGTCGATGCCCCGTCAGTCACGGAAGCGACGGCCGGGGCCGCGGAAAAGACCGCCGCCACACCGGCAACAGCACGCGAAGACAAGGTGCCGCGAGGCCAGCGCATCAAGGTCGCGACCGACGTCATGCGTCTTGAGATTGACACCACCGGCGCCGATATCCACGTACTCGACCTGCCCGCCTATCCGCTCAACAAGGACCAGCCTGACCTGCCCGTGCGCCTGCTCGACGACCAGCCGGCGGAGCTGTTTATCTCTCAAAGCGGTTTCATGGGCAAAGAAAATGCCGTGCCTAATCATTACAGCTCGTGGCAGGCCGCGGCGTCCGAATACCAACTTGCGGATGGTCAAAACGAACTGCGCATCCCGCTAACCTGGACCAGCGATCAGGGCGTAAAGGTCGTCAAGACCTATGTCTTCAAGCGCGGCAGCTACCTGATTGAGATGGAGCAGCAGGTCTTTAACCAGACCAATGAACCCTGGAGAGGCCGGCAATACACCCAGTTGCAGCGCAAGGAGCCCCTGAAAAAGGCTGGTTCAGCCTTCTCAACCTCGTCGGCCGATCGTGCCTATACTGGCGGTGTGCTCTATACGAAAGAAGAAAAATACGAGAAGATTTCCTTCGAAGACATGGAAGAAAAGAGTCTCGACCGCCACGGCCAGGATGGCTGGGTTGCCATGATCCAGCACTACTTCCTTGCCGCATGGATACCGCCGTCAAGCGAAGAGGCCACCTTTTATACCAAGGCCCTCCCGGAACATCGTTTCGTCATCGGCGTCGTATCGCCGCAGGCCGAAGTGGCTCCAGGTACGCAACAGGAATTCAAAGCCCGCCTTTTCGCCGGACCGAAGCTTCAGCACGTGCTGGAAAGCATCGCGCCCGGGCTTGAGCTCACCGTCGATTTCGGCGCGCTGACCGTCATCGCCAAGCCTATTTTCTGGCTACTGGAAAAATTCCATAGCCTGTTCGCGAACTGGGGTTGGGCCATCGTCTTCGTCACCATCACGATCAAGCTGCTGTTTTTCAAGCTGTCCGAAGCCAGCTACCGCTCAATGGCCAACATGCGCAAGCTCCAGCCCAAACTGCAGGAATTGAAGGAGCGGCACGGCGCCGACAAGCAGAAGTTCAACATGGAAATGATGGAGCTCTATCGCAAGGAGAAGGTGAACCCGCTCGGTGGCTGCTTGCCGGTCCTGGTGCAGATTCCGGTCTTTATCTCCCTCTACTGGGTACTCGTCGAGACAGTGGAATTGCGGCAGGCGCCATTCATCCTCTGGCTTAACGACCTGTCGGCGAAAGACCCCTATTTCATCCTGCCACTGATCTATGGCGTATCCATGTTCATTCAGCAGAAGCTGAACCCAGCGCCAACCGATCCGATACAGGCGAAGGTCATGCAGTACTTTCCGTTCATCTTCACCGTCTTCTTTGCTTTCTTCCCGTCCGGCCTGGTGCTTTACTGGGTGGTTAATAATCTACTTTCCATCGCCCAACAGTGGTACATCACCCGGCAAATCGACGGGCCCAAGAAACCGCATGCCCCAGCCAGAGCATAAGTGCGGACGATCCATTCAGCGGGGCGCGCTTAGTTTCGCCTAGCGGCGCATGGCCGTTTTGCCCCGCGACACCATCGCCGCCCTTGCGACGCCTTCGGGCAAGGGCAGTGTTGGGGTCTTAAGGGTGTCCGGCGAATTGGTCGGAGCCGTCATCGATGCGATCCTGAAAAGGCCCCTCCATCCTCGCCGCGCGCATTTTCTCCCTTTCCATGACTGGGACGATTCGGTCCTGGATTCAGGGCTCGCCCTGTTTTTCCCCGCCCCCCATTCATTCACCGGCGAGGACGTGCTCGAATTGCAGGGTCACGGCAGCCCAGTCGTTCTGGACATGCTGATGCGTCGCGTGCTGTCTCTCGGTGTGCGTCTGGCCCGCCCCGGAGAATTCTCCGAGCGCGCCTTCCTCCACGACAAGATCGATCTCGCCCAGGCCGAGGCCATCGCCGACCTGATCGAAAGCGCCAGCGAACAGGCTGCCCGTTCAGCCCAGCGCTCGCTCCAGGGCGATTTTTCCAGCGCCATCGACAAACTTGTCGAGGCCCTGATCAATCTACGTCTTTACGTGGAAGCGGCGATCGATTTCGCCGAGGAGGAAATCGACTTCCTTTCGGAAGGAGCCATCACTGAAAAACTGAGCGCTCTCCTCACTTCTCTCGAACAAACCCGGCGTTCCGCGCAACAAGGTTGCCTGCTGCGCGATGGCCTGACCGTGGTCATCGCCGGCAGACCCAACGCCGGTAAATCCAGCCTGCTGAACTGCCTGGCCGGACGCGAAGCCGCCATCGTCACCGAAATCGAAGGCACGACCCGCGACACCCTGCGAGAATACGTCCAGATCGACGGGTTACCCCTGCATATTATCGACACGGCAGGCCTTCGGGAAAGCATGGACATCATTGAAAAAGAAGGCATCAGGCGGGCGCGAGAGGCCATGGCGAAGGCCGATTGCATCCTCCTCATGATTGACGACCGCTACCGGGAAGCGGCTGAACGATTGCTCGACGAGCTACCGAACAATCTTCCCGCCATTTGGATTTATAACAAGATTGACCTTACCGGCCGGGGACCCGGCATTTGCGAGACAGTAAGGGGCACGGAAATTAGTCTTTCGATCAAGACCGGCGCCGGCCTCGAACTTCTCCGCCAGCACCTCAAGGCACGCGCCGGCTACGGCAGTGAAGGCGATAATGTCTTCAGCGCCCGCCGCCGTCATCTCGACGCCCTCTCACGTGCCCGCGAAGCCATTTTGAGCGGCATGGCGCAGCTCAACACTCGATCGCCCGAACTGCTGGCCGAGGATCTCCGCGAGGCCCAAAACGCCCTTTCGGAGATCACCGGCGCCTTCACCACCGAAGATCTGCTTGACCGAGTGTTCTCAAGCTTCTGTATCGGAAAGTAACCCTATACCGTCACACGCGATGCGCTGTTTTTCCCCATACGCCTTCTAGTTGGGGTTCTTGATCCGTACCATGAAATACTCTGGCTTAACGTCATCCCCCAATTCCACCGTAGAGGAAAACGAGCGGATTTCGCCGCGTTCGATGACATCCAGGGTTGGCGTTCCGTCCTTCCCGACCCCGATTTGCGACAGCCCAACCTGGATGCCCACGCGGTCGAAAAACAGGATGTCCACCTGCGGGTGGATGGCGGTTAGGCCATTGTTATGGGCAACGAGTTTGTACTCGTATCGTTTCTCGCCACCTTTGCCGGCAACAGAAAAAACGACGTTCTTGACGTAATCCTTGTCCACACTGACTACCCTGTCGAATTCAAGCTTGCTGAGATGGGGCAGTCGCGATGCGACCAGGTCTTCGACTTCTTTCCGCAACTTTTCCAGTTCCGGCACGGTCTGACGAAGTTCCAGCGTCTGCTTTTTCTCCAGCATGGTCAGTTCACTATTTTCCTTTTTCAGTATGCTCATGTTCACGATGAAGAACAGGAGCAACAGGCTCTCGACCGCCAGGGCGAGCGCCAAGAAGGCAATCAGCTTACGTTTCGACGACCGGTGACGGCCATGGCTGCTTCGGTGCTCGTGATGTAGGTGGCTCAACTCGCCATTGCTCATGACTAGGGTTCCTGCGCTGGTTTCACGCGATCAACCAATCCCCCGTCTTGCCTATCCACCTAATTGGCTCTCGTAAGCGTCACAAAGTGATTTCAACACGCGAATTCTACCGTAATATTTGTTATTTGCCTCAATCACCCGCCACGGCGCATATTCAGTACTGGTGCGGGTGATCATTTCGTTAACCGCCGCCTCGTATAGATCCCATTTTTCCCGATTGCGGTGATCTTCCTCGGTGATCTTGTAACGCTTGTAGCTGGTTTTCTCGCGTTCTTTGAAACGCTTTAGCTGCTCGTCCTTGCTGATATGCATCCAGTACTTCACCAGGATGATGCCATGATCGGTCAGTTCCTCTTCAAAATCATTGATCTCCGAATAGGCACGCGCCCATTCTTCCGGCTTCGCCAGATTTTCCACCCGCTCTACCAGGACCCGGCCGTACCAACTGCGATCATAGATCGTCACCTTCCCGTCTCGCGGCAGGTGCCGCCAGAAACGCCACAAGTAGTGATGAGACTTTTCCTCATCGGTCGGCGCGGCGACCGGAATTACGCGATAATTGCGCGCGTCCAGCGCCTGCGTGATACGACGGATGACCCCACCCTTGCCGGCGGCGTCCCAACCCTCGAACACCATGATGGTAGAGACCTTCCTCTGGCGGGCCCTGCGGGTGAGTTGACTGATTCTGCCCTGGCAAAGCGCCAGTCTTTCCTGATAGTCCGATTTCCCCAGCTTCAGTTCGGGGTTAAGCGAACTCAACAGGCTTGGGCCGTTATTTACCAGAGTCGGTTTTTGCTGGAGAGCTGCTGTAGAAGAAAAGCCGTTCGACTGCGCTTCCAGACGTGCGGAGATTCGCTCGATAAGATGGTTAGCGATCGTCAAGCGCCGGTAATGCTGGTCATAGCCGTTGATAATCAGCCAGGGTGCCTCGCCCGTGCTCGTTTCCCGCAGCACGCGCTCGGCGATGCCGACGAATTTCTTGTAGAGCTTGAGGTGTTTTCGGTCCACATCGGAAACCCGCCAGCGCGTTTCCGGATCTTTCTCCAACTTCTGGATCAGATTCTCCTGCTGCTTCTTGCTCAAGTGCAGCCAGCACTTGACGATCAACATTCCGTCATCCGCCAGTTCTTTTTCCAGCTTGTTGATATGCACCAGTTCTGCGTCCAGCTTCGCATTGCCGATGCGATCGTAGACTCGATCGGCCATCGGCGGACCATACCAACCAATGGCGTAGACGCCAATCCGCCCCCGCGGTGGCAAGCTCATCCAGTAACGCCAGTGATGCGGCCGTTCCCGCTCCTCGTCAGAGGGCTGGCTAAATGCATGCGTGCACATGTAACGGGGATCAAACCATTCGTTCAATGTGTTGATCAGGTCGCCCTTGCCCGCGCCATCCACTCCGGCAATCAGGACGACGACCGGCAAGCCAGCGATTTCCAGTTTTTGCTGCACGTCCAGAAGCTGCGTCCTCAGTTCAGACACTTCCCTGTCGTATTGCTGCTTGGTGATTCGGTTCTTCAGTTCGGCGACTTCAAACATTACTTGGTCCTGTTGGGGCGGATACCACATCAATGAAAAGACACTATAAAAC
>Ga0209254_10004667_pt1 | contig 12562 bp, 15 predicted proteins | sample FrelakmetDIP11DI_FD_187148 | JGI IMG/M metagenome (GOLD analysis project Ga0209254, IMG submission 187148) | Freshwater lake sediment microbial communities from the University of Notre Dame, USA, for methane emissions studies - DIP11 DI (SPAdes)... | ecosystem: Environmental > Aquatic >...
TTTTCTTCGTAGATCATATTTGGGAAAATGCCTGATGGCAGTCCCGTTGCCCTCAGCTCTACGACTTTCTGTGCGCTGCACAGGTATGGTGGGTTGTGCCCGGCATTGGCGTATCGGATATTGCCGCTGCGCCATCGACACACTGGTAGCATTTTGAGAAATCACTTAATTATCCCCCCAGTCTCACCGGAATTTCCGCCAGATTCTTGATCGGCATTGTAAAATGGCTGCTATGACGATTGTAATTGACGATCATCTCAGCATCGCAGAAAGCGATATTCATATTGTCTTTACCCGTTCCTCTGGACCCGGCGGGCAGAATGTAAATAAAACTGCCAGCAAAGCTCAGCTGCGTTTCAATATCAATTCTCCGGCCATTTCAGAAGAAGTGAAGGAGCGCCTGTATAAAATCGCCGGAAAGCGCATCAACGAGCAGGGCGAGCTTATGATCGAAGCGCAGCGCTTCAGGTCCCAGGAGCAGAACCGCCTCGATGCCATCGAAAGGCTGGTCAGGCTGCTGCGGCTGGCCTTGTATGAGCCGCGCGCGCGCCAGAAAACCAGGCCGACCTCTGCCTCCCGCCAAAGGCGTCTGGAATCCAAGAAACGCCATTCGGAAACCAAGCGCATGCGGCGCAGGCTTCATTCAGGAGCCAATGATTCAGATGGTGATTACTCGTGAATTTATTCGTCCAGGCAGTACACGACCAACCGGCCGGGACCGTGCACCCCGATGGTCAGGGTCATCTCGATATCTGCCGTGCGTGAGGGGCCGGAAATCAACACCGCGCAGTTGGCTGCCTGCAGCTGGCTCAGGCTCAGGGCCTGCGCCAGGTTCTCGCAGATATCTTTAGCGCGCAGGACTGCGATATGCAGTTCGGGCAGCAAAGAGGCGCTCATGGGGCGTCCTGGACCGCCTGCCAGCACCAGCGATCCTGTCTCGGCGATTCCAGCCAGCGCGCCGGTCAGCCCGGCCCGAATGCCGGGGTCAGGATCACTCCGCATCTGGATATCGGCCTGAGACAGCCTCTCTGCAATTCCTGCTGGCAGGGATTCTTTCTCCCAGCTCTGAACCACATCGATATCCAGGCTTTGCAGCAGTTCTGCGATCGATTCTGCCGCCTGTTCAGGTTTGCAGCGCATAAACTCTCCCCCGAGCGTGGTTAGCTCTGCTTCAAACCGTTCCACTGGGTCCAGGTTACCGGGCAATTCTCGATGATTGGTGGCAAAATGTGCTGTTTCTGCCTCTGGTTCTTTTAACTGTGGAGATTTTTCGGAGATCTTCTGCGCGATCGAACCGAATTGCGCATGGAAGGGGGTCACTGCCGGGCGAGCCAGGTCGCGGGCGTATCCCCACCCGCTAAAGGCGGGCACTTTTATATCCTCTGAAAATGGTGAGACCAGCCGGCTGAGGATTCCAGCCAGTCTTTGTGCCGCGGAGAACAGCCGGGGTGAGCTGGCAGTCCAGGAAAAGGCTCGCAGCGCCAGGCGCAATGCTGGGGGAACGAGTGGATCGTACATTCCGCTATTCTGGGTGATCTTCTTCACCCTGCCCGGACGCGCTCCCTCCGCCCTCAGGCGCAGCAGTAATTTCGGTAGATCGATATCCACCGGGCAGGCTTCTTTGCATGCGCCGCATAAACTGGATGCACGCGCCAGGTTGCCGAATTCGCTGATGCCGAACAGGCCGGGAGAAAGCACCGACCCGATTGGACCGGAGTATGGAGTGTGTTCACCCGAGGTGCCCTGGTAAGCGTGTCCGCCGATCTCTCGAAATATTGGACAGGCATTCAGGCACGCCCCGCACCGGATGCAGTACAGGATCTCGGCTAGATTGCTCTCACGCAGTGCCGAACGGCCGTTATCCACCAGCACCAGGTGGCGCTGGCGCGGGCCTTCTTCCTCGTCAGGCTGGCGCGGCCCGCGTATCAGGCTGGTGTATACGGTCAGTTTTTGCCCGGTGGCAGAGCGTGGCAGGAGTTCAAGCATCAGTGCCAGGTCAGTGTAAGTCGGTACCAGGCGTTCGATCCCCATCAGCGCTATGTGAACTTCAGGCAGGGTCGTGACCATCCGCCCATTCCCCTCGTTCGTCAGCAGGCACAGCCCTCCGCTTTCTGCGATCCCGAAATTGACTCCCGAAATGCCGATATCCGCCTCCAGGAATACCTGCCGCAGTACTTTCCTGGCAATCGCAGTTAACGTTGGAATATCTTCCGTGAATGCGACGCCCAGCTTTTCCTGGAATGTCTGGCCCACTTCGGCTCGGCTGAGATGCACGGCTGGAGTGATGATATGGGCGGGTGGCTCGCCGCGCAGCTGGACGATGTATTCCCCCAGGTCGGTTTCCACCACTTGAAGTCCTTCGGCTTCCAATGCCGGATTGATTTGGATCTCTTCTCCCACCATCGTTTTAGATTTCGCCACAAGCTGGGCCTGGCTGTCGCGGGCGATCTGCAGGACGGATTCCACGGCTTCTGCTGCCGTCCTGGCATAATGAATTTGTATCCCGTTCGCCTCGGCCTGGGAAGTGAATTGCTCGAGATACTGGTCGAGATTTGAGATCACTCGCGCGCGCAGCGCGTGGGCTTTTTGGCGCAGGGAATTCAGTTCCTCCGGCAGCGATGCGTTCGCCGTTACCCGGGCATTGCGCCGCCGCTCGGCGTTATGGTCCAATGCGGATTGCAGTGCTGGGTTATCCAGGGACTTCTGAATCCGCTTGCGAAACTGGCTGGGCATGCTTGTTCTCTGGATGGTGGAATTGGCTGCGGGTTATTGGCGGGCCAGGATTTCGGCGATGTAAACCGCCCTTTGAGTCTTCTGCTGGCGGTGCAGTCCGCCGTTGATATTGGTAATGCAGCCAGCATCGCAGGCAACGACCACGGGCGCCTCGCTGCTCTCCAGGTTCTCGATCTTGCGCTGCAGCATGGCTGATGAAATCTCTGGGTGTTCCACTGAGAACACTCCACCAAATCCGCAGCATTCATCGGCATGCGGCAGCTCAACCAGTTCCGCCTCCCGCACGGCCGAAAGCAGCAGGCGCGGCTGGCGGTCGATCCCCAGGTCCCTCAGCAGGTGGCAGGAGGAGTGGTACGTGATTTTTCCAGGAAAGCGTGCTCCCAGGTCGACGACTCCCAGCTGGTCCACCAGGTATTCGCTGAATTCGAAGACACGCCCCGCCAATGATTCTGCCCTCCTTCGCCATTCGGGATCGTCGGCGAACAGCTCCAGGTATCCGTGGCGCAGCATCGCCGCGCATGAACCGGAAGGCACCACCACCACTCCGGTTGCCTTTTCGAATACTTTCAATGTATGTTTGGCAATTGGCAGGGTTTCGTCTCTCATCCCTGCGTTGTAGGCTGGCTGTCCGCAGCAGGTTTGTCCGGCGGGCAGCTCGACTCGCACACCGCACCTTCCCAATACCTCGACGATGTCTTTCCCAATCTGGGGGTAGAGCGTATCGATGATGCAGGTGACGAACAGCTGGACGGTCTCTCTCACTGTGCTATTTTATCCTGCCGCGTGTGAGGCTGCAAGTCCTGAGGCATTGACTGTCGGGGTTTTTCCGCTGCTGCCTGCGAAATGTCTTTGCCAGGTGTTTGAAACGGCGAACCTGTTTCGCCCTCTTAAAATTCTCAAGAAAAAAAACCTATACAGAATGGAGAAAAAGATGTAGAATGCAATCAATCTGAATATCTGTTCATATACGAAGGCTATAAAATATATTATGACAAAAACAATTCAACATAATCCCCCGCCCGTTCTAACGCCTGAGCAGGCATCGTTCATAGCCGATAATTTCGCTGCACTTGGTGATCCTTCGCGCGCACGCATTATTTTTGTATTGACCCAGGGTGAACATAGTGTCAACGCCCTGGCGGAGATCGCTAAGATATCACCATCGGCAGTGTCCCATCACCTTGCTCGCTTACGAAATCTACGCCTGGTAAGAACTCGTCGAGACGCCAACCAGGTTTTCTATAAGGTGGATGACGATCATGTCGCCTGTCTGTTCCAGGAAATGCTTTCGCACCTCGAGCATATCAAGCAAAATCTGCCAGACCATAACACTGGGTATGTTACAGATATCCTACTTCAACCTCAGGAAATTCATAAAAGTCAATGAAAGAACAATCACAAAATCACCACGAACGTTCACATAACGAAAACGAACACAGTCACAATTCTGTATCTGATCACGACCATCCCCATGACCACTCCGAAAGTCATGAGTCTGCGGGTCTCCGTAGCTGGATATCTCATCTTTTCCAGCCTCATTCTCACAGCCATCATGCTGCTGCCCTGGACCCGGCTTTATCGAACGAGCGCGGGATTTGGGCAGTAAAAGTATCGCTGGTGGCACTGCTGATCACAGCCTTCTTCCAGGTTGGGATTGTCGCTATCAGCAGTAGTGTAGCTCTCCTGGCTGATACCATTCATAATTTTTCGGATGCATTGACGGCGATCCCCCTTGGGTTGGCTTTCATGCTGGCCCGCCGGACTCCAAACCGGCGCTATACCTATGGATATGGTCGTGCGGAAGACCTGGCTGGCGTATTGATTGTTGTGATGATCTTCGGCAGCGCCCTGCTTGTTTTCTACGAGTCAATCCAGAAAATTATCAGCCATCAGGTAATGACAAATATCGGCTGGGTAGCTGTCGCGGCAATTATCGGGTTTGCTGGGAATGAGCTGGTAGCGATCTTTCGCATCCGTGTGGGTCGGGAGATTGGGTCGGCGGCTTTGATCGCTGACGGTCTCCACGCTCGAACCGATGGCCTGACCTCACTGGCTGTTTTAGCTGGGGCGATTGGCGTCTGGCTGGGCTTCCCCCTGGCCGACCCGCTGATCGGTTTCGCGATTGGTATTGCCATCCTGGTGATAGTATGGGGTGCAGCCAAAGAGATGTGGCTTCGGATGATGGACGCTTCCGATCCAATCCTGGTCCAGCAGATCGAGAAGACGGCGGGTGGAATTGATGGCGTGATCGATGTGCATGACGTCACTCTCCGCTGGCTTGGACACCGGCAGCGGGGTAAGCTGCATATCACGGTCGACTGTGAAATCAGTACCAGGGAAAGCCATCAAATCGCTGAGAATGTCCGGCATAAGCTGTTTCATGACCTGCCTGCTTTAGTTGATTTTACAGTCCACGTTGATCCATGCGAGTGCGAAAATGGAGTTGATTACCACCCATCTGCTCACCACATGACCTCAACACAACCTCTTCCGGTCAAGAATTGATTATCCTAAAGATCTGGCTGTAGCTATCTCGATGAAGGTCAGTCATAAGAACATCTTCTTCGACCCGAAAAACAAAGAGGTCAGGTTTGACAAATAGACTGAATCTCGGTCTGTCTGAGAATGGTCGCATCCTGTTTAGTACTCGCATATTGCGTCTGTTTGCTTATGGTTTCCTATCGGTTATTCTGGCGCTTTACCTGAGCCAGCTGGGGCTCAACGAGGTCAATATTGGATTGCTTCTTACGCTCACCCTCTTAGGGGATACGGCGATCTCCTTATGGATTACGACCAATGCAGACCGGATCGGCAGGCGTCGAATGCTCATTTCCGGAGCAATACTCATGATCCTGGCAGCAGCACTCTTCGCAGCCACCCGCAATTATTACCTGCTCCTGCTTGCAGCGACCATCGGTGTCATTAGCCCCAGCGGGAACGAGGTCGGCCCATTTCTTTCCATCGAACAGGCCTCGCTGACCCAACTGGTCTCAGACCACATGCGCACCAGGATGTTCGCCTGGTACAACCTGGCCGGTTCTTTCGCTACCGCCCTGGGTGCGCTGGCAGGTGGGGGATTATCGCAGCTGCTGCAAGGGCTGGGTTACACACCGATTCTGAGCTACCGGGTGATTGTGCTGGGCTATGGGATGATTGGATTACTGCTGGTTGGTCTGTTCAACCGCCTTTCACCGGCAATTGAGGTCCCAACGAACATACACAGCGTACCTGCAGGCGAGCCTGCAGTGCCTCGCTTTTTTGGGTTGCACCGCTCGCAAAAGATTGTCTTCCGATTGGCAGCGCTGTTCAGCCTGGACGCTTTTGCAGGGGGATTCGTAATTCAGAGCCTGATGGCCTTATGGTTCAATCAGAAATTTGGCGTCGAACCTGCTGTTCTGGGAGCTATTTTCTTTGGAGCCAATATCCTGGCTGGAATTTCTGCCCTGAGTGCCGCCTGGGTCGCCAGCAAAATTGGCCTGGTCAATACGATGGTATTCACTCACCTGCCTTCTAACGTGCTCCTGATCCTGGTGCCGTTCATGCCCAGCCTTGGCCTGGCGGTCGCCCTGCTGCTCTTGCGCTTCAGCATTTCGCAAATGGATGTGCCCACCCGGCAGTCCTACACTATGGCGGTCGTCGCTCCCGATGAACGCTCGGCTGCATCAGGTATCACCGGCGTGGCGCGTACAATCGGCGCCTCCCTTTCACCGGTTATTACCGGCGCTTTTATGTCCAACCCCGCATTCCTGGGACTGCCTTTGATCCTGTCGGGCGGGTTAAAAATCATCTACGACCTGGCACTCTATTTCAACTTCCGGTCGGTTAAACCCCCGGAGGAACAATTTCAGACAGCAAAACAAGGTGAGTGAAAAATGAAATGGGTAACCCGATCCCATGTACATATTGACCGTGTGGCCTGCCCATGGCTGATCACACGCTTTATTGACAGCGAAGCGGAGTTCCTGTTTGTTCCTAAAAGTGAAATCGACCGCGTGGTAAAAGACACTGGTGCCATACCCTTCGATGCCCCAGGGGTGGAGCTTGGACACCATGAAGGGCGCTGCTCGTTTGAATCAATCATCCAGAAGTATGACCTGAAAGAGCCCGGACTTCTCCGACTGGCGCAGATCATCCATAGCGCAGACATCGCAGAAGACATCGACAAAGATCCGCTCGCCCGGGGTCTGGAAGCGATCGCCAGCGGATTTAGCCTTCGCTTCCCAGAAGATGAAGTAAATCTGTCTTACCAGTTTGAAGTCTATGACGCATTATATGCCTGGTGCCGGCTGCAGGTGGCCAGGGGACAATGACTTTTTCAATCTGCCCAAAAACTGAAGGCTGGATATAACACATAGATTTTATAACAAGCCAAATTTCACGAACAGACCGCAAAGGACCAGCAGAACCATTACTTGGGCATCCCAAGATTTGTGGAGGGACCTCTGCAAGGTAGGCATTAAAACGTTTGCCCAGGCAGTAATATCCATCTTGAACTCAGAAACTGATTTTAGGTCTTGAGCGTGCTCATTCTGGCATCCAGGTCAGGACGACGCAAGCGCTGGCCATATGGGAGGCGTGGTCTTTGATGATAATGTTCTCTCGCAGCGATGCTCCCGCGTCGCTGTGCCCGGTTCTTGCGCTCTGGACCCCAGATCCCACCATCCATTGAAGCGATGGAATCCAGTCCAGGAAATTACAGGAGTAAGAGCATTTGAATGAGTGACTGCAGAGATCAGGATAACTGTCGAATGGCGCAGAGCGCAAGAGCATGGTTTCAACGCAGATCGTAGAAATTAGAATGAAAACTATTCAAGAGATTACTCAATCGGGTAAAGGTATAATCTGCCCTTCACGCCGGGCTATCATAATAATCGCACTGGAATCATCGGTCAAAAATTGTCCCTGGCCGACCGGAATGGGCTCAATCCGACTGTCAGTGCGAGCCGCTATGCGATAGCGTAAATTGATGTCCTCGCACTTTAGCTTTTGGTTAAAGCGGGGAGAGACTATCAACACGTCGACATCGCTCCACTGATCGGCCTCACCACGCGCATACGAGCCAAATATCACCGCATAGGTGATGGGAATATCCTGTCTGTGCAAATTTGACAGATAATTCCGTACGATCAGTGCAATTGACTCATTAACCATCCAAATATCTCCTCGGCACGGTTTCGGGAAGCGAACGCTTCTTCTTTCGAAGGCAATGGAAAAGCTGCATTGGGATAACGCCCTTCGATATTGAAGGTGTTTGTCTCCGCCAGGATGTCGAATTGCCGGGAATTGAGCTCGATGGAAGCGATTTCCGCCAGTCGGATAAGGTTGTGTATACGTGGAGCGAGATCCTGTATGTGCAGGCATACATGAGCTTTGAGCAATCGCAGCAAAACTCCCTCGTCGCTGGCTCATGCTTTCATCTAGCTTGACATTCCGACGATATCTGGCTATATTATAGCCAGAATGAAATTTGATATCCTTTTTGCGCCGGGGGCGATTGAAGATTTCAAACAACTTACCGCCAGGGAACGTGCAATGGTACGTGACGGCATAGAAAGACACCTTCGTTACTCACCTGAGAAGACAAGTCGGGCAGGTATAAAACGACTGCGAGGCATCAGTCGCCCTCAATTTCGCTTGAGGATCGCTGAGTTCCGGGTTTATTACGACATCACAGAACAGAATGTGGAAATTCTCGCAATCATTCCTAAATCGAATGCGACTGGTTGGTTGGAAGCATATGGAGTAAATGAAAAATGAAACGTGTAAACTTAGCCTCAGTTAAGGATCAACTGTCTAAATATTTACGCCAGGCAGAAGAAGAAGAGATTCTCATCACACGCCATGGCAAACCGGCAGGGGTGTTGATTGGATTTGCCAGTGAAGATGACTGGTTTGATTACAGGCTGGAGAATGACCCGCGCTTTCTGGCCAGGATCGAGGCTGCGCGTGAGAGTTTGAGGGCGGGGCGAGGGGTGAGGATCGAGGATCTGTCGGAATAATTAATATAGCTGGTTATTGCCTCTCTCTCGCAGCAATATTCCCGCGTCGTTTACTCGCTTCTGGGCCATATCTACCTCCTCCAATTTGAAGGAGATAGCTTGCCACAATTTTGGATTAACCAGTGTTTTCTCTTCGCTCCCGTCAGGAAAAAAGTGTGTGCCTTGCTCCGGAATCAGTGTGCGGCATGCTCCGGAATCGGTGTGCGGCTTACTCCGGAATCACTGTGCGCCTTGCTCTGGATTATGTAGTAAATTCGACTGCACCTACCTTTTCCCTCCCCATTACCAGAATATTTCAATATCGGTGAACATCCTTGAATAGGAGTTTTTTTTATTAGATACTGGATATGTGGGATATGTCCACATATTGGACATATCCGTGCAACGTGTCCAAATAATATTCGATTATGGACACAAAATTACACTGTTGTTTGGATTTTGGTCAGCGTGCTAACCATGAAGTTTAGATAGCATCATGCATTCAATATCTCAAGTAGTGCAAGGTGTTTGTATATGATTTCGCGACCGTGCTTCTCCCCAGTCAATATTCCTAAGCGCTCAAGTACCTGCAAGTAAGACGAAGCCGTTTTACGTTCAGCAATACCAGCTTGCACGAGGAAAGCGATCTTGCAGTATGGCTGGTAAAAGATCAATTCGATGAGCTCCTTCGAATAGATTTTTGGTGCTTCGTGGCGGCAGCGCGCGATTGTTGCGTCAAGCAGATGGCGGATAGCATGGATGCGGTCCGTTGTCCAGAGGGCGGTCTGCTCGACAGCGGCCAGCATGAAAAGCAACAAGCCCTCCCAATCGCCCTGTTCTGTGACCCGACGCAAGCGAAGGTAATATTCCTGTTTGTTCTGGATGATGTAGCGGCTGAGGTAAAGAACGGGGAGATCCAAAAGACCAGCCTGAATCAAGACGAGCAAATTGAAGATGCGCCCTGTACGGCCATTGCCATCGAAGAAAGGATGGATGGCTTCGAACTGATAGTGGGCGACGGCCATTTTGAGCAGTGGATCGATACCGTCCTGCTCGCTGACAAAGGACTCCAAGTTTCTCAAGAGCGACAAGATCGTGGAGCGGACGCGCCGGGGGTATACACCACAGATCCAGCAGATACGTCTTCTATGAGGATCGGCTCCTGGTCACGCAACTCGACAGCCCTATCAAGCAAGCTGCTACAGACTTCGATCATAAGGTCGATGCTAATATTACGGGTCGACAGGGAATCGAAGCCATGCCGTAAAGCGGTGCGATAACGAAGGACTTCACGCGTGGCTGAATCGACGCGGCCCGGTTCTTCGACGACGGCACGGAAGAGGGCATCCTGGGTGGTGACGATATTTTCGATCTCTGAACTCAGCCGGGCTTCTTGCAAGGTGATCGAATTGATCAGGATCCTGGTTGGGTATGAGATTTCCAGCGCCCTTCAATTCGGCCAGAGCACGGCTGGCGGAGATGCAGCGATGCAGAACCGGTTGGGTTTCGATTTCGTGGACGGGTGGTAGATGGGGCAGACCGTTGTAAGGCTCATTAATCCGATAAGCCATACCAGAACTCCTTGAGATTGCAGGCAATTGAAGCATCCAGCGCCCATGCTTGAGACATTTGTTTTTGCATGTGGGTCAAAAGAAGAGTCATTTTCTCAGGCAGCCCAGAGCTGGGATTGAAAGCCCGGATTAGCGGTGGAGGAATCTGGAGGTATGGCCATATCCACCATTATGCCAGTTAATCAAGGATTTGATTTAGCGATTAAGTAAATTTATCATTCATTAAGTTGAAAGCGGAAACAAATCTGGATGGAAAAACCACTGATTTGGATAAATATTTCTTGTTTTCCTTAATACAACAATAAACCACTATAATTTACCAAGTGAGTACCTGGTTCTTCGTTTCTCCGAAGAGAGGCTGGCGGCAGTGCTGCTGGGGGGCGATCTGCTGCCGAATGCCGGGAGAAGCTACCAGGGGATGGCGGGAGGTGATTTCGTGCGGGAATTCCTGCAAACGGGGTTTGCCGGGCTGAAGGAACAGCTGGGAAGTGAATATCCGAGGGTCTTCCTGATCCTGGGGAATGACGACCCGCAAAAGAGCAGGTCCCAGGCACCGGTATGCCCTGCAACTGAGGCGGGAGGCTGGCACGAGAGGGTTAGCTAGGTTTCGTGCCTCAACCCAGCCTACACCAGCTGCGAGGGAAGCCGGAGGAAATAGTGAAACGGGGTTGTGAATCCAGGTGGTTCTTTGCTATAATCGATGAGGCAAGTAACCAGGTACAGAAAGCTGACGACTGGAACTGATTACTGGATTTCGGAGAGGTGCCAGAGCGGCCGAATGGGGCGGTCTCGAAAACCGTTGTGGTCTTAGGGCCACCGTGGGTTCGAATCCCACCCTCTCCGCTACGCTACCAGGGCTTGCCCTCTCCGCTACGCTACCAGGGCTTGCCCTCTCCGCTACGCTACCAGGGCAGGCTCCTCTTCGCAGGTCGGAAGATCCTCATAGCAGTGAAAGCTGCACATTATCGCCAGCCTCAACCGTTTGGTGATATGGTCCTAACCGACCGAGGGCTTACGACAGAGATCGCCCAGTTACAGCTGGGCGATCACACTCTTAAGGTGCAACCCTTACTCGGTGTGAGGGCTTTCCACCCAACTCAGTGTGATCTCTTCTCGCAACTTTTGGAATTCCGGGTCGCCCGTTATAACTGCTGCCTGGCGAAGTTGTCCCAGGGCGGCGGTATAACAGTCGGCATAGGAAAGGCCACCCTTCGATTTGAAGATTGCAGCCTGATAGGTGAGCCTCCAGTCAGCGTTTACAATTTCTATGGACAAACCTTGGATTTCTTCTACGAGGGCGTCTGCCTGAGCAGGGGAGTCAGTGCGGGCTATTATATACCATAGCTCACCCAAGTTGACCACGCACATAGCCAGATTAAGACTGCCTGATTCGGCTTCTAGCAATAAACTGCGCACAAAATCTGCACCTGGCTCATCTTCAAAAAACGCGATCAGGGCGTAAGTGTCCAGGACTTTGGTGACGGTCATATTACTCGCTTTCTGCGTCCTTAAGACGCTCTTCCAGCAACGATTTCAGCACGCCTTTGCCTTTCAGCCTGCCTTGCAATTGCTTAAGCGACTCTTCCGTCACGGGCTTGAGAAGAATCGCTTCACCAGTGTCGATCACGTTGATCTTTGTCCCGGCTTTGATCCGATATTTACGCCGCAGTTTGGCTGGAATGACGATCTGGCCTTTTACAGTTGCATATGTTTCCATGGTTTTACTCCTGTTTAGATATCTTACACCTCAGAATAAGGTAAGTCAAGTGATTTTATGTAATTCACTTTATCAAAGGTAATCACTCAGCCATAATTTACGCTCGGATGGGCGGGGACCCACCCTCTCCGCTACGCTGCCAGGGCTTGCCCTCTCCGCTACGCTACCAGGGCTTGTCCTCTCCGCTTCGCTGAAAATCGAGATTGGAGAGTAGGGAATCGAGAGTGGTCGCTCGGTGAAAGCTGGGCGATCTTGCTTTTAAGGTGCAGCGCTCGTTTTGGCGAGGTACGTTGGCAATTGTCAAGACTTTTCAAGACATCGGAGGATTTGAGAGTGGCGAGTCGAGTGTGGTCGCCCAGTGAAAGCTGGGCGATCGCGCTTTTATGATACCTGCCCTTCTTCGCATGTATTACTCGGCGCCTGTCGAGCAGTTGTGGGAAGCCGGGAGAGGGATTTTGACTTAAGTCGCCGCCTGTCCCATGTCTTCTTGTACGTCACCAGAAGGCAGCATTGCCACAACTTCTCTGATCCAGCGTCCACAGTCACTCCATTCATCAGTCTGT